>Ga0326728_10020893_pt1 | contig 12399 bp, 5 predicted proteins | sample MB3enrmetagenome_FD_207602 | JGI IMG/M metagenome (GOLD analysis project Ga0326728, IMG submission 207602) | Lab enriched peat soil microbial communities from McLean, Ithaca, NY, United States - MB31MN | ecosystem: Environmental > Terrestrial > Soil > Wetlands > Peat | place: USA: New York...
CGGCAATATCGGCGAGTACATCACCGGCCTGGGCAACGTCACGCCCATCTATACTGTCACGGTGAAGTCGCGCGTGGACGGCCAGTTGATGGAGGTCTATTACAAGGAAGGCGACCTCGTGCAAAAGGACGCGCCGCTGCTCGAAATCGATCCGCGTCCCTATCAGGTGCAGCTCGAGCAGGCCGAAGGCGCCCTCATCCGCGACCAGGCGCTGTTGGAGAACGCGAAGGTGGATCTCAGCCGTTACGAGGGGCTAGTCAAAACGGACGCCATCCCGGAGCAGCAATACGCCACGCAGAAGGCTTTGGTGGCGCAGGATGAGGGCGTTGTCAGAGCCGATCAGGGGCAGATCGACAGCGCCAAGCTTGACCTGATCTACTGTCACATCACCGCGCCCATCACCGGCCGCGTCGGTTTGCGGCTGGTGGACCCTGGCAACATCGTGCACGCCACGGACACTACCGGCCTGGTGGTGATCGCGCAGATCCAGCCCATCAGCGTGATTTTCCCCATAGCCGAAGACCAGCTTCCGCTGATTCTTCCGAGGTTTCGCGCCGGCCAGAAGCTGCCGGTAGACGCATGGGACCGCGATCAAACGCACAAGCTGGCCAGCGGAACGCTGGTCACGCTGGATAACCAGATCGACCAGACCACCGGCACGGTGCGCCTGCGCGCGGATTTTCCCAATACCGACGACGCTCTGTTCCCCAACCAGTTTGTCTATGCGCGCCTGTTGGTCGAGGAAAAACGCGCTGTGACGCTGATTGCCAACGCCGCCATCCAGCGCACCACCACCAATGCATACGTCTACCTGGTGAAGCCCGATTTCACCGTCACCGTGCGCAGCATTACGGTAGGAACCACGGAAGGCGACCAATCGCAGATTATTTCCGGTCTGGCGCCGGGCGACGAAGTGGTAATGACCGGAGTGGACAAGCTGAGCGAAGGTTCCAGGGTGAGTGTGCAGGTGCAGGGCCAAGGGAGCGGCAGCGAGCCAGCCAAGGCCGCAAACCCAGCGGGCAAATAGGGGGAGTGACGCCGTGAGCCCGTCCCGAACATTCATTCTCCGTCCGGTGGCAACGTCGCTGCTCATGGTTGGTATTCTGCTCGCGGGTGCGGTGGGTTACACTCAACTTCCCGTTTCGGCGCTGCCCGAGGTGGACTATCCCACCATCCAGGTGGTCACGTTCTATCCTGGCGCGAGCCCCGACGTAATGGCATCTTCGGTGACCGCGCCGCTGGAGCGCCAGTTCGGGCAGGTGCCCGGATTGCAGCAGATGACCTCCACCAGCTCCGACGGGAGCTCGGTGATTACCCTTCAGTTCACTCTCAGCCTGAATATCGATGTGGCCGAGCAGGAAGTGCAGCAAGCCATCAACGCTTCCGGGACGTACCTGCCGGCCGACCTGCCCATACCGCCGATCTATGCCAAGACTAACCCCGCGGACACGCCCATCCTCACGCTGGCGATGACATCCAAAACGCTGCCTCTGACCAAGGTCGAAGACTTGGCGGACACGCGCCTGGCGCCCAAGATTTCGCAACTGGCCGGCGTCGGTCTGGTGAGCATCAGCGGCGGCCAGAAGCCCGCGGTGCGCATACAGGCCAACCCCACGGTGCTGGCTTCCTACGGTCTGAATCTGGAGGACCTGCGGAGCAGCATCGTGGCCGCCAACGTGAACCAGGCCAAAGGCAACTTCGACGGCCGGCACCAGTCCTACCAGATTGGCGCCAACGACCAGTTGCTCACCAGCGCCGACTACGCTCCGCTGGTGGTGGCGTACCGCAACGGCGCGCCAGTCAAGCTGACCGACGTCGCTACCGTGGTGGACGATGCCGAGAACATCCGGCAGGCCGCCTGGATGAACACTGTGCCCGCCGTGATCATGAACATCCAGCGGCAGCCGGGGGCCAACATCATTTCGGTGGTGGACCGCATCAAGAGCCTGCTGCCGCAGCTCACCTCCACGCTGCCCAAATCGGTCCAGGTGAGTATTCTGACGGACCGCACCAACACCATTCGCGCCTCCGTGGCGGACGTGAAAATGGAGCTGCTGGTCACCATCGGGTTGGTGGTGGCGGTCATCTTCCTCTTCCTGCGCATTGTTTCCGCCACCGTCATTCCCAGCGTGGCCGTGCCCCTTTCGCTGGTGGGAACCTTCGGCGTGATGTACCTGCTTGGCTACAGTCTGAACAATCTCACGCTCATGGCCCTGACGATTTCCACGGGCTTCGTGGTGGATGACGCCATCGTCATGATCGAGAACATCACGCGCTACATCGAGCAGGGCGAGACGGCGTTGCAGGCGGCGTTGAAAGGCTCCGAACAGATCGGCTTCACCATCATGTCGCTTACCGTGTCGCTGGTCGCGGTGCTGATTCCGCTGCTGTTCATGGGCGATATCGTGGGGCGGCTGTTCCGGGAATTCGCCGTCACCCTGGCCGTGACCATCCTGTGTTCGATGGTGGTTTCGCTCACTCTGACGCCCATGATGTGCGCCAAGCTGCTGAAGCACGTTCCGCCCGGGAGCGAGGGCCGCTTCTATCGCGTTTCCGAGCGCGCCTTCGATAAAATCATCGAGATTTATGGCAGCATGCTGCGGGTGGTGCTGCGCTTTCGCACCGTTACGCTGCTGGCCGCGGTCGGCACCCTGGTAGTGACCATCGTGATGTTCATCCGTATCCCCAAGGGCTTCTTTCCCATCCAGGACACGGGTGTCATCCAGGGCGTTTCGGAAGCGGCGCAATCCATTTCGTTCCGGGAAATGGCGGACCGCCAGCAGGCCGTGGCGCAGAGGATTCTCAAGGACCCGGCGGTGGAGAGCCTCTCCTCGTTCATCGGCATCGACGGCACCAACACCACGCTGAACAGCGGGCGCATCCTGATCAACCTGAAGCCGCTGGAACAGCGAAAGATCGGCGCCACAGACGTGATCCGCCGCTTGCAGCCGCAACTGGCCGAAGTGGCCGGTATCACCCTGTTCATGCAGCCCGTGCAGGACATCACGGTGGACGACCGCGTCAGCCGCACGCAGTTCCAGTACACGCTGGAAGATCCCAGCGCCGACGAGCTGAACGCCTACGCGCCGCGGATGCTGGCGGAATTGCAGAAGCAACCGGAGTTGCGCGACGTGGCCAGCGACCAGCAGGTGCAGGGCCTGCGGGCCCGCCTGGTGTACGATCGCGACACGGCCGCGCGCCTGGGCATTACGCCCTCCAGCATCGACCAGGCGCTCTACGACGCTTACGGCCAGCGCGAAATCTCCACCATGTTCACGCAGTTGAACCAGTATCACGTGGTGCTGGAAGTCACTCGGTCGTTTTCGCGGAACCCGGTCGATTTGCGCGACCTTTTCATCCGTAGCGGCACGGGGTATCCGTCGGGGTCGACGGGACTGGTCTCCGGCGGCACATCCAACGCCAGCGTTCCCAGCGGGCCTGCCGCGTCGGCTCCCACGGCGGCCGCCAGCACGGTGGCGGCGGCCGCGCCCAACGCCTCCAGCGCCGTGTTCGGCGCCGGCATCCCGTCTTCCACCGTGTTTCCCACCGGCGGCCAGGTGCCGCTCAACGCATTCAGCCACGTGGAGCTCACCAGCGTTCCGATCACCGTGAACCACCAGGGCCAGTTTCCAGTGGTGACGCTTTCGTTCAACCTGGCGCCCAACGCCTCGCTGGGCGACGCGGTCAACGCAGTGAACAGTGTGAAGCGACAGATCGGTCTGCCCGAGAGCATTCAAGCGGCGTTCCAGGGCACTGCCCAGGCGTTTCAAAATTCGCTGGCTAACGAGACGGCCCTGGTGCTGGCCGCGCTGGTCACGGTCTATATCGTCCTGGGCATGTTGTACGAAAGCTATATTCACCCCGTGACCATTCTTTCCACGCTACCTTCGGCCAGCGTGGGCGCGCTGCTGGCGCTTTACCTGACCCACAACGATTTCAGCGTGATCGCGCTCATCGGGATCGTGCTGCTGATCGGCATTGTGCAAAAGAACGCCATCATGATGATCGATTTCGCGCTGGATTTGGAGCGCCGCGAGGGCAGGGCGCCACTGGACGCCATCTACCAGGCCTGTCTGCTGCGGTTCCGTCCCATCCTGATGACCACCATGGCGGCCATGCTGGGCGGCGTGCCGCTGGCGCTGGGCACGGGCACCGGATCGGAGCTGCGCCGTCCGCTGGGCATCGTGATTATCGGCGGCCTGATCTTCAGCCAGATGCTGACCCTTTTCACCACCCCGGTGATCTATCTCTTCTTCGATCGCATCGCGCGGCGGTTCTCGCGGCAGGCCAGCTCATGAACTTTTCCGAGCCTTTCATTCGCCGGCCGGTGGCCACCACCCTGATGTTGGCTGCGATGGCGCTCTCCGGGGCGGTGGCTTTCCGCCTGCTGCCGGTTTCGCCCCTGCCGCAGGTGGATTTCCCGACGATTTCGGTGCAGGCCTCTCTCCCCGGCGCCAGCCCGGAAACCATGGCCTCTTCGGTGGCCACGCCGCTCGAACGGCAGTTCGGCCGCATCGCCGCGGTCACCGAGATGACATCCTCCAGCTCGCTTGGCTCTACCAGCGTCACCTTGCAGTTCGATCTCAACCGCGACATCAATGCCGCTGCGCGCGACGTGCAGGCTGCCATCAACGCCGCCCGCGGCTATTTGCCCACCAACCTGCCCAACAATCCCACTTATCGCAAGGTGAATCCCGCCGATTCGCCCATCTTCATGCTCGCTCTCACCTCCGATGTGCTGGATCAGGGCCCCATGTACGACGCGGCCTCCACCATCATGGCGCAGCGCCTGTCGCAGATCAGCGGCGTGGGACAGGTGACAGTGGGCGGCAGCGCGCTGCCCGGCGTGCGCATCGAGCTGAACCCCCAGCAGTTGAACAAGTACGGCATCGGCCTGGAGCAGGTCCGCACGGTCCTCAACGCCGCTAACGCCAACACACCCAAGGGCCATTTCTCGGACGGCTACCGCATCTGGGAAGTGGGCGCCAACGACCAGATGTTCAAAGCCATCGAGTACCAGCCGCTGGTGATCGCCTATCACGGCGGCGCCGCGGTGCGCGTCTCCGATGTCGGACGCGCGGTGGATTCGGTCGAAGATATTCGCCAGGCCGGCTACGCCAATAACAAACCGTCGGTGCTGCTCATCATTTTCCGCCAGCCGGGCGCCAACATCATCGACACCGTGGACGGCATCCGCGCCGCCCTGCCGCAGTTGAAAGCTTCCATTCCGCAAACCATCGAAACGCGCGTCGCCATGGATCAGACGGTCACCATCCGCGCCTCGGTTCACGACGTCGAGATCACGCTCCTCATTTCGATCCTGCTGGTGATTCTGGTGGTGTTCGTCTTCCTGCGCGAGCCGCGCACCACGTTTATTCCCAGCGTCGCCGTTCCCATCTCGCTGGTGGGCACGTTCGGCGTGATGTACATGCTGCACTATTCCATCGACAATCTGTCGCTGATGGCGCTCACCATTTCCACCGGCTTCGTGGTGGATGACGCCATTGTAGTGATCGAAAACATCACCCGCTACCTGGAGCAGGGGATCGACGCGTTCCACGCCGCGTTGAAGGGCGCCGCCGAGATCGGCTCCACGGTGATGACCATGAGCATCTCACTGGTGGCGGTTTTCATTCCCTTGCTCATGATGGGCGGCATTGTGGGGCGGCTGTTCCGCGAGTTTGCGGTGACGCTTTCGGTGGCCATCGCCGTTTCCATGACCGTCTCCCTCACGGCCACCCCCATGATGTGCGCCCACCTGCTGCGGCAGCGTGGCGAACACGGCTGGCTCTATCGCCTCAACCAGCGCATCTTCACCGGGATCGTCAACACCTACGGCCGGACGCTCTCCGTGGTGCTGCGCCACTCGTTTCTCACGCTGCTGGTTCTGCTGTGCACCATCGGGCTGAACGCGTATCTGTTCATGCATGTTCCCATGGGCTTTTTCCCGCAGCAGGATACCGGCCGTATGATGGGCCAGATTCAGGCGGACCAGGACACTTCCTTCCAGGCCATGAACCGGATTCTGAGGCGGGCGGTGGCGATCATCGCGGCCGACCCGGCGGTCGATACGGTCAACGGTTTCACCAGCGGCGCCGCCAATGCCGGCCGTATGTTCATTTCGCTGAAGCCGCTGGCCCAGCGCAAAATCAAAGTCGACCAGGTGATCGGGCGCCTGCGTCCCCAGCTGAACCGCATTCCGGGCGCCTTGATCATTTTGCAGGCCAACCAGGATCTGCGCGTGGGCGGTCGCATGAGCGCCGCGCTCTACCAGTTCACCATGCGCGGCGACAACGTGGACGACCTGCTCGCGTACGCGCCGCGCATGTATCAGGAGTTGCGCAGCATTCCCATCATCGCCGACGTGAACAGCGACCAGCAGAACCGCGGTCTCGAATCCTGGGTGCAAGTGGACCGCGTTACGGCCGGGCGCTTTGGCATTTCGCCGTCGCTCATCGACGCCACGCTCTACGATGCCTACGGCCAGCGCCAGGTATCCACCATGTACCGGCCGTTGAACCAGTATCACGTGGTGATGGAAGTCGCTCCGGAATTCTGGCAGGATCCGGAGGTACTGCGCGATCTTTACGTGAGCGCACCCAGCGGCTCCATGGTGCCGCTCAATGCGTTCGCGCATTTCGGGCCACGGCTCGCTCCGCTCTCCATCAACCACCAGGGCCTGTTCCCGGCGGTCACCGTTTCGTTCAACCTACAACCGGGGGTCGCGCTGGGCGATGCCGTGGGCGCGATCACGCAGGCCGCCAGCAAGGTGGGCCTGCCGCCCACCATTCAGACCATGTTTGCCGGCACGGCGCGGGCTTACCAGGACTCCTTGGGCAACGAAGGCATCCTGATCGCCGCCGCGCTGGTGACGGTCTACCTGATGCTGGGCATTTTGTACGAAAGCTACATTCACCCCATTACCATTCTTTCCACGCTGCCTTCGGCCGGCGTGGGCGCGTTGCTGGCGCTGCTGCTGTTCCATTACGACCTGAGCGTGATCGCCATGATCGGCATCATTCTGCTGATCGGCCTGGTGGAGAAGAACGCCATCCTGATGGTCGATTTTGCCCTGGCCGCCCAGCGGCTGGAAGGGAAGGACTCGCGCGATTCCATTTTCGAAGCTTGCATGTTGCGTTTCCGTCCGATTCTGATGACCACCATGGCGGCCATGCTGGGCGCGCTGCCCCTGGCGCTGGGCAGCGGCACCGGCTCCGAGCTGCGGCGCCCGCTGGGCATCACCATCATCGGCGGCCTGACTGTGAGCCAGGCGCTGACGCTCTACACCACGCCCGTGGTTTACCTCTACTTCGACCGGCTGCAACATTGGTGGTCGGGTCTGAGGCGGCGGAGGCCGGAGCCTCTGGAGCCGGCACCAGTGCGCTAACCTCAAACTTGGCGCACCTTTTGATTGTCGACGACGACCCCAACACCCTGGCGTCCCTGGCGCGGGCCTTCCGCCTGGCGGGCCACGAGGCCACCGTGTGCGATAGCGCCGCGCGCGCACTCGATCTGCTGAAGTCGCAGCCGTTCGATATGCTGCTCTCGGACGTGGTGATGCCAGGCAAGGACGGCCTGGCGCTGCTCGAAGACCTGCGCAACCTGGGGATCTCGCTGCCGGTGGTGATGGTTTCCGGACAGGCCAGCATCGAGATGGCTGTGCGCGCTACGCGGCTGGGGGCCGTCGATTTTCTCGAGAAACCGCTTTCCACCGACAAACTTCTCCTCACCGTGGACAACGTTCTCAAGTTGAAGCGGCTGGAGGACGAGAACCGCGAGCTGCGCCAGCGCGTGGGCAAGCATGCCATCGTCTACTCGGGCGAGGCCATGCGGCGCGTGATGGCGCAGGTGGACCGCGTGGCGGCCAGCGAAACGCGGGTCTGCATCATGGGCGAGACGGGCACGGGGAAAGAGCTGATTGCGCGCGCGCTCCATCAGCACAGCCCACGGCGCGACGGGCCGTTCGTCACGCTGAACTGCGCCGCGGTCCCGGGTGAGCTGATCGAATCGGAGTTGTTCGGGCACGAAAAAGGATCGTTCACCGGCGCGGCCTCGCGGCACATCGGCAAGTTCGAGCAGGCCCATCGCGGCACGCTCTTCCTGGACGAAATCGGCGACATGCCAATGGTCATGCAGGCCAAGTTGCTGCGCGTCCTGGAGGAGAGCCAGGTGGAGCGCGTGGGCGGCGACCGTCCCATCCCGGTCGACGTGCGGGTGATCGTGGCCACGCACCGCGACTTGGACAAATTGGTGACAGCCGGCGGCTTCCGGCCGGACCTGTACCACCGCATCTATGTGTTTCCGCTCCTGCTTCCGCCGCTGCGCGAGCGCGTGGAAGACATCCCGCCGCTGGTGGCGCATTTCGCGGCGGAGGTTGCGGAGCAGAATGGCTGGAAGCCTAAGACGTTCAAACCGGAGGCCATCGAGGAGCTGCAGCAATATCGATGGCCCGGGAACGTGCGGGAGCTGCGCAACGTGGTGGAGCGATTATTGCTGTTGGCGGACGGGCCGGTGGATCGGGCGGCCGTGCGCCTGGCGTTGCCGCAGACGGAGAGCGCCGGGCCGGGCGTGCCCGGCCCCTACAGGGGATCGCTGGCCGAACGCGCGGATTGGTTCGAGCGCGAACAGATTCTCGCGGAGCTCAAGCGCCACAGCCAGCGCATGAGCGATACCGCCAAGGCGCTGGGTCTCGAGCGCAGCCATCTCTACAAGAAGTGCCAGGCGCTAGGGATCGATCTGCGCGCGCTGCGCAAAGGCGCTGAGGCGTGAGGAGAGTGTTACACTTGTGGAAAGTCGAAGGGGGCGCAAGTGACGGAAGTTGTTACGCTTCGCTCGATGTGCTTGGCAACGCTGTTCGGCCTGCTTACTTGTCCTCTGCGAGCCATCGTAGTAGCCAGCGGCGACCCGAATGCCTCATCGGTGTTGGTGGTGTACAACGAGGTCGTCGACGGGGTTAACCTCAGCGGTGTCGTGATGCTTACCACCAGCACGGGCTATGGTTGTTCGGGAAGTCTGTTGCCTGACGGCTTGTCCATCCTCACGGCGGCACACTGCGTCTCGGAGCCTTCCGTTCCGAGCAGCATTAATATATATTTCCAGGGGCCGAGCGATTCTTCTGTCGTATATACGTCGAGCACCTACCTGGTCGATCCGGGCTGGACGGGAGATGCCACCGAGGGCAACGACCTGGCCATCATCCGCCTCAGCCAGCCCGCTCCTTCGTATGACGCCAGATACTCGCTTTTCACCGGAATTCCGACCACGTCTCCGATTCTGATGGCCGGCTACGGTTACGGTGGAACCGGGACGACCGGCGCGTGCCCCTGGTCTGGTTATGAAACGACCTGCAATGCAGACGGTCCATACTATCCGTTTGGCACTTTGCGCCAGGGCCAGAACCGTTACGACGCTTACGGTTCTGCGGTTGGGTGGTCGGCCAACCTGCTGGTGGGCGACTTCGACAACGGCACCGAGACCAACAATGCTTTGGGCCCCACGGATTCGGACATCTCCAACGAAGTCGATATCTCCCCCGGAGATTCGGGCGGACCTTCGTTTTACGACGGTCTGCTCATTGGCGTTCACGATTTGATCGGTTGCTTTTCAGACCCGGATAACCCGAATAATTGCGCCGTTCCGCCCTCCGTGAACACCGCCAACGACTCCTATTTCGGGCAGATCTTCGCCGATACCAGCGTCTCCGCTTACGCGTCGTGGATCGAATCCGAGGAGGTTCCCGAACCGGCTTCGTGCTCACTGGTCCTGGTGGGGCTGGCAGTTGCAGGATTCCTCGGGAGCAGTACCTCTCGCCGGCCTTCGTGACCCTCCGGTCTCACACCTTGGCCGCCGGCGGCCTGTGCTAATTTCGGAGTAGCCATGGTCAAGTTTCTGATCGGCCTGATTACCGGCGTCCTGCTGGTGTTTTTGACGTTCTTTCTCCTGCTGATCGTCTTGCTCCAGTTTCGGGAGAAGCCGCCGCAGATCGCGGAGAACTCCGTGCTGGTGCTGCGGCTGGAGGGCAATGTACCCGAAAAGCCTCCCCTCGAGCTGCCTGCTTTCCTGGGCGCCGGCGGACCCGGTCTGACGGTCGCCAACGTCTGGATGACGTTACAAAAAGCGGCCGCCGATTCTCGTATCAAGGCTATCGTGCTGGAGCCGGAAGGGCTCTCCACCGGCTGGGCCAAGCTCGAGGAGATCCGCGCCGGCCTGGAGCGGTTTCGCAAATCCGGCAAGCCGGTCTACGCGTTCCTGCGGGCGCCGTACACGCGCGACTACTACGTGGCCCTGGCTGCCGACCGCATCTATCTGGGCCCGCAAGAGCCCCTGATGCTGAAGGGGCTGCGGGCGGAGATGATGTATTTCAAGATGACGCTGGACAAGCTCGGTATCAGCGTCGATGTGGAGCACGCCGGCAAGTATAAAGACTACGGCGACATGTTCACCCGCAGCGACATGAGTCCGGAAACCCGCGAGGTGATGACCAGCGTGGTCGACGACCTGTACGAGAACCTGGTGGCGCGAATCGCGGAGGGGCGGAAGAAATCGCCTGCGGAGGTGCGGGCCATCATCGATCAGGGGCCGTTCACCGCGGCCCAGGCGCGCACAGCCGGGCTGGTGGACGAGCTTCGGTTTGAGGACCAGTTGTGGGGCGAACTGAAGGACCGGCTGCATTCGGGCGAACTGAAAAAAGTGCCGGCCGGCGAGTACACCAAGGTGCCCATGGAGGCGGTGGGCCTTCAGGGCAAGAGCCGCATCGCCCTGGTGATCGGCGAAGGCGACATCACCCGCGGCGAGGCCGGCGACGACGGTTCCACCGGGAGCAGTCTCACGTCGTACGGATTCGACAAGCTGTTGCGGCAGGTAGCCGACGACTCCACGATCCAGGGCGTGGTGGTGCGAATCGATTCGCCCGGCGGCGAGCAGGTGGCTTCCGACGAGATCTGGCGGCAGATGAACCTGCTGAGCAAGAAGAAGCCGCTGGTGTTTTCGATGTCGGACCTGGCGGCTTCCGGCGGATACTACATCGCCATGACGGGCGACCCCATCCTGGCGTATCCGGACACCCTGACCGGGTCCATCGGAGTGGTCTTCGGCAAGCCCAATCTGCACGGGCTTTACAACAAGCTCGGCATCACCAAGGATGCGGTTCAACGCGGGACGCACGCCGGCATCGATTCCGATTACACTTCGCTGACGCCGGATGAGCGGCGGATACTGCGGGACGGAGTCGATGAGAGCTATAAGGATTTCGTCGCCAAGGTGGCGGACGCGCGGCGGCGCGGCTTCAACGACATCGAGCCGCTAGCGCAGGGGCGCGTATGGCTGGGATCGCAGGCCCAGGCGCGGGGGCTAGTGGACGAACTGGGCGGCCTTGACAGCGCCATCGAGCTGGTGAAGAAGAAGGCCCATATTCCAGCCGGCGAGAAGGTGAGCCTGGTGATGTATCCGCCGCGGCGCAGCCTGCTGGACATCGTCATGCGCCGGCCGCAGGACGACATACTGGAGTCGAAGCTGGCGCAAGCCTTCGGCAGCATGCCATTCCACGCCTGGATGAAGGGCGGATTCCTGCGCATGATGCCGTATTGGGTGGAAGTGCGGTAGCCGGCGCCACGGGTAAACTGGAAAGAGGAGAAGCGGAGTGCACTTGCACGCCCACAGCCATCGCGGAGCCACAGGGAGCGTTTTGGGGTGGTCTCTCGCCGCTAAGTTTGGGTTCGTGGCCGCCGAGATATTTGCGGGAATCCAGGCTCACTCGCTGGCCCTCGTTTCCGATGCCGGTCACAACTTCACGGACGCGCTGGCGCTGCTGCTCGCCTGGTTCGGTTTTTACCTGGAAGCCAAGCCCGCGGACGAAATCAAGACCTATGGGTATCACCGCGCCGGCGTTCTGTCGGCATTCGTGAACGCGCTGACACTGCTGGCTCTCTCGGCCTGGATTTTCTACGAAAGCGCGCTTCGCTTGCGCCACCCGCCGGCGGTTCACGAAGGCGTGATGATGGCGGTGGCGGCGCTGGGGCTGGTTTTGAACGGCGGCATCATGTGGGCCTTGCGGCCCGCCAGCCGCCATGACCTCAACGTCCGCAGCGCCTTCGTCCACATGCTGGGCGACGCGCTGGGTACGCTCGGGATCATCGTTGGCGCCATTGTCATCCGCTACACCGGGTGGGAGCAGGTGGACCCCGTGCTTTCCATCCTGATCGGCATCCTGATCGTGTGGACCGCCTGGGACATCATCCGGGAGGCCCTGAATATTCTGCTCGAGGGTTTGCCGCGGGGCATCCACCTTCAGGACGTGACTTCCGCCATCGAAGCCATCCAGGGCGTGCTGGATGTTCACGATCTGCACATCTGGAGCCTCGGTTCGAGCACTCACGCGCTGAGTTGCCATGTGCTGATCGC
>Ga0326728_10020895_pt1 | contig 12399 bp, 11 predicted proteins | sample MB3enrmetagenome_FD_207602 | JGI IMG/M metagenome (GOLD analysis project Ga0326728, IMG submission 207602) | Lab enriched peat soil microbial communities from McLean, Ithaca, NY, United States - MB31MN | ecosystem: Environmental > Terrestrial > Soil > Wetlands > Peat | place: USA: New York...
AAGGCCGCCGAACGGGCGCTGGCGGAAACCGAGACCGCCGCCGCCGCCGAACGCCGCGAACTCGAAGCCGAGCAGGCCGCCACCCAAAAGGAATTGGAAGCCGCCGAAGCGGAGCGCGCCGAGGCGGCCGCCGGAGTCCCCGAAGACCTGCTCGAGCAATACCACCACATCGCTCGCCGCCGCAAGGGCATCGGCGTCGCCGAAGTTTTCAAGCAGAGCTGCGCGCAGTGCGGCGTGATGATCCGCCCGCACGTCATTCAGGCCATGGGGCGCGAGGAGACGCAGGAAATCTTCCATTGCGAGACCTGCACGCGAATCCTGTACCTGCCGAAGACGTTCGGCGGGGCCGCATCGGCCGCAGCCGGCGGCGCGCCCAGCACGGAAGTATGAAGCGTTCCACCGCGCGACACTCGGCGCGTCTGTTCACCGAGTCCGATCCCGCCGGCGAGGCCCACACCTCCTACCTCGCGCTCATCGACGGCGCCGCGCGCGGCAACCCCGGCCCCGCCTCCTACGCCGTCATCCTGCGCGGCCCGGACGGCGTCGCGATCCATTCGCTGGGAAAATACATCGGCCGCACGACCAACAACGTCGCCGAATACTACGCGCTCATCGCCGCGCTGGACGCTGCCGCCGCCCGCGGCGTTCGCCGCCTCCGCGTCCAGAGCGATTCCGAGTTGCTGGTGAGGCAAATGAAGGGCGCGTACAAAGTGAAGAGCGCCGACCTGAAGCCGCTGCACGAGCGCGCGCGGAAGGCGGCGCGGGCGCTCGAATTCTTCTCCATCGAACACGTGCCGCGCGAGCGCAATCGCGAAGCCGACGCGCTGGCGAACCAGGCGCTGGATCGCACGTCCGCCGGGCCGCCGGGGTCGAACCGCGATCACCGCGCGGTGCGCGTGCGCGCGCGAATGGAATCCGGAAAACTCATTCCGGCGCAGCCGCTGGAATTCGCCGAAGGCGAAGAGGTGATCGTCACGGTCGAGCCGGCGCGCCGCACACCGTCCCGAGCCAATCCCGAGCCAAGCGAATCCTGAACTCAAGCCGGACAACCGGGGAAAAAGTTCTTAGTTGAGGCCGTATCTCTTGCGTTTGTCCAGAAGCGTCTTGCGGCTGATGCCGAGGATCTCGGCCGTACGCGTGATGCGGTAGTGTGTGGCTTCGAGGGTGGCGAAAATGGCGTCTCTTTCGATCTCTTCGAGCGAACGCAGGCCGGCGCCGATTCCGCGGTCGGCCGCGCGGACACCTTCGGGGAAATCGCGCGGTTCGAGCGTCGTCGCGGTGGAGAAAATCAATGCGTGCTCGATCGCGTTCTTCAACTCCCGGACGTTGCCCGGCCAGGGGTAGGCCGCCAGCATGCGATGCGCCGGTTCGCTCAAGCGAGCTTCGCCGCGGCCGTGCACGGCGGCGAGACGCGCGAGCAAATGTTCGGCCAGCGGCGCGATGTCCGCCGGACGCTCCCGCAGAGGCGGGACTCGAATCGTCAGCACGCTCAACCGGAAATACAGATCCTCGCGGAAGCGGCCCGCGGTGACCAGACGCGGGAGATCGGCGTTGGTCAGCGCCACGAGCCGCGCATCGATGGTCAGAGTCTCCGTACCGCCGAGGCGCTCGAAGGCCCGCTCTTCGAGCACGCGCAGCAGCTTCGATTGCGTCGCCATGGAAAGCGCGGCGATCTCATCGAGCACGATCGTGCCGCCCGCCGCCATCTCGAGCCGGCCGCGCTTGCGCTCGACCGCGCCCGTGAATGCGCCGCGTTCGTGACCGAACAGTTCGGATTCCACCAACTCTTGCGGCAGGCTGGCGCAATCAATTTTGAGCAGCGGCGCGTCGTGGCGCGGGCCCATCTGGTGAATGACGCGCGTCAATTGGTCTTTGCCCGTGCCGCTTTCGCCGACGATGAGCACGGTCGTGGCGGTCTCCGCCAAGCGCCGCGCCATCTCCAGCACGGCGTGCGATGCGGGATCGGCCGCCACCCAGGCGATGCGCGCTTCGCTCATGCGGAGGCCGCTCCGGGGGCCGGATCGGGAAAGTCCGTGCGGCGCGCGGCGCGCCACAGCCGCTCGAGATCGTAGAAATGTCTCGCCCGCTCGGTGAAAACATGCACGACCAAGCCGCCGAAATCCAAAAGCATCCATTCGGCGCCGATCGCGCCTTCGCGGTGCGCAAGGCGCAGGCCGTGGTTCGTGAGCGTTTCTGCAATCGAGTCGCTGATGGCTTCCACCTGGCGGGCGCTGAAACCCGTGCACAACAACAAATGATCGGTGAAGGCGCCAAGGCCGGCCAGATCGAGCAGGGTCACACCGGCGGCCTTTTTGTCTTGCGCGGCCTGAATGGCCAAGCGCAATTCGGATCGAAGGGAGTCCGTCTTCACCGTTGATAGAGGCCCTGCTGGTTAATGTATTCCTGGACGCGGGCCGGCACAAGACCGCGTATGGGTCGCGCGTTGTCTAAACGCCAGCGTACCTCCGTGGCCGAGACGTGGCTCGCCACCGTGTCCAACAGGTACACGGCCGCCTTGCGACGCCGGCCGCGTCCGCCCCGCAAGGTGAATGCTTGTCCGCGCGCACCCGGCTCGATCCGCAGGCCTTTCGGCACGGCGCGTTGCAGCGCGGCGCTCGGAAAACCCGGCCGGCTCGCGACAATGAAATCGCAGAGCGTAAGGAGTTCTTCCGGCGTGCGCCATTCGCGGATGTGAAGGAACGAATCGGCGCCGAGCAGGAAATAAAGATGATCGCCGCGGTGCGCCGCCGCGCGGCGGAAGCGCCGCACCGTGTCCACGGAATAAAAAATCTCCTGCCCCGCCATATCTTTTCCGGCTTCCGCCAGCGACGCCGCGAAGCGAGCTTCCCCAGCGCACGCCAGCGCGACCATCGCGTAGCGGTGCGGAAAGGCCGTCAGGTTGGCGCGATGTTTGTGCGGCGGACGCCCGCACGGAATGAAATACACGCAATCGAGATGAAACCCCCGCAGCGCCGCCCGGGCCACCGCCAAATGGCCGGCGTGAATCGGATCGAACGTGCCGCCGAACAGCGCGATCCGTTTGCCGCGCCGCAATTTTCCCGGCCCTCGATTCAAATCGCCGTGCGCGCTCATCGTTCGCCTCCGGACGCATCGCCGGGACCGGCGGGCGTCCGTTCCTCCTGCGCGTGCAATAACTCTTCCGCGTGACGCGGCCCAAGACGCTCGAGCACTGCAGCCATCGCGTGCACCAAACCGGGGATGCCCTCTCCCGTGGCGGCCGAAATGGGGTGAAACTCCAATCCGCGTCCGGCGCAAAATTCGCGCAACCGCTCGAGCCGCGAACGATCCGTCGTGGCGTCCAGCTTGGTCGCTACGACAATTTCCGGCTTCGCCGCAAGCGCCGGGTTAAACGCCGCGAGCTCGCCCTGAATGATTTCGTAATCGCGAACGGGATCGCGCTCCGAGGCGTCGCTCGTGTCGATCAGATGCGCGACCAGTCGGGTGCGCTCGATATGACGCAAGAAGCGCGTGCCGAGTCCCGCGCCCATATGCGCGCCTTCGATGAGGCCGGGCAGATCGGCCACCACAAATGTCCGGCCATTCCCGCGCGCGGGATCGCCCTCCGAAACGACGCCGAGATGCGGCTCGAGCGTCGTGAACGGGTAATCGGCAATTTTCGGACGCGCCGCGGAAATTCGCGAGATCAGCGTGGATTTCCCCGCATTCGGGAAACCGACCAATCCGACATCGGCTAGCAGCTTCAATTCCAGCCGCAGATGCCGCTCTTCGCCGGGCTGGCCCTCCTCGGATTCGCGCGGCGCCTGATGCCACGGCTTCGCGAAATGCTGATTCCCGCGTCCGCCGCGTCCGCCGCGCGCGGCCACGAAGCGTTGGCCCGCGGCCGTGAAATCGGCCAGCGTAACGCCGGAATCTTCGTCGAAGACGAGCGTGCCGATGGGCACGGTCAGCACCATGTCGTCTCCCGAATGGCCCGTGCAGTTCGAGCCTTCGCCGTGGCGGCCGCGATCGGCGCGAAATTCGCGATTGAAGCGGTAGCGCAGGAGCGTGTTTTCGTGAATGGTCGCCTCCAGCAAGACGCTCCCGCCGGAGCCGCCGTCGCCGCCGGAAGGCCCTCCACGCGGAACAAATTTCTCGCGCCGGAACGCAACGCAGCCGTTTCCGCCGTTGCCGGCCTTCACGTATATTCTCGCTTCATCGACAAACACGGTGCAAACACCTCTCGCCAACCCGACGCAATCTAACAGAATACGATACCCGGCAGGTGCTTTGCACATTCGCTTCCGGTTTGGCGCCGCTTGCCCGGCGGAAGCCCGGCGTTCTCGCTGCCCGGTTCAGCTGGACCATTGCAGGGCATTGTCCTGGCCGCACCCCCGGCGCTCTCGCCTCTGTTCGAATGCGCCGCCGGGCCGTAAGATTCCCCAGGGGGAGCCGCCCCATGAAAGAAGCGATCGCAAAGTACGTCACTTACTTGCGCGCGGTGCGCAACGCTTCGCCGAGCACGATTCGAAACTACCAGCTCGACCTCGAACAGTTTCTCGGTTACCTCTCGCCGCCCGGCGCGGAAGCGGTGGCTCTCGAGGACATCGATCATCGCCTCATTCGCGAATTCCTCGGCCACCTGCACGATCGGGGCCTCCAGAAAAGTTCGATCGCGCGCAAACTTGCTTCCCTTCGATCGTTCTTCAAATACTGCGTACGCGAAGGCGTGCTCGCGCAGAGCCCCGCGCGCCTGGTCTCCACGCCGAAACTCCCGAAGCGCATCCCAAGCATTCCGAGCACCGAGGAAATGAATGTGTTTCTCGACCAGCTCACTTCGGCGGGTGAGGGCGCGCTGCCGACCAGGCCTCGCCCCGGCGCTCCTGAAGATGAATCTCGCCTGCTCGTCAAGCGCGACCGCGCCATTCTCGAATTGCTCTACTCCTCCGGCCTGCGCGTCAGCGAGTTGACCGGCCTGAACATCGGCGACGTCGATCGCAAGGGCATGATGTTGCGCGTGCGCGGCAAGGGGAACAAGGAGCGCATCGTGCCGTTCGGCAGCAAGGCGGAACAGGCGTTCGACGCGTACTGGCCGGTTCGCGCCGACCTGCTCTACCGCGCGCACGGCCGAACCGATCCGGAGGCCGTCTTTCTGAATTTCGCCGGGCAGCGGCTTTCGCAGCGCAGCGTGGGCCGCATCGTGAAGAAATACGTGCGCCTCGTGAACATCAACTGGGATCTTCATCCGCATTCGTTGCGCCACGCATTCGCGACGCATCTGCTCGCCGACGGCGCCGACCTGCGCGCCATTCAGGAGCTGCTGGGTCACGCCTCGCTTTCGACCACGCAGAAATACACGCACGCCACGATCCAGCAGTTGATGGAGGTCTACGACAAAGCCCATCCGCGCGCTTGAACCGCATTCGCCCTCCACCACTCCGGCGCCGGCCATGATGTAGCAAGTGGTGTAGTAGTACTGTGATATAGTCCCTTGCCATGAAGACCCCTCGCACCATCCCCTGGCGATTCTTGTGTGTCGTACTGGCGCTCGCCGCCGCCTGCGCCTTTGCGGACTCCGACGACGTCGAGCCTGCGCCGCGTTTTCACGCCAAGACTCTCGACGGCGCGCAATTCGATAACAACTCGGTGAAAGGCAAAGTCGTTCTGCTCGACTTCTGGACCACCTGGTGCCCGCTCTGCGCGGCGGAGGAATCGCTGGTGGACAACCTCGGCGCCGAGTTCGCGGACAAAGGCTTGATCGTTTTGGCCGTGAACGTGGGGGAGAGCAAGAAAACAGTCAAGAGATACCTAGAAAATAACCCGCGGAAGTCACCCGTTGTTTTGACCGACGATACCAATCTCGCCGCCATGTACGAAGCCACCGTCTATCCGATCTACGTTGTCATCGACCGCGACGGCAACATCGCCGGGACGCAGCGCGGCGCCGGCGGTGAAAGAGCTTTGCGTAGACTCCTTGCGCAGGCCGGAATCAAGTCCGCCAAGGATCAAGACTGGTACCAATAGCAGTTTCTTTGCGAATGGGCGGGAGCTTGTTTTGAGAGCGGGCCGGCGCCGCGCGTTCGCGGCAGCTCGCTTCCGATCCGAGTGGATCCTAGTGCTCGAATCGCTCTTCCCTGGGGATCTCGACCACTCGAGGCCGCAAGACGAAACCCAAGTGTCGCGCGCTGCACTGACGGCAGCGGTACGGCCTAAGCAGGAAAATCGGCAAGAAAAACAGTTCGATCAAGCCGCGCCGCCGCGACCGGAGCACCACTTCGCTTCCGCATAAGGGACAGCGGCGTGGTCCGAATGCGAGAGAGACGGCGTCGGCCAATTGAGGGCCCCCAGGAAGCCCCATCATGCTTCTATCCGCCAGCCGATGCAACGCCCTTACTTCGCGTGCAAGTGGCATTCAAATGCTCCCGCGCGGCCGCCTGCGCGATCCAGCGCCGCCACGGCTTCAATCAGAAACGAATCATTTCACGGAAGGACGCCGCCGGAGCGTCACTGCGTTTCTTCCTTCGCGAGCGCCCAGGCCAGCGCTTCGTCGCGGTCGCGGAACACACGGACTCCGGTTTCGCCTTTGGTGTCGCGAAGGATTTCAAACATCCGTGAGAGCCCGTAGACGAGGTCGTTTCCCGCAATCACAGCGCGGTGGGATTTTGGTGAGAATACTTTTGTTTCCGCGAGCAACAAGACGTCCTCGGATTTAATTTCCACCTGCGTGACATTTGTGAAATCAAATATCTGAGAAAAATCGGGGTCGAAATCGGGATCTTTCAGGAGGCGGCTCCGGTGCCCGAGCATGTCTTCCAGCGTCAGCACACCGCTGCCCGAACTGAATACCAACCTGCGTTCTTTGTCGATGAAGTAGAAGGCGGGCATCCTTCCTCCTCACCACAAATGACAAACCGGGGCGCCGCACCGAACGCAAGGGATGAGCCGCACTATACTCCCAACCAACCGGAATGCAAGCCATCCTGCCCGCCAGGGAGAGCCCGCTCACCTAGTCGGAAACTGACCCATGACCGGATGTGCGATCAGGCGTCTTTTTGACTTGACAGCCGGGCGTCAAGACAGGCTAGTACGAAACCTCACAGTGGACAATACCAGGATAAACTTGACCTTGGCCCTGAAGAAATTGAGTTTGTCGCAGAACGAGAGGGGATGGCGCTGAGCGAAGTACTGACGACACTACGATCTCTCAGTGAAAACGTCGGTGCTTTGACCTCTGAAACGAAGACTTTTCGTTGGCTCATACCACTGATTGTTGTGGCTGGCTTTGCTGTTGTGTCGACCCTGGTTGCCATCAAGAGGTAGGCACGACTCCTTCAGTCGACTTTGCTGGATTCGGCCCCGTTCTCGGTTACCACCGAGGCGGGGTCTTATTGTTTTCGGGCCAGATTTTAGGCGGTTCTACGGCCTTTTTCAAGAAATAGCGGCTCTATACCTGAACACAACCTAGACTATTGACATTTATAAGAAATAATGTGATTCTTATGCAGACGTAATGCCGGTCAGGACCTAACATAGAGCCGCATAATAGCGGCCATTCTGTTGAAAAGGAGCCGGAGCTATGCTGTCCAGAGACGTGCGGTTACTTGAAAGTAGATGGAAAAGCGGGCAGGGTTGGCCCAAACGTTTGGAGTGGCTGGAGATAGATGGACTTAGGGGATGGGTTGGCCAGAGAGTCGAATTTCAATTTCCCATCGTTGCGCTCGTCGGAGAAAACGGGGCCGGAAAGAGTACTGTTCTTCAGGCCGCTGCCTCGGTGTATCGCTCCGTGCCCATGACGACTTGGTACGCCTCGGATTTTTTCCCTGATACGCCTTGGGAACAAGTCGAAGCAGCCACGATTCGTGCTTCGACTAGAGAAGGGTCGGCGTCTGGTTCGGTAGTTACCAGTGTTCGCAAACCCACAGAACGATGGCGCGGCAACGACGAACGCAGAGAAAGAATTGTCGAATACATCGATTTGCGTCGGATTCAACCTATCGTCGCCAGAACTGGTTACGCACGGATGGCCAAGCGGGAAGTGAGAGAAACGGGTTTTGAGCCCTTCGAAACTGAAACGGTGCAGCGGCTTTCAGGAATCATGGGCACCCATTTCGACCTTGCCAAACTTTCCAAGACTGAGGTGGATGAAACGCGCACCGTTCCAGTGCTTTCCAAGGACGGGAAATGGTACTCAGGATTTCACGCCGGTGCTGGCGAAACGACCATGGCAGAATTGCTCCAACGGAAGATTCAAAAGTATTCGATTGTTCTGATCGACGAGGTAGAAACATCTCTTCACCCTCGAACACAACGCAGGCTTGTTAGAGATTTGGCGACGCTATGTCGTAACCTTGAATTACAGTGCATATTGACCACCCACTCCCCTTACATTCTAGACGAGCTTCCGCCAGAGGCCAGAATCTACCTAATGGAAAGCGACACTCAAAAGCGAATCATTTTAGGAGTTAGTCCAGCATTTGCAATGACGAAGATGGATGACGCAGCCTATCCAGAAGCAGATGTATTCGTCGAAGATGATCGCGCCGCTACCTTGGTGAATGAGATTGTGGCTTTATCAAGACAGCGTGATTTGATCTTGAGGTACCAAACCGTTCCATATGGAACAGCGAATGTGGGGCGAGCACTTGGAACGATGGCGAAGGAAAAGCGTTTTCCTCGGCCATCAATCGTATTTTTGGATGGCGATCAAGTGACAAGCGACGGATGTCTTGTGCTTCCTGGTGGTGATGCACCGGAACGCGTAGTTTTTGAAGGCCTGTCCGCAAAGGGCGTGGACGGAATAGCCTCACGAATTAGCCGATCCGCATCTGATGTGGCTGACGCCTGCTCGGCGGCTATGCTGCTAAGCGATCATCATGAGTGGGTGCGATTTGCCGCTGACCGCTTGGCCATAGCCGGAAATGTTCTCTGGCAATGTGCGTGCGCGGAGTGGTGTCTAAGATGCCTTCCAGAATCGGAGTCGAATAAGATTGGTGATTCAATACTTGAAATGATCGTCCAATACGGGGGTTCCAGACATATTGAAAAAGCTCAAATACCTACCCAGACGCCGCTTTTCTCTCGGTGAAGCGTTGGACGCCGGTCCGCGCGAGGCCGCCACCAGCGTTCAAGCGGAAAAGACCCATTACCAGATGCGCCAATTGGTTTGACGCGGTTGCGCAAGCCCCCATATAATGGGGAATTCGTCTGGGGCTCTGGAGGGCAGATGTACGCCGTCATTCGCAGTGGCAACAAGCAGTATCGCGTCGCGCCGGGTGAGACCGTGCGCGTCGAGCGCCTGCCGGGCAAGGTGGGCGGCAAGGTCACGTTCGGCGACGTCCTCGCCGTGCGCACCGACGAAGCGAAGCTCGTCACCGGCGAAGCCGCGGCCGCGGCCAAGGTCAGCGGCAAGATCGTCGAGCAGGGCCGCCACCGCAAGCAGGTCGTGCTCAAGTTCAAGAAGAACCGGCAGTACAAGATTCAGCGCGGGCACCGGCAGGATTTCACCGCCGTCGAAGTCAGCGACATCAAGCTGTAGCGCTTATTGAGGAATCCCAGAAGGAGTCATTCCGAGCGAAGCGAGGAATCTCTCCTCGGCGTGAAAGTTAAGGGGTAAGAGGGATTCCTCGTCGCCCGCCGCTCGCGGAGAACGCTCGTGGTGAACCGCGGCGGGCTCCTCGGAATGACAGGCTTGGAGAATTTTTTCACTAAGGATTATTGCCATGGCACACAAAAAAGGCGGCGGCTCCTCGGTTAACGGCCGCGATTCCCAGGGACAGCGGCTCGGCGTCAAGCGATTCGGCGGCCAGCTCGTGAACGCCGGCACGATTCTCATCCGCCAGCGCGGCACGCGCCACAAGCCCGGCTTGAACGTCCGCCGCGGCAAGGACGATACGCTCTTCGCCACGATCAACGGAATTGTTCTCTTCGAGAACAAGGGCCAGGACGGCCGCTTCATCAGCGTGTTGCCCGTAGAAACCAAATCCGGGCAAACCGAAAAGAAGCCCGCGCCCGCTTCGTAGTCCTAACCCGCATTTCTCACCAGTCGTAAGAATGTAGGCGGCTCGGTTCTGTATTTCTCTGCGTGCCTTAGCGCTCGGAGTTTACCCCGACCCCGTCGGGGCGCCTCTGCGTTATCTTTTCAGGGACACACTGCCTCAGCGCTGCCGAGGAGAGCAAGGACAACGCAGAGACGCGGAGTACGCAGAGACTCGCGGAGAAAGGCGCCAGATTCCGATCGGATTGCCGAACCTGGCGGGAAATCCCAGCTGATCGAGCAAAACTCCGCGTTCGCGTCTTGAGTTCTCACCAACTGGGACCCAGCCTGCGTCTGTCTGCGTGGAAAATTAAACTGGAATTTACGGCTGAGCGCTAACGATCGCTTCCACCGGCGCAACGGTTTCGGCCTCGGGCGCGGCCATCTCCCAACCGCAGCCTTCTTTGATGCACGCGCGCACGGCTCCCCTCTTCCCGTTCACGGAGGACGCTCTCGGTGAACCGTTCTTCTCGACGATGAACGCTGCGCCGCATTTCGGGCACGGCTCGGGGATCGGCCGGTACGGCGTGGTGAAATCGCACGCCGGATATTTATTGCAGCCGTAGAAGACGCGCCGCCGCCCCTTCTTCGCCATCCGTTCGACGAGTTCGCCCCGCGCGCACTTCGGGCACGCGATGCCCAGCGTCTTCGCGCGAATGAACCGGCACTTCGGGTAACCCGTGCAGCCGATGAATTCCCCGAAGCGTCCGTGCTTGCGCACGAGCTGCTTTCCGCAGTCGGGGCAATTCTCGTCCAACAATTCATCGGGCCGGTGCGCTTTGCGCGTCCCGTGGATCAGCCGCCGCGTCGTCTTGCATTCCGGATAGGCGCTGCACGCCAGAAAGTTTCCGAACCGGCCGCGCTTGATCACCATCTCCTTGCCGCATTCGGGGCAAGCCTCGGTGGGATGGTCGCCGTCCGTAGGAAGCTCGTGCTCGTGCGAGAGGTCGCGCGTGTAGTCGCAATCCGGATAACGGTCGCAGCCCATGAAAAATCCGTTCCGGCTGATGCGCTCCAGCAGATGCCCCTTCTGGCATTTCGGACAAAGCTCGTTCGTCTTGATTCCTTTCTTGTAAGACTCCATGTCCTCGCGAGCCGCGCTCAAATCCTTCACAAACCGCGTGTAGAACTCCCCAACCGCTTCCTTCCAGGGCAGTTTGCCTTCTTCCACTTCGTCCAATTCCTCTTCCATTCGCGCGGTGAACCCGAGGTCGAAAATATCCTCGAAGCTCTTCACCAGCAGGACGCTCACTTTCCCTCCCAGCATCGTCGGAGTGAAGCGTCCCATCTCTTTGGTCACGTACTCGCGCTCGACAATCGTCGAAATGATCGCCGCATACGTGGAAGGCCGCCCGATCCCTTTTTCTTCCAGCTCTTTCACCAGCGTCGCTTCCGTGTAACGCGGAGGCGGCTCGGTAAAATGCTGTTCCGAACGCACCGGAGGCCCGGCCTCGCCTCCGTCAACCGGTTCCACCGCGGCCAGCTTCAATATCTCTTTTTCGCCGACGCGCGGCAGACGCTTGCCTTCCGCTTCTGCATCGTCGCCATTCTCCAGATCTTCCTCGCCCGAGCGGTATGCCGCCAGGTATCCCGCGAATTTTTCGACCGATCCCGACGCGCGAAACGTGTACTCTCCGGCGGCGACGTCGATCGTCGTTTGATCGAACACCGCCGGAACCATTTGCGAAGCCACGAATCTCTGCCAGATGAGCTGGTACAGCTTGAACGCTTCATCATCCAAATATCGCCGCACCGAATCCGGCGTTCGCGCCGCGTCCGTGGGACGAATCGCTTCGTGCGCGTCCTGCGCGTCCTTCTTGCTCCGGTAAAAATTAGGCCTTTCCGGCAGATATTCCGGCCCGTACTGCTGCGGAATCAGCGCGCGCACCTGCTCTAGCGCGTCGTTCGACACGCGCACCGAATCCGTGCGCATATAGGTGATCAGGGCGACCGAACCTTCCTCGCCCAGCCCAACGCCCTCATACAATTTCTGCGCGATTCCCATCGTCCGCTTCGCCGTGTAGCGCAAACGGTTGTACGCAGCCTGCTGCAGCTTGGAAGTCGTAAACGGCGGCGGAGCAGTGCGGCGCTTTTCTTTCTGGACCACTTCCGAAACTTGCCACTGCGCCTGTTTCAGCTCTTCCAGGATCCGGGTGGCATGCGCTTCGTTCGAGATCTCGATCTCTTCGCCTTTGTACTTCGCAAGTTTCGCCTGGAAGATCGGCAATTCCGCCGCTTGCAGACGCGCATGGATCGTCCAATATTCCTTGGGAACGAACGCCTTGATCTCCAGCTCGCGGTCGGCAATCAGCCGCAGCGCCACCGTCTGGACGCGCCCCGCCGAAAGCCCGCGCCGCACCTTTTCCCACAAGAGCGGTGAAATTTTGTATCCCACGATCCGGTCCAGC
>Ga0326728_10020896_pt1 | contig 12398 bp, 6 predicted proteins | sample MB3enrmetagenome_FD_207602 | JGI IMG/M metagenome (GOLD analysis project Ga0326728, IMG submission 207602) | Lab enriched peat soil microbial communities from McLean, Ithaca, NY, United States - MB31MN | ecosystem: Environmental > Terrestrial > Soil > Wetlands > Peat | place: USA: New York...
TGAGCGTTGCAGGCTTGATGGTCCCGGCCACCATGGCCCAGCAGGCAACCGCAACCGTCAACGGCGTCGTCAAGGATCCAACCGGCGCTGCAATTCCCAAAGCACAGGTCGAGCTTAAGAACGTCGACACTGGCGTTGTGAGGACAACCAGCACCAACAACGACGGAATTTACGACTTCCCGAGCGTCGTGCCCGGCGCTTATAGCATGCAGGTGTCCTCGACCGGCTTTAATGCGATATCGCAGCCGCCGGTAACCCTCCAGGTTGGCCAGACCGCCACATTCGACTTTCAACTGAAAGTCGGCGCGACCTCGAGCACCGTCACCGTCGACGCGATTGCGCCTGCATTGGAGACTTCGACCTCGGAGTTGGGCACGGTCGTCGCACCAAAGGAAGTGGACGATCTGCCCTTGAACGGCCGCAACTTCACCGAGTTGCTAACGATCCTCCCGGGCACCGTGAACCTCAATACCGACCAGAACAGCGGCGGAGGCGGCGGGTGGAATGGCGCATCGATCGGCCAGTTCAGCTTCCCGGCAGTGAACGGCGCCCGCAACCGCAGCAACATATTCCTGCTCGATGGCGCGAACGATCTGAACACGCTGTCGGGGACGTACAACTATGCGCCCATCGTCGACGCGATTCAGGAGTTCAAGAGCGAGGGGCACAACGATCTGGCCGAATATGGCGGCGCCGCTGGAGCCCAGGTGAGCGTGGTTACCAAATCCGGAACCAACCAGTACCATGGCGACCTTTGGGAGTATCTGCGCAACGAGCAGATGGATTCTCGCGGTTACTTCGAGGCAGCCCGCCAGCCGCTTCGGCAGAACCAGTTTGGCGCTTCGGCCGGCGGCCCGCTCTCGATTCCAAAGCTGTATAACGGCAAGAACCGCACCTTCTTCTACCTGGCATGGGAAGGCTACAAGTACGCCTCGAAATCTGAAACCGGAGGGCTGGCGCCAACGGCCGCAATGGACGCCGGCGACTTCAGCGGGCTTACCGATAGCCATGGGAACATGATTCCCATCTACGACCCAGCGACAACGACTCTCGTTGAGGGCGGATACACACGCCAAACCTTCACCCAGGAGTACAACGAGCCGAACCCGGCCTATTGCAACGGCGACGTCAACTGCATCCCAAGCAGCCGGTTCAATGCGATCTCGAAGCTATACCTGCCGCTCATCCCGACGGGCAGCGCCACCGTCGTCAACGGTCAGAATACCTTCTACCCCCAAAACACCGATGCCACCCAGTATTCGGGAACGCTTCGGGTCGACCAGAACTTCGGCAACAGTAACCAGGTCAATTTCCGCTACAGCCAGTTCGATCTGTTCAAGACATCGCCTTCGGATTTGATTGGCAGCGCTTTCGTGCACGTCCCCGGCCATAACTACATCGGGCACTGGACGCACGAATTTAGTTCGACAACCTTCTCGGACGTGTACTTCGGCAGAAACTGGGGCTTTACCACCACCGGTACTGCCTGGGCGGGTGAAGATTCGGCGTTCTTCTCGCAGTTGCAGCAGGCCGGGATGTCTACCTATTTTATGACCCTGGCCGGCAAGACCTATGCGCCGCAATATACGGCGGATAACTACATTGGTCTGAGCGGTTCGCAGTTGCAGGGCTCCGGGTTGGGAGACGACTGGCAATTCGGAGGCTCATTCTCGAAGATCATCGGCAGACACACGATCAAGGCCGGCGCCGATTTTGAGACCAACAACTTCACTTCGCCGATCGCATATTCAAACGAGGACTTCTCGGTAAATCAGACCTCGAGCCTCGGGGCAAGTAGCACCGGCGGCAATAGCTGGGCGTCTCTGCTGCTCGGTGTTCCCAGCGCAGGCGGCTACCGGAATATTTTCGAGAAGGTTTGGGGTGGCTGGATCGACGGGATCTACGTCGAGGACCAGTTCAAGGCGACTCCAAAACTGACTATCAATATCGGCTTCCGCAACGACATGGTCTGGACGCCGATTTACGGAACCCACAAAGGCGGGGACGGAGACTACTACACGGGCAATGCCAATCCCGTCACCGGCCAGTACCAGCTCAACGCGTTGCCGCCGGTCTGTACCGCTACGCAGGGCGCGCCCTGTATTCCGAACGGCATCTACACGGCATCGAGCACGCCTGGTACGGGCCAGCTTCCGGCGAACGCCTACGTCAGCAAGAGTCTCCGCGTGGTCAAGAACTCGCTGGCTGACTGGGCGCCCCGGCTCGGCCTGGCCTACCGCCTGAACGACAAGACGGTGATCCGCGCAGCCTATAGCCGGTTCTACGACGAATGGGCCGACATCACCCAACTCTCGCAGAACTTCGGAGGAAACTGGCCGGCGGTCAATACCATCCAAAACAACGGTTTGAACACGGCTAATCCCACGGTCTCGGCCGCCGATCCGCTGCAATTTGGCAGTGGCGGATCGATCATTTACCCCATCAACGACTTCAGCCAGGTCAGCCAGTGGATGGTGGATCCGAACTTCAAGACACCGGTCTTCGACCAGTGGAACGCAGGTATCCAGCGGCAGCTGCCGGGCAATTTGACGCTCGATGCAAACTATGTTGGCTCGAACGGAAGACATGAGGACTGGGGTCCGACGCTGAACGTTCCTGCGCCGGGGCCCGGCGCCCAGCAAGCTCGCCGGCCATATCCTTACATGTTGCAGCAATGGTTTGACCAGAGCGTAGGCGACAGCCGTTACAACGCCCTGCAAGTGACCGTGCAGGAACATGCCAACCATGGTCTTACGTTCCTGGCCGCCTACACGCTGGCGCACGCGAACGCAGACGGCTGCAACCTGGGCGCAAGCTGCGAATCGCAAAACCCATACGACCGCCATAGCGACTATGGCACCTCCGATCTCAACGAGAAGAACGTGTTCTCGGTGGCATTCACGGCGGCATCGCCATACAACAAGTCTCCCAACAGGCTGCTCGCCAACGTGGCTGGCGGTTGGGCGCTCAACGGCATCTTGCAGGAAACTTCAGGGCAGCCTTACCAGGTGAACGCCGGCGGCGATCCTTTGAATATAGGTTGCTGTCTCACGGAAAGGATGAACGTCACTGGCAATCCGAGCAGCGGAGCCCACACCCAGCGGGAGTGGTTCAATACCAGCGCCTTCGCGGCGCCCACCGGGTACACCTATGGCAATGAAAAGGTGAACTCCTACGTTTCGCAACATTTCAACGATGTGGACCTGTCGCTGTTCCGCGATTTCCACATAGGACTCGGAGAGGAGCGATACTTTGAATTCCGAGCCGAAACGTTCAACACCTTCAATAACGTTGTCTGGGGCACTCCGGATAACACCAACACCGATCAGAATTATGGCCAAATCACAGGCCAACGAAATAGCCCGCGACAGTTGCAGATGAGTCTGAAGCTCTACTACTAGTGGCCTGAATTCGTGGTCTTGTAATCCGATTCACGAATCTCGGGTGCGGGTGCCCCTGGGCCCTGTCCGCCGCGGCGGACGGGACCCAGGAAATTTACAAATCCACGCGGTTACGGCCACAGCCCGCCTCTGCTGACTGAAACTTTATAGTGTCATCGCCGCACGCAGTATCGCGGCGGTGGCACTATTCTTTTCATGGCCTCGATTTATGCTGAGAGAATGAAGACCAAGAGGAATGCCTTTGGCGGTGTTGATTCTATTGCTTTGCTCAGTTGTGCTCGTTGGAGTCGTATTTGCCGGGAGCGCCGTGTCGCCCCCGGCCGTTGATCCGGCTTCGATCATCGACGGCTCCCGGCGAACATTTCTGCGCGTGGCCGGTTTGCTTGTCCCCAAAATGCTGTTTCCCTGGTTGGGACCTCGCAGGACCGAGCAGCTTCAAAATCTCCTTCCGGCTGCGGCACTTCCATCAGCCATCCGGTTTGAAGACATTGCTCAAAAAGCCGGCGTACATTTTGTTGTCGAGAATTGCCCAACCCCGGAGAAACACCAGCCGGAGGCAATGCCAGCTGGCATTGCGTTGTTCGACTACGACGGAGATGGTCTGCTCGACATTTACCTGGTCAACGGCGCAGAGATGCCATCCCTGGTGAAAACGGGCCCGAAGTATTCGAACCGCCTGTATCACAACAACGGCGATGGAACCTTCACCGATGTGAGCGAGCGCGCCGGAGTCACCGGAGCGGGTTATGGGATGGGCGCCGCGGTGGGCGATTACGACAACGACGGCCGGCCCGACCTGTTCGTGGCCAACGTCAACGGAAATCAGCTCTTTCACAACAATGGGGACGGCACATTCACCGACGTTACCGCGAAAGCGGGTTTGAGCGGCGCCATGTATAACGGCCGCAAAATGTGGTCCATCGCGGCCGGCTGGTTCGACTACAACAACGACGGACTGCTGGACCTGTTTGTGGCAAATTACTGCCAGTGGGATCCGCGCTACGAACCGGTCTGCATGGGCCTGGATGGCCGCGGCTACTGTCACCCCGACAGCTTCGCTCCACTTCCCAACACTCTGTACCGCAACAATGGCGATGGTACGTTCACCGATGTTTCGGCGGAGACCGGGATCTCAGCCGTGCTGGGCAAGGGAATGGGAGTCGTGTTTGCGGATTACGACGGCGACGGCTTTCTCGACGTGTTTGTGGCCAACGACAACAGCCCGAACCTCCTGTTTCACAATCTGGAGGGAAAGCGATTTGAGGAAGTGGGTTTTCAGGCGGGTGTGGCCTACAACGACGAGGGGACCGCTCTTGCAGGAATGGGCGCTGACTTCCGGGATCTGAACAACGATGGCTTACCGGACATCTGGCATACCGCGATCGAAAACGAAACGTTCCCATTGTTCATAAACGAGGGCAAAGGGCTATTCCGCAATGCGAGCCAGGTGAGCCGGCTGGCGAATCTAACCAGGCCGATGTCCGGCTGGTCGAACGGGATCGTCGATCTCGATAACGACGGTTGGAAGGATCTGGTGGTAGCCCGCAGCAATGTGCTGGACAATATCGGGGAGATCTCACGGCATTTTCGCTATGCCGAACCGAACTCCATCTTTCGCAATCTCGGGAACGGTCAGTTTGAAGATGTGAGCGCTTCTGCCGGGGTCGACTTTACTCGGCCAGCTCCGCACCGGGGGCTCGCATACGGGGATCTTGACAACGACGGACGAATGGATCTCGTAGTGACCGCTCTGGGCGCGCCGGTCAGCGTGTTCCTCAACGTCACCGAAACGCGCAATCACTGGGTCCTGATCAAACTTGTCGGAACGAAAAGCAACCGGATGGGCATTGGCGCCCGGATTCGGGTCACTACCGATGACGGCAGGATGCTTTACAACGAGGCGACGACCAGCACGGGCTATGCTGCTTCAAGCGATCCGCGTGTCCATTTCGGTTTGGGCAGTTCGCGCGTGATGAAGGAAGTCGAGATCCGCTGGCCATCGGGCACGCGTCAATTGTTGCACGATGTGACTGCGGATCGCATACTCGAAGTGACCGAGCCCCGCAATGGCGGTCAGCAATGAGAAAGTGGCCAAGGTGGAATCATGCCCGGAGCGGATCCGTCATGAAACAATCACTCATTTGCTGTAGCGCGTTTCTACTTTTCGCGGGCACGCAGGCCGTGGCGCAACTGCCGCCCAGCTGCAAACTACCGGCGGACGCCGCCAGCGCGCCGGCCGGCACGCCACCTGCAAGAGTATTTGACGCTGAGGGGGCATGGTTCGCCGAGAAAGGCGATCTGAATTGTGCAGTCGCGGCTTTCAAACAGGCCTTGCGGCTGGAGCCGCGCCTGGCCGAAGCGCATTTCGATCTTGGGCTTGTTCGGCAAAGTCAGCAGCAGCCTGCAGCCGCGATAAGCGAATTCCGCCTGGCCCTGCAGTACGATCCTCAATTGCTGCAGGCGCATTGTGCGCTGGGGTCGTCCCTCGGTGACGCGACTGAGGCGGAAGCCGAATTTAGCAAGGCGCTGGCAGCGGATCCGCAATTAGTCTGCGCTCTGGACGGGATGGCGCAGGTTCTGGTGAAGGAGAGACGATACGATGCCGCCATCGACGAATGGCGGCAAGCCCTCCGGATTCAACCGGACGCTCCGGATTTGCAGCTCGCTTTGGCAACGGCGACATATGAGTCTGCCAAGGCCAAGCAGGCCGATGGGCTGCCGGCCTTGGATGGCGCCGGGGTGGCTGACGCAATTCGGCTTCTCACCGACTTGCTCAAGAGCCATCCCGACATGACGGCTGCATACTTTACTCTCGGCAACATCTATGCGAACGAGCGCCGTGATCGCGAGGCCGCGGATGAATACCAGGAGGTGACCCGCCGAATTCCCAACGATACAGTCGCGCTGGCTGCACAGGTCAAGGCGCTCATCGACGCATCGGCATATAGCGAGGCGCTTGCTCCCGCCCGCGATTACGTGCGCCGGAAACCGAACGATTCCTCGGGGCACGTCATGCTTGGCACGGTGTACCAGCAACTGGGCGATTACGCCAGGGCAGAGCCGGAACTTGAGCTGGGAGCCGCCAAGGCGCCCGATGATTTTGAGGCTCGATATCAGCTCGGGCTCGTTTTGGCCCGCATGGGAAAGCCCGATCAGGCCCTGCCCCAGTTGCGGAAAGCTGTTGCGCTAAAACCCGGGGATAGGGCGGCCCAGTACCAGTTGGTCGCTGTGCTGCGCTCGCTTGGTCAAACCAAGGAGGCAGCGCAGATAGTTGGGCAGTTGCGGAAACAACAGAGCGAAGAATCCCTGAATAGCCAGTTGGCATCCGAGGGAACCAAGGCGAATGACCTTCTGCAATCCGGAAATCCGACAGAGGCAGCGCAGATCTATCGCCACATGCTTGAAGAGAATCCGGACAGCGCCTGGACGGCTTATAATCTTGCGCTGGCGCTTGAAGCCATGAACGATACGAAGGGCGCTGAAGACACACTCCGCAATGCGATCAATATCGACCCGAAGCTTGCCAAGATTCAGGCCGAGTTGGGCCAGCTGGAGTTGGCGAAAGGCGACTTGCAATCCGCGCAGAAGTGGCTCGAATCCGCACTTGACCTGGAACCTGAACTCGTGGATGCGCGCGGAAATCTGGCAATGGTTTACGCCAGGAAGGACGATCTGATTTCGGCCGAAAAACTTCTTCGTCAGGCCATTGAAGACGATCCCAAATATGAAGTAGGCCATTTGAACCTGGGGTTGATTCTTGCCCAGCAGAACAGGAAATCCGAAGCCGAGGAGGAACTGAACAAAGCCCTCGCGCTAGCGCCAAAGGATCCCGCGACCTTGTCGACGGTTGGAAAAGCGAAAATGAAAATGGGCGAGGTGAGCGAGGGGATTGCGCTCCTTCGGCAAGTCGTAGATCTGGCGCCCGATCTGGCTGCGGCCCATCTGGACCTGGCGCTTGCGCTCGCCGACAGTTACGACCTGCCCACGGCCCTGGCGCAAACCAGCGAGGCGGTTCGGCTTGCTCCGCAGTCAGGTGCAGCCCATTTCTATCGTGGGCGAATTCTGTACGATTTGGGCCGCAGCAACGAAGCGCAGCCTGAGTTCGAAACCGCCTGCCGGCTCGATGCACAGATGCCCGAACCACGATATTTTCTCGCGCTTATCGACAAGCAGGAGGGTAAGTACGAGCTTGCAGTCGGTCTGCTTGAAGAGACAGTTAAGCTGCAGCCCGGCAACGTAATGGCCTGGGATATGCTTGGCCAATCTCTTGCGCAGGAGTCCGAGACGGCGAAGGCGCTAGCGGCTTGGCGGAAAGCGATCGAGATCGATCCGAAGTTTAGCCAGGCGCTGTTCAGCCTGGCGCGCACGTTGCGATCTACTGATCAAGCTGAATCGGAGAAGTTGATGGCGCGCTACCTCGCTGTACAGAAAGAGCGGAGCATCCTGGACCGCGCGGACACGCTCGCAAACAACGGTATTGAAGCGGCTTCAGCTCACGACTGGCCCGAAGCGATCCGGCAGTTGAAGGAAGCCATCGCCGCGTGCGGAGAGTGCGCAGCGAAGGCCGACTTTTACAGGAAACTGGGCATCATCGACTGCCAGGCAGGCGACCTCGACAACGGCGAAAAGGAACTGCTGACCGCAAAGGCGCTCAAGCCGGATGATCCAGTGACCCAGGCCGCCCTTGAGTTGGTCGCCCGGGCTCGAAGCCAGTACTCCGAGCCCCTCACTGGGAAGGCGCGTTAGTCGTGTCGACCAAGAGACTTGTTCCGCACGAATTCTAGCGCTGGGGGATTTTTTCTACGAAAAGGAGAACGGACGTGTCGACCTCTTATGTAGTTCCTAAAGTGAATGAGCCTCAGCCGGTCGCTGCCGGCGAGTTGTTGCTGGTTGCCAGCGGTGACTTGCGCCAGTCGGCGAATGAGGCTTTTTAGCCGGTGCCAAGGCTGCATAGGCTTGTACAATGCCAGTATCGAAGATTTCAAACTCGATCTGCTGGGCGTTTACAAGGAACCGCTGAGCCAATCGGTCCTGGTCGCCGCCGTGCGCGGGGCCTCGAATACCGAGGCACCAACAATTCGCACCGGGCTCTCCGAGCGCGGCGTGAAGTTCGTCACCGGCGCGAACGAACAAGCGGACTTGACAGATGCACGGATTCACGTGCAACCACGTGAATGCGGCCTACGCGCCCACGGCTGAGTTTGCCGATAGGGCTATGCCCGGAATTTTCGCTGAGCCGGGCGTGCATGTGAATCGTTGCGAAGATTAACCCATTGGCCTACCGGCGCGATTCGCGACACGTCGCGAAGGTCGCAGCCGAGAAGACTGTTACGATGAATGTCCGGCTGAAAGATATTGCAAAGGAGTTCGGCGTGTCCGTGGTTACCGTGTCTCGCGCACTGCGCGATCGGCCGGGTATTGCCAGCGACACCAAGGCCCGCATCCTCGAACGCGTAAAAGAACTGAACTACCGGCCAAACCTCACCGCGCGCAGCCTGGTGACAGGCCGCAGTTCGCTCATCGGCCTCGTCGTTCCCGACCTGATCCATCCCTTCTTCGGCGAGATCGCCAAGGGGCTCTCCTCGGCCCTGCGCGAGACGGGCTATTACGTGATCGTGGCGTCATCGGAAAGCGATCCCAGGCTCGAACAGGACGAGATCGAGCACATGCTTGACCACCATCTCGACTGCCTGGTACTGGCATCGTGCCAGGAAAAGAGCGAGTGGCTGCGCAGAATCGGCGACGCCGGCGTGCCCCTGGTCCTGATCGACCGCAGGTTCCGCGGCTTCGATTCCAACTTTGTGGGCAGCAACGATTACAAGGTGGGCGAACTAGCCACAGAGCATCTCATTGCCCAGGGTTGCCGGCGCATCGCGCATATCCGCGGACCGGTCAACAGCGTCAGTAACAGCCGCGCCGAGGGCTATCGCGACACCTTGCAACGCCATGGCATAAGTGTGTCCGATGACTACATGATCTCCGCCGGCGATGCCTCCGAATCCGACGGCGAAACCCGCGGCCGCCGAGCCATGGAAGCGATTCTCACGCTTAAGCCACAGCCCGACGGCCTGTTCTGCTTCAATGACACGGTCGCAGTGGGCGCTATGTTCAAGGCCTTCGAGGCTGGCATTTCGATTCCCCGGAATCTGGCCATGGTCGGCTGTGGAAACTACCACTATAGCAGCAAGCTGCAGGTCCCTCTCACCAGCGTGGACCAGCGCGCCGTCGAAATCGGCGAGCGCACCGCACGTATGATCGCCCATCTGCTCAAAAAAGAGGCGTCGAGCCGCAGCCGCAAGGTCGTGCTCGAGCCGCAGTTAATTGTGCGGGCATCGTCGCAACTGAAGTAGCGCCGCCAGGCCCGGACGAAGGATAGTCCCGGCTGGCCTAAAAGGCTAAGATTTCCGACCCAACTTGAAAGGAAATTGGGGTCAGGTCAGGTCGGGGTTGAGTCCCCTTCTGCGAGGCGGTCATGAGAGCCAACCAGTTAACCATCCCGGCCGAGTATAGATGCCGTGGTGACCAAAAACTGCGATGCAGCAGAACTGCATCGGCGCAGGTTTCTGTGCGGAGATGCACGAACCTCTCAAGGCAGCGAGCGTCACATAATGTTTCTGTCTATGGTGGTCGATTCCACGTCCACGAAGCGAACCCACCAGATGTTGCTTCCCTTTTCCCTCTCGAATACCCCTCGATGCTTCCTCTCTTTCCGCACTCGTGGCATCGCGCAAATCCTCTGCGCAGACTGTAAATCCAGTTGGCTACATAATTGGCTACTTGGGGTTTAAACGCTTCGGAGGGATGAGAGGAAAACTCTGTGAGTTATTGATTTTATGGTGCCGGGAGGGGGGTCGAACCCCCATGACCGCAAGGGTCGGCGGATTTTGAGTCCTATTTTTAGAGATTTGCAGGAAGACGCATAGAGTCGCAATAAGACTACGAACTACCGTATAATCATATATATGCATCTACGGTCGCTTTTGCATTCTGTTGCAGGGAATCGCACAGAAATCCGGTACAAAGTATCCCCATAAGTATCACCGGTTCTATCCCGTCATCGCTCAGTCTTCGCTCACGCTCTGATTGAAACCGAATTCGAGACCAGGGGGTCGGAGGTTCAAATCCTCTCTCCCTGACCAATAAAATCAACAATTTACAGTCGATTCGGCAGGTTGAGTACGCACCACTTTTGATGCAAGGGTGCCGATTGGGGTGCCAATTGCGTCCTCTTTTGGTTCCGGTTGAAACAGCAGTCGGCGTTTACCAGCTTCTATCTGCCGTTGGTTGGCATTTCCAACCCGCTCGAGGTCATCGAGCAGATCACCTACCTGCTCTTCCTGCGCCGACTCGATGAGCTGCAAACGCTTGAAGAGACTAAGGCTCGCACCCTCGGACAGCCGGTTGAACGGCGCATTTTCCCCGCAGGGAAGGATTCAAAAGGCCGCTCCTACGACGACTACCGCTGGTCGCGATTTAAGGATTTCGAGGCGCGCGATCTCTACGAGCTTGTCGACGACCACATCTTTCCGTTCCTCCGCACACTGGGCGGGGACGGCTCGACCTATGCCACGCATATGAAGGACGCACGCTTCACCATCCCGACGCCGGCGCTGCTGGTCAAAGTGGTGGACATGATCGCCGCGCTGCCCATGCAGGGCTGCGATACCAAGGGCGATCTTTACGAGTACATGCTCTCCAAAATAGCGACCGCCGGGCAGAACGGCCAGTTTCGAACGCCGCGGCACATCATCCAGCTCATGGTCGAGATGACCCAGCCTACTCCTAAAGATGTAGTCTGCGATCCGGCCTGCGGAACCGCGGGCTTTCTAGTGGCCGTGGGTGACTCGCTGCGGCATCATCATCCGAATCTCTTCCACAACCGTCGCGAGCGCGAGCATTTTCATAACGGTCTCTTTAACGGATTCGACTTCGATTCCACGATGCTGCGCATCGGCAGCATGAACATGCTGCTGTATGGCGTCGAACACTGGAAACTTCGCAGTGCTCATCCATTGGGCCACCGCGCGGCAGCCGCCGCTAGCCACGCGCGTGTCATCAGCCAGTGTCCCGCGTAAGTAGGATGAACGCCATCCCAACTCCAATGATCCGCTGGAGCCAGTTTGCATGCATCGTCAAAGATGTCCTGGTACTTGACCAGCGCCAGATTATACTTCCGCGCCAGCCTCTCGACCGCATCCTGCCGTTCCTTGATCATGGCGCGCTGCGCCGAGTAATCCGCACTGAATTTGCCCACCGGCAGTAGAAATGGTTCACCCAGGATGATCTTCACGGTGGGAAGCGAGATCAGAGTCTGACTCAGAAGTCGATCATAGTTCTGCTCAAATTCGCTGGCCGTCTCGCCCTTCGGGCCCGGGGCGAAAGTATCGTTTACTCCCACCAGGATGCTGAGCAAATTGGGGTGAAGGTCAATTGTGTCCGTTTGCCATCGGGCGGCAAGATCGGGTACTCCCTCTCCTCCAATACCCCGGTTGATAAAACCGAGGTTCCGGTCCGGGTATTCAGCGCCGATTTCGGCGGCCAGAATGTAGGCGTAATCTTGACCCATGATGTGGTTGTAATCCTGCCCAGTTCTCAACCGGCCGCCGTCCGTAATTGAGTCTCCCTGGAATACGATCACGTCATGAGGATGGAAAAAGGGCAGTGGGACCTGTTGCCCTTTCAAGACTGGAGCTAACATCAGCGACGACGCGAAAGCGAACTTCAGAATCTTCACGTTTGATCTCCGCGTTGGCGTTTAACTGAACTACATCACCTGCAAGAAAATGCCTGAGCATTGCCCATCCAACTTTGCTACCTACGGGCCACTGGAGTTTTCAGGCCAGGTGCGATCTTCTGGATAATCCCCGAACCCTCCTTGATAACGAGGATCTGGTTGGGCTCGATATTCGCGAAAACCTCAGCCTTTTGGGTCGTAGGCCATTTGACTTCGAGGCGATCAATCAACTTGGCCAAACCTATCCCGAAGTGCAGCCGGAG
>Ga0326728_10020898_pt1 | contig 12397 bp, 14 predicted proteins | sample MB3enrmetagenome_FD_207602 | JGI IMG/M metagenome (GOLD analysis project Ga0326728, IMG submission 207602) | Lab enriched peat soil microbial communities from McLean, Ithaca, NY, United States - MB31MN | ecosystem: Environmental > Terrestrial > Soil > Wetlands > Peat | place: USA: New York...
GACCCCGAGGGCAAGATGCAGATCCGCTACAAGCCCGAAGAAACACCGATCACGCTCGCCGCGAAGAATAGCTACCTCGGGCGCGTCTATCTCAGTTGGGCAGTCTATCCCATCACTGAGACGGAAGAGCTCGTGAGCGATCCGGCGCAGACGAACCGAGCCGCATACCTGGTGCGTTTCCGCGACCTGCGCTATGCCTATCCGGGAATGACTTCCCGGGCTCCGCTCGGGGCTCGCGTGCTGCTCACGCGCGATCTGCGGGTCATCGACCAGGAAATGGGCATGCGGGGAGGCGGCTCCTCAGAGAATGACGGCAAGTGAACGCTGGAGCAGCGCGATCAGCGCGACATCAAGTGCGTTGTCAGGTACACCAGCATAAAAAGCAGCCCGTCCACCAGAACGATTGTCGAAGCAATCCAGACAACGGCGAAGAATCGGACGTGCGCCGCTTCGGGCGGGGTGATCCCGATGATGGCGTGCAGCCACTCCAGCATGGAACTAACGCGGGCGGTGGCCACCAGGCCGAGCCCAACCGCAGCGGCAAGCGCGATCGTCAAGACATTAAAGGCAAGAATGCCGAGCATCTGGCGACTGACTCAGGAAACAAAAGCTTACGCCATCGACCCTTCGCTTGACCAACTCCCTGTGCACGCGCCACAATCCTAATTGTCGATTCTTGTGAGGTGCTTATGCTGGCTTATGTTTTCGTTCTGATCGCGGTCGCGGTGCGGTTCATGCCGCATCCCCTGGCTTTCACTCCTGTCGCCGCCGCCCTGCTTTATTTCGGCGCCCGCGGATCGCGTCGCCAGCTCTGGGTACCGCTTGTCCTGCTCGCCGCCTCTGACGTAATCCTCACAAAGTTCGTCTACGCCTACCCGTTCACTTGGGACCACTTCGTCACCTGGGCGTGGTACGCCGCGATTTTGTGGCTGGGCACGACGCTGCGCGAAAACACCAGCCTGCACGAAGCGAAGGACTGGCTGCGCGTGGGCGGCGCATCGCTGGCCAGCTCGGTTTCGTTTTTTGCGGTCAGCAATCTTGCCGTCTGGGCCTGCTGGAATATGTATCCCAAGACTCTCGCCGGACTCGCGACCTGCTACACCGCCGCGCTGCCGTTCTTCCGCCGCGGCATCGCAGGCGACCTGGTGTTCACCGCGCTGATGTTCGGTCTGCCGGCCCTGGCTGCAATGGCTGCCCGCTCCCGCGACTCGCATGGTGCAGCCGCAGCCTGAAACTCTTGCAGGTCGTTCCGAGCGCTAGCTGAGAAGTATTTTTCGGTGCTACGGGGAATCTGCGCTTACTCCTTCCGGCGGTCGCCGTCCATCCGTTAGGAGTCCTACCATGCGCAGTCAACTTGTCGTCATTTTACTTTTTATATCGTTCGTGCTGCCCACTTCTATCTCCTTCGCGGACAGCGCCGACCGCGTTCAGTTGACGCTCGACAGCAGCGAAGCCGACCAAGTCCTGGCCATCCTCGATCTTCGCCGTCAAGGCAAGCTAGTCCCGGACACCGAGTGGCAGAAGTTGTTCGCCACTGCTCCTTACCAGCGCCTCAAGCTGCGCGAGAAAGCGATCGGGGAAAGATTCCACGACCCCACCCGCGCCTTCACCGACGACGACTTCAAGCGTTTCGTGCTCTCAGACGATCTTCTGGCGCGCGCCGCGGTGCTTGCGAACACGCTGGACCGCTGGAAAAAAGCTGATCTTCACGGCGACGGTGTTAGAGTCCTGGGTTATCTGCCCGCTGAGGCCACGCTCCATGCCAAGGTGTATCCGATGATCAAGCCGCAGACCAACAGCTTCGTCTGGGATACAGACTCGGACCCCACCATCTTCCTCTATCTCGACCCGGAGGTAAGCCGCGAGAAGTTTGAGAACACCGTGACCCATGAGCTGCACCACATCGGCCTCAGTAGCGTTGGCCCGGTGTATGAAAAGAAGATTGCTGCCCTGCCCGAGCCCGCTCATACGGCAGCCGAGTGGATGGGCGGCTTCGGCGAGGGTATGGCCATGCTAGCGGCGGCCGGTGGTCCCGACGTCGACCCGCACGCCGCCAGTTCGCCCAAGGATCATGCTCGCTGGGAACATGACATGGGGCAGTTCAACGACGACCTCCGCACCGTGAACCAGTTTTTCCTCGATATCCTGAACGCCAAGTTCGCCAGCAAAGACGCGATGGAAACGAAGGGCGGGTCGTTCTTTGGCATCCAGGGCCCGTGGTACACGGTCGGCTACAAGATGTCGGTGATGGTGGAGAAACGCTTTGGCCGGCCGGCGTTGATCGGCACTATGCTCGATCCGCGGTGCCTGCTGGTGCTCTACAACCGCGCCGCCGCGGAGCAAAACGCCGCCGGCAAGGCTCCACTGCCGCTGTGGTCGGACGAGGTGCTCAGCGGCGTGCGCGCGGGAAGCTGCGCATCACAATGATGTTGGTTCGACAGCGGAAGGCGGATCGGCCTCAGCGCTCTTGTTGGCCGCCACATTCCTGTTGGCCGCCATCCTCCGCCGCTTCGCCATCTGCCAGATCAGTACTGCCGCCAGAATTGCTCCGGCAGCTATCAGAATGAGCGCGAAGTGGCGTGAGAAAAGAACCGTTGTCATCGAAACAATCTCCGGCCCGAACCACAGCGTAAGCAGAGCTTCGATGAGAAAGCGAAGGAACCGGCCCGCGAAGATGGCGAGCAGAAAATGGCCGAAGTTCATCTCGAACGCCGCCGCGGCCAGCACCACGGCCTTGAATGGAGTCGGCGGCGGCAGCATCGCCGGAAACATCAGCGCCCAGAATTGGTGCCGCTCATACGAGGCATGGATCTTTTGAAAGCGCGCCGGCGACAGCCGCTTGCGCAGCAGCATCTCGCCGCCGGTGTAGCCAATCACGTAAATCACGATGCTGCCCAGCGCCGATCCCACCGCGCCCAGCAAAACGTACAGCAAAAAGCGCGAGCGGTCGTGGTACACGTAGCTTACGAAGATCGGATCCAGCGGCATGCCGAGGAACGATCCATCGACCGCCGCAAATGCCAGCATTCCCCACGGTCCCAGCGGCGCCAGCGCATGCTGAATCCACTGCCCGTACTTGTGGATGAAATGTTTGATCTTGTTCAACGAAATTCAGCTTTCAGGGCGCGCAATTTCAGGACACATTTAGTTTACGCGATGGCAAGCGGTCGTTGGTCGGTGGTCGTTAGTCGTTCGTCGTTCGGTGACCTGTCCTTGAGCGGTCGTCCGCGGCCAAACCTAACTGCCGAACGACTGACGACTGAGGACTGAGGACTGTTCCTACCCATGCTCCGTCTTCCCGGCAATCAAATCCAGCGCATGCGGAAGCAAATCGGCCACTGCCTCCAGCGACTCCACTGCTCCCCCAGGGCTCCCCGGCAGATTGAGGATCAAACTTGTTCCCCGTACCCCGCACACGCCGCGGCTGAGCGCCGCAAACCGCGTCTTGCTCATTCCAGCCGAACGCATATGCTCGGCAATACCTTCCACCAGCCGCTCGCAGACCGCTCGGGTCGCCTCCGGGGTCACATCGCGTGGAGCAATTCCCGTACCGCCCGTCGTCACCGCCAGCCGCGCCGATTGGGACATCGCAATCAGTTTTTTCTGGATGGCCGCGCCGTCGTCTGCCACTACGTCGCGCGATGTCACTTGAAATCCGAGTCTCTCCAGCGCCCGCGCGACGGCCGGCCCGGAAAGATCCTGCTTTTCGCCCCGTGCGCAAGAGTCGCTCACCGTCAGAACAGCCGCGGACTTGTCCGTCTCCATCAATGCCCCTCAGGCGTCGAGCAGGACATCTTCGCCCTCAGCCCTGGCGTCGCGCTGCGACTCGTCCAGCAGGCGGAGCCCTTCCATCAGCAGGCCCTGCGTATTCAGCGTGGTGGTTTCCTGCGAGGTCTTGCCTTCAAAGTCGATCTGAAAATTTCCTTCGGTCCAGCGCAGCACCTTGAAAACCGCCTGATCGCCCGTGACCGAACCATACGCGGCATGCTTGGCTTGACCCTGATTGAAATAAATCTCGCACTTTTCGCCGGCGTTGGTCATGGTCAGCAGGCAACTCTTTCGCCCCATTTCGAGCGACTGCACCAGGTCGATCACATTCATCTGCGCCAGGCTGCCGCGCACGATGCCGTCGCCCGATCCGGCCTTGGTCATCTTTTCGAGCGCAATGCGATCCACCACGCGTTTGATCTTCCTCACTGCTTCTTTCAGGAAAAACGGTTTTTCCAGATGATCTTCCACCGGCTCCTGCGCCAGCCGCTCGCTGATGTCCGTCTTGCTCGCCATGAGGATCACCGCCGTGCCCGCTGTTGCCGGACGGCTCTTGAGCTTTTCCATCAGCTGTTTCCCGTCCATGCCCGGCATGCGGTAGTCGCTGACCAGCAGATCGGGGGGATCATCGATGGCCTTGAGCAGCGCATCCGTGGCGTCACCTACCGCCGATACCGTTCCCACCGCTGCCAGCGCATGCTGCAACATACCCAAGACCATCGGGTTGTCATCCACCAGCAGAATTTTGACGTTGCTGCTCATATCAAACGTTCAATCTTTGACGTCTCTTCGATACTCTCCGCTCTTGCCGCCGGATTTTTTTTCGAGCGCGATTTCGCGAATTTCGATTCCCTTGTCGAGCGCTTTGCACATATCGTAGACAGTCAAAGCCGCAACGCTGGCCGCGACCAGCGCTTCCATCTCGACGCCCGTCTCGCCAACGCTTTTTACTTTAGATGCGATTGCCACGCCATTTTCGCACACGCGCAAAGTCACAGCAATGTAACTAAGCGGCAGTGGATGGCACATTGGGATAAGCTCCGCCGTGCGTTTTGCCGCCATAATTCCCGCTAACTTCGCTACTTCCAGCGGGTCGCCCTTGGGATTGGATGGCAAGGCGCGGAGCACACTCTTTTTCATGCGTACGAAGGCGCTGGCCTCCGCCTCGCGCGCCGTCTTCGGCTTACCGGAGACATCGACCATCCGTGCGCGCCCGCGTGCATCGTAATGCGAAAGCTTTTTCGCCATTGAGATCAGGGTACAGCATTCACCGCTCAGTCGCCCGCTCCAGCATTCTGAGCACCTTAGAGGCATTGTCATTCCGAGCCCCGACCGAAGCGAGTGGGCGAAGCGAGTGGGCAAGGAATCTGCTTCTTCGCACGAAGATGCTTTAGCTCAGGGGAGCAACACCGAAACCCACTCCCCCGCCTCAATCCGCTCGCGGTCCGGAGGAATCACCATGTAACAGTTCGCCCGCGCTAAGGCTGCAACGTCGCCCGATCCCTGCCATGCCGCCAGTTCCACTCCCTCATTTTCAAACGATCCTGAAATCACCGCCGGCAAGAATCGCGTCAGCCCGGTCGCGGTGCGCACCGCAGCCTTCAGCCTCACCTTCAGGAAAACCAGCGGCTCCGGCCGAGCCCCACCGATCGCGGCAATCATGGGTTGCGCAAACAGCCGGAAGGTCACCATGGTAGAAACCGGATTCCCCGGCAACCCAAAGAAGCAGTGCGGCAATAGCGAGTGTGGAGTATGCGCGCGCGGGCACGCCCCAAACACTGCCGGCTTCCCCGGCTGCATGCGCACGCCGGTGAAGAAGAACTCCGCCTTCATTTCCGCGAGCACCTGCTCCACCAGGTCATACTTTCCTGCCGAAACCCCGCCCGAAATCAGCAGCAGATCGCACTCGAACCCCTGTTCCAACAGTTCCCGTAACCGCCCCGTCTCGTCGGGCGCGATTGGCAGCCGCACCGCTTCTCCGCCAGCTTCTTCGATCTGCGCCGCCAAAGAATACGTATTCGAATTCCGGATCTGCGCCGGCCCCGGCACGGCATCGATTTCCACCACCTCATCACCCGTCGCCAGCACGGCGATACGCGGCTTGCGAAATACCTGCACGCGGCTTTTGCCCACCGTGGCTGCAATCCCAATCAGCGCGTGATCCAGCCGCCGCCCCTGCTCAACGAGTACCTGGCCTGCCCGCGCCTCCGCGCCGCGCGGAACAAAGTTCTCTCCGCTCTTGACGCTCCTTTGAATTTCAACCGAGTTTCCCGACACTGCGGCGTATTCCACCATCACCACCGCATCCGCACCCTCGGGCAGCGGCGCACCGGTCATGATGGAAACGGCCTGCCCGCGATTGACGCTCAGGCCAGTTCTTTCCGGCGATTCGCCGGCCTTGATTTCTCCGATGACTTCGAGGCTCGCCGGGACCCGCCCAACGTCGGCAGCCCGCACCGCATACCCGTCGCGTGTAGCCCGGGAAAATGGCGGGAACTCTCGATCCGCCACAATGGCCTCGGCCAGCACCCGCCCCCGCGCGGCCGGAAGGTCCACAGTTTCGGTTGCGCGCGAATCTGCGGGCGCAGCGCCTGCGATCTCCGCCTGTTCTTCGACGATTCGCCGCGCTTCTTCAAAGCTCACCAGGCGGCCGCCCACAGGATCGAAAGACATAGTAGGGATGATACTCGCTCAGCCTTCATGGCTTACGCCGGCTTGCTGCGGCGGACATGGCCGCGCTTGCGAAACATCCGCGCATCGTAGGTGAGTGGCTCCAGTTCGCGAATCGCGATTCTTTTGAAATCCGGATGCGCCGGATTGATCAGCAGATTGTTCTCTTTGGGCGCGAGAACGGAGGGCACGGTCAGCAGCGCATGCTTCGCACGCGCCGCGAATTCATCCCCAAATTTCGCCAGCGCCGGCGGCGCTGCCGTTTCTCGCCAGTTTGGCGGCAGATCGCGCTCATCAACCCTTTCGCGGCCGAGTTCGTCCGGCACGTCGGCCGTCGCCAAAACCAGGTCTCCCGAAGGATCGTCGGCATCAATATGCACAAAATACTCCAGCATCGCCAACGATTGGTGACTGGAGGCATAACTCAAACGCGTGCCGGGACTCGACCACCGTCCGCCGTAGCGGTAAGCGCCTTCGCCATCGAACGGGGCGCGCGCAAACGCCTTGCGCAGCACGCGATAGATTCGGCTCAACTGATTCCGCCGTAAGCGATGCGGCCCAGAATGTTCTCCACCTGCCGCGCGCCGGGTTCGGTATCGATCGCGCCCACCGGCGCAATGCCGCCCAGCGCCCGGTTGGGACGCTTCAACCAGCTGAGAGCGCGCTCGTGGCCGCCGAGGTATTCATTGGCCAGCGCCACAATACGCGCCAGCCGGTAGAGCCGGTCAGATTCATAACGTGCCAGCCTCCCGGTGCGACGGCGCCGTTGCAGGCTTCGCGGCGACAGATCGAGTGCGTCGGCCAGTTCTTTCAGGGTCAATCCCGAGGCTCGCATTAACTTTTCTACGACGGCCGGCGGAAATCCTTCGCGGATCGCCTCACGCATATCGCGGTCGCTCGCAAAAGTCCGGCCCAGCGCCTGCTTCCCCCCTAGTTCCGCAACTACAGCTCGAAGCTCATTTACCATTATGTCGTTAATGATAGCGACATTTGTCGCTGTCTGTCAAAGGGAGAAATCGGCGCGCAATGGCCCATCCAAACAATGTTCCTGGGTTTGACTGAGGACAACTGAGAACTGAGAATCGGAAACTGAGAACTACTCCCGCGCTAATTCCTGCCCCAGCGCGCTCGCGTTGCTGGCGAAACAAAGTCCGGTTTCCAGATCGACCACTCCCGCGCGGACCAGCTTGGCGATCTCGGCGTCGAAGTGCTGCATGCCCTCGCTCTCGCCGGCCTTGATGGCGTCGAGCAGCGTGCACCCCGGGCGCTCACCCTTCTCCATGCAATCGCGCGTTTGCGGATTCGATTTCAGGATTTCCACCACCGCAATGCGATCGCCCCCGCCAGTCGGAGGAATCAGTCGCTGCCCAATGATGTACCGCAGCGTCTTCGTCAGCCGCTCCCGCACCGATTGCTGGTCGCTGGCGGGGAATGATCCCACAATGCGCTCCACCGTCTTCCCGGCATCGACGGTATTCATGCTGGAAAGCACCAGGTGTCCGTTCTCCGCCGCCTCAATCAGAATTTCCATGGTCTCGCGGTCGCGGATTTCGCCCACCATGATCACGCGCGGCGCCTGCCGCAGCGCCGCCCGCAACGCCAGCGGAAAGCTGGGCGCATCGCTGTGCAACTCGCGCTGGTGAACGGTGGACTTTTTGTGTCGGTGCAGAAATTCGATCGGGTCCTCGATCGTGATGATGTGATAGCAGTTGCGGCCGTTGATGTGATCGACCAGCGCGGCCAGCGTCGACGACTTCCCCGATCCCGTGCCTCCCACCACCAGGATCATTCCGTTGCGCACATTGGCGGCTTCCTCGATCTGCGACGGCAAACCGAGCGACCGGATCGTGGGAATCTCGGTTGGAATCACGCGCATGACGATGGCGCAGCTGCCGCGCTGAATGAACACGTTGACGCGGAACCGCGCCGCCCCCGCCAGCCCATACGAAATGTCGCATGACCCGTGTTCCCGAAGCGCGCTGATCGCCTGCTTGTTGGTCCCAATCAGGTCGGAGGCGATGCGCCGCGTGTCGTCGGCCGTAAGTAGGCCCGCACCCGAAATCTCTACCGCCGAAAGTTGTCCGTGGACTTCAACTTGCGGCGGCCGTCCCGGGGAAAAAATCAGGTCGCTCACCTTTTCGGAGGCGCGCAGCATCCCGGCGAGCAGCGCTGTTGTCGACGATGCAGTCTTCGCCGCGAGGCCCTGCGAACCAACCGAAATCGGGGAATTCCCCGGCGCTGCCATCCAAGACACTCCAGGCGTGGGTTAGAAATGCGGCGTCCGCAGGGGAGAATGGTTCAGAGAACGCAACACATTGACTGTAGCGTGAACGCGCGGGCGCGCGAAGTACAAAGAAGGCCAGCGACCTCAGTAACACGGCCAAAAGTAAGGAGCAGCCGGTGCTCCGGGCTGCTCCCTCGCTAATAACAATTTCCTTCCGCCGCTCTGCGTCGTCCCGGCAAAGAGGCAGAGCTTCTCTACTTCTTCGTCGGCGTCGTCTTTTTCGTCTTGCCGAAGCCGGTTTCTACGGGTGCGCCAATGCTTGACAGCATATCTTTGGCAGTCTGCGCCATCGGGCCATTCGGGTCGAGTTCCAGGTACTTCTGGAACGCTTCCGCCGTGCCGTCGGGCACAGTCATCTTGTTGTCTTTGCCCACCGTCGCCTTTCCAATCAGGTTGATCCCTTTCCAGTAGTAGGCCAAAGCCTTGTTCGGGTCCGCCGCGAGGGTCTTGTCGAACGCGGCAATCGCGTCGTCGGCCTTGCCGGCATTGGTCAGCACCGCGCCCTCGTTGAAGTAGTACATGCCCGCTCCGGCCGGGTCGAGCTGCGCCGCCTGGTTATACGTGGCAACCGCGTCATCAACCTTGTTCGACTTGGAGTAGGCCTGCGCAAGGTTGTTGTAGTAGGCAGCGAGCTTCTTGTTGTTGTCGGCGTCTTTTTGTGCCTGCTCCGAACCTTTGCGGAGTTCGATCGCCTTCTGGAAGTCGGTGACCGCGTTATCGTAGCGCTTCTTCTTTTCGTCCGGATCGCTTTGCTTGGGCGCCGACGAATAATAGGCGTTGGCCAGCTGGAACCAGATCAGGTCGCGCGTAGCGTCGATCGCATTGGCATCGTTCAGCAAGGCGATCGCCTTCTCGAAATCGCCAGCGTCGGTAGCGGCCTTGGCGTCGGTGAGTTTTTCGTTCAGCTGCTTCACCGTGCCTTGTTCTTTCAGCGCCTTCTCGTGCTGTTCCTGCGCTGCCTTCGCCTGCTCCGGCGTCATCCCTTGTCCGGATGCGGCCGCCGTCTGTTCCTTTTTCAGGTCGAAGTCAAGGTTGAATTCATCCAGGCCAACGGTCACGCCGTTGTAGTGGAAAACTTCCTTGCCATCCTGAACCAGCTTGACGTTGTATTTGCCGGGAGAAATTCCCAGCGAAAAGTACTCGCCCTTATTGTTGGTCTTGATGTTATACGTGCGCCCGGTGTCGGTCCCTGTCCACTGCACCTGGGCGCCGACGATCGGTTTTCCCTCAACGTCCTTGCAAACTCCTTTGACACTGCCCGTGGTTTGCGCCAGTGCGAGCGAAGCCGACAGCCCCACGACCAGCGCGAACACAAAAAAGACCGGATATTTCTTCATCATGAGCCTCCTGGCTTGCAATACATTTCCCTCTTGCGAGGCAACATCTCGAACTACGGTACCAACGATCTATCAAAACTCAACTGCGTTCGGCGCGGTCGCGCTCCCCTGCGACTTTTGCCCGGAGGCTCGCTAACCCCTTCGGGCTGCAGCCTCCGCATACGGAATCGGATCCTTCGCGCCCGCCTCGCGAAACGCACGTAACCGCAACACACAGCTGTCGCACACGCCGCAGGCGCGATCTTCACTTTGATAGCAGGACCACGTTAAATCGAAGGGCGCGCCCAGTTCAAGCCCGCGCGTCACAATCTCATGTTTGCGCATCGCAATCAGCGGGGTGACGATCCGGATGGCCCCCTCCTTCGTCCCCGCCCGCACCACTTCGTTGAACGCACGATAATACTCCGGCCGGCAGTCGGGATAGCCCGAGCTGTCGGGCTCGACCGCGCCAATGTAGACCTTTGTCGCCCCCAGCACCTCGGCCCAACTCACTGCGACCGCAAGAAAATGCGCATTGCGGAACGGAACATAGGTGATAGGGACCCCGGCGGCGACGGGAACCCCCTCGCCAAGCGAGTGTGACTCGGGGACGGCGATCGCAGCGTCGGTCAATGCCGACCCGCCGATCGCTCGCAGCGCTTCGTTGCGCACCACCAGCCGGTCGCGAATACCCAGCCGGTCGCAAATCCCCTGAAACGAGCGCAGCTCCCGCGCCTCGGTCCGCTGCCCATAGCTGATATGCACCGCCGCCGCCCGATGGTCGCGCGCCGCCAACGCAGCGCACACGCAGGAATCCATCCCGCCGCTGAGCAGGACAACGGCGCGGGACCGCGAATCATGGGATTGAGCTATTGAATCGGGTCGTTCTGATCGGGTCATGGGATCGGGAGATCGCGCCATTGTTCCATCCGCATCCGACGCGGCGTTCCCTCGATTTTACGCTGATTGGCATGGCATCAGCTCGTGGGTTGGGATGACCGGACTGTCACGAGGTACGGTGACGCTGGTACTAGCGCGGACCTGCAATGCACCAGCATAATTCAGTCTGCACGTTGCGCGCGTAGGCCTTCGGCCTGACGAGCATGCGGTCCTCCTTTACTGCGTCAGCCTGGGTCTCGTCCCGCGAAGCAAGTCCAGTCAATACCGGGAGGCAATCCCATGAAGCTTCGCACCATTTGTCTGGTGATTGTATTTTTCTCACTCGCTCTATCCCTGCATGCCACGAGCTGTAATCAGGACACAGTGAATGGAATCTACGTGACCAGCGCTATCTACGGCCCGTACGTTGGACTTTGGCTCGTTACCAACGATGCGGGCAATTTTTCCGGGGCGGGCGCCCAAAACTTCAACGGCACCCCCTATACCGATCTGACGATAAGCGGTACCTACTCTGTAAATGCGAACTGCACTTTCACCAGGACCGCAACTGACAGCCGGGGCAACACCACCCATTACTCAGGCAATATCTTTGGGAATGGGGCCGAGATGGTCGGGATTTCCACCGACGCTGGAGCGGCAATTCAGTTTACCTCCTACCGGCTAAAGAAGACGCAGTGCACCGAGGCCAGCGCGGCCGGCGCCTTTGCCGAAGAGGTCCAGTGGCCACTCACACCGAGCGGCCCCGCGATTGAAACCGTTCAGTTGGCGGTGAACTCTAAAGGAGCGAAATCGGGCTCCTGGGTCATCAACATCGACGCAAAAACGATCATGAGCGGGACGCTCACCGGAACCGATTCCATGAATTCCAACTGCACCTTTACTTCAATATCCTACAATTCGGGAGGGGGGCCTACCACTCATTGGTTCGGCGTGGGAGGCATTTCGCAGAACGGCGTGGCGTCGTTGATGATAGATATCGATAGCGGCTATGTCGGCCTAGCCACACGCTACTAGCTACTAGGAGATGAAAGGCCTTTGGCGCTAATGCGCCTCGCGTACCGCTCTTCGCTTCGAGTTGTAGGATATTGTCGTCGCCCGATGACCCGATGCGTCACACGCCCTTCGCCGCCGGGTCCCAAATCAGCTTGTGAATCTGCAGGCTGAGCCGGGCGGGAACGTCATCGGCAAGGATCCACTGGGCAAGCTGCTCCGGATCAAGCAGACAATGCGAAGTGTCACGCGCCCCGCTCGCCTCTTTCCTGAATGCCGGCGAAAACAGCACCGCATGCACGCGCTCGGCCAGTCTGTGCTCGCTGACGAAATCGCGGGCAAACTCGTAGTCAAGTCGGTCGCTGAGCACGAACTTGACCTCATCGTGCGGCGTGAGCGCAGCCAGATTTTCCTGCGCAAAAGCGCCCGGCTCTCCCGAGTGCGGACACTTCACATCCACAATCTTGAT
>Ga0326728_10020899_pt1 | contig 12397 bp, 13 predicted proteins | sample MB3enrmetagenome_FD_207602 | JGI IMG/M metagenome (GOLD analysis project Ga0326728, IMG submission 207602) | Lab enriched peat soil microbial communities from McLean, Ithaca, NY, United States - MB31MN | ecosystem: Environmental > Terrestrial > Soil > Wetlands > Peat | place: USA: New York...
GACTCAAGCGCCGGAATGGCCGGGGCGGCTTCGGCCGCCCCGAATCTCGAAATCAGACCCGCCGACCCTAAGCTTATTGCGCGCGAAAAATGGTCTTGACAATGGGGGCCACTTTCACCTTTCGCACGGACAAGTTGCTCGCTCCACTGATGACGGTGAACTATGCCGTTTATCCGAAGTACAAGCGACGCCGAACGCCTGATCGAACGTGGCGTAGGACTCAATGGACTGAGTCAGAGTTACGCGACTTCATGGGCAGTTTGAACGTCGAGCGCGAGCGGGCTTTGCTGAAAGTAATCGCATCCCATGACGGAGGTGTTCAACAGCTTGCAATCCTTGAAGAGCTTCCCTTCATTAACGGGTGGAAAGGTCTCCAGCGGATCAAGTCGAACATAAATGCTAGGTGCCGCGGAAGGGGTCGGGCGCCGATTCTGCGCATCGGACATGGGCCAGCGGGTGATCGGAAGGTGCATGAGTTCGAGAGTGATCTGGGTGACCTCCGCACGGTAGCCATCGAAATAGCGAGGGCGTTTGAGATCAGGTCACACCTGTTGTGACACGGCGACCATCGCGCGTTTGGTGCAGATCTGCGCATTGCGCTGCGGATTCAAGATCCTCCCTTGACGCCGTCAGCCGTAGCGGCGAGCCGGTCTGTGTCGTCGGCGAGTCCGCAGTCTGGCCGCGAAGGGCGCTTTCACAACGAATAGCATCGAGCTCATCCTAGTGCTGTGACCGCATGATCCGGTTCGACCGCTCCCTTACGGTCGCGGCTCAGTAACGGATCGGAGCCGCGACCGTAAGGGAGCGGACTTCGCGGTCTTGGTGCTAGTTTGGCTATTTCAACTCTTTAATGGGCCGGAGTTTCCCGGTCACATCCCGAAAGTGCCAATAGGGCCATCCACCTGTCGCACGATAAGTTCCTGGTGGGCATCCCTCAACAACATTGCGTACGTCCAGCATCGCATTGCTCGGTGTTTTCGGGCCGTTGCCAAGAACTGCGATCAACCCGTCACGATGCATGACGCCGTGAAACGTCTTCGTGTTCGCGGGAATTGAAGCTGGATTGTAGTACGACAAACAGTTTCGGCCATCCCACGCGCACTCCACGTCAAGTGGGAACCAAACTCCAAATGACTGTGCCTTCTTCGACAGGTCCACAGGTTGCTCTCCTTCAGACGCTGACGCGTTCTGCGCCACCGAAAACAATATACAATGCCGTCCGCCGCAGTTCAGGATGCATTCCCAAGGGCGCCTCGCCTGCGAACCGACTTTGGCGCAACAGTCTCCAACTCTGTCCGTATAGTCCCCCACTCGTACGAAGCTCAGATCCCGCCGCTCTGGTGGCCCGTAAAGGGCCCCACGGCGTTCGCGGAGATTGCTCCCGGAACCTCATCTCCTGGTCGGTCGAAGATCGTCATTGAACCAGGCGCACGGAAAGGTGTCCGGCCTTACCGGCCCGGAAGAGCCGGCGGTCGGCGGTAAGAACTGGACAATCGTGCTCCAACGCAAGAGCGAGGTAAACGCAATCCCACAAGGAGAGTTGGTGTTGCAGAGACAGATCGAGCGCTCGGGGCAACCGCGGTCGCATGTCGAACAGCCGGGGCGCACATTTCACCATCAACCGGAAGGCCGCCCGAGCCTGTTCGGCTGAAATCTCCTTCCGGCGGTTGCGCTTCGCTATCAGACTGGCGAATTCCGCCAGGAGAAGATCGGGAGCGATCAGCAGAACTTCTCCAGACGCGTATCGCTCGAACCATCCAAAGGCCGGCGCCCGGTCCGGTTCGGGCAGCACCCATTTTGAGGCAACGCTGCAGTCGAGAACGAATTCCTCCGGCATGCGCTATCGCTCCCGGCCCGCGCGAATCAGCGGCGCGCTGTCGTCCAGTGGCGGCAGGGACGCCGCAAACCGGTCCAGTTCCTTCCGTAGATTGCCCAGTTGGCGCCGCCGCTCCGCCTCGGCGGCCTCCATTTCCAATGCCTGAATGATCTCGGAATTAAGGCTCCGCCTCTTCCTTTTCGCCTCTCGCTTCATGACCCGATAGATCGATTCCGGAATATTCTTGACGGTGATGTTCATGGAACCATTTTGGAACCGTTCGCACTCTCTCCGCAACCGCGATCGTTCCAACTCCCCCGCACGCAGCCCGCCGGAACCGGCGTTTTGGCCCCAAACGGCGCCCCCCCCACCGCATCTACTTCCCGACCGTCACCAATTCCCGCGGGTCCGAGATCCAGTAATCGGGCTCGAAGCGGGCCAGGTCGTCGCGCTTGCCGTATCCATACAACACGGCGCAGGTCTTCACGCCCGCGCGGCGGCCGGCTTCCATGTCGGCGGGAGAGTCGCCTATGAAAAGGCAGTCCTCCGGTTTGGCGCCCAGCGCCTCGAGCGATTTGAAAATCACGTCGGGCGCGGGCTTGCAAGGGAAACCGTCGGTTCCCTGGACGTGATCGAAGTAGCGTAGCAAGCCGAACTGTTCCAGCACGGAGCGCGTGGTGGGCGTGCCCTTGGTGGTGGCCGTGCCCTTGCGTCCGCCGAGAGCCGCCAGCAGTTCGGTTACGCCGGGAAACACTCGCGTTTCGAGATGGCCGCGTCCCAGGTATAGGGCGCGATACTGGCGGATCCACTCGTCCATCTGTTCCGGCGTGTAGTTCGGGAAAGCGCCGCTGAAGAATTCGATCAGATGCAGGCCGATGAAGCTCTTCAGGTACTCGAAGGAAACCGGTGGAGCATCGGTGGTGGCCAGCACCTGCTGGATAGCGCCGCAGATGTCCGCGGCGGAATCGAGCAGCGTGCCGTCAATGTCGAACAGGTAAACCGGGAATTCGGGAATCACGCCGGCTGGGGACGCTCCCCTTCGGAAAGGCCCGGCACGCGGCGCCCACCCTCGGGCCGCAACACCTGCTGGGTGTGGTCCTCGGAATCCTTCGGACCGGAGGCGGAAGCCGGCGCCAGCGCCTCGCCTTTGATGATCTGCATCACTTCGTTGCCGTCCAGAATTTCGCGCTCCAGCAGCGTTTCGGCGATCCGCACCAGCGCTTCGGAGCGTTCATCGATGATCGCCGCGGCGGTGTCGTAGCCGCCTTGCACCAGCTTCTTGACCTGTTCGTCGATGCGGATGGCGGTCTCTTCGGAGTAATCGCGATGTTGGGCGATTTCGCGGCCCAGGAAGATCTGTTCTTCCTTCTTGCCGAAGCTCAGCGGACCGAGCTCGCTCATGCCCCACTCGCACACCATCTTGCGGGCCAAATCGGTGGCACGCTCGATATCGTTGCCGGCGCCGGTGGTCATTTGCTTCATGAACTTCTCTTCGGAGATGCGGCCGCCCATCAAGATCGCAAGCTGCGCCAACAGGTAATCGCGGTTGTAAGAGTGCTTGTCGTCGATAGGCAACTGCATGGTGACGCCGAGGGCCATGCCGCGCGGAATGATAGTCACTTTGTGCAGCGGGTCGGCGTTGGGCAGCACGGCGGCGATGAGAGCATGGCCGGCCTCGTGATAGGCGGTGTTGCGCTTCTCGGCGTCGCTGAGGATCAGCGACTTCCGTTCGGCGCCCATCAGGATCTTGTCCTTGGCCAGCTCGAAATCGATCATGGTCACGACCTTGCGATTCTGGCGGGCGGCGTTCAGCGCGGACTCATTCACCAGGTTGGCGAGATCGGCCCCGGCCAATCCGGGAGTGCCGCGCGCCAGCACGGAAAGATCGACGTTGTCGCCCAGCGGAATCTTCTTGGTGTGGACCCGCAGGATGGCCTCGCGCCCCTGCACGTCGGGCCGGCCCACCACCACGCGGCGGTCGAAGCGGCCGGGCCGCAGCAGCGCCGGGTCGAGCACATCGGGCCGGTTGGTGGCGGCCACCAGGATGACGCCTTCGTTCGATTCGAACCCGTCCATTTCCACCAGCAACTGGTTGAGGGTCTGCTCGCGTTCGTCGTGCCCGCCGCCGAGGCCGGCGCCGCGATGGCGGCCCACGGCATCGATTTCATCGATGAAGATGATGCAGGGCGCGTTCTTCTTGCCTTGCTCGAACAGGTCGCGCACGCGGCTCGCGCCCACGCCGACGAACATTTCCACGAAGTCCGAGCCGGAAATCGAGAAGAAGGGCACGCTGGCTTCGCCCGCGATGGCGCGCGCCAGCAGCGTCTTGCCGGTTCCGGGAGGGCCAATCAGCAGCACACCCTTGGGAATCCGGCCGCCCAGCTTCTGGAATTTCTGCGGTTCGCGTAGAAATTCGATAATCTCCTGCAGCTCTTCCTTGGCTTCTTCTACTCCGGCCACGTCCTTAAACGTGACTTTCTTCTGCTGCGTGGAGTGCAGCCGGGCGCGGCTCTTGCCGAAGCTCAGGGCCTTGTTCCCGCCGCTCTGCATCTGCCGCATCATGAACAGCCAAAAAGCAATCACTACGATAAAAGGCGAAGCGTTGATGAGGATCGAAATCCAACTGGCCGAGCTGGTGTCCTTGATATCGACGTTGACTCCCTTGTCTTCGAGTTGCTTGTAGACTTCGGGGTAGTTGATGGGGATGAACGTGTGAAATCCCTGCTGGGGATTGTTCTTATAGGTGCCGTGAACCTCGTTGTTGGTGATGTGGACGGCGTCAACCTGCCCCGACTCCACTTTGGCCATGAACTCGGAAAACGTGAGATTGGCTTCCTTGGGTGCCGCGCCAGTGCGGACCACGGCAAACAACAAAACCGCGACCAATATAAGAACGATCCAGAAAAGAAATGTCTTGAGATTAGAATTCACGAAACCTCCGCACGGCTACTCAACTTGTATAGACGCTGATTCGGGCAATTCCGATTCCGGTTTTGCTCGCCGCTCGCGGATACGAACCGGCGAAATACAGCCCGGACCGGCGGCCATGTCCGCGGCGGGACCAAACAAACGCGCCCACACGATAGCCCTCCCGGCGGTCAGGACAGGCCAAGCGCCACGTTCCCAAACCGGAATCCGCGCTTTATGGAAGAGAGTTTTGATCTTTTCCTCGACGGAATATCCCATGGGCCGGTAGCGGTCACCCGGGTGCCAGTTCCGCAACTCAAGCGGAAGGGACAAACGACCCCCGTCCACACAACCCATCCTCTCATTATATACAGAATCGGAAGCTTCCGAAGTGCCCGATTTTTCAATTACTTCCAGCGATATGCGCAAATTCGTACCAGGCGGGCAGGCATAGCCGGGCATGGAAACCGCCAGGGAATACGGGCCGGCGGGCGCGACGGATGGCGGGGCGAAACGAACCCAATCGAAGGACCGCACCACTCGCAGCCCGCAAACGTGGCTGCCGCCATGGCCGGAAGCCGTTGAAACGACACGAAGGACCGCTGCCACGTGGTCGAAATTCAGACCGCGCAGGTCGCCTTTCGCCATCTCCATGGCACGCCGCACCAGCCGGCGGGCCACGGCCAGGGGCAAGGCAGCCACATCGGCCGCCCGGAACAGAACCGCGCCATCCGCTTCGACCAGGATGCGAGACGCCATGCGGTCGATCTCCCGGTCCCAATAAGCTTCTTCAGCCAGGGCCCAATCCGCCGTATGGGCGAGAGTCTGGCGAATGGCCGGATTCCATTCGCGCTCGAGTTGCGGAAGCAGTTGGTGGCGGATGCGATTGCGGGCGAAGACGGTGCTGGCGTTGGTGGAATCTTCGCGCCACCCAACACCCAGCCCGCGCAGAAATTCCTCGATTTCCGGCCGGTCGATTTCGATCAGCGGACGAACAATGCCCTCGGCGGTGACGGGACGAATCCCGCTGAGGCCGGTGGTGGCGGCGCCGCGCAGAAACCGGAAGAGCACGGTTTCGGCTTGATCGGAGCGGGTATGCCCGAGGGCCACGCGGTCCACCGCTCCGCGAGCAGTAAGTTCGCGGAAGAAAGCCAGACGGGCCTCGCGCGCGGCCTGTTCGAGGTTACCGGTAGATGCAGCCAGTTGCGCCTGGCGGAGTTCGAACGGCAACGCCAGTTGGCAGGCTAACGAGCGGACGGATTCGGCATCCTGGCGGGATTCTTCACCGCGCAATCCGTGATCGAGATGCAGCACCGTCAAACGGAGACTCCATCGCGGGCTCAGTTCGCGCAGCACATACAGCAGGCACACCGAATCGGCGCCGCCCGAAACCGCCACGCCGGCGCGCTGGCCATCGCGGAACATGGCATAGCGCTCGATGGTTCCGGCAACGCGAGCGATCAGGTTCATGGGTGCGACTGCCTACCCGTCGCGCTGTTTCGTTTCGCCGGATGGGGGCGCGCCGCCGCCTGGCTTGCGCGGATTCAACAGGGTTCCGAGCATGACGGCTGCCGGTAGTGCCGCCAGAAGCGCTAACTTGAGCTTGGTATCGCGCGGGGGCGGCATGTCCGGCGGCACGACTCCTGATCCATGCGAATGCTCAACCGGCTTGCCGATACGCATCTGGGTGGTATCGTATTCGAACTGCTTTCCGCAATCGAGGCAGACCACGTAACTCTGGGGATGCGGCTCACCGGCCTTCGTAACCGGCGCCACGGGGCGGGTCAAGCGGCGATGCGGACAGCGGAACAACAGATTTAGAACGGTATCGATCATAGCGTCCTTGGTGGGCTATCTGAGTCTATTGTCGCTTGTTTGCGCCATGGTCTGGGCTTCGATCCACTCCATCCAGGGCCGGAATCCGATTTTTGTTTGACAGGAAAGCTGCAACACCTCGATATCCGGCCGGATGGATCGCGCGTTCTGAATGGCAATTTCCGGCCGGAAGGGAACATACGGCAACAAATCTGTTTTGGTCAGCACCATCAACTCGGCTTTATGAAAAATGCCGGGATACTTGAGGGGTTTTTCTTCGCCTTCGGTCACGCTTAACAGCACGATCTTCTTGGCTTCTCCCAAATCGTAACTGGTGGGGCATACCAGGTTGCCGACGTTTTCGATGAAGAGCAGATCGAGCGCCGCCAGGTCCCAGCCTTCGAGCGCACGCTTCACCATGCGAGCATCCAGATGGCAGGCGCCGGCGGTGGTGATCTGGCGCACCGGGAAGCCATATTTGACGAGGCGCGCGGCATCGGCATCGGTCTGGATATCGCCGGTAAGCACGGCCACACGTCGATCGGGTGGGAACGATTCGAGGGTGCGCTCGAGCAGCGCAGTCTTCCCCGAGCCGGGCGAGCTGATCAGGTTCACGGCGAACACGCCGTGGCGCGCGAATTGGGCGCGCAGCTCGGCCGCCACCTGGTCGTTTTCATTCAGAACTTTGCCTTCCATGGGCACACGGGTCATGGTTCCTCCAATTCCAGCCAGGCGAATTCCAGTTCGCCGCCGGTTGCGGGTTCGATAGCCAGTTCGAGCGGTTCGAGATCGCTGCCTTTGACGAGCACTTCGAAGCAAAATGCCAGCGATCCGGCATCCACGCCGGCCATCTCGCCGATGCGCACGCCCACTTTGCTGGCGCGGGCGGGCGCGTGGGCCGCCGCTTCCACGCGGACGGCTTCGAGGATCGAATTGGCGATGCCCACTTCGTGCATATCAACAGATCCTCGGCAACTGGTCGCCCGCCAGTAAATCGACGATGCGCGTAGTCCCGAAAGCGGTGCGCATGGTAACCAGCCCCGGGTCGCGCTCCGTTACCTTGCCAATGACGACGGCTTCGGCGCCCAGGGGATGCGCCCGCATGGCCGCAACCACGGCATCGGCGTGCGCGGCGGGAACAATTGCCACCAGCTTGCCTTCGTTAGCCACGTACAGCGGGTCGAGCCCCAGCAATTCGCAGGCGCCGCGCACACCATCGTGAATGGCAATGGCCGGCTCTTCGATCACGATGCCGACCTGCGATTGTGCCGCGATTTCGTTGAGCGTGCTGGCCAGGCCGCCGCGTGTGGGATCGCGCATGGCGCGCACCTCGCGCGTGACCGCCAGAATGGCTTCCACCAGCGTATGGAGCGGGGCGGAATCGCTCTCGACGGCGCTTTCGAGTTCGAGGCCCTCGCGCCGCGTGAGGATGGCGATGCCGTGATCGCCAATGGCGCCGCTGAGGATGACGGCATCGCCGGGCCGCGCGTTGGCCGCCGAAAGATCGACTCCCGGCTCCACCACGCCGATTCCCGTGGTAGTAATGAACACGCCATCGCCCGAGCCTTTCTCGACCACCTTGGTATCGCCGGTCACGATCGGCACACCCACCGCGGCCGCGGCGCGCGCCATGGATTCGACGATCGACCGCAGTTGAGCGATGGGAAAACCCTCTTCCAAAATGAAGGCCGCGCTGAGCGCCAAGGGGCGCGCTCCGCCCACCGCCAGATCGTTTACGGTGCCGTGCACGGCGAGCGAACCGATATCGCCGCCCGGAAAAAACAGCGGCTTCACCACGAAAGAGTCGGTGGTGAACGCGAAGCGCGCGCCATGCGATTCGATTACGGCTTGATCTTCCAGGCGCGCCAGGAGCGGATTGGCAAGCGCCGGAAGGAACACATCGCGGAGCAGTTGCGCGCTTAATTTACCGCCGCTGCCATGACCGAGCAAAATGGTGTCGCGCGCGGGCAGCGGGACGGGGCAGCTAAAGGTTTCGCGCGCGCTATCTTGCGCCATCGTGCCTCCGGTACGCATAGTAGGCGGCGCACACGCCCTCGCTCGAAACCATCGGTGCTCCCATGGGTCCCTCGGGCGTGCAGCGGACCCCGAAGGCCGGGCAATCCACGGGCTTCTTCAAACCTTGCAGCACCAGTGCGCTGATGCATTCGGCGGGTTCGGCCACGGGAATCCGCGCCATACCGAAGACGCGCTCGGCATCAAAGGCGGCGTACTCTTCCCGCAGCCGGTAGCCGCTTTGGGGAATCTCGCCGATACCGCGCCAGGCGTGATCGGCCACCTCGAAAACTTCCCGCATCAACCGCTGCGCCGCCATGTTGCCGGAGCGCGACACGGAGCGGACGTATTGGTTCTCCACCGTGGCGCGGCCCGATTCCAGTTGATCCACCAGCATGGCGATGGCTTCGAGCACATCCACCGGTTCGAAGCCTCCCACCACGATGGGGACACCGAACTCACGGCTGAGGTCCTCATATTCGCGGTAGCCCATCACGGCGCAGACGTGGCCCGGCGCGATGAATCCCCGCACGCGATTGGCGGGCGAGCGCAGAATCAAGCGGATGGCCGGCGGCACGAGCACGTGCGAGGTCAACATGGAAAAGTTGGTCAGGCCCGCGCGCCTGGCCTGCCATACCGCCATGGCATTGGCCGGCGCGGTGGTCTCAAAACCCACGCCGAAGAAAACTACCTGGCGGTCCGGCGTCTCGCGCGCAATCTTCACCGCGTCCATGGGGGAATAGACGATGCGCACATCGCCTCCCGCGGCCTTCACGTGGAACAGATCGGAGCGCGAGCCCGGAACGCGTAACATGTCGCCATAGGAAACGAAAACCACTCCGGGCCGGGAGGCAATCTCGATGGCGGTATCGATGATTTCAAGCGGCGCCACGCACACCGGGCAGCCCGGGCCGTGCACCAGCTCGATTTCCGGCGGCAATAACTCTTCGAGACCATAGCGCATGATGGTGTGGGTCTGGCCGCCGCAGATTTCCATCAGCACCCACCGCCGGGTCACGCGCGCACGGATGCGCGCCGCCAGCGACCGGGCGATGGTTGCGTCCCGATACTCGTCCAGATACTTCATGCTTCGGGCTCGGCTTCCGGCTCAGCTCCCATTTGGCGCAGCAGGTCGAACGTGCGCCGCGCCTCGTCTTCTTCCACGCGGCTGATCGCGAAGCCGACATGCACCAGGACGTAGTCGCCGATTTGGGCCTCGGGGACGAGATCGAGATACACCTGCCGGCTGACGCCGCCGAATTCGACCTTGGCGATGCGGCTGGAACCGACATCGACCGCTTCGAGAATTTTTCCCGGTATAGCTAAACACATAAGGTGTAGAGAAGTTGGCGGCAGTTCAGATGCCATTAGGGCGGCGGCCCGCCGATTGATGCGAAAATCAACTGGACGGCGATGCGCAAGTTCATCCGGATTCGCGGCACGGTGCAGGGAGTGGGCTTCCGGCCGTTCGTCTACAATCTGGCTAAGCGCTGCAATATCAGCGGGTTTGTGCGGAATTCGGAAGCCGGGGTGGAAATCGAGGCGGAGGGCGCGGCGCTGCCGGATTTTCTAGCCGGCCTCAAATCGGGCGGCCCGGCGCTGGCCCGAATCGCCGAAATCGAGATTTCAGACCTGGAACCCCGCAACCAGACCGGCTTCGAGATCCAGGAAAGTGCCCCACCCGTGGGGGATTTTGCGCTGGTGCCGCCCGACATCGCCACTTGCGACGAGTGCTTGCGCGACTTCACCCAGCCGGAAAACCGGCGTTATCTCTACCCGTTTACCAACTGCACAAACTGCGGCCCGCGCTACACCATTATCGAGGACGTGCCCTACGACCGCGCCACCACCACCATGGCCGGGTTCCGCATGTGCCCGCGATGCGAGGCGGAGTATCACGATCCCGCCGACCGCCGCTTCCACGCCCAGCCCAACGCCTGCCCGGTATGCGGGCCGCGCATTTCGGCACCGCTCGAAGCGGTGCGCGAGTGGCTGCGCGCCGGCCGGATAGTGGCCATCAAGGGATTGGGCGGATACCACCTGGCCTGCGATGCCGCCAACGATAACGCCGTCCGCACCCTGCGCGAACGCAAACGGCGCGGCAACAAGCCCTTCGCGGTAATGGCCGCAACCCTCGACGCGGCGGAGCGGCTGTGCTTCATCAGCGTTGCCGAACGCGCGCTGCTGACGGGTCCGCGCCGCCCGATCGTACTGCTGCGCCGGCGCCCCGAGGCTGCCGTTTCCGCCGCCATCGCGCCGGGGAATCCCGATCTGGGGGTCATGCTGCCCTACACGCCGTTGCATCATCTGCTATTCGCCGGCGCGGATTTTTCCGCCTTGGTGATGACCAGCGGAAACCTGAGCGAAGAGCCGATTGTCAGCCGCGAAACCGAACTCGGCCGCTTGAGCGGCCTGGCCGACGAATTCCTCACCCACAACCGCCCCATACGCACCGCCGTGGACGATTCAGTGGTGCGCGTCTGGGGCGCGCGGCCGCTGGTTCTGCGCCGTTCGCGCGGGTACGCTCCAGCCCCGATCGATCTCGGCCGTCCGGTGCGCGACCTGCTAGCGGTGGGCGGCGAACTGAAGAACACGTTCTGCCTCACCACCGGCCACTACGGCATCCTCAGCCAGCATATCGGCGATCTCGAAAACTACGAAACGCTGGTATTCTTCCGCGAGACTCTGGAGCACATGCAGCGGTTCTTTCGGGTGCGCCCTTCGGCCGTGGCGCACGATCTGCATCCCGGGTACCTGAGCACGCGCGCCGCCGGCGAGATGAACCTGCCGCTCATCGGCGTGCAGCACCATCATGCGCACATTGCCAGTTGCATGGCGGAACATCGCCTTTCCGGAAAGGCGATCGGCGTGGCGTTCGATGGCACGGGCTACGGCACCGATGGCGCCATCTGGGGCGGCGAAGTGCTGGTGAGCGATTTCGCCGGCTTCGAGCGCCGCTATCATCTGCGCTACGTGCCGCTGGCCGGGGGCGATGCCGCGGTGCGCGAGCCGTGGCGGGTAGCCCTGGCCTATCTCCGCGACGCCCAGTGGGATGGCCCCGCCGGCTTGTCAATCCCCGAAGCCAAGCAACGGCTGGTGGAAACCATGCTGGCGAGGGGCGTCCAAACGGTCGCCACTTCCTCCTGCGGCCGGTTGTTCGACGCGGTTTCGGCCCTGCTCGGCATCTGTCTCGAGACCCGCTATGAGGCCGAAGCCGCCATGGAACTGGAAGCCGCCGCAGGAGAAGCGGCGGAGCCGTTCGCATTCGACCTGACCGCGACCGAGATCGATTTGCGCCAGAGCATCCGCGAAATCATGACGGCGCGCGATCAGGGCGATGGCGTCTCCCGCATCGCTTCCCGTTTTCACGCTACTCTAGCCGCCGCGATCGGCGAAGTTTGCCGCCGGATCCGCCGGGCCGACGGCCTTGAGCGCGTTTGCCTGAGCGGCGGCAGCTTTCAAAACATGCGTCTCCTCGAGCAAACCGCCGCCGAGCTGGAAAATTCCGGGTTCACCGTCTATTCACACTCCGAAATTCCACCCAACGATGGCGGCATCGCCTTAGGCCAGGCAGCGGTGGCGAATTCGCTCGTCGGTTGAGCGCCACCTGCAAGTGGAAGATCAGCCGAAGTCCAAGCACGCTCATTGAATCTGCGCGCATACGATACGCAATTCTGAGCCGCGCCCGAAGGAAGCGGTCGATTTGAATCGAGGCCGCCGCCAAAGCAGACCGCTTCCTTCGGTCGCGGCTTCCATGAGAGGGCCGTCCTGTGTCAAGCGTTTTTGTGTCGCACCTCCGGGAATCTTCTCGGGGCCGACCGACGGGAGGCGCTGGAACGCCGCGTT
>Ga0326728_10020900_pt1 | contig 12397 bp, 7 predicted proteins | sample MB3enrmetagenome_FD_207602 | JGI IMG/M metagenome (GOLD analysis project Ga0326728, IMG submission 207602) | Lab enriched peat soil microbial communities from McLean, Ithaca, NY, United States - MB31MN | ecosystem: Environmental > Terrestrial > Soil > Wetlands > Peat | place: USA: New York...
TGGGGCAGCCGTTTAATCTCAAAAAAAGCGTTCAGGGCCTATTTAGGCTACACTCCGTTCCTCATTTTTGCTACAGTTTATTGTCGATACCACTATACGGTTGATGTGCTGGCGGGTGCCGGGTTGGCCTTCGTCCTGATTCTGGCAACCCCGGCGATTTATAGAAAGTTATCACAAGGGGCTTGAAGATTGGGAGGAATTGAAGTCGTTGCGGTTGACAACCAGAAGACGCTGAAACAATTCGTGGAACTGCCGTATACGCTGTACCGCAAGGACCCCTATTGGGTGCCTCCGTTGCGGATCGCGGTTCGGGAACTGCTCGACCGCCGCAAGCATCCGTTCTACGCCAATGCCGAGGCCGAATTCTACCTGGCGTTGCGGGACGGCCGCGTGGCAGGACGTGTGGCGGCCATCCTCGACCGGAACTACAACCGCTTCCACAGTGAGAACAGCGGCTTCTTCGGGTTTTTCGAAAGCGTGAACGATGTGGATGTGGCCGGCGCCCTGCTATCGCGCGCGCGCCAGTGGGTATTCGACCGTGGCGCCACGGTGATGCGCGGACCGGTGAATCCGTCCACCAACTACGAGTGCGGCATGTTGATCGAAGGCTTCGATTCGAGCCCCATGATCATGATGACCTACAACCCGAGCTACTATCCCGCGTTGATGGACCAGGTTGGCTTGCGTAAGGCCAAAGATCTGTACGCCTACCTCAACAGCACCAGCACCGTCGAAACCAAGAAGATCGAGCGCGTAGCGGACCGGGCGCTCGCGGCTAACGGGGTTCGCGTGCGTCCCATCGATATGAAGAAGTTCGACACGGATGTGGAGCGCGTCTGGAACGTGTACAATTCGGCATGGAGCCGCAACTGGGGCTTCGTTCCCATGTCGCGCGAAGAGTTTCTCTTGATGGGCAAGGAGATGAAGCAGATTCTCAAGCCGGACCTGGTGCTGATCGGGGAGGTGGGCGACCGCGTGGTGGGTTTCGCGCTGGCCTTGCCCGACATCAACCAAGCCCTCAAACCGGCCGGCGGAAGGCTGTTCCCCACAGGGCTGCTCAAAATCTTGTATTATCAACGTTTGATCAAGAGTGTACGGGTCCTTACACTGGGGGTGGTGGAAGAGTACCGTGCCTCCGGCCTTGCGGCGGGCTTTTATGCCACGCTCTTCCGCAACGCCCGGAAGCTGGGCTACTGTGGCGACTGCGAAATGTCCTGGATACTGGAAGACAACACTTTAATGAATCGCTCCCTCGAAGTCATGGGGGCGAGGCGGTACAAGACCTACCGAATTTATGAATGGAACTGAGGACCATGCGCATATCAACTGGCGACATCACCGGCAAAAGGAAGGGCAGCGCATCGAACGACATTTTCGAGAAATGCCGGAACTTCACTCGTCCGAGTGATCTGCAATCCACTGGGCTCTACATGTACTTCGAGGTTTTTGGCGACCGCGAGGGGTGTGGGCCCGGCGAAGTCCGCATGGGGCGGCGTAAAGTGCTGATGTTCGGGTCGAACGATTACCTCGGCCTGATTACCCACCCTAAGGTAATCGAGGCCTCTGCTCAAGCCGTCCGCAAGTATGGAACCGGCTGCAGCGGTTCACGCCTGCTCAACGGCACGCTGGACCTGCACGTCAAGCTCGAAGCCGAGCTGGCCGCCCTGGTTCATAAAGAAGCAGCCATCATGTTCAGCACTGGATTCCAGGGCAACTACGGCACACTCTCGGCCCTCACCGAGAAGGGCGACGTCATGGTCTGCGACCACAACCTGCACGCCAGCCTGGTGGAAGGCGCGCTCCGGTCGGCCGCCCGCACCGTGCGGTTCCGCCATAACGACATGGATCACTTCGAGCGGTGCCTGGAGAACTGCTCGCCGGATGAGAGAATCCTGATCGTTTCCGAAGGCGTCTTCAGCATGGAAGGCGACATCGCCGACTTGCGCGGCACCCTCAAGCTTGCCAAGCCGTACGGCGCGCGCGTCTACGTGGATGAGGCCCACGGCATCGGTGTCCTCGGACCCACGGGCGCCGGCGCCGCCGAGCACCTGGGCGTGCTCGACGAAGTTGACATGGTGATGGGCACCTTCAGCAAGTCGCTGGCGTCGGTGGGCGGCTTCATCGCCGCCGAGCGTACGGTGGTCGATTACCTGAAGCACACCTCCCGGCCGTTCGTCTTTTCCGCCAGCCTGCCGGCCGCCTCGGTGGCGGCCGTGGGCGCGGCTCTTCAGATCATGAAGAAGGAGCCGGAGCGCCGCCAGCACCTGCTGCGCATCGCCCAGATGCTGCGCGATGAATTGCGCTCGCGCGGCTTTGCCGTGCTGCCCGGCGAGAGCGCCATTGTTCCCGTGGTCATCCAGGACGAGCTGGATCTCTGCCGCCTCTGCAAAGCGCTGCTCGACGAAGGCATCTACATCAACCCCGTGCTTCGTCCGGCCGCCGCGCAGAACCTGTTGCGCATCTCCTGCACGGCCGCCCACACCGAAAAGCACTTGGACCGGCTGCTCACCACGCTCGAGAAAGTGTCCAATGCGCTAGGGATCGAGCGGTAGGCCGGAGTCAAACCCGCCGCGCCACCAGCACTCCCGTGGGCCCCGCCAGCGGCACACGCCGCACGTCGTCGAACCCGGCCTCCCGCAGCCACGCCGTGTACTCGTCCTCGCTGTAGCTGGCGCCGCCGCGCGTGTTTACCAGCATGTTGAGCGAGAACAGCGCGCCGGCCCGCGGCCCGGTCTTATCCGCCCGCAGCAGGAAATCCTGAATCGCCACGCGGCCGCCCTTCGCCAGCGCCCGGTACGCACGCGCCAGCAGGTTTCGATTCTCTTCCACCCCCAACATGTGGCAAATGGCTGAGATCAGCACCAGGTCATAGCCGCCGCCGAACTCGTCCGTGCGCAAATCGCCCGCGCGCGTCGAGATGCGCTCCTCGAGTCCCGCTTCCCGGATATGCCGCTCGGCGATGGCCAGCACCGCCGGCTGGTCGAACACCTCCGCGCGCAACTGCGGGTTGGCCTGGGCGAACGCAATGGCATAAGCCCCCGACCCGCCGCCCACATCCAACATGCGGCTCGCCCCCGCGCCCACTGCCAGCGCCAATTGCGCCGCCCGCTGGCGCGCGTTGTTGTGCATGGCGGCGATGAACGCTTCAGTCGACTCCGCGCCTCTTTCATCCGGCGCCGCCGTGCCCGTTCGCACGCACTCCGTCAGGCCGGACCACCGGTGCCACAATCGCGCCGTATGCAGCATAGCCATCCGCGCGCTGTCCGGCGATCCCCCTGCCAGAAACCGGGCGGCCACCGGCGCATTGTGAAACACCGCCCCGTCCTTCCGCACCAGGTCGAGTGAAGCCAGCGCGTTGAGCAGCATCTCGGTGGCGCGCGCATCGGCGCCGGCCGTGGCTGCCGCCTGCGCGGCGGTGGCGCCGCTCTGAATTGCCGTGAACAGGTCCAGCTCCAGCGCCGTTAGGATCACGCGGCTCTCCTGGAATCCGCGTATGCTCTGGGCCAGCTCGTCCGGCATGACGCCCGCGGCGTCCCTGGCCCGCACCGCCGCCAGATGCCGGTCCCGATTGGCGCAAATCTCCGTAGCCAGCGTCGCCCGGTCGCTGTTCACCAGCCGGCTCACGGGGCGCCCTTGCCGGAAGTGCGAGTCCACGATCTCACGCGCGTCCTCCGCCCGCACGCCCGAGTACCACACCCCTTCCGGGTACACCACCATGTTCGGCCCTCGCTCGCACAGCCCCAGCGAGCCGCAGGTAGTGATCTGGACATCATTCCCGAGTCCCTGCGCCACAATCTCCCGGCGCAGCTCCTCGATCATGCCGCGCGCTCCGCTCGCCGGACAGGACGGGACGCCCTCCGCCTTCTGCTGGTCGCAAACGTAAACGTGGTATCGAAATGGCTCCATGGCATTCATTCTAGCGGCACAGCGATGAAGAAGGCGCGGCGGTTGCCCCGGCGTCACCGGCCACAGCCGGCCAGTACCATCACGTTCAGCGCGCCGACAACTCTACCGATGGCCCTTGGCCCTCGCGCGGCTACGCTCGCCTCTTACCATAACGGGAGCCGGACTTCTGCCACCACCCCTACGAGGTGCTCGTAGGCACGGAACCTGCAACTGGCGGCAACTCGACGCGAGGTGCATCGGCCGGAGTGGCCCCAGTCGCCACGATCTGGCGCCCCCCAGAATGCTGGTGCCCGAACCGCTCGGCGGCCAGCCGGGAAATCGTCGGCTGAGAAAGCAGAAATATACGCAATATGAGATTTTAGGTTGCAATTAACCGAAGTTAGGCTCATAATACCTTCGCTTGCTGCCGGAGTAGCCCGCGCAGTTCCGGTGCCCGACAGAAAGCGAGAGTCGCCCATCCGAACCGGAATCCGGCCGATGGTGATCCTCGGTTTGTTGTCGTCGGCTCTGGCCGTCGCGCAGGAGTCGGCTTCGTCCAGCGTAAATACCAGGACCTGAAACTAGCGGAGGGCGGATTCGAAGCAACAGTTCTGTCAATTTTTGTGTGAGGAGAAACTAATGAAGATTCTTCGGCTATTTCTCGCGTTCGCCTTCGTGGCCGTGGCGCAGGAGGCACTAACCAACGATGCTATCGTCAAGATGGTCAAATCCGGACTGGGCGAGAACGTTATCCTCAGCATGGTGAAGAGTCAGCCAGCGAAGTATACTCTTACGCCGGATGATCTCATAGCGCTCAAAGCGGCTGGTGTTCCCGACAGCGTCGTTGCTGCCATGGTTGAGAAGAGCACCGGTGGTGCTGCACCAGGAGCCGCCGCAGCGAGCGGCGCCACTCCAGTCGCCGGAACCGTTGCTGCTGGAGACCCGAACGACCCCATGTCGCCGCACGATTCAGGGATTTACCTCTATTCGAAAGATCGAAATGGTGAATATAAGCTGACAGTCCTGGAGCAGGCGGCGTACCAGGGATCAAAAACTGGCGGAATGCTGGGCGCCGTCCTCACTTCCGGACTCAAGAAGGCCAAAATGAAGGCCGTGATCCCAGGGCAGCATGCCAGCATCAGAACACCCGACGCCGAGCCCGTCTTCTATTTCTATTTTGAGGACAAGGCAGCCGGGCTGGGAAAAGGTGGATTCGGCGCTGGATCGGTCTCAAATCCAAACCAGTTTGCCCTTGTGAAGCTGGATGTCGCCAAGTCCAGTCGCGAAACGATCATAGGGGAGTACGGTGCGCTCGGCATGAATACGGGTACGAACGAGAAGTCGATGGTTACATTTAAGTCTGAACGGATTCGTGGCGGGTTCTACAAGGTAGTGCCGAATGGACCGATGCACCCCGGGGAGTATTGCTTCCTCGTTTCGCAGGCGAACATGGGTGCATTCGGAGCCGGCGCGGCGGGCGCTGCGCAGATCTTCGATTTCGCGGTGAACCCGGCCCAGTAACGAGGGAACTCCAGAACATCGGGGCCGTCGGGAACGTCTGGTTCGAGGCCGAATGGTGGCGACGGATCGCCGGAGATTCACAGACGGCATATAGCATCGTTTGCGGTTGCGAGCTTCAGCCCAGTAGCAGGTGCTGCCCGAATTGTGGAAGGCCCGCAGCCTGGCACAGGGGGCCAAAATGAGAATCTCGCGTCAGTTGAGCCGGCTGCTGCTTAGCTTGGCTCTACTATCTTTTCCAGGGATTGCAGTCACCGTGACCAACTACATGGTCACGAAGGCCGTGGATACGAGCAGCTGTTCGGTTCCGACCCCGGCCTCCAGTTTCCTGACCACAGACCAGACAGTGTGGCTGTGGTTCAACGTGGCGGGTGCGAACGCTGGGGATATCGCTTCGGCCACTTGGTACTATCCCGATGGCAGTGTGTACAAGTCAGCCAACTGGAACCCGGTCGCGTCCTCTGGTACCTGGTGCTTCCCCTGGTCGATCCCCATCGCTGGCAATCCGCCCGCAGCCAACCCGGGTAATTGGAGCGTGCGGGCCTCCTGGAACGGTTCCGCCCTGTTCTCGCTCAACTTCACGATTCTCGCACCCACCGTCCCGTCGATCAGCACTGGCGGGGTAGTGAACGCGGCGAGTTACGCGAGTGGCGCAGCGGTAGCTCCGGGAAGCATCGCTTCGGCTTTCGGAAGCTTTCTGTTGAACTCACCGGCGGGAGCGCAGGGCGTGCCCCTCCCCGCAAGCCTTTCCGCGTTGTCCATGCAGTTCGGAAGCGGAACGAAAGTGCCGCTTTTTTACGCCGCCAGCGGGCAGGTGAACTTTCAGGTGCCCTGGGAACTCGCAGGGCAGTCGCAGGCTTCGCTGACCGCAACCGTAAACGGCCAGACCAGCACTGCCCAGAATGTGGCCCTCGCTCCGTTCGCCCCGGGCATCTTCAGCACGAACGCTCAGGGCTTCGGCCAAGGCGCAATCCTGGATCCCTCGTACAAGCTGGTGGATGCCTCGAACCCAGCGACGCCCGGCAGGACCGTCGTCCTGATCTACTGCACTGGTCTGGGCGCCGTGGGCAACCGGCCGGCCAGTGGCGCGCCCTCTCCGAGCAACCCGCCCGCAGCTACGACAACCACTCCAACGGTGATGATTGGTGGCGCGCCCGCTCAAGTTTCCTTCTCCGGGCTCGCTCCGGGATTTGTGGGCGAATATCAGGTGAACGCGCTAGTGCCCTCCACATCGACCACCGGCAATGCGGTCCCGGTGACGATTTCGATCGGTGGTGCCACATCCAACGCGGTTACGATCGCTGTGCAGCCAGTCCCCATAACCACAACTCCCGCAATAAGCTCGGTGAGTCCAAGCTCCGCCAGTGCCGGGCAGGTTCTCACGGTAGCTCTTAACGGCACGAACTTTGTCCAGGGTCAAACCCTTGCCAACTTCGGCGCAGGGATCAGCGTAGCGGGCGCTCCCGAGGGCCAGCAGGGATCGGTGACCGTTGCAACCCCGACCACTGCCACAACCGCTCTGACAATTGATCCGGCCGCCGCCACGGGCGCGCGCACCGTTACGCTGGCCACCGGCGCGCAAACGGGCTCTTTGGGCAACGCCTTCACCGTGCTGGCGGCTCCAGCCCCGATGGCGCCGCTCACCGTGACATCCGCATCACCTGCCAATGGCGCCACCGGCGTTTCCCTGACGCCAACCATCCAGATCACGTTCAACGACCCGCTGGATCCCGCTACCGTCGGGCCATCCACCTTTAGCGTTGCGAACGGAACCACCAGCCTGCCGGCAGCGGTGATTTATGACTCCGGAAGGTACCAGGTTTCCATGGCCCCGAATGGCACACTGCGTCCGGGGACAACCTACACCGTGACAGTCGCCGCACTGCTCCGAAATGCTGCTGAAAACTCACTGGGTACAGCTTATAGCTTTTCCTTTACAACCGTTCCCCCCATCTCGGTCACTGGAACGATCACGCCTGTCTCTGGGCTCGACCCCAGGACACTCACCGTCTTGAGCTATGGGGGAAAGAGTTCGACTCCGGACTCGAATGGCAACTTCTCCGCCGCCGTCAACCCAGCCGGCAACACCTTGGTGGCAGCCGTGTTCCCGGGCAAGAATTTCGCGCTGTTGGGCGTCTTGAACGGCAGCGGTACCCCAGCCACTCCCAGCGCTGCCGATTTCCCCGCGCTGCTTCCTGCTTCTGCCGCTTCGCCTCTACGGGCGCCGCGGGTTCACCGGACGCGCTGGCAGGTCACCGCATCGACCGCCGCAGCTACCTCGTCCAATCCGGTTCTAGACTTCCAAACGACTGCCGAATCATTGGTGTTTATGTCGCCGTACTTGTACACCGGGGACCAAAAGAAGAGCAGCGTCACCCAGCAGGCCATTGCGCAGAGTCCGTCTACTCAACAGCTTGCAGCCACGCTGCAATCAACGATGGCGGTTGCGAATGCGCCGTCTGATCCCATGACCGTCGCGGCCTTACAGTCCGCTTTTCAGGGCGCGATGCAGGGATCGCTAAACCCGCTTCTTAGCCTGCAGTTCCTTACTCCAACCAACGCGAATAGCACCGCGCCAACGATTCTGGATGTTGGCTGCATTCCATCGAAGGCATCGTCCACCTTTCCACAAACGGTCGAAGTGACTCCCTACTGCAAGAATTTCGGCAGTTCAGGCGGCGGACTTCCCTGCCTGGATCTCGACTTTATCTCGTTCTGTGATGCGGTGCACGCAGACCAGAGCGGAAGGGGCTACACATTTGCCCCTCGGAACTGTACCAGCAACCCGGGAAACGCCCGGGCTTGGGGTTGCGCAGTGGGATGGCTCGCGCGGATTGCCCCCATATCGCCCCCTATTCCAGACCCGGCCACCATTGTCGCGGGCGGTTCGAATGCCGCCCAGCCGGAGAGCCCGACCGGAAATACCCAACCCTGCAGTACAAGTCTGCCTTGCTACGGCACTTGGATAAGTGGCAACAGCGGGTTCGCAAAGGCAGATGTGTTGGGCGCCTTTTCCAGTTGGGTGGCCAGCAAGATCACCCCGGACAGCAGCGGCAGTCTCGATTTGCCCCCGACCCCCTCGAGCTACATCGCCAGATTCTATAGCGGCGGTTTGGCCGATTCCCAGGAAACAGGGAACATCGCTAACTACACGGATGGCAAAGAGCTGTTGGCCCTCTCGGCCGGCGTGAACATGGCGGAGACAGCCTTGAACATAGCCGATGTGGCTTTTGATCTGACTCCAAATCCGCCGTCGGACCTAGCCACATGCGCACTCAGCAACCTGACCCAGGCCGCTATTGAGGCTGCGGCCCCACAGATCGCTGCCAGCGTAAGCGGCGGAGTGAAAGCAGTCGCCAGTTTGGGAAGCTCCATTCTTACGAGCGCCGCCGCCAGTACTGCCACCAATTGTGTGGTTTCGCATACGGTACAGTCACTCTTCGAATTTGGGGCGGAAGCCCTGTTGGCTTCAACCGGCGGAGGGGCTGTCGTGGATGCGATCGTCAACGGCGCCGCATCGGCGGCCAACGCCGCGGAGGCGCTCCAGCGTTCCTACGAACTGACGAACGAAGCTAGCGCCCTCGAAACGGCCGTGGTCGAGATTCTACCGGGCTCCGGAGTTCCGAACAACCCGGTTCCCGAGATCACCTCGCTCTCGCCCGCGATCGCGGCGGTCGGCGCGTCTGCGCCAACGGTTACTATCAAAGGGAACTTCTTTGCGCAGAACTGCACCGTTTTTGCCAATGATCAAGAACGCGACTACACTTTCGTGAATAGCGGCACACTCACATTTGACCTCGGATCCTCGGACCTCGCGCAGGCAAAGACCTTTTACGTGGCAGTCACAAATCCGCCGCCGGGCGGCGGCACTTCCATGCTAACCTTCACCGTGGGTTCGGGCACTGGCTCCAATCCTCAACCGCAAATCACAAGTCTCACTCCCTCTGCTACGGCGGTGGGAGTGGTGGTGGGAGCCGCCACAATACCCCTCTCGATTCTGGGCAACAACTTCATGTCGAACTCCAGCGTGGCATTCGCCGGATCGCTCCACCCGATCTATACGCCGCACGACGCCGGCCAGTTGACCATCCACCTGACTGCCACGGACCTCGCGAACACCGGCACGTTCCCGGTGGTTGTGACGAATCCGGGCCCGGGCGGCGGATCGAGCGCCTGCACTGCCACAACTAGCAGTTGCAATTTCACGGTGCTGAGCCCGACGCCGGGCCAGCCTGCGGTGACCGCCGTTTCGACATCAGAGAGGATTTATGTCGCCGGCGACCGATTTGAACTCAATTACGCGGTGCTCGCTAGTCCGACGTCCCAGACGAAATACGACCTGATGATCACTATCCTCTCGCTGGCGAGTGGCACCGCGTACTACTACTACGATAATCCGTCGGATACGAACGAGTGGCTCCATACTACGGTGGGTGCTGCGGTTCCCAGCTACGTTCCGCAATCGGGAAACGACTTTTACATTCCATCCGACCCATCCGCGTTTCAGATCACCAGCGACGTGCCATCTGGAGACTATCACGTTAAGGCATATTTCTCGGCGGTCAACACCAATCAGCAGATCGGTACCTCCGCCGAGACGGACTTTTCGGTCGCGACCAGCACGGCAGCGGGGGGGTGTTTCATTGCCACCGCCGCATTCGGCTCTCCGATGGTACGCCAGGTTCAGTGGCTGCGGGCATTTCGCGACCGGATTCTCTTGTCCGCTGGCGTGGGCCGAGCCTTTGTGAACTGGTATTACCGGTGGTCCCCGCGCGCCGCAACTTGGTTGCGCGGCCATGCCAGCGCGCGTAAGCTGACGCGAGCGGTTCTTTGGGTACCGGTCGCTTTTGCATGGCTGAGCTTACGGACTAATGTTGCGCTCGCCTTGTTAGGGTTTCTCGTGCTTCTCTTGGCGTTAAGCTGGAGCCTGCGGCGCGGCCCGGCGTGGTGGAGGGCGCTCTGCTTGCTAGTTCTGGTTATTGGCCTCGCCACGGCCCACACCTCCGGTTGCGCGCGGGAACAACCACAACAACGGCCCCGTCCCGGATATCCGAGCGCGACAGGTGCAACCACGCCGGGGGCGCTCTCCGTCAAGAAGTGACGAGAGCGTTCCTTAGTCTGGGAGGCCGATTACGCCGACGGTTGTCGGCAGCCTGCCCGTGCGCCGGGGCCATGTCCGGTATTGGTATCGGGTATGGCAGGCTGAGGCGTAATGGAGACAGCGAACAAGATCACTGTTGAGGCCCCATCGGAGCTTCCTGCTAGAAGGCACAACCAGCCATCTGTAGGGGCAGTCACCCAGACCGTTCGTGCCGGCCACCAGCTTGCTGCGGCATCGCAGGCCAGCGCGCCGCTGCGCCAACTCCGCGGCAAGGTCCGCTTCGCGCACGTCAGCCGAGTTGAAGCCCGACCCATGATCGCGGCCGGCACCAGCGCCTGGATCGCCTTTAAGCCGCGGTGTTGATGCATACTGTAACTAGCGATGAAGCGAACAATCCAGGTGCGCATAACCAAGGGCGAACGCCAGTTTGTGGCCGAGTGCCTCGACCTTCCGGTGGTCACGCAGGCCGCTACCTTGGATGAACTGGCCTTCAATATCCGCGAGGCCATCGGTCTGCATCTCGAGGGCGAAGACCTTTCCGAACTCGGGTTCTCCAGCGATCCGACAATCCTGGCGACCATGGAACTCGAAGCAGTAGCGTGATGTCAAGACTGCGAGTTCTTTCCGGCCGCGAGGTCCTGAAGATCTTGGCCGAGCTTGGCTTTCAGGATTTCGCGCAGCGAGGGAGTCACATTAAGCTGCGCCGCATTTTGTCCGGTGGCCGAACCCAGACACTAACCGTTCCCAACCACGACGAAATTGACCGCGGTACGCTCCACGCCATCTACCGGCAGGCATTGCGGTACATCCCGGAGTCCCAGCTTCGTAGCAAGTTCTTCACGGACTGAGGAATCCAGGCTCAACCCCCTCCAGCGCATCCGGCGCATCCACCCTTGCATTCCCGCCCAAAAGATCCGAATATAATATCGAGGGCAGCCATCTGCCACCACCGCTAAGAGGTGCTCAAGCGCCAACCAGCGGCTGAACAGGAGTGTGCCAATGAACATCGGGGTCATTCGAGAGCGCGGCGCGTTTGACCGCCGGGTGGCGCTGACGCCTCCCGTGGTGCGGCGGCTGACCGGCGCGGGCCACACCGTTTGGGTCGAGACCGGCGCCGGCGATGGCGCCATGTTCCGCGACACCGAGTACCTTCGCGCCGGGGCCCAGATCGCGTACACGCCCGCCGAGGTCCTTCAGCGCGTCGAGCTGCTGGCCAAGATCGGCCGGCCTACGGCGGAGGAACTGAGTCTCTGCGCGCCGGGCATGGTGCTGATGGCCTTCTACCACATGGCTGTAGCGGACCGCGGCCTGGTGGAAACGCTGGCCGGGCGCAGCCTCACCGCCATCGGCTGTGAGATCATCCAGCAGGACGACGGCCGCCTGCCCGTGCTCGCCGCCATCAGCGAAATCGGTGGACAGATGACCGCTGCCATCGCCGCGCACCTGCTCCGCTCCAGCTCCGGCGGACGCGGCATCCTGCTGGGCGGCACGCCGGGAGTGCCTCCGGCCCGCGTGGCGATCCTGGGCGTGGGCTCGGCGGGGTTGGCCGCCGCCCGCGCCGTGGCCGCCACCGGCGCGCGCGTGGCCGCCTTCGATTGCGACCCGCGCAAGCTGCGCCGCCTCATCGAGTATGTCCCCGACGCCGAAACCTACCTCGCCGATGAAGATGCCATCGCCGACGCCGTGGCCGTCGCCGACGTGGTCATCGGCGCGGTCCTGGTGGCCGGCACGCGCACGCCCCACGTGGTGACCCGCGCCATGGTCGAGGCCATGAAACCGGGCGCCATCATCATCGATGTCGCCATCGATCAGGGCGGCTCGGTGGAAACCAGCCGGCCCACCACCCTCGGGGAGCCGACCTTCGTCTACAAGGGCATCACGCACTTCTGCGTT
>Ga0326728_10020902_pt1 | contig 12396 bp, 13 predicted proteins | sample MB3enrmetagenome_FD_207602 | JGI IMG/M metagenome (GOLD analysis project Ga0326728, IMG submission 207602) | Lab enriched peat soil microbial communities from McLean, Ithaca, NY, United States - MB31MN | ecosystem: Environmental > Terrestrial > Soil > Wetlands > Peat | place: USA: New York...
TGTATGTTACCGCCAACGGCATGAGGCAGCGCGGCGATGTGCTGAGCGGGGGAAGTTATCTGTCGAGCAACGATCCGCGGCCGCACTTCGGCCTGGGCCAAGCCACGACGGTGGACGCGATCGAGGTGCACTGGCCCAGCGGCAAAGTGGAGCACTTCACCGTGCCCGGAGTGGACCGGATTATAACCATCACCGAGGGAACGGGCAAGTGACCGTGGAATATCGGAGCCGCCCGCAGTTCACCAGACCGTTCGTGGATAGTGCCGGGCAATCTCGTTGTCGGCGGAGATGAGGCTAGCAAAGCCGTTGGCTTTGGCGTTGGCGACGACGAGGCGGTCGAAGGGATCGCGGGTCCAGCTTTCGTCGAGGGCGGCGCTGACGATGGCGGAAAAAGGCAAATCGCAGAGGCGGACGCCGAGCTCGTGCTCCACCTTGCGCTGAATATCGCGGGCAGGCAGCCTGATCCGGCCGGCCTCGCGCAGGTACTCAAGCTCAAGCAGGACGGTGGGCGAGACGAGCAAAGCGGCTGTTTCCAGCAGGGCCACCGCCCTCGGGCTCAAGCTCTCCAGGCTGCCCTGAGCCAGCCAGACGACGACATCCGTATCCAGGTAGGCGATTTCAGTCGCTGCGATCATAGGACGAACCAGTCGCTTTCCCAGGCCTTCCTCATCTCGGCCATCGTTTCCTCCTGCACTTCGGCATCGCCAGTTGGGCTTGTCAAACCCAGAGCTTCTGGATTCAGTATTTCCATGGGAGTGACACGACTGAAGCGGCTGGCCGGCCGGCCCTCGGGAACGATCCTGAGGCGCCGGCCGCGGTGCGTGATCCAGACCTCGCCGCCGTCGAGAGCCTGATTGACGAGCGAGAAGATTTCGCGGCGGAACTGAGTGATGGGGACTTCCATACCGACAGTGTACCATATATGTACGCTATTAAATGTACAGCACGTACATATTGAGACGAATCTTGAGAATTGGGCCGGCCTGCGCCGCGCAAATTAGCGGATGAACGGGATGTACGCGGAGACGCGCGAGCGATATGCGGTGAAGGACTCGCCAAAGCGCCCGGCGAGAAGGCGGTCTTCGGCGTGGATGCGGATCTCGGTGCCCGCGAGGAAGGCCGTCAACGAGCCGAGGGCCATTGGCCACCAGGTCCAGGCGGTCAGGGTTGCCAGGAGCATTCCGAGCATCGAGGCGTAAATGGGGTGGCGAATCCACCGGTAGGGGCCGGTCTGGATAAGTTCGTGGTCGGCGTTGAGCGCTGCCTTGTAACGCCATTGCTTGCCCAGGCTGTGTGCAGCGGACCAGCCGAGCGCCACCGACGAGGGGCCGAGAATCATGGAGGCGACGAGCGAAAGCGGAGACTTTTCAAAGCCGACGGGCCGGACATAGGCCCACGCCAGCGCGAAGCCCACCATGACCAGGCCGATGCCCCAGCGGGAGACAGACGCGCTCGCCACCTCTGTCCGGCCTGCGGCTTGTTTGCGAGGCTCGAGGAATGCGAAGGACCAGACGATCCAGCAGAGGACGAGTTCCACAAGAGTTGCGATCTGGAGCATGGGCAAATTGTAGTGGTCGCAGAACCGGCCAGTCCATTTCAAATCGAAGCCTCTCTTCCTGGATTCTTGAACCCCCTGTGCAACGTGGCCCGCAAGCGCATACAATGCTTTGTGACGAAAATGGCGAAAGCGAAGGAACGAATTCTCGAAGTTGCGTGCCCCGATTGCGGGGCGATGCTCAAGGTCGATGCAGCCACGGGCGTGGTGGTGAGTCATACGCCCGCGCCGCGCAAGCGGATGTTTGAGGATCTGGAGACGGCGGCCAAGGCCATGCGCGAGCAGAATGAGCGCAAGGAGTCGATCTTCCGCCAGTCGGTCGAGGCGGAGAAGAACAAAGAGGATCTCCTGGAAAGGAGGTTCGCCGAGGCTCTGCGCAAGGCCAAGGAAGCTCCCACGACAGCGGTCTGGGGCGGAAGGAGAGACAATGGTGATTGTGCCGCTTACCATGTCAGAGGAAGAGTTTGAGATGGAGCCACCTGCCCCTGAGGCCGCGGACACCAATTGGGTCGCCGTTGCCGCGGGCGGAACGCTGATTGCCGGCGGGATGCTGCTGCTGCTGGGCCAGCGCCGGGCCGGGCTGGTTGCTGCTGCCACGGGCGCGACGCTGGCGCTGCTTGACCAGCAGGAAACGGTGCGCTCCTGGTGGAATACACTCCCCGCCTTCATCGACGATGTGGAGCGGTTGCTTAACCAGGTGCAAGGCACTGTGGAAGGCATCGCCGCGCAGCGCGAAAAGCTGCGGGGGGTTCTGGGGCGGTAGGCTGCCTCACCGCCGGATAGCACAAACAAACGCTAGTTCTTCCGCTCGACCAGGTAGCGGGCGACCGCCTTCAATCCATCTGCGCGGCTGCCGTAAGGCGCCAGGGCGGCAAAGGCTTCTTCGATCAGCCGCGCGGCATCGCGGCGGCTCTGTTCGATGCCGAAGACGGCCGGCCAGGTGGCCTTTTCAGTGGCCTGATCCTTGCCTGCGGTCTTGCCCAGGTGCGCCGAGTCCACGGTCAGGTCCAGCACGTCATCCACGATTTGAAATGCGAGGCCAGCCTTGCGGCCAAAGAGGTCGAGGCGGCTTGTGTCGCCGGCCGCGGCTCCGGCATAGATGCCGCCAGCCACCACGCTCACCCGGATCAGCGCGCCGGTCTTGGCGCGGTGGATGGCCTCGACCAACCCTGCGGTGGGTTTCAGGTGTTCGCTCTCGAGATCCAGCACCTGGCCGCCGATCATGCCCTCGATGGTGCCAACGGCGTTGGCGATAAGCCCAATGATTTGCACCGTGGCGGCGGGCGGGCAGTCGAGCGAGGCCAGCGCCTCAAAGGCGCGAGTCTGCAGAGCGTCTCCGGCCAGGATGGCGATGGCTTCGCCGAAGGCCACATGGCAGGTGGGCTTGCCGCGGCGCAGGTCGTCGTTGTCGAGAGCGGGCAAGTCATCGTGGATGAGCGAGTAGGTGTGCAGCATTTCAATGGCCGCGCCCAGGCGGGCAATTCCCGAGGGCAGCGCGCCGGCGATGGTGACTGCGGCCTGGTAGGCCAGCAGCGGCCGAAGGCGCTTGCCCCCGGCAAAGGTGGAGTGGCGCATGGCGCCGTGGATGGAGGCAGGAACGGTCTCGACGGTGGGAAGCAATTCTTCCAGCGCCCGGTCGGTCAGCTCCGCGGCCTCTTTCCTCAGCAATTTCACGTCGGCTGGCATTGCACTCATGATAAACGAGACTGGCTCGCCCTTTGGAGCCGCCGTTCCAGTAACCACAGCGCAGCGAGCAATAAGAGGGCCAGGCCGCTCAACCAGCGTCCGGCAATCACGTCTGGAGTCGTTCTCCAGTCTGCGGTAAGCTCCACTGGCCCTTTGGGAACCGGCACGGCCATCAGGCCGTCGTCGCGCTGGGGCAGGTTGGCGACGGGCCGGCTATTCACCTCGACGCGCCAGGCAGGATAGCTGCGCAGGCGCAGAATCAGGTAGCCCGCACGGCCGGTTTGGGCCGCAATCTCAAAGTGCTCGGCATGATTCTTCGCCTGCATCGGCGAGGCGGAAAAGCTCTCGTCGCAACTGCCTTGCTCCGGCTGCCAGATTGGGAGTGCATCGGGCTGGCCAGAGCTTTTGCCCAGAGGCGTCGAGGGATCGCCGACCAGGCAGGCGGCGGGCAGGCCAATGGCGAGCAAGGAATCGTCTGTGCCGGGCGGCTCGTACTCGTCTGCGCCGCCCATGCCCAAGCCGGAGCGATACCGGGCCACCATGGCGGCCACAGCGTCTTCCTCGTCGCAGGGTTGGAAGAAGACCCATCCGGCAGTGACTGTGACCGCCAGAAAAGCCGCGGCGCAGGCGGCTGCGACAGCCACCCGCTCCCAGCGCCGTGCCGAGGCGGCGGGCCAGACGGCGGAAGCAAAGAAGATGGCCATTGGCGCCTCCAGCACCACCAGCCATCGCCAGGGAAACTGCAGGAAGCGGAGCTTGGGCAGCAGATTCCATACCGGCAGCGAAATGGGGAACTGGAGAATGAGAACCGCGAATGGGATAAGCGCCAGGGGAAGCCACCAGCGGCGCTCTGGCGTCAGGCTCTTGCGCAGCCAGCTCACCAGCAACCCGCCCAGAGAAACGGCGATCATGACCACGGCGATGATGGAAACCTGGTGGAGCACAAAGTCATGAAAATCCAGGGCCGGGTCGGCATGGCGGCCGAAGAGCCAACTGTTTTCAATCATTTCGCCGGGATCGGAGGCAGCCTGCTTGAGATCGGCCCAGGGCTGTTCCCAGGCGGCGGGAAGCAGAAAGATCGAGGCCGCTCCCATTCCCAGCATCGCGGCGACGAAAGCGCGAATGGCCGGCGCCCAGGACTTCGACAGCAGGGAGGCAGCCAGGGCGACAGCGGCAAGCAGATAGCTGGCCATCACCCCAAGCGGGGCGTTCGAAAGCCATGCGCCTGCCACCACCAGGGCCAGCGGCGAGGTGGAACCATCGAGTGCGCGCCCGATCGCGGGAGCGGCGGGGTTGCGATCGCGGAGGATGAGCAGCAGCAGCAGCGGAATCCAGAAGCCGCCGGCCAGTTCTCCAAAGGCGCCGCGCTCGTAGGCGGTGAACAAGGCGTAGCCGGAGAAGATCGCCGCACAGCCGGCCAGGGTTGCCGCGGGGCTTGAGAGCGCCTGACGGGCCAGCGCCCTGACGGCCAGCCCCGTGGCTGCCAGCAGCAGGAAGGTCAATGCGATGGGAACCAATTGCCAGGGCAGAACCGACCCCATGGCCGCGCCCAGCATCCAGGTCAGAGGGGGATAAAAGACGAAGCGCGGCTCACCGGCGTTGAAGTTCGCGCTGGGAGTCCAGTGCGGGTAGGGAATACCCAGCCGCCAGCTACTCTGAGCGTCGAGCCAGGAGACAAGATGAAAGTCGAAATCGTGGCCGCAGGAGTTGCCGCGAAGGCACTGGGGCGCGATAGCCACTGCGGCCGCGAATAGGATCAGAGCGGGACCGGCGGACTGGTTCCAGCGGGCAGGTGCGCTAGGTCTCATGGTCGAAACCTGGAGCACCCGCGGCGCCGCTCTATTTCAAGGAATCTCATAAAGCCCTTCTCGTTGAATATCCCACTTTCGGCGCGTGGCAACTCTGCCGAAAGTGGAGTAATCGCACTTGGAGCGGCGATCAGCATCACGGCAGCAGCCGCAGCGTATGCCGGGTCTGCGCGGCTACCGCTGCCGGTGTAAAGGGCAGCGGGAAGGTCGTTCCTGCGTAATAGTCGGCCCACTGGTCGCGGAAGTACGGGCTGAGCGGGTTGGCGCTTTCACCCAGTACGATATCCTCCGTGGAGCCGTCGATGTCGCTCCAGTCCATGGTGAAGCGCTGCGAGGGGCCGAACTCGCGGCCCACCTGCTTGACGGTGGTGGTGTCGCCGCTCAGCGGCTGCGGTCCGGTTCCGGCCATGCGGCCCACCAACGGCAGAAACACGGCGAGCGGATGTTCGATATCGACCACATGCCAGCTTCCATAACTCCAGCGGGCCACGTCAGCCGGGGCTTTGCCATTCTTCATGCCCTGGCGCACGGCATCGGTCAGCAGCGCGTCCCAGTTCTTATAGGCCGGAGGGAGCCAGTCGGGGCTGGCGTGCATGACGATCTCCTCCTCGGCGAAGTTTGACTCTTCCCAGCTGTAGTACACGTAATCCTCGCCCAGCTTGGGCTTGAGAATCAGCGGCCAGAAGGCATAACGCGCCTGGGTCACGATGGAGGCGGCGGCCGAATCCGTGGTCAGCTTGCCGTCCCAACTGCGCATCAGGTCGGCGGCCTTGCGCAGTTGGTCGTCCACGCCGTCGGTGTGGTCGATGGCGTAGGCGAAGCGATGGCCCAGTTCCTGATCTACCTCGCTGTAGATGTCGGTCTGGACGGCAAGCATGTCGGCGGGCTTGAGCTGGTCGCGGCCTTGCAGCAATTTATAGATACGCTCAACGCGGTAGGGGCCGATCCATTCCAGCGAAAGCGAGTAGGGCGAGTCCGCGGTGGTGACGCGGGAGTTGGCGGTGGCCAGAAAACCCGAGGGTGGATCGACCGCGTTGGGCAGGCCGCCAAAGGGGATATAGCCCTGCCATTCGTGGTTGCCGTCTTGAATCGGCACGCCCACCAAGCCTGCCGGTCTCAGCGGAACGTGGCCTACGGCGTGGTAAGCGATCTGTCCCTGGTCGTCGGAGTAGACCACATTTTGCGAGGGCCAACACCAGTTACTCAATGCCGCCGAGAACTCCGCCCAGTTGGACGCCGTGTTCATTTGGTAAAGCGGCGGCCCGCTGAGCGTCGCGTCGTAGAGGTTCCACTTGAGGGAGATCGGCCGCGTTTCTTTCGTGAAGATTGGATTCAGCAACGGCCCGTCCTCGGTTGACTGTAGATCGAGCGTCACGTCCTTGGCGCCGCGCACATGAATGACTTCATGGTCCACGGTGAGTGGCTTCCAAGAGTGGTAGGCAAAAGAAAGATAGTTGCCCTTGCCGTCCAGCTTCTCCACATACAGATCCTGCACGTCGGCGTAAAGTGCGGTAAAGCCCCAGGCCACGTGCTCATTGTGGCCGGCTATCACAAACGGCATTCCCACCAGCGTGACCCCGGCGGCGTGATAGCCGGGCGCGCGCAGGTCCGCCATGTACCAGAGGTTAGGCTCGGTGAGGGTCAGGTGCATATCGTTCGAGAGCAGCGGTTTACCGCTTGCAGTGTGCCGTCCAGCAATGACCCAGTTATTGGAGCCGGGCGCGCAGCCGGCGCAGGCGGGCAGGCCGAGAAGGTCGCGAAGCGCGCGTGGGTCTTCATGCCCAGCCGGCGCGGCCCTGGCCTGGGAGTTTTCGTCGTCGTCGGAGTCCTCCGTCGGGGGCGGCACAGGGTGAGGCTGGCTCAGGTCGATCACAACCCCCGTGGGGGGATGATCGCGCCAGGAACCGACGGGGTAAAGATCGGCTTCGAGCTTGGGGTTATTCAGTTTAGCCGCGATCCTTTCCCGCGTGAGCTTGGTGGCCCAATGGTCGTCCAGCATTTCTAGCATCAGCCCGACGCTGATGGAATCCACGCCGCTCCAGGGAAGCGGCCGATAGTGGAGCAGCTTGAATTCGGCTGGCAACGTGTCCTGATGCTGGGAGATGAAGAGATTGACGCCGCGCGCGTAGTTGTCCAGGCGGGCGCGGTCGTCTGCGGGCAGGTTGGCGTAGATTCGCCGGGCCGTATTGCGATACTGAAAGACGCGCTGGGCTTTGTCGTGCTTGAGTTGCGAAGGGCCAAAAACCTCGGCCAACTCGCCGTTGCCGTTGCGGCGGTAAAGGTCCATCTGCCACAGACGATCCTGCGCGGTCACATAGCCCTGCGCCATAAAAAGGTCATCCTGCGTGGCCGCCTCGAGGTGAGGCACGCCGTGGGCGTCGCGACGAACCGTCGCCGGCGCGGAGAGCCCGGCAAGATGCAGGTCGCCATCGAGCACCGGCAGCGCGGCCTGCTCCGCCGCACGCAGCCAGAGCACACCGGCGGCGGCAGCCAGCAGCAAGAGCGCCAGCAGGCCGCCGGCGCACCAAAGCAGAATGCGCGGCCAGCGGCCCTTGTGGCGTTGCGGCGCGGCAGGGAGTTCAGGCGATTGATTCACAGAGTCGGAGTCGGGCATCGGTCCTAGACAGGATACCGCCCCGGCTTAGTTCATGGCGTGAATGTGGATTACGGGGCCTGCGTAAAGCGCTCGCCCTTTTGCCGCGCGCCGAAGTCGCGGGTACTCGCCAGTCCTCGCTCATTCGGAACTTGGCTTTCAAAACCATCTAACTGCGTGGTCTGTGGGCGGCGGCGCGGCAGCGGCTTCCCAGCTCCCGCCCCGGCGCGCGGAGTTCAGATGAGCGCTATGAGAATCATCAGCAGAAAGAAACCCCCTACAACCGCGACAGCAATCTGGAAGTCTCGCAGGAATTGACCGAAGTAGGTGTTCTGGGGATTGTCCGCGGCCACATGGTAGACGGGCTCCGGCGGAATGCCGCCGAGGCGCACCACTATCGGTTTTTCGCCGGACCGCTCGCTCAGCCGCAGATCGAGATAACCGTCCCGGCTTCTTTCGTAGGAGCCGCGGTTTGCCTTGGCGATCACTCCGGTCATCGGCGCTCCCGCGTGGATCAGAGTCACGCCGTCGACCACGACATCCTTGTCCACTACGAATTGGAACGGAGCGCCGGTCTGCGCCGTCTCCATCGAGACCGGCTCCCGCGCAACCAGCTGAATCTTCCTGCCCTTGACGAAGTCCAGCGAGGCAGGCAGCGCCAGCGTGTTTACCGCCGCCGGAGCAGCCGGCTCGGCGGCCTGCTGCTGGGTCTCGGCGGCTACCGGCAGGGCAATCAGCAGCGGACAGAGGCCTATACAAACAATGGAAGGAAGCAAGAAACGGGCCATCGGAACTCCTTTCAAAGCTATCTAGCTGCCTGCTCCGTGAGCGGCGCGGCGGCAGTATCGCATTCTCCTGGCTCTGGCATTTACGGACTACCTTTCCCGAAGCAGAGGCCGATCACCACAACCGCAAGGATTACAAGAGGAATTACAACCTGCCTTGCAAAGGGACCGGGGCCGGGCGGGTTCCAGCCGTTGTCACTGGCCATGCGGTATACAGGCTCGGGAGGTATGCCGCCGAGGCGAACGACGACCGGCCTTCCGCCGGCCGGCTCGCTCAGGCGCAGATCGAGGTAGCCATCCCGGTTCCTCTCATAGGAGCCGCGATTGACCTTGGCGATCACTCCGGCCACCGGTTTTCCCGCGTGGATCAGAGTCACGCCGTCTATGGCAATATCTTTGTCCACCACAAACCGGAATGGAGCGCCAGTCCTCTCCGCCGCAATGACGACCGGATCCTGGGCAACCAACTCGATCCTCCGGCCCGTGACGGAGACCAGCGTGGCAGGCTGCACGGGCGTTGCAGCAGCGTCTGGATCGGCCGGCTCGGCGGCCTGCTGCTGTGCCTCGGCGGCAACCTGATGGGCCGCCAGCAGAGGGCTCAAGATGAGGCAAAGCGCGGCTTGAATCATTCTTCGGATCATGGAGTCTCCTCTCTTGGCTTGGTGGCTTGCGCGACGTCGCGAGGCTTGATCCCCCACTCCCTCCGCCGCGGCGGACGAGAACTGGGGTAGCCGGTTGACCTTTCGAGCGACCTCAGAAACCGCGATCGTTGCTTGTTGAACTGGCTGGAATGCGGGCCGCGGCCAGTATCTTCACGATCTGTTCGGCCATGGGGCCGGAAGCAACCACTCCGTCCAAGGCTCTGACCCTGCCCGAAGCGAGAACGACGCCCGTCGCCCTGTCCGTGAGGACGTAGGTGTGGATATGCGTGAAGACGACCCGGTCGATCTGGAGTTGCAACTCGGCAGGACGCGGCTTGGTGCGCGGATCGACGTAGCGCTCACCCTCAATGATCGACAGGCCCAGCTTCTCCCAGTCCTTCTGACCGAGTAGAGCCCGGGAGAGGGTGGCGGAGGAAAGAAAGTCGGTATCCGAGCAGATGAAAATTGTCCGCGCGTTCCTGAGGATCTGGTTGCGGTCGAGGTCGGCGGCGGTGAGCGGACGCGCTTCTACTGGCTCTTGCGCGGCTTGAGTGAGCTTCAGAGTGCCAGAGATCTGGATGGCTTGGGCGGGCTGTTCGGCGGCGATGGTTGAGGCGGCTTGCGACGACTGCTGTGCCACCAGCAGCGGGCAAAGGCTTGCGAAGAGAACGGCGTGAAGCAGTGAACGAATCATCGGAACTCCTTGTCTGGCTCTACAAGGACCGATGTTAGGGAGGTTGCGCGCGCGTGTGGGGGCGATTGGGACACTTTCGAAAGTGTCACAATGGATAAGGCTGGTCTCCCACCCTTCCGCGAAAAGACAAACCGCAGGTCCTTCGACTCGGTCGCTGTGGCGACCTTCGCTCAGGATGACAGTGCGAAGGATGTGGCACCCAAATTCAGCAACAGTGGAAATGCTCTATGCGGAAGCGGAAATCGTCTCTTCCTGCTTGCGGAGGCCGGCCAGGGTTGGCTCGTCCAGCAGCGTGAAGCGCAGCGGGAAGGCGCCCTCCGGCAACTCCAGCGCGGTAACCGCATCGCAGACCACGCCGGAGGTTGCCTCCAGGCCGCGCTTCCAGCCAGTCTCGCAGGCGTCTCGCACTAGCAGGCTCTCCGGGGAGAGGCCGGCGGCGATCAGCATGGTCTGGGCGATGCGCTGAAACTCCTTCCAGCGCGAGGCAATGCCCACCAGTTCGCCGGCGTGCTCGGGCATATAGCGTTGCAGGTGCGCCATCAGTTCCAGCGAGATGGGATGCACCTGCAGCACAGTCAATTCGGTTCCAGCGGGCAGCAGCTTGCGCACACCAGCCGCCTTGCTGGGCAGAACCACGGGCATCGAGCCATCGAGATTGCCGGGCGCGGCGCATTCGTCCGGAGCGCAGCCCGCGACCGGGAAGGCAAGCGCCTGCTCCATCTCGTGCATCACGATGGCGCGCAAATCGGTGTCCGGCTCAATCACCACCCAGCGCGACGGCGGCTGGTTCACGAGCCAGCGGCGCAGGCGGGCTCTCACCAGGGGCTCAGGCGCGCCCAGCTTGCGCGCCTTGGCCGCCAGCTCGCCGATCAGCCGATCGACGGCAAGCTCGGGCGAGAGCGGCGCGGAGGGCCGGGTGGCGCGCACAAAGACGCCGCTGCCGTGGCGAAACTCAAGCCAGCCATCGCGTTCCAGTTCGCTGTAGGCGGCGCTGGCCGTATTGGGGTGGATGCCAAATCTGCGCGCAAGCTCCCGGGTGCTGGGCAATCGCTGGCCGGGAAGCAGCTCCTTGCACAGGATGGCCAGCACCACCTGGGTGCTCAACTGCTCGCGCAGCGAGACTTCGCCGGTACGGTTGAGCCAAAGGCGCATAGGCTTATCCTGCTGCCCCCTCCAGCGCTGGCACGGTGGGCTTCCTGCGGCCATAAACCGCAAGCAGCGCCGCCAGCAGCAGCAGAATGACGCCCAGCACCAGCAGGCTGCCTTCGGGGCCGTCCGTGCCGCCGCTCCACAGCGGATTGCCCTCGGGCGTGGTGGTCAGCAAGTGGCCCTGCGCGGGCAGGCCGCTGTCGGCGGCGCCGCAGAAGTAGGTCTCCGCCCAGTCCCATGCCGCATGGCAGCCGATCGCCCACCAGGCCGAGCCCGTCAGCCGCACACTGACGCAGAAGACGAAGCCGATGGCCGCGGCGGCGAAGATGCCGATCCAGTTCTCGCCGTTGTTGCTTACGTGGATGACGCCGAATAGTGTCGAAGTGACCCAGGCCGCCTGCCAGAAACCGGAACCCTCGGTCTTCTTCAAATGCAGAATAAGGCAGGGAACCAGCCCCAGCAGGGCAACGGCATAGACGCCCCACACTCCGTCGCCTTTGACCGTCAGCGCCAGACCACCGCAAACAACTCCGATAATGCCAACCGCCCACCAGAAGTTGATGCCGCGAGCGAGAGTGAATTGCAGATAGCAGCGGAAGGTTCCCTCTTCAAAGAAGCCAACCAGAAGAAAGGTTGCGCCCCACAGCGCGGCGAAGCTGAATATCTGCGATCCAGAGAGCGCGATCGGGCCAAAATGCAGCCAGCCACCCCAGGCCAAAGCTCCCACCAGGGCGGAGAGAGCCGCGAATCCCCCTGCCAGCCCGCCAACGAAGTGAACCAGGCGCCGGGGCCCCGTCAGGTTATAGTCAAGGATGCTGCGGTGCTCGATCAGGGCCACCAGCGCGCCCGCCCCCAGGATAGACAGAACCCCTGCAAGCTCACCGATCATCCCCGTGACGGGCGTGAACGTGTTTGGTTTGGCGTGAACAACCTTGTGGAGGAATAGATTGGCGGCCCATCCCGTCGCATAGAGAAGGAAACGGACGAAAACCAGAAAGAGCAGCACCGACCAGCCAGCGCGCAGGCCTTGGCTGCCGATGAAAACCCAGCGCAGGCCGCGATATTCCTCAACATCCGTTGTGAGCGCGGCGGATTCGGGCGCGAAAGCTGCCTCCTCTGTGGGTTTGGCGGCCCGCGCCTCGTCCATCGCGGATCGGATCTCCGGGCCTATGCGATTCTCCAGAGGATTCTCTTCGGGGTTCATGGAGCCTCCAGGTTATAGAATCTGCTTGGTATACGTAGGATTGTACTAATGGAAAGATACTCTACGCGACCGCGGGCTGGACAGTCTCGCCACCCTGGATGCCCGGCCTTCTGGTCCCGGCCCGTTATTCCGGCTGATCCGGCCCGGCGCGATGAACCCGCTCGACCCGCTTGCCATAGCGCCCGCGCAGAGCGCTCCAGCGGATGATGGCGATCTCTTCGAGCATCTTGAGGCCGTCCTTGAGGTAGCTGACCCGGGAGCGCTCGTCGTGGGCCCAGCTC
>Ga0326728_10020904_pt1 | contig 12395 bp, 10 predicted proteins | sample MB3enrmetagenome_FD_207602 | JGI IMG/M metagenome (GOLD analysis project Ga0326728, IMG submission 207602) | Lab enriched peat soil microbial communities from McLean, Ithaca, NY, United States - MB31MN | ecosystem: Environmental > Terrestrial > Soil > Wetlands > Peat | place: USA: New York...
TTACAGCTTGCCGTAGGGATGCTGGGGAGCCCAGGGGGCGCCGGATAACCCGGAGGGGGCGGCGGCACAGGGGTAGGCGTAACAGAGGCAATGCTGCAAGTCCAGCCCGAGCCGGTGATGGATACGAGCGTCAGGCCGGAAGAAGCAGGCACGGGGACGGTCACAAACACCTCCGCGTTGGTCGATGCCAGGCCCACGTTGCTCACCTTGATGGTGTAGGTATCGTTAGTGTCGCCGCGGCTGAAAGTGCCGTTGTGAGCGATGGCAATGGCCATATCCGGCACCGGAATATACGCCCACGCCGCTCCGGTGCTAGTGGCGTCGTCCGGGCCGCCTACCACCGCCGTGTTTCCGTCTCCGGAAAATGCAACCGCCGCGCCTTGATTGGAATCCCCTGTATAATCCGTAGCCACCAGCTTGCCACCGGACAGAGCGGACAGGGACTGGATCCATCCGCCGTTGCTCTGCTTCAGGTAGATCCACGCCGCTCCGACTCCGCTGTTGTCCTGGCTACCCCCCACGATGGCCCTGGTTCCATCACTGGATAGCCCAACCCCGGTCCCTTGCTGCGCCGCGCCCGTGGCGCCCCCGGCGACCACCGGGCCGGGCGCCGACCCCACCTGCACCTGGCTCCAGGCGTTGCCCGACCGCGTGTATATCCACGCCGCTCCGGCGTTGCTGTTGTCGTAAGGCCCGCCCACGATGGCCGCATTCCCGTCCAAGGAAAGCGCGACGGACGAGCCTTGCTCCGACGCCCCGGTCCTGCCCGTGCCCACCAGCTTTTCATCCTCTTCCCATTGGTTCGTACACACAGGGAGGCCGAAGCACCCGTAAATGAAAACCCACGCCGCCCCCACGCTCGAGCTGTCGAATGGTGCACCGAAGATGAGCGTATTCCCGTCCGAAGACAACCCGACCGAATAGCCCTGTTGCGCGCCTGCGCTGGCGCCGCTTCCCCCAAGTTTGCTGAGCTCGCTCCACGTGCCGCCCGAGAGCATGAACGTATACACCGCGCCGGCACTGCCGTCCGCCGGGCCGCCCACGACCATCATCTGTCCGTTCCCCGAGGTCCCCGAGATCGCCACCGAATAGCCTTGCCGCGCGTTCGCGGTAGCGTCCGAGGCGACCAGCGGGCCGGCCTGCTCGCTCCATACGCCGCCCGATTGCGTGAACACCCACACCGCCCCGGGGCAGTTGCCGCTGCTGCAGTTGTTGTAAGGCGCACCCACCACAGCCGTGTTCCCGTCCGAGGAGATCGCTACCGAATAGCCGAACTCTCCATTTCCGGTTTCTTCGCCTGTCCCCGCCGTCAGCTTGGTCCATGTGGTCGTCGAGCGCGCGTAGACCCACGCCGCGCCTACTTCGCCGCGGTCAAACGGCCCGCCGATGATGATCGTGCTCCCGTCGTTTGACGCCGAGACCGAAAAGCCCTGTTGGGCCGGCCCGCTCGCGCCCGTCCCCACCAGCTTGGTGCCTAGCTGCCCGAATTGGGCTTGGGCCGGCGCCAGCACGAGGCAACCCAGAACCACCAGAATCAGACTGCGAAGAAACGCTCTTTGAACCTTGGACATCGCCAGGAAGCTCACGGCGCCACCATTCCTTTCCGCGGCCCAAAACAGGCCGTTCGCAACTGCACCCTTGCGGGCCGGATGTGAGAATTGTTTTTCGCAATGCGGCATACCATTCCTCCCGCTAGTCGACGGCTAACCCGTAAGCCGTCTGATATTCCTTATAGGCCGACTTGTATTTCCCCTGGCCATAGTAGACATCTCCCGTGGAGAGCGCGGCCTGGGCGCTGGTGACGCTCACGCCGGCATACGCCATGTCGCTGATGATGTTGTTGACGATGGCGCGGACCGACTCCAGGTAGCCGCCTTGCGCGGCCGGCAATTCGAACAGGCCCATGGGGCTGGCGGTGTTACCCAGATTGTCCTCAACCATGAGGCGGAATTCGAGGTTGTAGAGACTGACCGTGTTGTTGTATCCCGCCTGGGCATTGCCGGCGTCCACCAGGTCGTCCTGCGTCTGGCACTCCGTCAGAATGATGTCGAAGGCCGAGTTGAAAGCGCCGATGATCAGGTCAATGCCATAACACACCTCTTTGGCTGGAATCGTGGTCCCTTCGCCCAGCACGATGACGGTCTCGTCCGGGATGGCTTCGCAGATCTGGTCGGCCGCATTCGCGATTCCGTGGAAGGTGCTTACGATAACGGACAGTTGAGCCTCCTTATCGACATCGCACCCTACGTTCGAGACATTCCCGGACGGAAGATAACCGAGGCCTTGCAATTCGCTCGTCATGAGCGACCAGTCCGGACCACTCGCCCAATTCGGCGGATAGAGCGAATAATCCGGCACCGGCGTCGCGGCGATGCCGGAAACAAAGGGCGACGAAATTGGGGACTGGGGCGCCAGCGGGGGACGCCGGGACGCCGGGCTGGCGGCCATGGCCTGAGTGGAAGGCGCGGGCGGCGCGGGCGAGTTCCTGCGCGCCTCCACGCTGGCCTTCAGACCACTCACCGCCTGCTGAAATCCGCGCCCATCCTGAACACCCGTGTACCACTGCGCCAGCGTGGCGTCGGGCACCGTGGCCAGCAGCGGGGCGTAGTTCGTGCCCCGGTATTCGTCCGTGATCGTAAGATAATCCGATAGGGTCTGGCGGAACTCCGCGAGCGAGATACTGCGTGAGGTTTGCGCCACCGAGGGCGATACCAGCAGCGCGCTTCCCAGTACCAGTAACAGTAAGTTCTTCATCTCTTTCCCCTTTCGCACCATACGGCCCATGCCTCCCTCACTTAACGGCGTACCCATATGCCGACTGGTATGCCTTGTAGGCCGCCTTGTATTGCTTGGCGGCGTAGTCGGAGTCTCCCGTGCTCAGTTGGGCGTTGGCGCTGGTGGCATTTTCATTGGCGCCGGCCGCGTTCATGTTGGCGATGGTTTGGGCCACAATGGCGCGGGCGATCTCCAGATACCCCCCCAAACTGCTGGGCAATTCGAACAGGCCCATGGGGCTGGCGGTGTTGAGCAGGTTCTGCTCGATTTTCAGCCGCAGCTTGAGATTGTAAAGGGCCAGGGTATTGTTGTACATGGCTTCGATCTCGGCGCTTTGCACCAGGCCGTCCTGTTCGTCGCAATCGTCGTCCAGGCCCTCGGCCGCGGAATTAAAGACGTTGAGGATCAGCGTAATGGCGAAGCAGATCTCTTTCGCCGGGACTGTCGCCCCCTCCCCCAGGATGACCACCAGAATGTCCGGCACGATCTCGCAGGCCGCATCGGCTGCGTCGTGGGCCGCCTCCAGGCTGGCCGCCAGAACGGCAAGGACGGTCTTCACATCCGGGTCGCACCGCTGGTTGAAGTCGCTGGACGGGAGTCCCGAGGGAAGCGCGTCTATGCCCTGCAAAGTAGATATCATGCTTTCCCAGTTGGGGGCCGAACCCGGGGTCAGAACACCGTTGACTGTGTCCGGGTAATTCGGCAAAAACAGCGCGTAACTCGGCGCCACCACCGAAGCGATCCCGCTGGTCGCAAAGGGCGAAGACACAGGCATCGGAGATTGCGCCAGGGCAGTGGAGCGCCGTGGGCCTGCGGCCATCGCCGAAGAGGAGTAAGACCTGGACCGCGCGGGCAAGGCCCCCGCCTCAAATTTGGCCTTCAGGACACCCACCGCCTGTTGAAACTGGCGCCCATTCGGAACCCCCTTGTACCACGTCGCCAGCGTGTCGTCGGAAATGTTTTGCAACTGCGCCGCAAAGGTTGTCCCCTGGCGCGCGTCCACGATAGTGGCGAAGTCGTACATGCTCTGGCGGAACTCGGATACTGAGATGTCTCTCTCGGTCTGAGCCAGGGAGGGCGATACCAGCAGCGCGCCCCCCCATAGGAGAAATAGCAGGTGCTTCATTTCTTGCCCCCTAACAAAAAGTGATCGGCCGGTGTTCCCGAAAAGTGTCCCACTCCCGGCTGCCAATGTCAAGTCTGGAGGGGTGGCGGACCTTCGCACATCTCCGCCAATATGCGCGCCGCTGCTTCTTTGCCGCGCTCCCCCACTTCGCCCGCCGGCCCCACGCACGAAGGGCAGCCCGCCTCGCACGCGCACGCCGCCAGCAGCTCCGCCGTTTGTTCGAGCAGCCGCGGCGCCAGGCGGTAGAGCGGCGCGCTCTGTCCCACGCCGCCGGGGTACATATCGTAAAGATAGAGGTTGGGCTCGAAGGTCTCGAGAGAGCCCGCGATCGCTTCGCTCAGCGCCACTCCCAGGTCCCGCGGATCGCACATCACGAGCAGCGCGGCCACCGTGCGCAGCGCATTGCCCAACCCCGCGATGCCGCTCTGCCTCTGGGCGGGTGTGAACTCCGAAAAGCGCGCCAGAAACTCGCCTGGAAAATGCAGCCAGAAAGCCGTCGTGTGCATTTCCTGCTCCGGCATGGAGAGCTTCCCCGCCCCCACGTTTTCCGAGGTGTAGAACTTGATCTTCTTGAAACCCACGATCTGCCGGTTCACGCGCACGTCGCCGTGCGCCCGGCGCGCGCCCGCGAGCGCTTCCCCTTCGAACTCTTCGAGCACCTTCACCTGCGTGTAGTCGATGGCGTCGGTGTAGTAGTCCGAGTCCACTTGCTTGACGTAAGCCTTGCGCCCGGCGTAATCGAAGCGCTCGACCTGGTACTGGCGCGCTTCGTGCAGGTAGATCGCTTTCTCATGCAGCGTGGTCAGGGCCATGGGAAACGAAACCTCGGCGATCACATGGGGCTCGCCCGTGGTGTCCACCACCACGAAATTATCGCTCGCGACCGAGCGCAGGCTGGTGGCATCCGCCGGATACGTGTCCGAGGTCCAGTGCCAGGCGCCGGCGGAATGGTGCAGAAAGCCCCCTTCTTCCAGGAACCGGCAGACCTCTCCCATATCGTGCCTCCCGAACCTTTCGCCGTCGCGGATGGGCAGCTCGAAAGCCGCGCACTTGATATGTGCCAGCAGGATCTCGAGATTCTCGGGATTAATGTAAGCGTGCTCCGGCGAGCGTCCGAAAAAGTAGTCCGGGTGCTCGACAATGTACTGGTCGAGCGGCGCGCTCGATGCCACCAGCACCGCCGCCGACGTGCCCTGCCGCCGCCCCGCCCGGCCGGCGCGCTGCCAGCTTGAAGCGATGGTCCCCGGGTAGCCCGCCATCACCACGGCGTCCAGCGAGCCGATGTCGATGCCCAGCTCCAGCGCGTTGGTGGCCACCACCGCGCGGATTTCGCCGTCGCGCAGGCGCCGCTCGATCTCGCGCCGCTCCCGCGGCAGATACCCGCCGCGATATCCCCGCACCGTCTCGCCGCCCGCCGGCCCCCGGTCGCAGGCGTCCTTGAGATAGGTCACCAGCACCTCCGTGGCCAGCCGGTTGTTGGCGAACACCAGCGTCTGCAAGTTGCGTTCGATGAATTCGAGAGCCACTCGCCGCGATTCGTGGATGTAGCTGCGCCGTATGCCGAGCTGCCGGTTCACCACCGGCGGATTGTAGAAAATGAAAAATTTCTCCCCGCGCGGCGCGCCGTTGCGCTCCACCAGATCGAAGTCTTCCCCGGTCAGCGCTTCCGCCAGCTCGCGGGGGTTGGCGATGGTGGCCGTCGAGCAGATGAATTGCGGCTTCGAGCCGTAGAATTCGCAGATGCGGTGCAGGCGCCGCAGCAGGTTGGCCAGATGGCTGCCGTACACCCCGCGGTAGTAGTGCAGCTCGTCGATCACGATGTACCGCAGGCTCTCGAAATACTTCGCCCAGCGCGTGTGGTGCGGCAGAATGCCGGTGTGCAGCATGTCCGGATTGGTCAGCACCACGTTGGCCCGCTGCCGGATGGCCTTGCGCGCGTCCTGCGGCGTGTCGCCGTCATAAGTGAAGGCGCGGATTTCCGAGCCCATCTCCTCCACCGCGCTTTGAAATTCGTGAAGCTGGTCCTCGGCCAGCGCCTTGGTGGGAAACAGGTACATGGCCCGCGCGCCCTCCTCGCCCAGCAGCCGGTTCAGCACCGGCAGGTTGTAGCACAGCGTCTTGCCGCTGGCGGTGGGCGTCACGATCACCACGTTGCGGCCGCGCTCGATCTGGTCGAAGGCCTCCGCCTGGTGCGCGTAGAGCCGCGCGATGCCCCGCTTCTCCAGCGCCGCGCGCAGCCGCGCGTCCACCGCCGCTGGAATCTCCGCGTACACCCCCTCCGCCGCCGGCTGGTGGTGAATGGCGCGGACGGCCGAGCCCTGCTCCTGGTGCGCCGACTGGAAACGGGCGACCACCGCTTCCAGAGAGGGCTTTCGGGAAACTGACAACTCCTGGGAGAATTCGGGAAATCCGAGCGACAGGTTCATGCGCGCTTTCGCCTTTTCTTTGCTACCTTACACGAAAGCTGCGCCGGAAGCAAGCCTTCAGCAATTAGCGGTCAGCTATCAGCTTAAACAGCGCTGCCGCACCGGGGTTTAGCTGAAAGCTGATCGCTGAAAGCTTCTTCAGCGCTCGCGCACGAATTCGTAGCGCTCCAGCGTGGCGGCAATCCGGTAAGGGAATTGCCCATCCCGGCCTGGGTCCACCCGGCCGGCGCGCACGATCTTCCCCATGCAACGCAGATTGACCGCCTGCGCCCCATTGTCGGTGAGCGTGATCACATACTCAATGGGACCGCCGAAATCCGGTTCCCGTTCGGTGGTAAAAAGCACTCCGCCGGAGCTGATGTTCTTGGTGCAACCAGCCAATTCCACGCGGGCCGCGCCGGAACGTATGATTGAGAGCGGAAGCTGTAGTTGGAAACGCCGGGTTCTTCGCTGTTCCATGAATCGCTAATCAATGCTAGGGCAGTGAGGCGGCGGGGTCAATAGACCTGCCTCTCTAGCCACCTCTCGAAGTACTAGCCTGGAAGTCGCAGAAGTACCGGGCAAGAGAATGGGGCGAGGCGCGCTCGCCCCCTGGGAAAAATCCTAACTGACCTTCATGAAAATGATCAGCAGGGTGTAGAGAGCCAGCGTTTCGATAAACGCCAGCCCGATCAACATGGCCAACTGGATGGCCTTGGCCGCTCCTGGATTGCGCGCCATTCCTTCCACCGCGCTGGCCACTGCCTTGCCCTGCGCCAGGCCGCAAAGGCCGGAGGCAATCGCCATCCCAAAAGCGGCGCTGATGGGCACCCACTGTGCGCCGGCATTATAACCGCCCGGCGTCTGCGCGCTCAGCACGGAGCAGGCGAGCAACATCATCGCCAGCACCAACAGCAACTTCTTCGTCATTCGATTCTCCTTGATGAATCGCCCCAGGAGGTGGTCCCCGGACACCATGCAGCCGGGCTCACACTGTAAGGCGGCATAAAGCCGGTATTAATGCTCGTGCGCCACTGCGCCACCTACGTACACCATGGTCAGAACCATGAAAATATAAGCCTGGATCGCCCCCACGAAAACGTGCAGCCCCATGAAAATCACGGGTATCGGAAAAAGCGTTAAGCCCAGGAATGCCATGGTCACCTTCTCGCCGGCGAACATGTTGGCATAAAGACGAATGGTGAGCGAGAGAGGCCGCGCCATGTGGCTGATGATCTCGATGGGCACCATCATCGGGGCCAGCCACCAGACGGGCCCGGCAAAGCTGGCCGCGTACTTGAAGCCGTTCGCCTGTATTCCGATCAGGTTGTAATAAATGAAGGTCGTCAGCGCGCAACCCGCCGTCACCGAGGGATTCTGCGTCGGGGACTCAAAGCAGGGAACGATCCCGATCAGGTTGCAGGTAAGAATGAAAAGGAAGATGGTGCCGAAGTACCCCATGTACCGGCGGCCGTCGTGCCCGATTTGATCTTCCGCCTGGCCATGCACAAATTCGTAAATCAGCTCGAAAGCCTGCTGGAAGCCGCCCGGCCGGTCGGCCGACAGCCGCCACCGTAGAAGAGCGACCACCCCCATCAGGAAGAGAACCACCACGAACTGCATGACCACGAAGTTGGCCCACGGCCGCGGATCGGCATGCGCGCCCACAATTCCCAAAAGTGAGTTTCCCAATCCGGCCAGGTGATCGTTGAAGAGCTTGGTGATCCAGAGTTCAGGTTCCATACACCACTTCGAAAAAGATTTCGACGATTACCGCTGTCACCGATACGAATAGTCCCGCGAGAGTGGCCCGCAGGCTGATGGAAGAATACCTCAATATAACATAGGCGGCGCCGCCCAACAGCAGGTAGCGGAAGCCCGCCAGCACCGCCAGCCGCGGGCGGGGTGCCCTCTGGGCCGGCTTGCCGCTCAGAGAATCCACGGCGTATTTCAGCCACCGGAAATTCAGCCATGAGATGGCCGAGCCCAGCGCGAATCCGGCGCCCACCCTCCAGCCGCGCCACGCCAGCGCCGCCATCGTTCCCGCCCCGGAGATGGCCAGCATCACCATAAAAATGCGCGACGTCACGCGTTCATAGAACTCATCGTCAGGATTGGTTATCATCCGTATCCTTCATCACCTGCCGGATGAACTGCACAAAACCGGCCACGCTCCCCAGAATCAGAAACGGAATGTACAGCCAGTGGGTGCCCAAAGCCTTATCGAGCAGGTAGCCGATGACGTAGCCGACAAAGGTGGATACCGGCAGCAGGAACGCCAGCGATGTGTATTCCGCCGCCAGCGCCGTGATCGTCTTCTTGCGCCGTGCCACCATCACAGTTTACCCGCCGGCGCGCTCCGCCGCCTCTGGAATGGGTGCCCGGTGGCTATTCCTTCCTGGGTCCCACGAACCCGATGGGCCGCTTCCGCGGCTCCGGCGCCGGCTCCATAAGCCGTTTCAAAGTATCGAACACCACCTTGAAGCGCTGGTCGTACTTTTTCTCCATGGCTGCCAGGCGCTCGGCGAGATCCTTGTGCGTCGCGAGTATTTGCCGGAGACGCACGAAGGCACGCATAATGCCGATGTTCACTGCGATCGCGCGCTCGCTGTTCAACACCGTGGAGAGCATTGCGACGCCCTGCTCGGTGAAGACATAAGGCAGCGTGCGCCGGCCGCCGCGACCCGGCTTTGACATCGCAAATTGCGATGTCAAACATCCGGCCTCTTTCTTCCCAAGCTGGAACATGAAGTCTTCTGGAAAGCGCCGCCGGTTGCGCTTTACCGCTTCGTTCAGCCGGAAGGTGGGTACTTCGTAAAGCTCGGCCAGGTGGTTGTCGAGCATCACCTTGTGCCCGCGGATGAGGAGAATCCGCCGCTCAATCAGCTCAGCGCGCACGAGCTCCTGGCCTGTCGATCTCTTTCTTGGCATGGATGGCTTTCTTTAAGACTACGGCATCCGGTGACGGTGTCAATCGGCTCCAGCCCCATCTTTTCCCCGCCTCCCATACCCCGCCGCAGCCGGCATGGGTTTTGGACGCGCTATCGCAACTGGCCGGATCTTCGTGATGCCAGGTATAGTTCACTGCTCGCCCCCCGCTCCCGCCGCCGCCGTCCGCTCCCGCTCGATATACGGCACGCCCTTGGTCATCCAGTCCGGCGCCGGCGCGCCCTTCAGATAGTGGTCGAAATACTGTTGCAGGCGGATGGTGTAGTCCTTCTGATCGGCGCGGTTGCGCAGCCCGTGCGGCTGGCCGTTGTAGTTGAACAGGTAAACTTCCTTGCCCAGCCGGCGCAACGCCAGAAAGAATTCCACGCCCTGGTACCACGGCACCGCGTCATCGCCGTCGTTTTGCAAAATCATGACCGGCGTCCGCACGCGGTCGGCCCAGAAAATCGGCGAGTTCTCGATGAACCGCGTGGGATATTGCCAGATCGAGCCGCCGATGCGGCTCTGCGTGCGCTCGTATTGGAACTGGCGAGGCAACCCCGTGCCCCAGCGGATGCCGTCGTAGGCGCTGATCATGTCCGCCACCGGCGCGCCCGCCGCCGCCGCGCGGAACCGGTTGGTTTGCGTCACCATGTACGCAATCTGGTAGCCGCCCCAACTGTGGCCCTGTATGCCGATGGCCTTCTCATCCACAAAGCCCCGGTCCACCAGCGCCTGAATGGCGGGCAGCACGCACTTGAGCGCGCTCTGCCCGGGGTAGCCCGTGGTGTACACGATGTCCGGCGTCAGCACCAGGTATCCGTTGCTCACGTAGTAGCTGATATTGATGGAGTGCATGGGGCGCGGCTCCACGTACCGGTTCACTCGATCCGTGAGCCGCTCGTAGATGTAGACCATGAGCGGGTATTGCTTGTGCGGATCGAAGTTCTCGGGCTTGTAGAGCGCTGCCTGGAGCGGCACGCCGTCCGCGTTCTTGAACTCGACCACTTCGGAGGTGCCCCACAACGTCTGCGCCTGTTGCGGATTGGCGTTGCTCACCTTGCGCAGTTCCCGGAAATTGCCGTCGGTCGTTATCAAATCGGGGAATTCCGAGAACGTCTGTTCCGTCAGAAGGAGCACGTCGGCGTCCTTGGCCTTCACTGGCAGCGTGAAATATTTGGGCGCCATGGCGAGCGGTTTCGGTTCGCCGCCATCCAGGGCGCCGCGGAAGAAGCCGCTGGCCCAGGTTTTCAGGTTCTCGGCGAACAGCAGCATCGGCTTGGCGGCGTCGATCCAGCGTTCGCGCGGATCGGTCTCGAGGCGCACGTACCTGAGCCGCAGGTTCTGCTTGCGCCCGTAGCCGGCGGTGATGTTGCGGGCGCCCGAGCCGTCCGGCGAGACGCGCCAGATGTCGAAGCGGTCGTACAGCAGCACCGAGTTGCCGTCCTTGGTCCAGCCCGCCGAGCCATAGGCCGCCGGCGTACCCGGCGTGTCCGTGTCCTCGTTCCAGAACTTCACCGGCAAGCCGGCGGTCAGGTTCACCGTCTTCCCGTCGGGCACCGAAATTGTCTGCCAGTCCCGGCCATCGAAGACCAGCAGGTACCGGCCCGCCGGCGACCACGTCACGGTGCCGCGGTGCTTTTTCGCTACCAGCGTCCGTCCGCCGGTGGTGGCGTCGACCAGGTAGGCATCGGCGTAGCGCTCGTCGTAGTCGGCCAGCGGGCGGTACTCCCGATCGTCGCTGCCCAGCACCCACTGCGCGTTCTCCGAAGGCGTCGCCTCCGCCATGGCGGCGTCGGCCAGTTGAACCACCCTCTTTTCCGCAATCCGGTACGCCGCCATGTAAGTGCGGTTGCGGTCGCGTTCCGCGCGCACCTTCTGTATGGGCTGAACGTAATCGTCCTTCCAGGACCACAAGTCCACCACCGCCTTGTCGTCGGAGGAAGCATCCGTGCCGGCGACTTCGGTCTTCTCGGCGGCGGGCGGCGCGCAGCCGAAGAAGACCAGCGTGCCGTCCTTGGAGAAGCTGAGGTTTCGCTTGTCGCTGATGGCGAATTCCTTGCGGAAGCCGGGCGTGCCGGGGGATGCCAGTTCCGCGGCGGCTGCCGCCTGGCGGTCCCAGCGGTAGACTCTCCACGTGGGTTTGGCGTCATCGCGGTCGCTCAGAAAAGCCAGCTCGGTCTGGTTCTCATCCCAGGTCAGCTTGGCATACTTGCCCTTGCCCGTTAGCAGCGCGGCCGGCGCATCTGCCGCGCCCGGCCGGGCCGCGAAAACGCCGTTCTTCGCCGTATCCCGGGCCGATACGGCATAGACCAGTTGTTTTCCGTCATCCGTGAGCGAGAATTCCACCACGTCCGGAAAAGTGCGCTCCGTGGAATCGGCCAGGCTGCGAAGCACCAGGTCCGATCCGAACTCTGGCCTCGCGCCACTTCCGGCCGCCGCTGCACCGCCGCCGCTTCGGCCACCTCGGCCGCCTTGCTGATCGGCGCCGCCTTTCTTCTGTGGGGACGGGTTGGCGGCGGGCGCGGCCTCGGGCGCTTCCCTCAGGTATGCCAGATAACCCGCGGCCTTCTCCGGAAGCTGGAACTGCTTAACACGCTCGATGCGGGTGGCGCTGCCGCCAGCCAGGTCGACGATGACCATTCCGTCCTTGGGCATCTGTTCCGCGGTCTTCTTCTCCTTCCTGGCCTTGTCGGTATCGGCCTTGGGCGGGAACGTCGAGAACACCAGCGTCCGGCTGTCCGGCGAAAAAGCGATGGTCACGCCGCGCGCTTCGGGCGGCGGCCCTTCTTCCACGGTGGCCGTGGGCGCCGGCGCCGGCCGCGCCCCGGCAGGCTCGCGCTGCTCCTTGCCGGTGACCAGGTTGCGAACCACCACCACGCCGTCGCCTTCCTGCGGGAACAGCCCGTAAGCCAGGAAGCTGCCGTCCGGCGACAGCCGCTGGCTCGAAATCGAGCGCCAGCCGTCGTAATCATTGTGGTTCAAGGCCGCTTCGCTGTCTGGGCAAACGGCAGAGATAGCAGCACTGCCGCAGCCGGCAACCATGCAGGCGGGCGAAGCGAAAAACGGCGGTCTACCATGATGCCGGTATTGTGACGACTGGCGTGGCGGCGTTGTATAGTCGGGAGTATGGACGAGCGCGAGGACCTGCGGCGCTGGGT
>Ga0326728_10020906_pt1 | contig 12394 bp, 9 predicted proteins | sample MB3enrmetagenome_FD_207602 | JGI IMG/M metagenome (GOLD analysis project Ga0326728, IMG submission 207602) | Lab enriched peat soil microbial communities from McLean, Ithaca, NY, United States - MB31MN | ecosystem: Environmental > Terrestrial > Soil > Wetlands > Peat | place: USA: New York...
TTCTTCCCGCTTATCTCCAGTGGAGTCTATGTATCTTTGTTTCAACTTTCTCAAAATAGCATCCGGAGCTTGAAGGACACTTCTAGAATAGGGAAGCAATTCTCTAAACGTGTTTCGCGGTTGTGCAAATATTTCCTTATACCAGTCTGGTTTATCCTTCAGGGAAATCTTGCCTGTCAGTGGATCAAAAAATTCATCTGCTTCAGCATTTTCTTGCGGCTTGAAGGGATGGCTCTCCATGATGCGGTTGAATTGATTCTGTTGATTAAATGCTCTCTCCGCCTTGCCCTTGACACACCGAAAATATTCATTCTCGCATTTCTCCATTCCTGAATCTTTCCGCCATTGGAATACCTCCTTCCCATTAGGAAAAAATTTCGAGATCATATCCAGCACGGCAATGCGTTCACGTTGGAATGGAGTAATTGCAGGCAGTTCTCCGTATTGTTGTTTGCGTTGCTCAATCAATTTAGCAAGCGTCTGGATTGTGAAATCTATCCGGGCATCCAAATCCCATTGCGATACGTTCTCGGAATTGTTCCGGCCATCGCTTTTCTTTTCTTCTTCAGCCATCGTTATCTTTCAACTTCACACTCTTTGTCACTTCCACACGAACGATTCCCCAATTTTCCCAATGTATTACTGTTTTGCCAAACCCTGTTGAAGGCATGAGTTCTGCCTTTTGCAATTCTTTTTCCATTCTTGTCTTTAAGGTTTGTTCCACTTCCATTCTATCCTTTTTGTCTTTCGGTTCCATTATTCACTCCGACTGAAAACGTTAAATGCTGTTTGTTGGGAGGTTACTTTGTCACTGTCTGAGATAACTGATTGCCAATGTCATTAGCTAATTCGCTGACCGTTAATGATCCATCCTGTGTAATCGTGCCAACAACTTCCCCGGTTCTGAGGTCAATAATAGAAGCGGTAAAATTCTTGACTCGGTAGAAAAGAGGACTGCTCGTGCCCTCGTCAAAATCAAGTCTATATCTAAGAAGGTATACTGAACGAAATTCACGCACCACCTGCGTTGATGACTCTGACGAGCTTGATTGTGGTATCCTTTGCGACTCTGGATTTGAAAGTTGATTTTTTTGACTGCTCTCAGATTGGAGCTTTGTCCGTGCAACTGCGGGTGAAATTACATCGAACCCGTTTTTTAGTAACGCCTGTTCTATTCTTGGCTGAAGGTTCCCCCAGTCGTTTCCATCGCATTCAACTGTTATTGAAGAGGCCTGTGTGAAACCCGTGTTCGGTCTAACCACGACTTCAACGCTTCCACACCCCATGAGTGCTAAGGCGACGATGGCAATAACAAACAAAAAAGATTTATTCATTTGAGTTTCTCCCTTGAGTTATCTGATTCATTATCCCGCTAAACAAAATACTCCTACCTCTTGCGATCCCGACAAGTCGGGACTCCCGGATATTCGGGAACGGTAGGGGTCTGAAGAAACTCTCGGAAATATTCGCAAGTTTTTCCTCCGATTCTATTTTACTTCATGGTCTTGTGAGAAACAACTAGCTTTCGACCTGGCAAGTTCGCTCCATTCAAGAATTCTTCATCAGTGCAGGCGCTTCTCTTCGTTCGTGGATAGATTAGTTCCGGTTTGGAGGATGAAATAATAACTTAGCATAAAGATAAGCAATCGATTCATCTATCACGATCCTGACGCCTTGGCTTGAAGTCCACCAATGTCGAGAATCGAAGGATGAGTCCACGGCAGAGATGATGCCGATACGACTTCTGTCACCGAGCGCCTCGTTGAAAAGCATCCATGTCCTTCGCCCGTGTGCTCCAAGAGTGAAAATGTTGAATGAGCTAATGGGGGCATGGAGGCTATCTATCCATCTGCGAAGCGCAAGCGCAGACTCATAGGTCCTATCCTTAATCACGAAAGGTGACGGAATTGCTGTCACCGAATCTCTGCCAACGCCTTGGGCAATAAGTGTCGCAGCACCTAAACGAGCCTCGGATTTATATTGTGAGAGGAAAAAACCTTTCTCAAGCGGCCCTCCGGTCACAAGAATCATCCTGTATCGACCTGCTCGAAAGTCGTGAATCGCCTGATGGAAAGCATAATCCGGCACCCAACCTTCTACAACAAGGACATCGCTTTTGACAGGTCGAACGGGTGAAAGGAACGAATTAAGGTTATGGACAACCAATGCCGAAATGGCTAAGAGAAGAACAAGAATTATTCCCCAGCCGCTAACAGTTAGCGAATACCGCTCCTTCCGCCTCAGAAATCTAAGACGTGTTAGGATGTTGATGGGTCTTTGCATTCGGGTCTCATGGCACAAGTGAACAATCTGCTGCTCCTAATTATAGATGTCTCAAGTACGGGAAAAAAATCCCTGCCGTTTGCAATCCCGACTTGTCGGGGCTCCAGCAGATTGGGGCACGATAGAGGTCCGGGAAAAATCGCGAGGCAATTCGCAAGTTCTTCTACGACTCTATTTTACTTCATGGTCTTGCGAGAATCAAATGGAGGGAAGGCATTACATCAGTTAGGAATTATCAGGTTGAACAAAGAAGGGTCGCTTTTTGTGGAGCTGAAGGGGATCGAACCCTCGACCTCGTGAATGCCATTCACGCGCTCTCCCAGCTGAGCTACAGCCCCGTATTGTCAAAGAATTTTCTTGTAGGCTCGACAATATAGATTGCGCTCCTATCAACTGCAAGGTGCCACCTCATAACTCACTCCCTCCATTTGGGTGATTGAAACTGAAGCCGCAGGGATTTAACTTGATCTCATCGAGAGAGTCCTCTTCCGAACGGCGCTATCCACCCGGAATATTCAGGACAGAAAATGAATGTGGAGACGAGAAATACTACACTAATAATATCAGAAGACCTGCTGAGGTTGTTTGAGGGAATCGGTGAGGGCATGCTCGTTACCAACAGATTTGGAGAAATTGTGGTGATGAACAGGGCAGCCGAACGAATTTTTGGGATCACCGAAGATATAAATCTCCACCGGGATTCAGCCTCTTTGCTCCGCGACCTCTGTGAGCCAGTTTCTAAAAGGCAGGTCATCCCATCAAATCTGCCATTCAACCAGACGATCGCTACGGAGCATGCCGTCGCTTCGAGAGAATTCTTTCTTAACCGCGGCGACGGCAAAGAGATGTACGTGCAAATCTCCACCTCACCTGTCTTCGGAGAAGATAACATACTTACCGGAACTCTCGGAATACTTGTAGATGTCACCAGCCGACGGAAACTTGAAGAAACTCTTACCCTAAGGAACCTTCAGCTCAGCGCGATAAACAGAATAGCAACGCTTCTTAATCGGACGATCGATTTCAGGGAAGTCCTTGAATACTCGGTCAGGCAGACCATGGACATCTTTAACGGTGATGCCGGAGCGATCTTATTGCCCGACAAGAGCGGGAGGAGAATTTTTGTCGCGGCGAGTGCGAATCTCAACGAGGACTTTCTCTCCGAGGTTCATGGTTCAGAGCTTGTCACAACGGTCTTCGGAAAAGCCTTGAATTCTGACGTGGTCGAGTCGGTTAATCGCAGCGATCATTTCGAAGGCTTGCCACGCTCACTGGAAAAGTCTGGATTTGATTCGGTTGTCATTTTTCCTCTCAAGGCTAAGGGGAAAGCTGTGGGCGTCGGCGCTCTGTTCAGCGAAACCGAGAGAGCCCTTGAAGATCCGCAGCGCGAGATCATGGAAGGAATCGGCACGGTGATCGGCGCAGCGATAGAAAATTCGCGGCTGCATGAAGAGACTATCCAGAAGACACGCTTGCTTGAGAGCAAAAATCACGAGCTTCAACAATTTACTTATGCGATCACGCACGACTTGAAATCGCCGATTCTCGTCATCGAAGGTTTTGCGAGAGAGCTCAAACGCAGCAGCGACCTGGGAGTGGAACAGGAAGTTTTGATTGATGCGATCCTCTCATCCTCCGCAAGACTACATTCTCTCGTGAACGATTTGCTCGATCTTGCAAGAGTCGGAAGCGTGGAAGCGGTCCTCGAAGAGACAAATGTCGGCGAATTGGTCAATCGTGTTCTGAAAGATCTTTCGATAAGGATGTCGGAAAAGAAAATAAAAATAGAGCTTGAAGGAGATTTCCCGACGATCTATGTCGTCGCACGATACATGGAAAGGGTTTTCACGAATCTGCTCGATAACGCAATCAAATATATGGGCGACCAGCCGAGCCCGCATATCGCCGTGGGGGCACAGGACAAAGTGGATCACTATCTCTTCTTCGTTCGCGACAACGGCATCGGCATACCGCAAGAGTTTCATGAAAGGATATTCGCGATTTTCCAGAGAGTAAAGACAGGCGAGACCGAGAAGGTTGAAGGCAGCGGATTGGGACTCGCTTTCGTCAAGAAGATCGTAGAGCTGAGCGGTGGAACGGTCTGGGTGGAATCGGCGGGAAAGGGAAAAGGCTCAACCTTTTACTTTACTCTTCCCAAACAGTGACAATCGAATTTCATTTTCCTCAATCTTCGAGCGTTAATTCTGGATGTCAAATGCCGAATTATCGATTCACAATTTTCCCAACGCGGTTCCTTCGGGAAGAATTTAAGATTTAAGGCTCATTTCAATGACTGATCTCTTCATTTTGGATCTTCTACCGGTTCTTCTACTCGCCGCCGCGATCATTCTTGTCATTTATTTGCGATCGCATTCGAGGCGGGAGATTTCTGCAGCCGACAAGGAGATTGGGCATTTCTCGGAAAATTTCAGAAAAATATTTTTCTCGGTCCTGTCGGAAGTCATCGCTTCGGATGATCAGGATAAATCTCTTTCAGCCATTGCGAACGGTGTCATGCGGACTTTCGGCGCGAACGTATTCATCTTCGGCCGCACCGGCGAATCGGCTGGTTTGCTGTGCCATGCCGCAAATGATTTGGACCGTATTTCAAATCTTCTCGTAAAAATTGGGATCAGGCTCGACGTTGGTGCCATACCGCTGCGTGGAGGAAGGGCAAAAGTTTTTGCGGGCGGGTATGCTGAATTCGAAGATCCATTTCCGTTAATCGGAGACCTGGCAACATCAGCAGCCTGCAGGAAAATACAGAATGAGCTTAAGTTTGATTCTATTTCGACAATCTCCGTCAAGACCGAATCGGGGGATTATTTGATTCTCCTGATCCTCCCCGCAAGAACCAATGATGCCCGAAGCTTCATCACGCAGTTCGGTGCGCTTCTCGAATTCGCGATCTACCTTTCGAACCTAAAGAAGAAACTTTCAGAATTTGAAAAGAGGTTCGATGAGCAGCTTATAAAGGCGAAAAATGAGTTTATCGAGAAAGAAGGTGCGCACCTTCGTTTGTATGACGACATGCCGATTCCTGCTGCTGTTCTCGATGATAGCGGGATTATCACCGAAGCTAACCGGGCATTGAAGGATTTGTTTGGTAAGAAGATAGAAGCAATCGGTCAGCCGTTCTCTTCGATAATGGATGAAGAGGGTCGCCAGAATTTTGTTGAGACTCTACTCAACCTGAAGATAAGAAAGGAAGACAATTTTCCGCTTGTGATCGCCGGAGAATATTTCAGGGCAAGGATATTTGAAGTAGACGATAAGAACCAAGTCGTAGTTTACTTGCTTGACGAGACTGCCGGTGTAAACCTCAGGGTCGAACTTGAAAGAACAGTCGATGCCCTTCGCAAAGAAAATGAGCTTGCGGAGAGGCTTATTGCGGAAGAGAAAAAGCATTCCGGGGAAATCATAAGGAATTCTGTTGTCCCTGCAATAGCTGTCTTGGGCGATAAAATCGAATTTCCCAGCGAGTCCATCAAACGTATATTCTCTGTGTCGGACGGCCAGTCTCTCGAGGAATTTTGTTCCCGAAACGAAATCGCGACACTCTCCACATCAGAACCGTCTTTTGAAATAAAAGCATCCGGTGGGCGAACGTTCTTCGTGTCACAGTGGGGGAGCGGGAGGAATCGTTACTACGCATTTAACGATTTCACAGAACTCAGGAAAGTCGAAGAAGATCTTAGAAGATCTTCAGTTGAATTGGAGAAATTATTCAACGGCGTGTTACCGACGGCGCGAGTAAGAGAAAAGAAAATTGTCGAATGGAACAATTCTTTTGAAGCTTTGTTAAAAGATTTTCTGGAAACGGAGAAGAGCCTTGATGGTTTTTTGCGCTACCTAGGTGAATCTGCAGAGGCGGTAAAATCAGAGCTTATGTCGAACAGCATTGTCACGCGAACGTGCCGTACCACGGATCGCAAGTCTTTGAACGTATGCCTGTCGTCTGCGGAAGATTCCATTTTCATTTTCTTGGAAGACATTACCGAGCAGGAAAATCTCAGACAGCAGCTGCGAAATACGCAGAACGTTCTCGCAAATTCCATCGAATTTTTCTCCGAAGAGCCGATATTTGTTTTGGAGAATGGATCGGTATCGGCTGCAAATCTCGCGGCAAGAAACAAACTCAACATTAAGTTGGATGAATCGCTAGACGTTGATTCTCTCTTTGCCAGTGTCGGTGCGACGGACTACGACGGCATCGTGGAACTGGCCGGAAGATTTTTCAAGATAGAAAGTGCAACTCTTAATAATTTGACTGTATTTCATTTCCGGCAGGTAACGGAGGAAATTGCTCAACGCGCAGAAATAAGCAAGCTCAAGCGGCGTCACGATCTCCTGAGAGAGCTTTCTAACTCGGAGCGATACGAGAATATTCTCACTAATCTGAAGGAGATAATTGGCGAAGATATACCCTTGAAGCTACTTTGCACCGGAATCCTATACACTGCGAGGGAGAGCGCCGACGTGTATTTGCTGACGGTTTCGACAGACAAGATTGAGCCATCATTATCGTTGAGCTTGAGCCCTGCAGATATTTCTGTTGCAGAACATGGCGGGATTTTTTCTCCGAATGGATCCCTTGGAGACAAGGCTGAACTCCCGGATACCACTTTTTCAAACATTATCTCATCCGGAGATTCTGAGCTCGTTATAGAGAGCACTTGTGTTGGAGATGTCCATGGCTTTGCTTCCGTGGCGTCGGTCGGCAGCTCGATTCGGCCATCTACCGGACAAGATGATGTGGTGGCCAATCGCGTGATTGATGAAATAAGTAAAGTCTTGAAAGTTGCATCTTCAACCGCGGTCGACATATACACTCGTTCGTCGGCACAAAAAAAGTTTGAGGAGAGCGGTAGGGTCACGCGGGCGCTCGTCGGCTTAACCGGAATAGGCGAGGGAAGTTTCGACGAAGTATCTCGGAGGACGGTGGATCTGCTCAAACAAGTTTTTGGAGCCGATTCGATCGGGGTTTATTCGGTCGACGGACCAAGACTCACATTATCGTTTGTCAACGGAACTTTACCGAGCACCGTCTCGCTTCCAAGGATAAGATTTGGGGTCATGGTTCCGGCGACTCAGCTTGCGACGGATGCAGATCTCGTGAAGGGAAGCGAAGTAATTTCTTCAGATGGTGTCTATTTTTCGCTCAGGTCACGCCAGCAGAGTTTAGCGCTGATGTTCAAGTTTGTAGGAATGCCTCCGGCTCTGTCCGATTTAAATGCGGTTTCTTCTATTGCACTTGATTTGCTCGAATCCAAAAGGGCCATGGAGACTCATGCGAGAACGGCGTCGAGTTTGTCTGATGAATCAAAATCCGTGAATGATTTCATAACGAAGATTTCTAAAGCTTCAACCCCGCAGGATGTCATCAAAATACTTGGAGATTCCCTCGTGGAGCGGTACAAGGGTTCATCCATTTCAGTAACGACGGATGGAAATGCTCAGAGCTCTGCGAGACCTTTGGAAGTTGCTCGGAAGGAAGAAGGAGAGCTTGCGATCTATGAAGCCAACTTTTTGAATTTCGGAATCGGGGCTATAGCCATTAAGACTTCCATCGATTTATTTTCGCAAACGATGGTAGATATTGCTGTCGACAAGCTCAGGAGCTTCCTTGCCTTGAAACTCCCGATGGCTCAAAACGAGTCGGCGGAGTTACAGATCAGACTTGATAAGTTGAAATCCGACTTATCGAGCCTGCGCGATTCAGTGGATAAGATTCCGGCTTCGCTGAGGAATGCGCGAATCGAAATCGACGGCGTACTTTCGAGACTTCCATTTGTTCAGGGAGACGAAAAGATAATTCAAGAGATTAAAATGCGGCTCGCTTCCGCAGCAAAGGAACTGTCGATGGATCTCGACAGCTCATACACGAATCAAGATGCGATCTTCGAAAATATTAGGGAAAGTGTAATGGAGCAGGAAGCCTCTGTCAAGCGAATAAAGAACTTCGATATCTCGGTGCTGACTGACTTCAGGGCGGAATCGTCCATCGCCAGTCTCATAAAAGACATCTTCGTAAACTTTATCATTACTGCCGAAATTCCGGACTGTGAAGTTTTGATGATGACGGTTCAGCCTAGCCCAAATGAATTGAACGCAGGAAAGGGGAAGCATATTGGCATCAGGCTTACCTCGAAGGAAACCGTTGCGCCGGGTGAAGACAAAGTAAGGCAGAGTGAAACCATGCAAACGCTGGTGAACAAAATCGAGAGGATGGGTTATCAGGTCGATACGAGAGCGCTCGGCAGTGAGCTTATGATGGACATTTGTGAGATCAAAAAAGTGGAGGCCCCAAAGGGAGAAAGTGCGATACTAGTGGAAGACGACCGAGCATTGCTCGAAGAAGAGTCACACGACATCCTTCAGATTTTTTCGCATCTGAAGGTTGCAGGTGATGCAGTGGAGGCGGAAAAAATCTTCGAGTCGGAGAAATTTGCGGCAGCTTTCGTTGATCTCAGCCTTCCTTCCATAAACGGTAAAGAGCTTTGCCAGCAGATAAAGAAAGCACAGCCCGCATGCGTGACAATTTTGTTGACGAATCGCGAAGGAGAAGAGAAAGCGGCCGGCGTTGATCATATAGTGGTACGGCCTCTTACCGAAGAGTCCGTAAGAAATCTCGTTGGGAAGTGAGAATCCCACCTAAGAGGTTTTGGAAGCCGGTCCAAGGGGATTCTATGAAGCCAAGACTTTCACTTTCCATGATCGTGAAAGACGAAGAGGGGTCGCTGCCCATTTGCCTCGAAAGTGCGGGCAGGGTTGTCGATGAAATCATTATCGTGGATACCGGCTCGACAGATTCTACGAAAGCCGTCGCTAATCGATTCGGAGCGAGGCTAATCGATTACAAGTGGCGGGACAATTTTTCGGAGGCGAGAAACGTGTCGCTTGAGAATTGTTCAGGTGACTGGATACTCGTTCTTGATGCGGATGAGGAGCTTGTCACAGAAACACAGGAGAGAATTCGGGGAGTGATCGAATCCTCGAGTGCTGATGGAATCGAGATGATCATCAGGAGTGAAATGCCTGAAAGCGATGTCGTCGGTCTTGACGAGATAAGACTTTTGCGATTGTTTAGAAATAGGAAAGAGTTTCGTTATTCGCTGCCGATTCATGAACAGATTAGGCCGGCGATCGAGAAGTTCAGAGGTAAGATAATCGACTCAGATTTAGTAATACTTCATCATGGATATGCCAGGAAGATGGTACAAGGCAAGGAGAACAGGGGCGAAAGAAATCTTAAGATTCTTCGCAAAGCATTATTGAAATCTCCGAACGACCCTTATCTGAATTATCAGCTCGGCGTCGCTCTGATGAGCACGGGAGATCGTGTGAATGCATACACGGAACTGAGAAAAGTTCTAAACATGGATTATTCCCGTCTGCCTACTGCCATCCTTGATAGATTATTCATGAGGCTTTCCCAGCTCGCAGTTGAAATGAACGACAACAACTCAGCGGTACAATTTGCCGAAAGAAGTTTGCAGTACAATCCGACAAATACAATTTCTAAGTATGTTCTTGCTGTCGGATATTTGTCATCAAACAGGGTAGCTGACGGTTATAAGATTCTTCTCAAAATTCAAGCGGATCACGACACAAATGTCAGGTTGGGGAATCAGCTTGAACATTTGATAAAGGCTTGCAGGGAAGTTTTGGGCTCTGCAGACCTTGCCTGAAGGGTTTTTAGGACCTGTCAGGCATTCGGGGCTAAAGTTCAGAAAGCGATTTCCGATACTAATGCTAAAGCACGTCAGTATGCCGAGGCCAACCGCCCGGCTGCATGTCGAAGCACTTGGGTGCGTCGGCACAAGGCGTTTTGGTAGGCAGGCAGAGTGGCGTGCAGGCACGGTGGTGAGAGGAGCGCCGCCAACAGCCTGATTATCCGTTAACTCCTCTTGCGGCATGGACGCCGCGCAAAAAATAACATGGAGGTAATTACCATGGCATCCTACACGGATGGTTTCCGCATAGCGACGAACATCGGCGCTATGAACGCGTATAACGCGTTAGATTCAATCAATCAACAACTTCAAACTGCTCAGCTTGAACTTGCGACTGGTAAACGTATAAACAGCGCTGGAGACGATCCGGCGGGATACACTATTGGGACCAAGTTGCAGGCTCGTGCCGCCGGCTTGAGCCAGGCGTTGACGAACGTTGGAGATGCCCAGAGCGTTCTTTCAACGGCAGAGGGTGGACTCCAGGCAATCAACAGCATACTGGTCAACGTTAAGACGTTAGTCACGGAGGCAGGAAATGCCGGATTGGGTAGCGATGAACTTCAAGCTCTCGTCACTCAAGTTAATGACTACATGAACGAAATTGACCAAACAATCAGCCAGACTAAGTTCAACGGCAAGAAACTGATCGACGGATCGTTCACCGGTCAGTCATTCCAAGTCGGTGCCGACAGTGGAGACACTCTGTCAGTTAGTGTGACGGGTGGAGTGGACTCAGCTTCACTAAGCCTGAGCGGCATAAACTCGACCAATATTGCCGCGGGACTTAATAGTGTTGATAGTGCTATCGATACTGTTACATCGCAATTGCAGTATGTTGGTTCTCTCGAGTCCCGTTTGAGCTTCAAGCAGCAAGTGCTTAACACCTCGATCACAAACGTCGATGCCGCCACGAGCGGAATAATGGACGCAGACGTTGCGGCAGTGCAGGTAAACGCAACTAAGCTCCAGATTCTGGAGCAAACGGCGACCGTACAGTTGGCACAGGCGAATTCCACACCCAGTGAAATTCTGAAGCTGTTTCAATGATCAATCTGAGAACAGCATTCCGCCAAACAGGCGGAGTGCTGTTTCTCTTTAAATGAGGTAAAGCCATGGAAGCCGTAGCATATAGACGAAAGAACGCATTCGAGGGATATAAAAAGAATGAAATAATGGGATTAGCTCCTGTACAGCTAATCTCAAAGTTATATGATTATGTGATTGTTAACTCCAAGAGGCATGATCTGTCTAAAGTAAATGCCGGATTGACGCAACTGATCGCGGCACTAAATTTTGACTACAAGGAAATCTCTCTTGGGTTTTTCCGTTTGTACAGATATTGCCAGAGCGAAGCTAGAAAAGGTAATTTTGAAGAGGTGGGAAATATTATAGGCGAACTTCGTTCTTCATGGGCAGAAGCGTTCAAGTTACCTTGAGAAGGAAAAAAAATGTCTTCATCGGCGGTTACTTTAGATACCAATTCCTCATCAACTTCTTCGATAGATCAGCTGGTTTCCGAGTACATCACATCCATAAGCCAGCCAGTCCAACAACTTCAGTCCCAGGAATCGAGCATCAATTCGCTGATTTCAACTTATCAGACGATTAAGTCAAACTTATCCAATTTTCAATCACAAGCCAACAGTTTGGGTTCGGTAGGCTCTCTTTCGCCGCTGGCGGCAAAAACAGTTTCATCGTCGAACTCTTCGGTCGTCACAGCGACAGCGCAGACGACCGCCACATTGGGAACTCACAGCCTGCTGGTGACACAACTTGCAAAGTGTGACACGCTTGTTTCAAGTGAGTTGTCGCAAACTGGAACGAATATTTCCTCTAAGGCTGGCGCTGGAACCTCGACTTTTTCTGTTACAATAAATGGGACTACGACAAACATCAATGTGACTGTAAACGCAGGGGATTCCAACTCTACTGTCATGGCGAACATCGCCGCGGCCTTGAACGCAAAGGGCTTGGGCGTTACCGCTTCGGTTGTCAATGATACTGATTCTACTGCAAGGCTTGTGTTCACGAGCAATGACAGCGGATCTGCAAACTCTATCAGTGTTGCCGACGTGAGCGGAAATCTGATGCAAGATGTGGGCTGGACAACCGGCGTCATAAGTGGACGAACCGCTTCGACATCCACTGGCGCAGGATTTGTCAACAGCTCGGTCAGTTCGTTAGACGCAAGTTTTACTCTTGATGGCATACCGATTACGCGTAGCTCCAACACGATTACCGATGTGCTTACGGGAGTAACAATAAATCTTGCGGGTACGCAGCAGTCAACCGACAACCCTGTGACTCTGACAATCTCACCGGACACAAGTGCAATTCAAACCACCGTTCAGGATTTCATCAATTCATACAATACG
>Ga0326728_10020907_pt1 | contig 12394 bp, 8 predicted proteins | sample MB3enrmetagenome_FD_207602 | JGI IMG/M metagenome (GOLD analysis project Ga0326728, IMG submission 207602) | Lab enriched peat soil microbial communities from McLean, Ithaca, NY, United States - MB31MN | ecosystem: Environmental > Terrestrial > Soil > Wetlands > Peat | place: USA: New York...
CTTCGCTCAAGGATGAGCCTGTGGTGATTGGGGCAGACCCCAAGGAGGGAAAGGGCAGAGGGGTCGTCGTCTCCTGCAATTACCCGGCGAGGAAGTTCGGGTTGAGGTCAGCCATGCCGATTTCGGAGGCGTGGAGGCTCTGCCCCCAAGCAGTCTACCTCCGACCTGACTTCGAGTACTACGAGATGCTATCGAACCAGGTCATGCAGGTCATCAAGCGCCGCGCAAGAGACTTCGAGCAGGTCAGCATAGACGAAGCATTTGTCGACCTGAGGAGCGTCGTGTCGTCCATGGAAGCCGCTGAGGCGTGGGCGGCGAATCTGAAGGATGCGCTGAAGGCGGAGATTGGACTGACCTGCTCCATCGGGCTGGCAGAGAACAAGTCCGCTGCCAAGATCGCTACGGACCTGCACAAGCCCGACGGGGTGACGGTCATAGGCCCAGGAAGAACCAAGGAACTCCTGGCGCCGCTCCCGATTACGGTAATCCCAGGGGTGGGCGTCAAGACAGAACAGTCGCTAAAGGAGATTGGAATCATGAAAGTGGGAGATCTCCAAAGACTTGAGGCCGACGCGGTGAAGAGGCGTTTGGGCGCCACCGGACTCTGGATCTGGGAGGTGGCCAACGGACTGGAGAACGACCCGGTCAGGGAACATGAACTGAAGTCATTCAGCACAGAGACGACGCTTGGAGAAGACTCGCAGGACTGGAATGTGGTCGAATCGACAATCGCTGACTTGGCTTCGGACCTGGGCGAGCGGATGGTCTCGGCTCACATCGTCTTCCGCAAGGTGGGAATCAAGATCCGCTTCAGAGGATTCGAGACGCACACAAGGGAAGTGAGGCTGCCCAGCTACTCCAACGACGCGGCAGCGATTCTGAAGGAGGCGCGCGCATTGCTGAGGTCTTTTCAGGACAAGAAGATTCCGGTGAGGCTGGTCGGTCTCAAGATTTCAGAGGTGAAGAAAGAGCCGGCAGACCAGACTAGCATGTCCGTGTGGATTGAGAAAAAAGAAGAGGGGTAGGTCCTAGACCTTGCCCCCGATTCGGAACATCCCTGTGCCGCAGACCGGGCATACACCCTTGACAGCCTTCTTCCCGTTCTTCATGGTGATGTTCTGCGGACTCTTCATCTCTCTCTTTGCCTTGCATTTGACACAGTAAGCTTGGGTCATGCGGATTCGCCTTCAGGACTGGTTATCGTAAAATGGGTATAAACGTTGCCAAACTCGCTATCGCGGCTGCGCGGCCGTTGGTCAAGCTTTGTCGACCACGGATAGGGTGGTGAAATCGGAGACATTTGCCTCTTCGAGAAGGCGGGGGATGAGTTCAAGGAGAGGTTCGCAGCCGCCCCGAGGCGAACCGTCCGCAAGTTCGAAGCCCTCTGAGCGGGTCCAGGGATGTGCGGAAAGTGGCAAGATTGCCCAAAAGTCTCCTAGAAAAAAGACGCGTAAATTCCGAATTATGGAATTCACGCGCCCTCTGCAGGGACCGCGGGTCCGAAACATCCTCCGTTAAGCCATCGGCGTTCGAGGGAAGCTCTCAAGTCCTTTCGCTTGTCGAAACCACGCTCGAGTGGGGGGAGAGCGCGATTTCACCGGTCGAAGCCGACTTCGTCGCAGCCGAGGTCGAAGAGACTTGACTCAGGGATTGAACCCTGAGAGGTCACTGTTCCAGCCATTCGGCGCTAGAACAGCTCTATCCAGATACCATTCGGGTCCCTGATGTACACCCATCTGCTATTGTCCGTCTTCATATCGACGACGGGCGGGTAGCCCATCTTCCTCGCCTCTACAAGCAGAGTCTCGAGATTATCGGCTTTGAAGGCTAGATGGTCGAGCCCTTCTCCCACCACGTACCTCGAGTTGTACTTGCTCGACTTGTTGTAGTAGTTCAGTTCCAGAGAGAACCCGCCATCTTCGCTGACGAGGTTCACGACCTCGCCCTTGGCGATAGGGATCTTGCTCCGTCCAGCGACCTTCATCCCGAGAACTTTCGTGTAAAAGTCGACTGACCTCTTCAGGTCCTTGACCCTGATTCCGGTGTAGGAGAAGCTGGTCTTCATCCCAGACAAGGAGGATTGCGGTTTACTTATCGCTTGTGGGTCGCGGAACCCAGAATGAGAAGCGATGATTTTATGGAGCAGGCTGGTGCCCGTGACCCTGTTGGCCGAGATTCTCTACGGGGTGAGCCCCATCGGCCTGGGTCACGCCTCCAGGGCTGCGGCCGTGGGGTTGAAGCTCAGGGAGATGAATCTCGACCCGGTCTTTGCTACAGGTGGGAACGCGGCCCAGTTCCTCCGCTCTTACGGCTTCAAGGTGCATGACATAGTATCGGAACCGACGCCGTCCGAGAGAAATGGGGTCATGAGGTCTCCTTCGCTCTGGTACATCCGATACTGGTTCGGATACCGTTCCACGAAGTCGCGGATGGAGTCGCTCATCGACGAGCTGCGGCCCACTCTCATAGTCGGTGACGAGGAGTTCTCTTGCGTCGCAGCGGCGGTGGAAAGGAGCATCGAGAACGCCATGATCTCGGACGAGCTCGAACTGGGGTTCGCCAGAAGCTGGTTTGCGTATCGCATAGAGACGAAGGTGGTCGCCTGGTACAAGGACCTGCAAAGCCGTGCCTCGAACATCCTCGTGCCTGACTTTGGGGAAGACCGTGCAAACCTGCACTTCATGTCCCCTGTCGTGAGGGCCGTCACCAGGAGCAGGGAGCAGGTAATGGCCTCGCTTGGAGTGAAGGACGACTCCAAGATGGTCCTGCTCAGCGCGAGCGGGAGCGGCATCGGAGACTTCCTCCTCGAGCGCGTGGTGAAATCCTCCGAGACGCTGGGTTTGAAGGGGCTCGTGCTGGCGGTCACGGGGCTTGATCATGGGCCGGGGGAGGGATGGGTCCGCTACCTTGGGCTGGAACGAGACAACCAGGACTTCGTGGCAGCGGCAGACCTCGTCGTCTCGACGGCGGGGAAGAGCACCATAGATGAAGCTGCGAGCTACGGGTCTCCGATTATCGCCATCCCGATCAAGAACCACGCTGAGCAGGAGCGCAACGCAGCCGCTCTCGGGTTCAGCCACGAGGACATGAACGACATGGACCGGCTCCTGCCGAAGTACCTCGGGCGCAGGACCGAACCGAGGATCTACCACGGAGCGGATTCGATAGCCGACTACCTGCGGGGACTCATCTAGGATTGCCCCGGCTAGAGGCTTCTCCCAAATATCATTGATTCTCGGCCCGCCGACGTTTCGGGGAATCCTCTGAATCGGATATAACATGCGCCGCACGACCCGATGAAGCCGGATGGAATCCTGCTAGACCGATGACCATGAACGTACTTCCCCTGATCCTAGGCCTCGTGCTGGCCTTCTCATTCGGCACATCCGATTTCCTCTCGAAGGGCGTAACCGCCAAGATAGGCGCCTACAGGACGACCCTTCTCGTCCTGGCATTGAGCGGGGCGGGGGCGCTCGCCCCTGCCTTGCTTTTGAAGTCGAGTTTCGATGTGACGCCTCTCCTTGGCGCCGTCCTTGTCCTGTCTGCCGTCACCACGCTCCTCGCCTTTGCCTCCCTGTACAGGGCGTACAGGAGGGGGATGCTATCGCTGGCCTCCCCAATCGCCAACGCATACCCTGCATTTGCAGTGTTGACCTCGGTGGCCTTTCTTGGGGTGAGGTTCTCCGTCTGGGCGATTCTCGCTCTCGCTGTTATCATCATGGGGATAGTGCTCGTCTCAACGAGCCTCTCCGATCTTAGGAAGAGAATCTTCACCAGAAATCAGCCCATCGCGCCGGGGATAGGTTCGGCCTTCCTCGCTGCAGTATTCTTCGGCGTGGCTTGGACTCTGTTCGGGTATGCGAGCGAGCACCTCGGCTTCCTCCTCCCCTCCCTTGCGGTGAGGCTGGGTGCTGTCGGCGTGGGTCTGGTGCTCATACCGGTAATCAAGCCCGAGATCGGTCCCACTTCAGGAAAGTGGATTCCGACGATTCTGGTCATGGCCCTTCTGGAGACGGTCGGGGTGGTGATATTCAGTCTGGGCGTCGTAATCGTTCCCTCCCCAAGTACCATCCCCATTCTGGCTACCTTCGGGGGTATGTCCGCGGCCGTGACGGTCACCTACGCAATCGTAATCCTGAAGGAGAGACTCGAGCTGAATCACATAATCGGGATAGTATCGCTGATTGCGGGCGTCGTAGCGCTCCTCTACATCACAGGCTGATTCCCTATCTCAGAGAGAAGTACAGCCTTCGGTTGTTCTTCCCTTTGTTCTCGGCTCGGTTTACGACTATCTCGCCAATCTCGCGCGTGTTCCCGACGTGCACGCCGCCGTCCGCCTGGGTGTCCACGTCGCCAATCTGAACGATTCGCAGGACGTCGACCGACGGAGGCAGGGCGTTGGCCAGCTTGACGAGGCCCGGCATCTTGAGCGCCTCCTCCCTGTTCATGAAGTAGCTCTTCACCTCCAGCCCGCGTGCCACCACTCCGTTTGCGACCTTCGTGTAGTCTGATATCTTCTCGCGGTCGAACTGGTCCAGATTGAAATCGATCCTCGATTCGTCGGGGCTGATCTGGTTCCCGGTGATGAGCGCGCCAGTCTCCCTGTTGACAATCGCGCACATTATGTGCGCAGTGGTGTGCATCCTCATAACCTTGTAGCGCCTGTCCCAGTCTATCGAGCCGTGGACAACGTCTCCAGCCTTCAGTGCTCCGGGGCTGTCTACGATGTGGAACACCTCGCCGTTCTCCTTGACGACCTCGGTCACCTTCACCGCGCCCAGAGTCCCGATGTCGGAGACGAGGCCTCCTCCTCTTGGGTAGAATGCGGTCTGGTCGAGGACGACCCTGTTGCCCTCGGCAGAAACGACCTTGGCGTCGAATTCACGCATGTACATGTCCTCCCAGTAGAGCGATCTGGCCAACTGCCGATACCGCGAGCGGTTGTCTAATGAAGTTTCAGTAGGACGTTATCTTGGTCTGGGTGAGCTCCCGCGAAATCAGCACCGAGGCCGCCTGCCACTTCTTCTGACCGATTCTCATCTTGCCCAGGGCAGACCTGAGAGCCTCGGCGAAGGTCCCGTGCTTCTCGGGGGGCTGCTTCATTAGCATCCGGATGCTCTCCCGAACGTTCCACACGCCGAGGGGCATGATGTAGCCCGGGTATGTCTCCCGGAGGACGACTGCTGCGGCCTGCTTCCCTTCTCGCTTGAGCGACTCTGCGACGGCAAGTCGCGTCGAGTAGTAGCACCCTCCGACCTTCGCATAGGTCTTCCTGCCGAAGAACTCCTCGTAGTCACCTATGACGTAGGGCTCGGTGGTGTTCTGGTTCCAGGTCGTGTTCGGGAACCATGCCTCTATCCACTCGAACCTCCACGGCTCAGGAATCAGAATCGCAACGTATTGGTTGTCGTACACGCTGTAGCTGTAGACTCTGTACTCGTCTATTGTCGGGTTGCTCTTTACCGTCTCCAGGAGCCTTAGGCTTAGCGTGCTGTCAACCGCGGTGATGCTCCAACGGGTGGGCACGAACCTTCGGCGGTGCCCTTCCCCGAACATACCGATGCTGAGGGCCCGCTGGAGTCTGGTAACCAGAATCCCCTCGTTGTAAAGCGAGAAGATTGCGTCGGCCGCGAGGAGGTCCCTGTCGTAATGCGCCTTCTCGATCTTCTTGTCGACCGAGACGTTCGAAGTGGTAAACTTCTCGAGAGGAGCCGACGGCCCGTAGGGCTGCGTGTCCTCACTCAGCGAGAGCACCTTCCGTGGCGCCTTCGACAACCTGAGTTCGGTGTCCACAGGGCGCGAGGCCATGGAGAGTTCCTGGAGCCTCTGCATGGTGGACGTTGGATTGGCTGCGTCCTCGACCCGGGCTCGCATATTGCCCCTCACCAGCGAGTACCTATAGTCGACGATTGTCTCGATTGGTCTGCCCAGCCATTCCTCAGGCGTGTCGAGTATCGAGGTGTCACCATATTGCGGTGGGACCATCGGGCCTATCGAGACCTTGGGGTACCCATACCGGCCGACAAAGACGCCCGGTGGAGATGAACCTTCAATCTGGTCTGTGAAGGCGGTCTCGCTGAAGCGAGCCATGGACTGGGCCTTGACGATGATGGGACAGCGCGGCTTCCCGCAGAGGAGCTTGGCTCCCCTGCATTGGAGACACATCCAGGCGGGCGGACTCTCTGTAACCTCGATGGCCTTTGCTATCCTCTCCTCGAGCCCTATGCTCTCTGCAGACATGAGGTTAGAGAGCCAGGTAATCCTCCGAGGCAGGGCTATTCAGGCCGGCAGGAACGCAGAATCTTAAAGCTCTTCTTGCGTCACTCGGCGACCAGTACCTTAGATTCGCCGCGGTCCTTTACCACCCGGTAGGTCTGGTCGGCGAAGCTCTCAAGCTCCTTGTCGTGGGAAACGATTATGACTTGGGGGCTCTCGATTTCGTCGAGAATCTCCCTCATCTTCGCCAACTGCTCGTTGCTGAACCCGTCGGTGGGCTCGTCCAGAATCAGGAGGTTCGATTTCATCCCCGTCGACACCCTCTGGACTATGCCGTTTAGTGCCAGCCTGTACGCAAGGGCGAGACTCGTCCTCTCGCCTCCGCTCAGGTACTCGACGTCCTGCTCGTAGCCGTCCTGTTCGACCACTGGCGTAAAGTCCTCGTCGATGCGGGCCTCCTTGCTCTGGTCCTCGACAAGAGTCGAGAACCATTCCTGGAAGTGGGAGTTGAAGTCCTCGTTGATGTTCGTGAGAACCTGCCGCTCTATTGCGTCGAGAGACGGCACGAAGTAGTCCTCTACCCATATGGCGTGCTCCCTGAGCGAGGACGCCTTCGACTTTCCTGCCTCTTTGACCCTGACAGCCTCCTCGTCATCGAGGATTCCCTGCTTCAGGTTCTCCACGTCTCTTTCTGCCTTGTCCGCCGCCGACCGCAGCCCCCGCAGCTTCAGCTCGGCGGATCTGATTTCCGCTTCAATCCTTTCGATACTGGCAGAAACGCCGCCCAGCTGCTCGATCTCCTTCCTCGCCTTGAAGAGCTTGTTCTCCAAGTCTTCGTACTCGTACATCACCTGACTCTCCTTCATCCTCCTTTCCTTGAGCTCGCCCTGGGCCTCGGACAGGCTTTTCCGGTGCTCCTCCAGGCTGTCCATCAGCGAGGCATACCTTCGTTTCGACTCCAAGAACTCCTTCGCCTTTGCGAGGGCGACTCTGTGCTCGTCCAGTGTTCTCGCTTGTTTGTCCTTCTCGAGAACCTTCATTTCCTCCTTCGCGACAAACTCGGCGGGGTCGGCCTCCCGGTCGCAGGTGGGACAGCTGCCTGTCTCTCGAATCGATCGGTATTCCTCAATCTTTGCGTCGGTCGTCGCCTGCAGGCGCGTGAGCTCCAAGATGTGGGTCTCCAGTCCGCCGACCTCCGCCGCGAGCTCCATCTCGGTCTTGGTGGAAGGATTCTCCTCGATCTCTCCGACCTCGACCTGTTGGCGGAGCTTGGTCACCTTCTTCTCCCTTGCCTCAATGTCCTTGGCTAGCTCGGCAAGCTCTCTTGACTTGGACGCGAAGAATCCCTCGAGGTCAGAGAGCCTCTGCCTGGCGGCCGTGAGTTCCCTCTCGTTCCCGCGCAGGGTTTCCATTTCATCATCGAGCGCGGCCTTCTTCTTCTCCTCTCTTCCGATGCTCTCAACAGCCTTGGCCACCTCCACCTCCTTGGCCTCGAGTCTGGCCCTCCTCTCTCGGATTCTGTCTGTCAGCGTGCCGAGGTCCCTCGCGCTCGCCTCGAGCTCCCGCGCCCTGCTCTGTATCTCTCTGTCCAGGTCCAAGGCGTTCTCCTTCGCTATCTTGTATTCCTCTATGCCGAAGGCCTTTCTGAGCGTCTGTAGCCTTAGGTCGGCAGGCATGACGAGAATCCGCTTCATCTCCTCCTGGGGCGTGTAGACAGCATATCGGTAGATGACGCTCTGGGCCTTCGGGTCGAGCGGCTCCTTGAATCCCAGGATCTTGAGCATGCGCTCCTTCATGTCCTTTGGCGAGAGGCTCTCCGTGCCGTCTGGAGTCCTGAGCTCGCCGTCGGTCTGCTGGACCTTCCCAGCCTTCCTGACCAGGTTCCGCGCCACCGAGTACTCAGTCCCGTCGACCTCGAAGACAAGGTTGACAGTGCCGTTCTGCTCGCCCGACCTGAGCAGGGAAGCGCCTTTCTCTGAGCCGAGGCCGAAGAGGGCGAATTCGATTGCCATGAGCAGAGTAGACTTCCCCGAGCCTATGTCGCCCTCGAACAACGTCTTACCCAATGTGAGCTGGATGGTCGCGTCTCTGTAGCTCCGAATGTTCTGAAGGCCGATGCTCCTGATAATCATCTGCGGGTGGCCTCCTCAAGGCCGAGGACTGTCTCTCCATCCTCGACCACCCTTTCCGTGTAGTCCTTCTTCGATTCATCACCTTTTGGTCCCTGCCTAAGGGACTTCAGGAGTTGCTTGGCAGTGTCGACGCCTTTCCCTGCCCTCAGGCGTTCTGGAGCAACTTTGACCGTCCCAATCCCCTCCTCGAAGGTCCTGCTCTCAATCGACGCTGGATTCTCCCCGGGTTGCCTCTTCACAGCGTAGTCCTTTGAAGAGAGGCCATGCCTGTTCAGGTAGACGAAGAGCGCGCCTCGTTCCATCAGCCTTCCCCGAATCTCAGTGAAGTTGATGTCAGAGGTCTTTCCGCCCGACAGTTCCCCACGCACCTTGAGGGCGACAACCTTGCCAGCTACATCGAGTTCCTCGGCTTCCCTTTCGATTCTGGACGCCGCTTCGACGCCGTTCTTGCCCGTAGCGTCGAACTCGAGGTACGCGCCCCCGAAGCTCTCCATCGGAACGAACGAGACCTTGCGGACCGTTTCGTCGAACTCCACCTCGTAGAAGCCCCTGGACTCGCCCCTGGCGGTCGACTCGATGTCCTTGCCGTATCCCGTGAATAGTGGGCCGGGGAAGACCACCCTACTGTATCCTGGGAGCGAGAACTCGCCTTTCTGGTGTATATGCCCTCCAGCGTAGTAGTCGAACCCCTCCGGCAGGTAAGAGATAGGGATTGTCTCCATCTCGCTGAGATATGCGGGTTTGAGCTCGCTCAGTCCGCTGTGGAACAAGAACACCTTGAAGCCCCCCAGCCGCTCGAGGCTTTGCTTGTCGAGAAGCTCGTAGTGCTTGCTCTCGAGCCCCATCTTGCGGGCTGAAATCCCACAGAGCTTCGCGCCGGTCGCACCATCCTCGAAGACCTCGAGCTCAATCCTGCCGTCGGTCTCCTTCCATTTCGAGACGTTCGTCAACAGTCCTGTCGTCTCGATTATGTCGATGATTGAGGTGCTCGAAGGGTTGTAGTCGTGGCTGCCATAGATTACATAGACGGCTACCCCAGCATCCTTGACCTCGCGCAGCTTCCTAACGACCTCGTTGACTATTCCTAGGTCGGGGATGCCCACGTGAAACAGGTCTCCTGAAATGAGCACGAAATCCACCTTCCGGGCCAAGCAACGATCCAACGCCTCACGGAAGACGCGCATCTCGAGCTGCCGCAGGGCAGGCTCCCTGTGCGCCCCAAGGTGTATGTCAGCCATGTGCGCGAACTTCTTCATGTTCTGTGCCAGAATCCGGGGATTCTATTATCTGTGCCGCGCGCTGGGCGTCTCCTCACCGGGAATCTGGGGAGGGGTGGGGAACTCAAACTCTCCGCTTCCAAGTTGTCGACCCTAATGACATTCTCTGCCCTTAGAGTTACACATGAAAACTACGGACGAACTGCCAGCTGTAAACGAAAATAGAGTTTTCATAGACTCTGGGTCTACCTTCCTGTGTTTCTTTCTGTACAGGTTAGACTCGTCATAGTGACGCTCAACTCCAGTATAAACTATGTTATATTTACTGGAAGTATACTAATTATTCACAAAGTTTATAACATGCAAACGGAGGGCCTTTTTCTGCAAATGAGTTTCAGAGGAGCGGTTTCACGTCTATTCCATTCCAAGGCCGGTAAGCTTCTTCCAATCCTATTGATTGCGCTGCTTATCGGATCTGCGAGCTCGACAGTCTACGTCTACTATATTGGCAACGCCACAGGAACAGTCAAGACCTCAGACATGCAACTCCGTGCAGGCACCGATTCTGGGTCCTGCACTACATCCTGGCCGTGCGCCACGGTCACCCCAGTTAGTACCAACGACTACGAGACCATAGCGTTCAGCTTGTTCCCGTCAGTCGCAAGCGCCGTACAGCCGGCGACCTATTACTCGAACCTCACGACGATCCAGAACCACGGCACTGTGGCCCACTCGCTCAAGGCGGTGGACCTCTACAACTTCGGAGGTACCCCGGGTCTCTCCGCGCTGGGCAAGATTGTCGTCTACTACTGCACCACGCAGACAGAGTTCAACCCAGACGGGACTCTTGTCACTCCAGCCGACTGCCTCGGTTCAGCAACGATCATCTCAACCACCAGCGGTGTCCAGGTAGTGTCAGGCGCGTTCCCGAGCAGCTTGGCTGCCGGAACGAAGGGCTACATCGAGCTCTACGCATACGCGCTCAACACGGCTACCGCAGGCAACACAATCACGTTCACACTCTCGTTCCAGTGGCTCTAGGCAAGACGTCGCGCAGGCGACGCCCCTAGGGCTTCACCCGCTCTCGTTGGGAGCAAACCGAGTAGTAATTGGGATGAGTCCGAGACACGCGGCACGCGTAGCGGAGGCATGGCTAGGGGAGCCTCTTCAGCGCGCCTCTACCGACCGCGTGCCTAGGAATCAGACGGGCCTTTCTCTCCATGAGGGCCGGACCAGCCATCATCTTCACATGGAGGCGGAAGCCTAGTGCCAATACGTTCGATTAGGCGCCGGTATCTGCTGCTGATTCTGACGGCGACGCTGATGCTGGCGTCCTGGAGTCCGGTAGGTGCCGGCTCCGTCTACGACTACTACGTCGGCAACTCTGCCGCCACCGTGAGAAGCCCGACAGTCGTCCTGCAGGCAGGCACGGCAGGGACCTCGACGGTCGACCCGACGACTGTGTCTGCCACAGCGGGCGTCAGCGCAAGCCTCACATTCTACGAGAGCGCCAGCGCCCCCACCACATGCACAAGCCCGACCGTTGATACCTCAACCACCGCGCCCGGGACCTCCGGGTCCTTTGCACTAACCGCCGGCCAGACTGCATGTCTTTGGACGCCCCAGTACCCAGTCAGCACGACCATCTACGCCGGGACATCGACGCTGAATCTTTGGGCCGCTGAAACGATACCTCCTTCAGTCGACGCATCTGCGGTGACCACGACGAAGTATGGCATAGACGCTTCTCAACAGACCACAGGGACCGCTCCCGCCAGCCTCAGTGTAACAATTACCACTTCATCCGCGAACGAACTTGTCGTCGCATACGTCTCCTGGTACGACAGCCATGCGCCGTCTTACACGGTGTCGTTGTCGGGAGGGAGCCTGACTTGGGCGGCGAGAGGGGGGGAGCTTACGAACGGAAACTATCACATTGAAGAATTCGATACCGTGGCGGCGTCCACTCTCTCGTCCGCCTCGATTACGGCGACCTTCTCCACCAAGCTGTTGGCAGGGGAAGGGGCCGTCCTGACCGTTTTCACCATCGCCGGCGCGAACACGGCTTCGCCCTTCGATTCTCACTCGGGCCTCCCTGCAACGGGCACCGGCACTTCCAAGACGCCTGCGGCCTCAGTCACGACGAGCAACGCCCACGACCTGCTAATCGGGGGCCTTGTCTCCGCCTACGCCGCTGGACTCACATGCACCGTCGGTTCCGGTTTCCTCCGGGTCTATGGATCAGCGTGTACCTCGGCCGGGACGGGCGCTACCGCGGCTGCGGGAGACGCCGAGTATGACTACGTCACCTCCACCCAGCCCGGCACCTCGGTTGGAGAGACTCTTAGCGCCAGCGAGGCATGGGCCTTCGAGGCCGACGCGGTGCAGATGTCCGCGGGCGTGACGCTGACTACCACCGCGTCCCCCGACGTTGTTATCGTGCTCGTCTCCAGCACCACGGCGTTTACAACCACAGTGACGGATGGCTCCGGGCTGACGTGGACCAGCCGTCAGACGGCCACCAACACCGCAGAGGCCAACGAGGTGTACGCCATAGCCTCTAGCACCCTGAGTTCCGACAGGATAGGTGTGACCTTCAGCGCGCTCGGCGGGCTCTACACGATAGTAGCCATGGGCATAGAGGGCGCGAACACGGCTTCGCCCTTCGATGGGACAGCGCAGACGGCCACAGGCACCTCGGCAAAGCCATCGGTCTCCTTCACCACCTCGGCCACAGACGACCTTGTCATCGGCATGGTCGCAACAGGCGTGACCGACACTTTCACTGCAGGAAGCGGTTTCGCCATAGTCCAGTCTGGATCGTACGGA
>Ga0326728_10020908_pt1 | contig 12393 bp, 7 predicted proteins | sample MB3enrmetagenome_FD_207602 | JGI IMG/M metagenome (GOLD analysis project Ga0326728, IMG submission 207602) | Lab enriched peat soil microbial communities from McLean, Ithaca, NY, United States - MB31MN | ecosystem: Environmental > Terrestrial > Soil > Wetlands > Peat | place: USA: New York...
GCGCATTGAGAACTATATCCTGCGAGCCTTTGATGACCGGGGCGTCCAGGGTGAGAGCCCTTGCTATTGCGATATCCGTGCCGTCATCATCCTGGCTCCGGCCAAGGTCAAGGGAAAACTTGCTCGTAAGGGTGATGTCATCGAACCCGCTCTTGACATACCCTTTGATATCATCCGTGGTGACACTTAAATTTCCTATGGCAGGATCCACATAGTTGGTCTTGCTTATGATGAGGGTCCCCCCCTTCAGACCGTCGAGGTAGGAATTCGCCTTGAGAATTCCATTGTTATCAAGTTCACCGGAAGCGGACAGCGTCACGGTCCCGGGATTGGAAGCGATATTGATCGATGAGACGGTGCCGTCATTATTGGTGAGCGTGTAGGGGGTCGGCTGCGATCCCGACACATCGATTATTGCCGCTGAACCATTGGTTTTATCGGCATCGATATTAAGGTTGCCATTCAGCACAAGGTTTTTGGCTACAAGACTGACCTCCCCGGCATCTACCGGGGTCATGGTTGTCTCGAGTCCCGTGGCAGGCGCAGTCAGACTCGGCTTGTTGTATCCTGCCGCGCTGATGGTTGCTGTGGAATATATCTCCAGACCCAGTTCCGTTGGCTGTTGATTGTCTGTAGTGTGGCCTGTTGTCGGATCACTTGCCGTGACATTGATCTTGCCGGCAGGTGCGCTAACAGCGCCGGCGATCTCGACGCGGGGAGCCTGGATGGTAACAGCACCTGCGGGTGCTGTTTCCAGAGACGACCCTTGAGCGAGATGTATCGTTGCTGCGATGTCTTCAATGCCTGCATCCACATTTGACTGTATGGGAATAATCAGCGGATTACCGGCACTCGCCGTGATGGAAGATGTGCCGAGATACGCAGGGTCAATGGTGAAGAGCCCCTTCTGCTTCAGGTCCTCACTTGATGCCGCCTCCATGGCGCTGTAATTGTCGATACCGGCATTTCCACCTGCCGGGACCGGCGTGATCATCTTCACCAAAGACGGCATGAGTGTTACCGGGTCATCATCCAAGCCGATCTTCAGATCGTGCAGGCTGTAGAGCGCAATCTGGGTGAAGCCCGTGTCGTCCAGACGGTGCTCCCAGAGGTTGACCGTGCCGGGCGTATATTTGTCTTTATCGAGTGTATCGAGCGGGCTGTCCGTCACGGCAATTTCCGGGGCGTGAAGCTCGATGGTGCCTCCGTTGCTGCCTGCCAGGGAATAGCCCCTGATATCGCCGTCCAGGATAATGGCAGACCCCTGGATGTCGAGTGTTCCGGCATTCCCGCCTGTTATCACACCATTCTGCGATATGGCGTAGCCGCCGCTCACATCCACGCGTGCGTTACTGGTTATCAGGACGCCGGCGCCGTTTTCGGTCATATCCTGAAGGGTTATGGTCCCGCCTGTTGTATGTCCGGTCGGTTTCAGGCCGATGTCCGTAGTCCCGGCCTGGGAGTTGTCTATGCTGAGACCGCTCACATCGAGCGTGCCGTCGATGGTGATCTGCTGCTGCATATCGCGGTAGTCCGGGTTCGGTGTTGTGCCGTCCGCCTCATACTGGGGGCATGTCTTGCTTTCTTCAAGGTTGAAGGTTATGGAACCAGAGGGGATAGTCACCACGGCATCGTCTTCTATTGTGCGGGCAGTGATATTCAACGTTCCGCCGGGCTGCAGGGAAAGATCAGCCCCTTTGTCGATGGTAACGCTGGTATTGGAATATATGTCTATCTCCCCTAATGATGCATTGTTCAGGGTATCGGGGGAAATAAACGATACACCTTTCCTGTCAGCGGGATAGGGATTGAGCTTTGTATCTATTCCGAAATCCGTAGGGATGCGGCCAAAGTCCTGGCTGATCACGACATCTCCGAGGATACGGTCGGTATCGAGTGCTTTAACTGTACTTGAGTCATTGTTTGTTGGAACAAGACCGGCTTGGTTTCCCATGATAAGGGTACCGCTGTCCGGCTCCTGCTGGGATCCTGCCAGCACCTTGGTGTCCCCGCTGGCGTTCAGCGGGTCCGATGCAGACGTCTGGAAGATCCCGGCCTGGGCAGACCCTTTCATGGTTCCCTCGAATGCGATATGGGGCGCAACAAGGGTGAGGGTCCCGGCATCATCACCCTGGGAGAACCCGGGGGCATAGTCCTTGATCGAGTTTGAGCCGCCGTAGTAGATGCCGCTGAATGTCTCCGTGATGCCGAAGCGCGTGTACACCTCCTGGTCATTTCCGAGCACCATGTTATACGTTATCCATTCGGGGGCCGAGCTGATGTCATACACCGTGTTGCCCGAGACGAGCTTTGTGGTATCATAGGCACCGGCAGCATAATTGATGCCGCCCCCTGAAAAATCGACGGTTGAGCCCTGCTTGGCAATGATGTCGCCGTTTGTCACTTGGATATTGATCGCGCCCCCCTTGGTGCTCTGGTCCTGGGCCGACACAGGTATGGTTGCGATGCTGCCCGAGGTGTCGCCTATGGAAGTCCCGGTCTGGGCATTGAAGCTGACATTCTGGCCCAGGAGAATACCGTCCTTCTGGCCGTTGTCGTCCCTGAGCTGTACGCTGTTGAGCTGGGCCTGGATGAGATTTGCGCCTGCAGGCTTGTCCTCCCATACCCCTGAGGCGTCGATGGTGCTGCCGGCATCCAGCAGCACGCGGTCGGTTGCAAAGAGGTTGATTGTGCCGTGCGGGGATGAAATGACGCCCTGGTTCCAGATGTACTGCAAGGGAGAGCCATTTGTTGTGTTTTCGAAGCCGTCGATCGTTATGTATCCCTGAGGATGAAAGGAGCTGTCGCCAGTCTCCGGGGAGGTGGAGATGGGGCAGGTGGTTTCGCTTGATGGGCCTGTTTCCACCTCGTCCGTGGCGCGCAGCTCGATCGTGCCGTTATTCTTGAGGGCAACGATGTTCTTCACAATCCCGTCCTGGTTCACCACCCGGCCGTAGAGCCCTGCAAATCCGCCGTCTGCCTCGATGGTCCCGGTTTGGGAATTGGTGGTTAGGCCGCTTTTTTGCCCGGTGTCGTATGAATTGATTGTTAGCAGCCCATTAAGGCTGTTCTCTTGCAGGGCAATATCCTTTCCTGCAGCGAGAACGATATATCCCTCGGGTGCATTGATGGTGCCGTAATTCTCCACCTGGGATCCGACCAGGAATACCGAGCCGAGCGCGTCGGTATTGATCGTGCCCTGGTTCGAAACAACGCCTGTGGTATCGGTGTCTTCACCGGTGAAGTGCAGGGTGCCCGACCCAATGTCTACGGGCATGAGGGATGTGGCGATGAGCGAGTGTACATTGACCTTGGAGCCCGGGCCGAAGAGGATGCCGTTCTGGTTGATAAGGTATATCTGCCCGTCGGACGTGAGGTTGCCGTAGATCTGGGAAGGGTTGGAGTCGTTGATGTAGTTCAAGAGAGTCCAGTAGGTCTTTCCCTGCTGGTCGAAGACGACCGAGGCGTTGGAGCCGATGTCGAAGGACTGCCATTGTATCACGGCATTCTGATCCGTCTGGTGGATGGTGAGCGTGTTGTTGGCAGGAGCAGGGATTGCAGCATTCGTGACGGCACCTGCACTCGTGCTGAGCACAGGCAGTTGGGTGGAGCTTATCGGCTTCAAGGCAATATTCCCGTAGAACCCGGGGATGGTGGGCGCGGCCGCATAGGTGAAGGCAGGAAAGAAGACCTGGCATACGACCTGGATGGCCGTCACAATCCGTATCACCTTTCTCAAGCGCCTGTTCATTCTCATCATGGTTCATCCCCCCCTTAGAACTGCCCTTTGATAAAGAAATGCAGCATCTGGTCGTTCTTGTCGGTCTGGTCCGTCTTCCTCAGGGCAAAGGCATAGTCGGTTTCAAACTGGAGATATCTGGTCAGGCTCCCCCGCAGACCTAAGCCTGTCCCGTAGATGGCCGCTCTCCTGTCCTGCTGGGGCAGCGGATCGATGGTGGTGAGCAGGGCTGCATCAAAGAAGAGGTAAGGCGTCAGGTATGTGGTGCCCTGGTCCGGGCCTGAAAAAATATATGAAGTCGATTTCGAGGCTTTGGGTATCTGAAGCATTTTCATCAGATCCGTCGCGCGCAGCTCTATGGTGCCGTGGAGCGCGTTGTCGCCGGCCTCCTCGCTTTCCTTGTACCCCCGGACACTCATCATGCCGCCTGCCGTGTACTGCTCGTAACTGAGCAGCGGCTGGTCGCTCGACTGGCCGTCGACCTTGAGGAACAGGCTTAAGTCTTTCGGCAGCGTCAGGTCGCGTTCCACGCCGAGCTTTGTAATGAAGTAGTCGGCCCGTGCCTCGAAGCGGCTGTCTTCGAACTGTGCCTCTCGGGTGCTGAACCCCCGGAAGCAGGTGCTCATGCCGGCCTCGAACCGCGTTGCCCCTAATGAATCAGGCAGGTTCGCATGATACTGGATGTTAAACGGCAGATAGGTGATCGGAGTCTTGATGCCGCTTGTGGCGTCCTGCGTGCCCTGGGTCTCTCTCATGTGCTTGTAGTCGACGCCAAACGATATGCTGTGCGAGTAGAGCTTGTAGAAAGGGAGCGGCACTGCATGCTGGAGCCCGTAGATGTCGCCTTTGCCGTTCACCTGGAAGCCTTCTCCGAATGCGGTCTGGCTGTCGGACAACACGGCGTATGCGGCCAGCACATGGTCTTCGTTCCAGGGCGCAGGGAGCACATAGGAGGCGGCAAAGGCCTTCACCTCGTCTGTTTCCTGGGGTGACATCTGGTACTGGAGGCTGATGCTGTGGCCGCTCTGCCAGAGATTGTCATAATGAATGACCCCGTTCAGCCTCAGGTCGCTCGTGTCGTGGGTCGAACGGTTGTTCAGCTCGATGCTGCCGTGCAGGGGGAAATAGTCCGTGACCCTCAGATCGACGTCCGTTGTCCCGAGCTCCTTTCCGGGCATGAGGATGGGCGCGATCTTGAGGTCGGAGGCGCTGTTCGCCTTGTTCATTTCCTCCTGCACCTCAGGCACGTAGAGGAGCTCGCCCCGCCTGAAGGCCGGGAGCATTTCCAGGATCTTTTCCTTAGTATAGTAGCGGTTCCCGGTAACCCTTACCTCACCGATCTTGCTCTCGATGACCTCCAATGTCACCACCCCCTCCTGCACCTCCTGCGGGGGGATATTAACGAGGACCGTAGGATACCCTTCGTTGTGGTAGATTTTTTCAAGGTATTTCCTCGCCTCCTCGACATCTTTCGAGGTCTTGTTCTGCCCGGTGTAGAATTTGAGGCCTTCGATGATCCTGTCATAGTCCAGCAGCGTGTTGCCCTTGACGATATAACCCTTGATCTCAAAGGCCGTCTCTTCCTCCTGGGCCGTATGCCCGTCCCGGAAGAAGACCAGAAGGGTGAATATCACCACCACAATGATCCACATGATCCCCGTGAACAGCCCTGAATCATCATCCTGTGTGTTATCTCCCTTATCAGCCGGGCCCCCGTTGACATAGCCATACCTTTGGCGCTGCTGACGCTTTATCCCCTTCATCAATTTTCCCGCTTCCCTTCTTCTGTCTGTTCCCGGCCCTTGTGTTTTTTGTTATGCTCACTTCCCGGACGTGCAGCCCTTCTGTCCCTGCGGCAGTGTCAAGGGGGCTGCCTCGGCTCTGTTCCCGCCTGCCACGCCGTGTGTGATGCAGTGTATCTCATCAGCGAGTCTTGCTGCGTCGTTGAACCCGCTGAGCTTTTTCAGTACCGTCCCGTCAGGGCTTAGGAGCACCGTGAAGGGGAACCCGTCCTGCTGGTACATTGTCTTGTAATCTTTGTTCAGGTCCGAATCGATCTTCACCCACACGAATCTTTCCGCCATGGCCCTGATCCTCGGGTCTGCAAGGGTCTCATCAAAGTATTTCTTGCTCCACTGGCACCACGATGCATAGAGCACGAGCAGGACAGGCTTGTGTTCTTCTTTCCCCTGTGAAAGGCCTGCCTTGTAGTCATCACTCCAGGTGATCTTCATGGCTTCCAGGGCCGCTTTGGGTATTGAGGAAACAGCCTCGACATCAAGGATGATGTTCTTCCCTGCCAGGGGCTTGTTCAGATCGACCGTAAATGTCTTGTTGTCGCTTGAGATGATGGTACCCTTTTTCCCTTCTGCCTCGAAGTCGGCGCCGATCAGTGGGGTGAGTTTGATATAAATCATGTCGCCTTTCACGCTGACGACAGTCTTCCCTAAGGGGCTTTTCTTTGTAAAGCCGTCCTTTGGCAGGTTCTCGAGCACCGCCTCCTGCTCGGTCACCTTCTTCACCTTTGCCGGGAAGTACGGGTTGGCATCTACCCGCTCGCCTACAACCGGGAGCTTGTTGAACCGGAGCACATATTCACCCGGCTTCATGGTGAAGGTCTTCTTCACGGTCTTTATGCAGTCGAACTGTTTGATCAGATTCTTATCAATGGTCCCGTAAGCATTCTGCGCCGGTACCGTGACGGTCCGTTTTTCGCCTGCATGCATCCCGGGGAGTACATCCTTGAGTCCGGGCACCGGGCCGTCTTCGCCGGCGATCATATCGGCGGGAATCTGGCAGTCGGGCTCTTCGTATCCCTTTGCCCTGCTCGTACCGGCCCCGGATGCTATAAGCGGTTCCGTGGTGTAGATCAGTTCTCCGCTCTCGGTCTTTGCCGTGATGTTAATGGTGACCAGGTCGCCCCTTTGTATCTCAATGTTCGCAGGCGGGGCCGCATCCGCTGCATGCAGGCCTGCATGTATCCAAGCGGTCATAGGCAGCAGAATACTGATCATGGTTGCGGTTATTATGATGGGGAAAAGGCGTCCTTTCTTCATGGTTGCTTGTCCTTCTGGGTTTTTTCGCCGGTGCCTGCGCTCCGGGGCAGTATGGACTCGACTCGCACATCGCACATGAGCTCTTCACCGCCGAAGGGATGCCCGTAGTCGATGGTAAACGTGGTTTCCGTCACTTTGATGATCCGGCCCACCTGGGATGCGCTCCGCACAAGGTGGCCCACCTGTGCATCGGTTACGATGTCGTAGTGGTCGGGGTAATCCTTGATCACCCCCTTGCCGAACGGCTGGTCAACGATACGGCCGTCTTGAACCTCGATATGGATGATTGCCTCCTTATCGGTGATACTCTTCACGGTACCCACAAAACCCTCAAAGGAAAACGCCTGCTCACCTATGGCAGGGGTATGGCCGAGCTTGTCTTTCAGGGGCTTCAGTGCCACCTTCTGGTCCTTTTCCTTGCGCGCCACGCGGCCGAGGGTTGTATAGCGGTCATCATCATTCAGGTCGGAGGGGACATCGGCCTTGAGCACGATGGTGTTGTTTTCCCCCACCTTCATGCCCACAATGGCCTTGGCCAGTTGAGCCGCCACTTCCAGTTCGAATATCTTGAGCTTGCCCAACCTCGGGTAGTTGTCCGGACCGCCGGCCACAAGGTCTTCAGGGCCGTATTTCTTGAAGGGGAGGAATATGCCTGCATGTGCGGCATCGTCTCTTGCGATCTCCTCACGGGTGGTGAGCACCACCTCGCCGCTCATCAGGCGGCAGGTATAGCTCACCATGGCAGTGTCTCCCTGCTTCACCCGGAGAGGGCCGAAAACGGAACAACCGCTGAGTGTTGATACAATGATTATGGTTATCAGTGCGTTAATGACCTGTTTCCGGTTGTTCCTCATGTATCTTTTTCCCCTTTCTCATGATGTATATTTTTTACACTTTGGGGAAAGGCTCATGAAGAGCCCTTCCCCATTGTGTGAAACCCTGTTCTTTAAACAACAACTACTTACTGCGGACAGGTATTTCCAACGTTGGTCGGGTATGTGAAATCAGTTGACTTCGCCACACTCATCTGACAGTTGGTTGCCCAATAGCCGACCTCGGTGGCAGGCAGGTTGGCCGGATTGGATACGAAGGTGACCATGTTGTTGAGCAGACCGGTCAATACCGGGCCCAGGTTATTCGGCCAGTAGAGCTCCTCGTTTGACCAGTAGTCATACTGTCCCTCTACGATATGGTTATGATCGCCGGTGACACCCTGAAAGGTCAGCCGTGTGGTGTTGGCAACCACCTGGTCGGAATCGGCATAGCCGACAGCGTTGGACTGTGTAGCGACACAGGACATCTCCGTGCTGGTACCGTCATTGAAGTATGTCACAGGGGATATTCCCGCAAGGTAGGCAAAGTCTGTGGTCAGGACCTGGGTTTGCACCAGTGTGTAATCGCCCCTCATGATAGCGGCATCAAGTGTGGCAACCGTGCCCGAGCCTGCATGCCTCATGCACACGACGATCGGGGTCGATGCCATGCCGGCCTGGGAGGAAGTTGTGGGGTACAGCTGGTCCCAGTCGGTAACCTGTCCGGAGAAGATCTGGGTGACCATGAGCCTGGTCAAGTTGGTGACACTGGCCAAGTCTGCATTCATGCTGTTCTTCCAGAAGGAAAAGGGCACGACCAGGGGTGATGCATTGGTATACTGATTCGCGGCTCCGCCCACGCCTGTCCAGATGTTTATGTCTGTAGCGGGGTTATTGCCGTATTGGACGGTCCTGGAAGTATAGGCTCCGCCTGCAGGGCCGTTCAAAGCACCATTGCTTGTCTGGGCGAACGTCTGAACCTGCACGTCTGACGCTGCAACGTTGACGGTTACGCACTTGGTTCCGCCTATGGTGTGTGCGACCCAGTTGGGAGCATTTGTCTCATCCGCCATGGTTCTTTGATTGATTGCGCAGGGGGCGGAGACACCGAAGAGATCCAGACCCTGAACTGCCTCGATGCCGTCATAGGATGCCTTCGAAGAGTAGCGCAGGACAAGCGTGTCACCAGCGGCGTCGAAGCCCTTGCCCGGGCCTTTTGCTGAGCCTACGATGTTGGCGGCGCCGTTGCAAATCGCGATGCCGTTCTTGTTGTCCGCAGTATAGGCCTTGTAGATATCGCCTGCTGCGCAGCCTACGAAGCCGAGGAATCCGACATCGGATGCGGTCCAGTAATTGTACTCTGCCGAGGCGCCGTACATATTGATATCGTATTCTGCTGCATGGACCATGGCGCCGATGGCCAGCATGGACATGCCGAGGATCGCTGATTTTATATATTTCTTAAACATGGGGTATTCTCCTTTTTTATAGTTTATTCATTCTTTACCATGATGCGGTTAGGCGGCTGTCTCTGCACCCTTCCTTTTCAGACCGACAAGGCCAAGCAGCCCTGACCCGAAGAGGAGTATGCTCGCCGGGATTGGGGTGGCGGCGGGGGGGGCGGTCTCGGCGACTATGCTGCCGTTGCTGTTGATTTGAAGGATGCTGTAGTAGGGGGTGTTAGCCGCGGCGGACGCTTTACCAACGTTGAAGTGGTAGAGGTACATGGCCACTGAACCGCCCGCCGTATCGAGGGCGGCAAGGTTGGACTCGCCGGTAGAGGAGGCGGCCTGATTTAAGCCTGCATAGTAGCCGGGGGTAGTCCCATTAGAATCCATCGCTGTGGAATATGAATGAGTGTTGGATGGACTGCCATACTCGATCGAAGAGGTGCCCAGCGAACTGTAGTAGCCGGTGACATTGGTAAAGGCACCACTAAAGTTCGTAATGTTTTTGCTATTCATTGCCGGGGCTGTAGTCTGCGTGGTTGCAAAGTACTCCTGGTAGGTTCCCGTACCGCTGAAGGCAAAGAGCCCGATCTGCAGCTGCGAATAGCTCGTTGCCTGGAGTCCGGCGAGATTGATGCTGCCCGCAGCGGCAAGGGTCAGGGGGGATGCGAGCGTGTCAATGTTCACATTGGTGATACTGCCGAGATCAATGGCTTCATCAGCCGTTTTACCATTGTACACGACCGCTATGAGATCGTTGGTGGTGAAATAGGCAAATGCCTGTGAAGAAAGTGCCGTCATGAGCACTATGGTTAACACGGTTATGAATCTGGGTTTCATGTTTTATCCTCCACGAATTTTTTTGTGATGCCGGGTGCTTCTTTTCTTTCGTAAGCAATCGTTAAGGGATTTTTTTCTTCAAGAATTGCTTGCCTCTCCTTCTCCTCATCACCCCCTTTCTTCCGGCCTCTATCCGTGCGCACCATGCGCGCGGGCAGCGTTACGCCGTTCGTTTAAGAGGGCTTTCTGTTCCTTACAGAACGTTTTTCAGGAATGAAGGCGAGCGGTAAATTTCAGCACCGAACAATTCGCAGTGTAAAGTTTCATTCCCCCTAGTTCCTACCTCATGCACATGCTAAGAATCGATCAATGTAAGTCAGCAAAGTACCCTGTATGTATTTCATGATGAGACGCCTTGTACCACCGGTATGTGAACGGAGTATGAATGAACAATGAATTTTCCGTTAATATCGAGAAAGATATGGACGCATTTATCTTATTGATATCATGTGTTATTTTGGGTTCAATCCGCACGCACTCATGCTTTCCATGAGGATTGTGAGATTTGAAATCCGGGTTTACCATAATCCTAGGTACGCCTTGAAAGGGGCACATTGACCGTAACAACGCCGCCGCCCCTCTCCACCTCGAAGGAGAGGGATGAAGCACCCTTCATGTTCCTGGTTGCCAGAGCAGCATCGCCCTGGGAATTCACCGGAACCCCGTTGATGGACCTGATGATGTCCCCCGGTCTCATACCGAACCGGTAAAGCCTGGAGCCCACACCCGCACCACTCACCCTGTAACCCTGGGATCGCGCCTGTTCCTGGGCCTGGGCGATGGCAGGGGCAATGGCGGACATACCCCGGTAAGGCTGTGCCGAGGCATTAACCCCCTGATGGGTCTTCGGAGCACCCGCAGATGCAACCCGGGCACCTCCCTGATCGGTATCCCGGTAATCCATGACGAGCATCTGGTTTATGCCACCCGCGCTCACGATGATCTGATTACGGAATATGGCCTGTATGACGCCGCCTTTCAGCACGTCGCCGATCTTGTAGATGTGCTGCTCTTTGTTCTCCTCGATGATGGCACGCGCCAGATCATTCGGACCGGCTATGGTGCCTTTAAGGATCAGCCCCAGTGACGAAAACGTGCCCACGGACATGGTCTGGTCCATGGAAGCAGGGCCTGTCCTGGCAACCTTGAACAGGTCCCTCAACATGATGACTTCATAGGCCGATTTTATCCTGCCCGGCTTGTTATGCATGACCTTTGTGATGTTGAGTGCCTTCTGAGGAACAGGCGGTTTATAGAGTATGTGGCCAGCTATCGATGTCGCAAGACCGGCTGCAACCCATGCAAACATGCCGATAAAGATCACTCCGCCTATCCATTTATAGGGTATCTGGTTATAGTGTATCTTCATCCGTGACCCGCTGTCGACTAACCCGATAACTTCTTTATATTTATATATGACTTGGAAGTTCAGTCTGGAATAGTCGTACCACGGAATTATCAATAACCTATGAACAAACTGTTAATTTTCGGTTAATCTGTGGATCTCTCAAAACCTCAGTGTACTATAAAAAGGGAATAGACGAGTAACAAAAACGAGCAGGGCTTCACAGCTCATGAATGAAGTCGGTATCAGTCGGGCAGAACTTCAGATTGCCGGTGATTGGGCGAGGATTGAAGCACCGAGGCATATGCTAAGGCCAGTGTTGCAAAGAAGCGGGAGATCCTGGAAAAAAAGGTGATAAAATTTACAGGTGAGTCACGGGCGAGAGAAATAGAAATCAACTCCAAATAATTAAAGATGAAAATGGTGGAGGCGAGGGGAATTGGTAGATCGAACCAAGACAGGAGAGGTTCATGTCATACCGTGCGCTAAGGATTTCAAGCCCTATATGAAAACCATGCAGAGCAACCATTTCAGTCCCTACTTCTTCACATGTTCGGAGTCCAGGGTGGAAGGAAAGCGTTATACTGAGAAGGTTTATAGACGGGTATGGAAAGAGGCCTGTGACAAAACTGGGGAAAATATAGATGTGTACCGTGGCACCAAAACCACCAGGGCCTCACAACTAATGAACGAGGTTGGGCTATCTGCGGCGGGGGGAATCGAAAGCGATACACTGAGAAAGTTTATAGACGGGTATGGAAAGAGGCCTGTGATAAGACTGGTGAAAGTATAGATGTATACCGTGGAACAAAGACTACAAGGGCATCACAGCTCATGAACGAGGTCGGGCTATCTGCATCTGAATTAAAAATAGCAGGCGATTGGGCAAGGATCGAATCCACAGAAGCTTATGCTCGGGCTAGTGTCGCGAAAAAGCGTGAACTAATTGATCGAAAAGTGATCCCTCTTACGCGGCAGTTACGCGGCAGAAAAAAGAAGGATATCGAATAATAATATCAATAAGTTAATGGTGGAGGCGGGGGGAATCGAACCCCCGTCCGAAGACCTTCAACCAAAGGCATCTACATGCTTAGTCTGTATATTAAAGTCTCGGACTCGTTCCGCCCACAGACAGGCTTCCCGGTCCCAACCC
>Ga0326728_10020909_pt1 | contig 12392 bp, 16 predicted proteins | sample MB3enrmetagenome_FD_207602 | JGI IMG/M metagenome (GOLD analysis project Ga0326728, IMG submission 207602) | Lab enriched peat soil microbial communities from McLean, Ithaca, NY, United States - MB31MN | ecosystem: Environmental > Terrestrial > Soil > Wetlands > Peat | place: USA: New York...
TGTACACCAGTGGATTCCAGCACAACTCGCAGCCCCTCCCGTCTGGCCAAGCCCCACGCAATCCAAGTATCATCAGTAGTACCGGTGCGGGAGTGGCGGAACTGGCAGACGCGCAAGACTTAGGATATTGCGATCCTGTGGAAAACTGCCGGTCTTGCGCTCTATGTGCTTGAAAACTATAGCGTACTGGTATGCATAGGCTGGCTTTACGGGCCTACTCTATAAGCACGCACTGTGGGCTTTTGCGATTACAAGCCGGGCACGGTTACTGCTTAGATAGCACGTTTGCATGGCTAGGCCGCCAAAAAGCTTGCATCCGCAGTGCGGGCGTGGTAGGATGCCTTAGAAACGATTTTACCTACCCGTAGTAATCCCAGATCATTTCACGAACAGCCGCGTGGCCAAGGCGAAAATTATTTTGCGTGCACTTCGTTTTGGCGCGCCGCCCCGGAAAACACTGAAAACATAGCAGATGATTCCACGCACAGCCGAAAACCCTGTAACACGCTAGAAAAGTAGTACAGGCCGCAAGGCTTGTAGGTATTGACCAGCGGGCGTGGAGAGCATTTGCTTTTGCTTCCCCACACACAATTTTATGGTTTTGTTTCCTGCCTGGTCACAGGAGCAAAGCGGCTCAGCCGGGAGAATCCCCCAAAAGATTCTTCCGGCCCCGCCCGATTTTCGGAATAGGAGACGTGTGCATGAATTGGCCAAACTCGATGTGGCAGGATCAAGACGAACCGCTATCCCCACTAGAAAGCACGGACTGCGTACCGGCAGAAAGTACGGCTGTGGCTGTGCCCAGCTATGACATTTGGCTGGGGAAAGCAAAGCTCCTTGCTGCCGAAATTCACAACGCCCAGTGGGAATTAGGCGATTGGATTCTGCTAGGTAGCTGTCATTTCGACACACAAGATTTATTCCGTGGCATTCCCGGCTACCTGCTCCTTCACAAAAGCACTGATCAAGACGGCGAGACGTGTTACCGAAGCGAAACCATACCGAACTTTTATAAGGTTACAGCAAAAGAACTGGGCATGGCTGTCCAAACCCTGAAAAACTTGGTCCATGTGGCGCGCGTGTTCCCTGTGGAAAAGCGGAATCCCCGACTCACATTTAGCCACCACCAAGTGGCTGCACCTTACGATAAGCGCGAAGAATATCTAGCCTTTGCCGCGCCCGAAGGCCAGCCCCCGCGGACTGTGGACGCCTTGAAAAAGCACATTGCACAGTGTGAAGGAAAGCCTGTGCCGAACGCTTCAATCACAATCACCGTTCCGGCAGATTTGCGAGACAAGCTGGAAAAGCTTGCTGAATTTGAAGACACGAAATTATCCAGTGTGGTAGCGGACGTTTGTTTGCCTGCATTGGCTGCCTACGTGGCCGACCACACATTGAACTTAATGGCGGCGATGGCATGACACTACTGGCCAGACTGGTTTTTGATTTTATCGCACACCAGCCGGGGGTGGATGGGGCGGCGATCCGCGCGCACTTCAGCCCACGGTTGTCGAAGGAGCCGGTTAACGAAGCCCTCGGATGGCTCCACGCAAACGGGAAAGTTCGGCTCGAAAAGCAAGGCAGGCGGCCAAACGGCAAGTTATGGCCAGCAAAGTTTTACGCTGTAGAAGTTGACCTCAAAACGAAGATAGCCCAATGACAACGATCGGAGATATTCGCGCAGCATTCCCCGAAGGTCAGCCTGTAGGCGACGGATGGCGGATGCGCTGTATCCTGCCCGGCCACGACGACCAGAATCCCAGCCTGACTATCCGCGTGGAACACGGCACCGTGCTTTGTGTTTGCACTTGCAATCGTCAGAAGGAACTGTTCGCGGCTGTGATGAAAAGACTGCAAAGCCGCACGCCACAGGCTGCCGCGCCGGACGCCAGTATGCCAGCCGGGGCCGACTGGGGATATTCGCTGGACAAGCTCCGCAAGGCTGAAGACCAGCTCGGGCAGGCGGAGGAATTCTTAACTGGGCGCGGTATCAGCATGAAGGTCGCGCGCCTGTATCACTGTGGCTATGACGCCGGTTATCTGGTCATTCCGACATTCCGCTATGGCGAATTGGTCAGTGTGAAACTGCGGTGCGTGAAGCCTTGCGCGCCGGAAAATAAATGGAGAAAGTTCCGCAAGTATCAGAAGACGTACTATCTGTTCGGAATCGAAGCGATACAGGACGCAGACCTAAGCTTGGGCGACGACCTCTTCATCGTGGAATCAGAATTGGATGCGATGACGGCCGTCAGCCACGGGTTCCATGCTGTGAGCGTGGACACGGCAGGCCATTCGCTCAATGATGATGACACGGAACAATTGAAGAACTTTTTCGGCGCGCTAGTGTTTGGCCCGGACAATGACGCGCCAGGCCTCCTGTGTGCCGTGCGGATTTCGACGCAATTGGGGATTGACCACACCCAAAGTATTCAGTTTCCGAAAAAAGATTTAGGCGATTTGTACGCGGAAGAACCGGCCACGTTTGTCGAAAGAATGAAAGCATTGCGGAGCGGCTGTATACCGCTGTGGCGGCAAAAGCTACACTCCGTCGATGAATTGGCGCAAGGCGAACCGATACAGATAATCAAGCATATCCTCCCCGAAGGCGTGTCTTTCTTTGGGTCATTATCAGGCGTCGCGAAGACATGGCTTGCCCTTTCGCTATCGAAGGCGCTGACCACGGGCGAACCGTTTCTTGGCGTGTGGGAAGTTCCACAGAAACGAAATGTCATCTATCTATGTCCGGAAATGGGCGCGCGTAGTTTCCGGGCGCGCTGTGAAAAGCTTCACCTTCCAGTATCAGACCGATTCTATTGTCAAACGATAAACGACGGCGCAATTGCGCTTAATGACCCGCTACTGTTCCAAGCGGTGCGCGATTTGAACGGGCCAGTAATCATCTTGGACACAGCTATCCGATTCAGCGGCGCGGAAAGTGAAAACGACAGCATTGAAAATGCAAACGGATTAGCGGCGCTCGCCTTTGCCTTGCTACGCGCCGGGGCGCTGGCCGTGGTTTGCCTGCACCACAGTAAGAAAGCACAAGGTGAGTCGAATTTTATGACGCTGGAAAATGTGCTTCGCGGTACGGGCGACTTCGGCGCGATGGCCGACTGTGTGTGGGGCCTCCAGCACGCCAGAAAACGGAAAGGGAACAATACGTGGGATGATGACTATCTCGTTGAAAGCAAAAACCTGACGCGCGTTTATGTCGAATGTGTCAAACCGCGCGACCTGCCCGCTGCCGATCCTTTCATAGTGCAAGGCCGCCCGTACATTGACGAAACTGGCAATCTGGTCGTGATTGCCACGGATGCCCAAGTGGGCGAAACGCTGGACACGGAAACGGTTTCAGAAACGGCAGCGGAAAAAACAGTAAAGCTCGTCAGGGAAAATCCAGAGATATCCAAAAGCAAGCTGGCTCAGGAAACCGGCATAGGTCGGAATCGAGTGGAAAGTGTGCTGTCCGGGCACGGCTGGAAGTACATAGAGCCCAAAGCGAACGGCCTGAAAGGCCGCTGGGAAGAAAAAATACTGGAAGCCTTCACAGGAGAAGATGATGTCAATTTATAAGCCACCCGCACTGTGGCTCCTGCACTGTGGACCGCTGCACTTCCCTAAAGGTGAAGGGCAAGTGCAGCAGGTCCGCGTGCATCGTGCCGCCTGCACTAGTGCAGGTCCCTGCCCTGCACAGTGCAGGTTATTCAGTGCAGGTCTTTGCAGTGATGACAAAGAAAAAGCAGCCGTGATGATGACAAGGGGTCATGGGGAGCCTCGACTTGGATTGGTGGTACTTTTGGCAGCCGCGCGCCCCATTCGCTTGTGCGCGCCCGGTAATGGTAAGAGAAAGGCCCTGAAAATTTACCAAAGTAAGCCGATTTACCAGCGAAAGGATACGGAAAAGAAGGCCGATGAGTAAACGAAAGTCAATTGACAAAGCGCAAGGGCACTTGTCCAAAGTGGAAAAGGAACGCCGCAAAGTTCAAGAATTGGACATCGTGCGCCCGCAAGGGCTGGATCGCAATCTTCGGAACTGGTGGGCGAAAGCCATCGAAGAATTTGGACATGTGCTTACCGGCGAAGATGCCACAGCCTTGCTGGCCTATTGTGAAGCACGCGCCGCGAAGGACAAAGTCGCGGCAGAAATAGTCGCGGCAGAATTCCGGGGCCGGGCTGGCTATCAGCGCCTCGAAGTGCGCCCCACAGCCGAAGCACAAGCAGCGCCGGATAATGCGCCGGTGCCGCCCGTTGAAGCACCGGTGCACACGCTGGCGGCCTTCCTGGCCGATGCTGAAGCTACGCGCGCATCTTTCGCCCAGCGGCGAATTGATGACGTTACAGTAACGCTGGATACCACGGGGCAGCCCTACACATGGCCCGCCGATGATTTCGCGGCACGTGCTCGTGCTTACGCACTGGCCGGTAAGGATGACACGGCCCACATGGGCGAATGGATGCGGAAGGCGTGCGCGCGGTTCCTTTCGGATTTGGAAACCGGGGCAAGCCGGGGCCTGTGGTTTGATCCTGCCGCTGGGCGCGCCATCTGTGAATTCGCCGAGCGGTATTGCGGCATCCGGTTGATGGAGTGGCAGGTCTTCGCACTCTGCAACATTTACGGGTGGAAGCGTGTGCTTGGCCAGCGCCGTTTTACTGAGTCATTGATATCAACTGGGAAGAAAAATGGAAAGACTCGCCTTGCCGCTGTCATCGCACTATGGGGCCTGCTTGCAGATGGTGAAAAGCACCCCGATTGCTTTAGCGTGGCGACGAAGAAGGACCAAGCGCGGATTGTGTTCCGTGATGCGAAGCGCGCCGTGGGCGATCATCCAGAGCTTGCCGCGCACATCAAACGATGGTCGGGAAGTTTGATGATAGGCAATGACGAAGGCGAATTTGTACCCCTAGCGAGCGAGGAAAACAGCCTCGATGGACTTCGCCCTTCCACAATCGTGATGGACGAAGTTGCGTTTTGGGACGACCGATTGACGTTTGATAAGTTGGCCAAGGGCGTAGTTAGCCGACCACAGCCTCTCATTTTTGAAATCACCACGGCTGGCAACAAGCCGCGCTGTTTTGCCCAGCAAAAATTTGATATCGGCGAAAAGATTCTGAACGGCATCATTGCCGATGACACAACTTTCGTGGCAATTTTTTCCGTGGATCGGGATGACGATCACTTGCACAACGAAGAATGCTGGTACAAAAGCAATCCTTCGCTGGGTGTCACGCTTCAGGCGGAGCATCTTCGTAAGACTCGGGATGAGGTACTCGTGGATGCCACGGGTTTGCCCGCGTGGGTTCAATACCATTGCAACCGATGGGCAGAACGCGACCTTGCAGAGCAAGGCACCATCTCCATAGCGCGCTGGGAAGAACTTGCGCGGCTGGACTTGATCGGCGCGAAAGACCCAATGGATGCCTACGCGAAGTTCGTGCCGTGCAATAAAGGCAAACACGTTTGGGTAGGCCTCGATTTGGGCAAAGTGAACGACATGACCGCAATCGTGGTCCTGTGGCGAAACGGCTATCTAAAACCACACGTGCGGAATGCAATCGGCAACGTAACAACGTGGGCGGACGAAGTTGATATGCGCTTTCTTTTGGTCGGCTACTTTATGCCTGAACAGGGGATTGACGAAAAAGCGAAACACTGGGGCGTGCCTTTGCACACCTGGATAAAGGAAGGGTGGATTAAGACTTTTCCGGGCGACATGATTGACGATTTAGATGTTGAGAAGGAGCTGCGACTGCTTGCCCAGAATCTTACGGTGTACTCGCTGGGATTTGACAAATGGCAGGCCGAAACGATTTGCGGGCGGTTGCACAGCGAAAAAGTGGTTGAATGTTTTGCCGTACCGCAAATACCTTCCGTGCTGACAACCCCTTCACGCGAGTTTAAGAACGACATTAAACGTGGGACCGTCGTGCATTTCGGCAATCCGGTGCTTCGATGGAACATAGAAAACGTTGTGCTGGCTGAAGACGACCACGGCGGCATAAAGCCACGGAAGGTTAATGGCGATGACAACAGAAAGATTGACGGCGTGTCGGCCACCATCAATGCATATAGCCGCATGTTGGCCGCGCCAGCGTCAATAAATCCGAAGGTTTTCTCAATCTAGCGCGCCCCGAAACACGGCACGCAGATTTTGGAAAAGTAAGCCCAGAAGAAAGATAGGAGAACAGAAAATGCCTTTCAATCTAAGAAGCCTTCGCGCAGCGTGGGGAACACTTACGTCCGTAGGTGGCACGGAGACCCTCAAGGTCCAAACACTCCGGCAGCAACTTTTGGACAAGCAAGCCGAAAACGAAGCACTACGGCTGGATAGCGCCCGTGGCACCGGCGGCGTGGGTATCAAAAAGAATGCCTGGGTCTGCCGCGTGAATCCACATACGGGAATAGTCAAAAGTGTGGAACACGTCTGCGGAAAACTTGGCTGTAGCTACTCACAAGAATATCCCGCTGTGGAGATCCTTCAGGCAGTCGGGCCGGGCATTTTGCTTCGCTGCCCGCAGTGTAAAAGCCCGTGGAACTTTTCGCGTGATGCGTATTTCTGTCTTGTACCGGGGGAAGGCGTGGCAACAGACGAAGCTGTCGCGAAGCAATATGAGCAATTCTTCAAGCTGGCAGAAGACACCGGCGTGAAGCTTTCGATGAAGGACTACCTCAAAGGTCCTGACGGAAACTACTGGCTGAATATCTGCCGGACTTACGAAGTGCTCAGCTTGCTTGATAAAGTGCCAACCGCTTTACACAAAAACGAAGACAGCACGCGCGTAATCAGTACGGAAGGGCCAGACCCGAAGGTGGAATACGAAATTCACGATCCAGAAGGGGCAGCCCCCGGCGTTTCCGCTGGTTTTGGCAGCCCAGCATCGCAAGGTCGTGGCCTGTACGGCACACTTCATGATGACGAAGCCCATGTGCGCCGCCAACTCCGGCATGAATTGCGATATGGCAGTGGCAAACCCGAAGACGAAGCCTTTGAAGAGGAAGTCGAAAGGCGCATGAAACCATACATCGAACAGCGCGCAAGAACAGAGAAGGAAGAACAGCGAGACAAAACGCCTAAGGAGTAACAAATGTTTCGCGCGCCAAGGCCGCCCAGCGGGCGAAGTGTGGAAAGCAAATCGGAAGACAAGTTTCGCCGGGCCAACGATCCGGTGCGCAAGATGTACGACAAAGCATATTGGCGTCGTTTTGAACGTTTCGTGCTGGCGCGAAATCAGATTTGCCAGAAAATCGAGAACGGCGTGCAGTGCATTTGCGGTGCAAGCATTGTGCATCACCTGATTTCGCCAAGGGCGCGGCCCGATTTATTTTTGGACGTTCGGAACGTGGTAGCACTTTGTGAACGACATCACCCTGGCGGTGAAGCGGGAACCCCGGAATGGAAAGAAGGCCGCGATTTCGTGGCCAGTGTGATTTCGTCGGCCACGTGTGTGTAGGTCGCCTGATTTTACCCACCAGATGATCTGACTGACTACCCGTAACAGGAAACGCGGATTCTAGCAGAGCGTTTCAGTACCACGGTTGTATAGCTCTGCATACTCACCTAAAGGAGAAGCAAAATGCTCGTGAAATATAAGTCAAACGGTGTACAGGAACACGTGCAGAACCAAATTGGACGTGCCCTTGTAAATTCTGGGCTCGCAGAAGAAGTTCCCGCCGCGCCGGGAAAATCCATTTGGGATCGGGAAAGGGAAAAAATCCACGCCGAAATCGCAGCGGGCAAGAAGCTGGATACCACGCCTCGTTTTTCGGTTGTGAAGGTTGATTCCAAGGACGAATACGGTCGAGACAAAACAGTGTTGGCCGTCCGCTGCGATTACGGCATGCACAACAATCATACCGTCTATCACTACATGGGTAAGCCTCTTTTGCTAAATGCGAAAATCGCACACGGCGGGGTAGAGAGATACTTTTCAGGTTTTGGCTGCGAAACGCCGAAAGAAATCTGCGAAGTATACGAACGCCAATGGCGTGCGCATCCTGAAATGCGATTGCCGAAAGACATCCTTGACCCTCCGAAGGAAACACCAAGCGGATGCACCACAACTGCTAAGCACGTCTCAGATTTGAAATACGAGGCGGCGTGCGCCGCCATAGGCATGACTCCACATTACGTGGATGGCGTGCCGGAGATGCCATTCAGCGGCGCGAAAAAAGGTTAACGACGATGGGGTGCTTTGCAAGGATGAAGGCGATCCGGGATGAAAGAGATTTTGCGCCCGCGAAGGTGCAGAGAGGAGGAAAAACACCGATGAGCAAAATCAAAGTTGACGGCAAGTGGTACGAAGAAGTTGCACCGCGTGTGCCCGAGATAATTGTTAAGCAGGCACACCGTGACCGAGTGGTTGAATCCGTCCGGCAAATACTCGCGCTGGCCGTGGCCGATGGCAAGCCCTACACGACAAGGGATGCCGCGATTGTTTGCGAACGAGCGTTGGCTACGCTTGAGTAAAAAGATTCGCCACCTATCGACGAATGACGCGGGTCGAATGTGGCGATTGCGGTGGCTGGCCGCGTGCGGAACGAGGGACCCTAAGCTCATTGTGCTGAGCCTCTAGCCACCGCTGCTTTCTTTGAAGGAAATTGTCATGGACGAAAACGGATTTACAGAAGCTTTCCCACGGACGATCCGGCATTGGTGCCTTGTATCGGCTGTTGGCGCAAAAACTGTCTTTGGCTACACGCAAGACCAGGAGCTTATTATCATGCGCCGCGATGCAGAAGGGCTGGCAGACGTGCAGCGGGACGACATCGTTGAATTCACTCCGAAGCCGGTTCTCGCCATGTCGAAAATCGGCGCGAAAACGGAAGCAAAGTTTTTCAGATCGTGGCCGAAAATCATCGCGCGGAAGCACACCCCGCAAAACACGCGCGGGGATATGTACGGACAATCTTGGAAACAAGCCCATGAAGGGCGGCAGTAAATCAGAAAGTAGACAGGAGCAGAATAATGAGTAAGGAAATCAGGCAGCTAGTGAGTCGCGCGGAGATCCGCGCAGACGAAACGAAATTCCAGCTAACAGGCGTGGCCGTTGCGTACAACACACTCAGCGCGGCGGGCGTTCCGTACTCCGGCTGGCGTGAGCAAGTAGCGCCGGGCGCATTTCAGGGCACCCTGTCCCAGCCGGACAGCGATGTGAAGGCGCTGTGGTCGCACGACAGCAGCAAGCCCCTTGGAAGGCAGAGGAACGGTACGCTGCAACTAAGCGATTCGCCCAGCGGCCTTCGCTACACTTTGCAGCTAGACCGGCAAAATCAGTTTCACGTCGATTGCTTCCAGTCCGTGAAACGTTCGGATGTGGACGCGCTCTCGTTCGCCTTCCTCTGCAATGATGATGACTTGGACGATACAAGGAAGATTCGCACGGTGAAAGCCGCGTCGTTGCTTGAAATCTCCTTTGTGGTATTTCCGGCTTACCCCGAAGGCACAAGCGCCGAAGCCCGCTTCGCTACAAGAATTGCGGATATGCACGGCCAGAAGGAAGCAGAAAAGTATCTTCGCGGCGCAACACAAAGATTGGCCGCCCAGTATGCGAAGGTATTACGCGATGGCTTTGGCAGCCCTCTTACAGACTTCGCTAGTCTGATTGCACAGGCGCACACGCTGACCGAACTCGCGTGTGAAATCCTCAAGCGGGCCAATGACGATTTCGACGCCGATAATGGATATCAGCCGCGGTCTTCGGGCGAACCCGACCCGGATTTAGGCTACCGCTTCAAGAAATCGCGGGCACATCTCAGTTTGGCTTGCGACCACTTGACGTATTTTCGGCTTGGCTTTGCGGCCAAAGCAAGAAAAGAGAAGGAGTAAGAAAATGAAAACGGAAAAAGAATTGTGGAACGACGTGGGCATGGTGCAGCGTCGGAAGGAAAAGGCCGCCTCCAATTTGTTGTACAGCCTTGGCATTTTGGCCTCTAGTTTGGATGAGCACGCCTTCTGGGAATTAGCTAATGTGGGCATTGTGGTCCGCAACGCCCACAAAATGGTCGATGCTGAACACACACTGGGCTTACTAACCCTCCATTTGAACACGCGAAAGAAAGTTGGTCGGAAGGCGAAGGAGGGATAAATGGGTTTCAAAGTTGATGTCAATACAAAAGACGAAGAGATATTGCGGGCTGCCGAAGCTTACGCGCGTGGTTCTGGCATCGGCGCTTTCAAGGCGATTGTTTGCGAGCTGCTCTACAGCCAACAGCGCATTGCGGCTTTGGAAGCGAAAGTTGCTGCGCTGGAAAATGGTACTCCACCGCATTTGGATGGTATTGAGCGGCGATAAAAGTTCTTCTCATGTGCTGGGGCCGCCGTGCCAATTTTCACAGCGGCCCCATTGGTTTTAGAACGTGACTTCCTTCAGGACATAATCCCTTGCCTATATCTGCTTGGATTAGTGAATTTTGGGAGGCTTCCGAAATGGACTTGAATCAAACTGTCGTCGAAAAGCACGAAGACTTCAACGTGAAATACGACCGGATTGTTGAACGCATAAAGGCGCTGGCCGTAAACATCGGCAACCACATGTGGGAAATTGGGGACCTGCTTTTGGAAGCGGACGCCGATTTTCCAACAGCGGAAAATATGGGCGTGCCCAGTTACATGATCATCGGTTGCCATCTGCCGAACTTCTGGAAACAAATGTCGGACCTAGTCGGCCTTTCCGTGGCTTCCCTGAAGCTTTACGCCGCGGTGGCTTGTGCGTTTCCGCCTGAAAAGCGCCGCAAAGAACTCACGTGGGGTCACCATCTTGAAGCGCACATCTACGTTGACCGCGAAAAATATCTCCAATCCTGCATTGACAAGGGTATGGAAGAAATCGGCAAGCCGCACACCATCCGATGGCTGGAACAGTATATCGACGCACAGGAAAATTGTGTCACGTATGGCAAGGAACCGAAGCGCACCGTTCCTATAGACTTGCCGCTGGATATGATGCGGAAGTTCAGCGACCTTGCCCGGCACTATTTTCACCGACCAGTGAAGGAAGTTGTCGGGGAAGCGGTGAAACCTGCATTGGAAGCCTATTTGGAGAAGAAGCGCGCCGAAATCAGCCTCCAATGGTTTGAATACGAAGATGGTGCTACGTGGCCGTTCGGCGAAATGGCAAAGAAAAAGCTTGGCTTGAAACGCAGTAAGCCACCGATAGTCACGATTCGGCATGTCGCATGAGAATTCCGAAACGAAACTTCCTTGGCGGCAGGATGACGAAGTTCTTCAAGCGTGGCATCTTCAAACTTGGTCCACAAGAACACATCCGCATCAATCGTGAGAATAAAGTCGGTCGGTTCAATTCCGAAGTACAAGCCAAACTCGGCGCGAAGGGCGGCGCGAAGAAATCCCCGGCCAAAAAAGCGGCTTGCCGGATCAATGGATCGAAGTCCTGCGCGCGGAAGGATTCAGCGAAGCAGGCAGAGCTTGGATTGCGTGGTGCTCACTCCTGGTGGCATGTGCGGCGCGGTGTGAAAAACGAATCCTGTCCGCTGTGCAAGGAAGAAACATAACACTGCCCCGGCACACGCCGTGCTAGAAATAAATGGTCACGCTTGAACAGTTGCGACAAAAATATCCAGGTGCCTGGATTACAGGAACCGGTCTGTTCGCCGTGATTTGCCAGTCGGCCAACCGCGTCACGTTGTTTCCCACGCTGGCCGAAGCCTTGCTCGCCAAAGACTGTTCGTGTGGCAAAAACTGCGACCGATATCGGGAACCGCATGTGGGATACAGGCTGTCTGCGCCGGAAGCCGCGCCAGTACGAAGGCTGCGTCCTTTGGGATGGGACGATGATTGATAGATACAGCATCGGGCAACAGCCTTGTCAGAATCTCAAACGCGCTCGGGGCGGAATCATGGCAGCGCCCGAAATGCCGAACGTCCATGAGTGCATTCGATGCGGCGGGCGCGTTTCGTTTTGTGAAAATTGTGGCCGCGACCATCACGAAGACGGATACGAAACCTGCCATCCGGTAACCTCGCGTGGAAAAAAGCTTGGTGATTTGCGGTAACGCGCGCATGAATGGGGTGGCTCGGAAGCGCGGTAGCCGGAATCGGAAACCACTGAAGCCGAGGAAAAAGCCGCGAAGGCTGAGTTCGAGTACTGACGTAAATCTGCATGTCCCCTATGCGGGGCTCGGGCTTGACAGTGGTTTGCTAATCGGGAAACAATTTAAGTACCCGGTCGGCTATTTCTGACTATGGGAGGTGGTATATGACGGTTAAATATGATGGCGAAGCGGGAAAGCACCGCGATGGTAACGGCCGGGAATGCGAAGGTCGCATTTTCGATATCAAAGCCAAAGGAACTGGCGGGGTCTATGCCGACTTCGTTGAATGCGTGCGTTGCCAAAGAGAACTCGTCGCATTTGGAAATCAAGTGTCGCCAGAACC
>Ga0326728_10020911_pt1 | contig 12391 bp, 10 predicted proteins | sample MB3enrmetagenome_FD_207602 | JGI IMG/M metagenome (GOLD analysis project Ga0326728, IMG submission 207602) | Lab enriched peat soil microbial communities from McLean, Ithaca, NY, United States - MB31MN | ecosystem: Environmental > Terrestrial > Soil > Wetlands > Peat | place: USA: New York...
ACGGGCGAAGGCGCTGCCAGATCCGGCGAAGAAACAGCTGCCTTGTGATGGCCAGATAGACGAGCCCCGCGCCGATGGGGAACAAGGCGCCAATGAGGCTTTTGAGAAGCAGGCCCAGGCCAAGGCAAACGGCAATTGTCGCGGCCCACATCCGCGGGTGCGACTCGTTCTCGTCGAGCGCGCGCAGGAACCCCCACAGGGCGAGCGCGGTTGTCGCAGTGAGCATCACGTCGGGAATCTGGATTCGCGTGAAGAGGAACAGGCCGACGCAGGTGGAGAGGCACAGCCCGGCGAACATCCCGGCCCGCTTTCCAAAAGCCCACGCGCCGAACAACGCCGTCAGCAGGCAGAGAGCGATGGACGACAGGGCCACGGGGAGACGGGCCACCCAGTCGTACACGCCCAGCGACTTGTAACAGCCCGCGATCAGCCAGTAGATAAGCGGGGCTTTCTCGAGATAGATGACGCCATCGAGGCGCGCGGTGACCCAGTCGCCCGAATCGAGCACGTTCCGGGCGATCTGCGCCTGCACCGCGTCTACGTCGTCCATGAGCGACGGAGGCGAAACGATACAGCCCAGATAAACCGCTATGGCGGGCAGGAGAACGGCTAGATACCAGCGGGAACGGCCGCGGGCAGACGGCGCTCCGCCGCTGGGCTCACGTTGGTCTGTATTTGCCATTTCCTCATCCAAAGAAACAGAATCATCAACCCCCACAGGTGGTACCCGAGGTTCTCGCGGCGGGACATGTGGCTGGCCACCAGCTTCTCCACAAAGCCGTGATTGAGCAGCTCGGGATAACTGGCGGCGCCGGCGGACAACGAGTCCTCGAGCAGTGGGCGCAACGGCCCGCGCAGCCATTCGTGGGCGGGAATGTCGAAGCCGATCTTGCCGTGCGCAAGGACTGAGTGGGGCAGACGGTGCTTCATCAGCAGCCGCAGAATCACTTTCAGGCGCGAGCCCTGAATGCGCAGCCGCTCGGGAAGCGTGGACGCGAACTCGACGATTCGGTGATCGAGGAACGGAGGACGAACCTCCACCGAATGCGCCATGCTCATGCGGTCCACTTTCGCGAGAATGTCGTCCGGCAGATAGTAGTTCTGGTCGAACCACATGTATGCCGCGGTGCGATCACCCTTGGCCGCCAACTCGCGAAGTTTCGCCGCCAGCGCGCGAGGCAGTTTCGCCGCAGCCAGGTGTTGCTTCTCCTCGTCCGAAAAAGTGCCGTTCCAATACACGTGCGCACGCTCGGAATGCATCCGGCAGCCCCGCAGAAACCGTTTCAGCTTGTACTCGAAGCCGATCTTCTCGTCGGAAACCGGCCAGGCGCGGACCGCCGCCGAAGCTGCTCTCAGGAGAGGCGACGGCAGAAACCGCGCGTATCGTGCCAGCGTGTCGGCGCGATAGGTTTCGTAGCCGCCGAACAACTCGTCGGCTCCTTCGCCGCTCAGCGCCACCGTGGCGGTCCGGCGAGTCATCTTCGAGAGAAACCATACCGGAAGAGCGCCGGCGTCGCCGTTCGGTTCATCGGAGTAGTTCGCAAACTCTTCGATGGCGTCGGCGAGATGCAGATCGGTGTTGAGGTCGAGCTGCTCGTGGATGGTGCCGTACCGGGAGACGAGCTCGGAGATTCTGTCCGATTCGTCGAAGCTGCGTCCGCGAAACGAAATCGAGAAAGTGCGCAGCGGGGCGTCGGATTGCGCCGCGGCGTAGTGCAGGATGGTGGAGGAATCGATGCCTCCACTGAGCCACATGCCGAGGGGCACGTCGGAGAGCAGATGCTCGGCGACCGAGCTTTCCAGCAATTCGTCGAGCTTCTGCACGGCTTCGACGTCGCCGATTTTCCCGGTTGCCCCAAATGGCAGTTGCCAGTAAGCTTCCGATCGGACCTTGCCGTTTCGCCACTCCAGCCAGTGTCCCGGACGAAGCTTCTCAATGCCCTCCACCAGCGTCATCGGGCACGGCACGTAGTTGAGGGACAGCCAGCAATCGAGAGCCGCCGGACGGAGACGCCGGTCGATTTCGGGGTGGATGAAAATCGTCTTCAGTTCGGAGCCGAAATAGATTTCGCCGCCGCGGCTGGCCACGTACAGGGGCTTGATGCCCATGCGATCGCGGGCCAGCACGAGGCGATGTTCGGATTCGTTCCACAGCCCCAGCGCGAACATGCCGCGCAGCCGCGAAAAACAATTGATGTCCCATTGCAGGAAAGCGCGGAGCACGGTTTCCGTGTCGGTGCGCGACTCGAATTTGTGCCCCAGTTCTTCCAGCTCGGTGCGCAGTTCCGCGTGATTGTAGACTTCACCGTTAAAGACGATTACGGTGCCGCCGGCGCTCATGGGCTGATCGCCGTTTTCGAGGTCGATAATCTTCAGCCGCGCCGCGCCCAGTGAGACCGAGGAAGTCTCGAAGACCGCCCGGCGATCGGGTCCACGATGGGCCAGCGATTCGACCGCCCGGCGGATGCGGCCGAGCTCAGGCACACGCGTCTTGTGAGTGAATCCGACAATCCCACACACGGCGAAATGCTACTCCAAGCTATGACACGAGTCCACGCAACGAAGCGAGGGTGTCCTTTGGTTTCTTCAATGTATCATGACGGGCGGGTAACTGCCGAATTGAGATAGACGTAGCGAGAGTCGCTCAGGTTCCGGAGGCGGGGCGGTTCGCGAGTCGCCGAACTGAAGCCCCGGCTCATCCGATGATGCGCGCCAACGCCGCCCGATGCTCGTTGGACGGATATACTAACCCTCAATGCTTGACAGATTCGCGAACTGGTGGGCGGCCGAGCGGAAGCATGATGTGGTCCTGACGCTGCTGCTTGCCTCCATCTGCGTCGCGGTCTTTGTGCTCGGTGTTCCCCGGATGGTGATCTACGGGCATGACGTCTTTGTTTCGCTCGATGGCGCCTGGCGTGTACTGAACGGCCAGCGGCCCGCCGTCGATTTCTACGCCCAGATGGGACCGGTCTATTATCTGCTTCATGCGGCCGGCATCACTATTGCGGGCGGCGATGCGCGAGGCCTCGGGTATGGCACCGCGCTTTTCGCCGTCGCCTTCGCGGCGTGGTCCTTTGTCCTTCTGCGCGGGCGCATGGCCAGCATCCCCTTCATGCTGGCCTGTGTGAGTCTGCTTCTGCTCGCTGTTGCCCCGTTTCCGCTGGGCATGGAGCCCTGGTACACCTCGTTCTCGATGAAGCACAATCGTTACGGGTTTGCGCTGACCGGCCTCGTTTTTCTGGAATGTTTTCTTCCCATCTCCGCCGGCGATTCCAGGCGTAAGCTTTTCGCCGGTGCGCTTTCATCCGGTCTGGCCTGCGCGGTGCTTCTCTTCCTCAAGATCAGCTACGGGATGGTCGCGCTGGTGCTGATCGCCGTGTCTGTTGTTTTTCGCCCCGGGAAACGCGTCCGCCTCGCCGGCGTTCTCACGGGGCTGGTCTGTTTCGCGCTGCCCATGCTGGCCTGGCTCCGGTTTGACCTGGCGGCTCTCGCCAGGGAATACGGGGCGCTGGCAACCGCGCAGCAGCCGCGCTTCACGTTGCCGATCATTCTCTGGCGGCTTTATCTCGACCGCTTCGAGATGCTTCCGGTGCTTTTGCTCGCGCTACTGACGGCTCTGCTGCCCGGCGTTGCTCGACGCCGCGCCATAGTGCTGTTCTCCGCCGCGGTGCTCGCGATTGGAGGCGGCGCCCTACTCATGCCTGGCAACACGCAAGCTCGCGATCTTCCGTTGATCATGGCGCTCGCGCTCCTGCTGGTCAATGAGTTGACAGTGGTCCTTCGCCCCGGCGCCCGGCCGCAGGTTGCAGTTCTGCTGAGTTTTGGTCTGCTCGCCATCGCGATTCCGGTGGCCTTGGATGCCGGTGGGCTGACCCTCGGGCTATGGAGCAAGCTGCGCCCTCCCGCACGTGACTGCAGTTTCCGCGCGGAGCATCTGCGAGCCCTGCGGTTTGCGGACCTGAACGATGCCCAATTCCGAAACGACAACGGTCGCCCCTTCGTGCAGTACACCGAGGAGGGCATGGAGCTGGTGCGCGCTTACGGAAGGCCCGACGAGTCGATCCGCGGGCTGGGTATGAGCAATCCATTTTCATATGCGCTGCTGCGCCCGCCGCCACATGGCGGCGCCGTCGCTCTCACTGGCACCGATGTGAGCCCCGGCAACGTGCCACTACTGGCCATGCTTATCGGCGACAGCGACCTGCTTCTCCTGCCGAAGTTTCCGGCGTCGGACCGAGAAACCCTCAGACTCGTGCTGTCGAAGTATCCGCAGTTGCTCGGCAAAGACTATACGCGCATTGCCGAATCGCCAGGCTGGGAATTGTATCGCCGGAAACGATGACGGCGGGCGTTAACCCGTGGACATCCAGCGCCTGGTCAGCCGTCGCAGAGCATTGCCGACCCGGGCGACTGCGGCGTGCCGACGTTGTCTCCGTGTCAGCTTCACTGGTATGCGGACCAGGCGGCGAACATGATGGTCGGCGGCGAACAGCAGTTCGGCGGCGCGTGAGAGAGGCTTTCCATAACCTTCCACCGGGTAGCCCAGTTCGCTGAGCAAGTCGCCGGCGACGCTCTCAAAGAGCGCCTGCTGTTGGGGACTCATGATCTCTTTCCACTTTCCAGCATTCTCCGGCACGATCTCGTCGCGCACGCTCAGGCGAGTGAGTCCCGGGTGATGGCGTTTCCAGACGCGGGAGGGGCGAAGAACGTCCGCGACGAAAGGTTCCCCGAGAAAGTCGCAGACCTGGCGCATGGTCGCCTCGGGTTGCGCCAGCAGAGCCTCGTACCGAAGTTCCAGCCCGGCGTCTGCGGGCAGGGCTGCGCCATCCCGACGACCCATGGTGACCATCTCTTTCCACATGCGCGCGGCCATATAGAGGTTTTGAGGCTCGAAACGGGTGCGCAGCCAGGAGAGGGCGGCGTCGCGACCATCGCGGATGATGTGGATCACCTGCGCGTCGGGGAAGAGCCGCATCAGCAGCGGGATCTCTCTCACGTAGTGGGGCGTTTTGTCGCCCCATCGTGGTTTATCCTGCGCTTTTGCCCACATTTCGAACAATCGCCGCGCCACCTCGCCGAATGAGCGGCATCCAGCCACGTCCCTCGGCTCCGGTGCGAGCCTCCAGAACCCGATTCGCGCGTATCTTGCGATGCGACTCGCGATCTGAAATGCTTCGGCATCCGATGAAGGATCGCCAAAAGCCCGATAGAAGCCGGGAATGAAGTGCGATTCCGGTGGGACGGTCAGGCGCGGATGCGAGCGCAGCAAATCCCGCAGCAGGGTTGTTCCGCTGCGCGGGCAGCCCACAATGAAGAACGGCCTCGGACGGAGTACGCCCGCCGGGTTTTCACTTGGCGTCACGAAGACTCCTGCGGGGCTTCATCAACAAATTGTACGCCGCGCGACTTTGCTACTTTGGCAGACATGAGCATCGCATCCACGAACCCGGCGACCGGCGAAGTGTTGCGCACCTTTCAGCCGCTTTCCGCGGCCGAACTGGAATACAAGCTGGCCCGGGCTGCGGCGGCTTTTGAGGCGCATCGGCGAGCGGCTATTGCGGAGCGCGCGCGATGGATGCTTCGCGCCGCTGAGATCCTCGAAGCGGAAAAGGAAGACTGCGCGCGGCTGATGACGCTCGAAATGGGCAAGCTTTTTCGCGCCGCCGTGGCGGAAGCGGCGAAGTGCGCCACCGCCTGCCGATACTATGCCGAGAACGCCGAGCGCCTCCTCGCCGACGAAATCGTTCGGACCGAAGCCGGTCGCAGCTTCGTGCGCTATCAGCCGCTGGGGCCCGTGCTGGCCGTGATGCCGTGGAACTTTCCGTTCTGGCAGGTGATCCGCTTCGCGGCGCCGGCGCTCATAGCGGGCAATGTCGGGCTTTTGAAGCATGCCTCCAACGTGCCGCAGTGCGCCCTGAAAATCGAGGAGATCTTTCGTCGCGCGGGATTCGCCGATGGCGTGTTTCAGACGCTGCTGATCGAGTCGTCGCGAGTGGATGCGGCGATTGGCGACCCACGTGTCGCGGCGGCTACACTCACGGGCAGTGAGGAGGCGGGTGTCAAGGTCGGCGTCGCCGCGGCAAAACGGATCCGCAAGGTGGTCCTCGAGCTGGGCGGCAGCGATCCTTTCATCGTGATGCCCAGCGGGGATCTGGACCGGGCCGTGTCCACCGCCGTCGATGCCCGCGTTCAGAACAACGGCCAGTCCTGTATCGCCGCCAAGCGCTTCATCGTCGCCGAGGCCATTGCGGACGAATTCGAGCGGCGCTTCGTCGAGCGCATGAAGGCGCTGCGCGTTGGCGATCCGATGGACGAAGCCACCGAGCTCGGTCCACTTTCGTCAGCGGAAGCGCTGGCCGCGCTGGATCGCGGAGTTCGGGAGACCGTCGCCGCCGGGGCGCGCCTGCTGACGGGCGGCCATCGCATCGATCAGCCCGGCAATTTCTACGCCCCGACAGTTCTTGCGGAAATTCCCAGGAATTCGCCGGCGTATTGCGAGGAATTATTCGGGCCCGTGGCCTCGCTTTTCCGCGCGAAGGATGCGGCCGACGCGTTGCGCATCGCCAACGACAGCCGCTTCGGTCTCGGCGCCAGCGTCTGGACCGGCGACCCCGGCGAGATGGAATACCTCGTCAACGAGATTCAGGCCGGCATGGTGTTCGTGAACGCGATGGTGGCCTCCGACACGCGCCTGCCGTTCGGCGGCGTGAAGCACTCCGGCCACGGCCGCGAACTCGGCGTTCACGGCATTCGCGAATTCGTCAATATCAAGACGGTGTGGATCCGGTGAAGAGTCGCTCGCCTTACAAGTCGCGAATATCGTCGATGGCGACCTGGCCGGCGGGACGATGACGATTTTTCCGTCTTCCTCGAAGGACCTGGGCACGCCGGCCTGGCGATGGCGGATCACGGCGGCTTTGAAGGCCGCGCGCATGGCACCGTGGCGAGCTCGGTATCGTCGAATCTCTCAGCCACCGAACGATTGTCAGTTAGCTACTCTCCCGGAATTTCACGGATGGCGGCGGTGGCGAGGTCGGGAACATCGCGAGCGACAGGCCCTTCGATCAGAACAATGGTAACCTATGGCTGGCCCTCGCCGCACTTCATCAGGTCCGGGAGCCGCACCAATTCGAGGGCATTCATGGCGCAACCGATCATTCCTTGTCCACAGGCCGAGTGAGCCATATCCACGAGTGCCGTCGTCAACGGCGTGCGTATCGTTAAATTAGAATGTCATTTGTCTGCTGAATTAGCAAGTGAATAGCGCTTTCGCCTTAGATTCGCTCGAGTGTATAATCCCGAACACTCCTGATTTCGGCCTTCGCGAGCTGCAAAGACTGGAAGGTAACGAAAACGCCCCGATAAAGCGCGACAGAAACACTGTCCGGGTCGTGGATGGCCATGCATGACCAGGCAAAGTTTCATGATTCGGAGGCTTCAAGGCGGTCTCCTGGAGGATTCCAGAGGGATCGATCTCGACCGCAGTCAGCCAGATCACAACGAGCGCGCGAGAATCTCCCGCAACTCCGATTCCGTCAACGGGATGGGATTGCCTTTCATGCTGCTGCTGCGCGCCGACTGACTGACCAGGTCAGCGATGTCGGCCTCGCCGATGCCGTAGCTGGCGAGCCCCGGTATTCCCAGATCGCGGCACAATGCGTTCAGCCATTCCGGCAGCTCATCGGCGGAAGCGCCGGCGTTTCCAGTCAGGGTGCGGGCCGCCGCTTCATACCGCCGCAACCGCTCACCGTTCGGATCGCGCGCCCGGAGTGCCGCGATGTTCAAGGCGGTCGCGTGCGGGAGCAGAGCGGCGCACACCGCCCCGTGTGGCGCGTCGAACATGCCGCCAATCGGCGCCGCAAAACCGTGTACTGCTCCGAGGCCGGCGTTGGCCAGAGCCAGACCGCTCAGCAGCGCGGCCAGCGACATATCCGTGCGCGCCGGTAAATCCGATCCGTCCTGAAAAGCCCGTCGCAGGGATCGGGCCACCAGCGGCAGGCCCTCACGGCAGAACCCGTTCGTCATGGGGTTCGCCCGGACCGACACCCAGGCCTCCAGCAGTTGCGTCAGTGCGTCCAGTCCGGTACTTGCCGTGATCGCCGGAGGAAGCGCCAGAGTGAGTTCGGGGTCCACCACCGCAAGACGAGGCAGAAGATACGGACTGCGCAGGCTCGCTTTCACGCGATGTTGCGGCGATGCCAACACGGCGTTACGCGTCACTTCCGCGCCGGTGCCCGCGGTGGTCGGCACGGCGATAAACGGCGCCGCCGGATTTGCCAGCTCCCTGCCCCGGCCGACGACCTCCAGGTAGTCGAGCGGTTCGGGACCGTTGCGCAACAATCCGGCGATCGCTTTGCCGGCATCGATGGCGCTGCCGCCGCCAATGGCCACAATGACGTCGGCCTTGTTCTCGATGGCCGCACGAACGCCGTCGCGGACCAGGTCGATGGTCGGTTCTCCGGCCACGGAAAAAACGGCCCCTTCGAGGCCGGTTCCGGCGAGATGGTTCCCGTCCGACCCGGTCACCAGCAACGGGCGCGAACCCAATGCACGCGCGGCCGGCGCAACTTCAGATACCGCACCCGCGCCGAAAACGATTCGCGCCGCCGTCGCCAACTCGAACCGCATCATCGGCCGATTACCATTCCGCTTCGCCGGGAAATACCGCTTCGTACTTGACGCTGGAACGCGGCTCGGCCATCAGATCGGCCACGGCGTCGCGCCAGCGCCGATAGTGGGCCGTATCCTTGTGGTCCGCCGCCGCCTGGGGCGAACGATAGATCTCCACCAGCACGAAGCGCGACGCATCGTCGCACTGCTCGATGCAATCGAAACGGATGACGCCGGGTTCCTGCACGCTGTGACGGGCGTTCTCGATGGTGGCCAGCCGGAAGGCCTCCACCGATTCGGGTTTGACGTGAGCGTGAACGTGAACAATGAGCATGTGTAGCCCATTATCTCCTCCAAACGACAATTCGGCGCCGGCTGTTAGAATGGCAACTGCGATGCCCGGACGAAGATTCTTCCTCGCGACCATGCTGCTCTCCGCGGCGATGTTCGCCGACGAATACAAGGGACCACGCCCGCCCAAACCCGACGTCCCTTACCTGCTGCACGCGGACGCCCTGATCCAGACGGAGGTCACCGAGGCAAAGCAGGAAACGCAGAAAAAGACCGCAATCTACACCATCCCCGGCGCCGCGTCTCCGGCCAAAACTCCGCTGGCGGAGCCCATTTTTCTGATGGAACAGAACAGGATCGATCCGGGGACGCTGGAACTGTGGAAGCTCGAAGTTCGCAACGGGCAGCGCGTGGTTTCCGTAACCAGTGGGAGCCACCGGCGCGGTTCCGCCGGCCCCTTCCACCTCACTGTCACGAAGGTCGCCAACGGCCTCTTCCGCATTGAAGTGGGAGACATCCTGGAAAACGGCGAGTATTCGCTCTCGCCTACCGGCTCGAATGTCGCGTTTTGTTTCGAGGAATACTGAACGAAGCTTGCCGGCGCGCGGCGCTACTGGTCTTTCTGTTCCGGGTCGAGGTAGGCGATCTCTTCGCTGATGAAGCCGTCGAGCGTTTCCGGGATCTCTTCCTGACCATGAATCACCGCTTCGGCGGCGGCGGTCTTGCAGATGGCGCAGAAGAACACCAGATCGCGCACGAACTCCAGTTCGCGTTTGACATGCTGACGGCCCACGGCGCAAACATGATCCACCGCGTCGGCAAGTTGTTCGCCGCAGGCGGCGGCCGCGGCCAGATCGCCCGCCTGAAGGCGGTCGCGGAACGTGGCGCTCAGCGCCTGGGAGCTCGCCCGGATCGACTGGTACGCATCCGTGCGCTGCTGCATGTGCTGCATGTATTCATCGATGACTGATTCGATTGCGCGCATAGAGAAGCTACGACCCATGTCCGCTTCAATATACTTATCGCCTGGAGGGGGCTCATCTTTCTAGGCCCATTCTGGTACTAAGTGCAAAATCCCGTGCGCTGGTGCCCGAGTACCAGCAATTACTTACAGCGTTTTATCCTATGCGCCGACGCCCCAGCTCCTCGCATGGGCCATCGCCGCCTCTGACTCCAGCGCTCTGCACCGTTCGCGCAGCGAAGCCAGGCGCCGTCCGCGGTCCGGTACCATCTCGAAGCGGCGCAGCATTTCTTCCCGGACGAAGGCGAGCATCTGGGCATCCAGGCGATTCATGCGCTCGAGCTGGGCGTAACGCGCTCCGCCAACCTCGCGCCGGAAGACCTCCTCGGCCGGACCGTCGTTGGCGAACGCGCTGACGTTCTCGGTCACGTATTCGAAGCGGAGAGCGGGAAAAGTGGGCTGCAGAAAATACTCCGCCGTGACCGCGCTCTCATCGAACATCTCCACCACGCCGAGGACCGAGATCTGACGCGCGCGCTCAATGGCCACGCGTAGATCCTGCGCGGTGGGAGGGCGCGCATAGACTCCGCCGTTGGCAAGGTAGTTCACCTGCGCGTCGTTGACGAGGTGGGGATACTCCGCCATGAGGAAGTCGACAAACTCAGGAGCCGAATGGGATCTGGCATAACGAGGCAAATCTCCAAACGCCGGAGTGCCTCGAAAATAGCGGTACATCGACCACAGACGAAGCAACGGATTTCGGAAAAAGCACAGATCGAAGAGAATGGTGTCGGCGATGACCGGCAGAGGATACACCGTATGGTGACTGGAAACGGCAGCGATCCCCCGGTTCGCCGAAAGGAAGGCGGCGAACTCGGAACCTTTGATGGTGGAATCTTCTGCGGGCCCGTGAAGAGTCGCGAATCTTTGTCCGAACGACCGGCGGAGGATCGATGCTATGGTGCTGCCGGCGTTCTTGAAGATATGGCAGTGCACCAGCACCCAGCGGTCCCGGGGAACCGGAATGACATGGTCCTCCGCCATGTTACAGGAACGTCAACGGTGCGCCAAATGTAGCGGCGCTGCCTGTAAAGCTTTGTAAGATAACGTCCTACCCGGCGGCAAGCTGTCGCAGAACGTAAGGCAGGATACCGCCGTTGCGGTAGTACTCCGCCTCCATCGGCGTCTCGATGCGCACCTGGACCTCGAACCGCTTGTCCGAAGCCTCCACCACGGCACGTCTTGCACCGCCTTCAATGGCCGCGGCCAGTCCGCGGACGCTGAACGTTTCATCACCCGTGAGCGCCAAAGTGTTACGGTCTTCGCCGGACTGAAACTGTAGCGGCAACACGCCCATGCCGACAAGGTTCGAGCGGTGAATGCGCTCAAAACTCTCCGCAAGCACCGCCTTCACGCCGAGAAGAAGCGTGCCCTTGGCGGCCCAGTCGCGCGAGGAACCGGTGCCGTATTCCTTGCCGGCCACGATCAGCAGCGGGACTTCGTCGCTTCGATAGCGCATCGCCGCGTCGTAGATGAACATCTTCTCGCCGTCCGGTAGATGCCGGGTCCATCCGCCCTCGGTGCCCGGCGCCAGCAGGTTGCGCAGCCGAATGTTGGCGAAGGTGCCGCGCACCATCACCTCGTGATTGCCCCGGCGAGCGCCGTAAGAGTTGAAATCGGACGGCTTCACGCCCAGACCAACCAGGTATTTCCCCGCGGGACTGTCCACGGGGATGGAGCCGGCGGGTGAGATATGGTCCGTGGTGACCGAATCGCCCAGTACCGCGAGAGCGCGCATACCAGCGATGTCCCGGATGGGCGCGCGCGGATCCACCATGTCGTCGAAATAGGGCGGCTTGCGAATGTACGTGGAATCGGCATCCCATTGGTAGATCTCCCCGGCGGGGACGGCGATGCCGTTCCAGTTCGCTTCGCCCTCGAATACGTGCGAGTATTCCCGCTCGAAGAACTCCTGGCGGACTGATCGGGCGACCGTCTCAGCCACTTCCTCCGGCCGCGGCCAGATATCCGCCAGATGCACCGGATTGCCTTGCTTGTCCGCGCCCAGCGAGTCGTTTTGAATGTCGATATCCACGCGCCCGGCAAGCGCGTAGGCCACCACCAGCGGCGGCGATGCCAGGTAGTTGGCGCGAACCAGGGAGTTGATGCGGCCCTCGAAATTGCGGTTGCCGCTGAGCACCGCGGCCACCACCAGCTTCTCTTTCTGCACCGCTTCGGCAACGGGCTCCGGAAGCGGCCCGCTGTTGCCGATGCAGGTGGTGCAGCCGTAACCGACGAGGTTGAACTTCAGCTTCTCGAGATACGGCATCAGGCCGGCGTCGGTGAGATAGTCCAGCACAACCTTGGAACCGGGCGCCAGACTGGTTTTCACCCAGGGCTGCGTGTGCAGGCCTTTTTCGACGGCCTTCTTCGCCAGGAGGCCCGCCGCGATCATCACTGACGGATTCGAGGTATTCGTGCAACTGGTGATGGCTGCGATCACCACCGAGCCATCCCGAACGGCCGTCC
>Ga0326728_10020912_pt1 | contig 12391 bp, 5 predicted proteins | sample MB3enrmetagenome_FD_207602 | JGI IMG/M metagenome (GOLD analysis project Ga0326728, IMG submission 207602) | Lab enriched peat soil microbial communities from McLean, Ithaca, NY, United States - MB31MN | ecosystem: Environmental > Terrestrial > Soil > Wetlands > Peat | place: USA: New York...
GTTTGATCGGTTTTGTCGCTTCCTCGCCAGCCTGGCGCGGAGGTCACCGCTATTTCTACTCGCTGGCCCTGGGAGTGGTGCCGGAATGCGTGAACCAAGGTGTCGGCAGAGCTCTGAAGTTTGCCCAGCGCCGCAGGGCGTTGCGCGAGGGCATTGATTGCATCGAGTGGACCTTTGATCCCCTGCGGACCAAGAATGCGCACTTCAATATTACCCGGTTGGGAGCGATCGCGCGGAGCTATATTCCCGATTACTACGGGCCTGTCGAGAGCTCCCTGCAAAAAGGTCTGCCCAGCGACCGCCTGATTGCGGAGTGGTGGCTGAAGTCCGCGCGGGTTAGAAAGGCTCTGGCAGGAGAGCCCCCGCGGAATTCCAGGCGCAAACCCGCCGCCGAGGTTCATATCCCACCGGACGTGGGCGGCCTGCTGGAATCAAATCCCGCCCAGGCACAAGCGTGTCAAGCCGCGGTGCGGGCTGAGATCCAGGGCCATTTTGCGCGCGGGCTCGCCATCACGGGATTCGTCTGCGATGGGAAATCGGCGCGCTACCTCTTTGACTATGTTGGAACAGGACAAGGCCAGCCATGAGGTGATGGTAAGCTACGCGTAGGGCGTGGTCCCCGAGCGATCTTTCATGGGCTGAGCGGAAGAGGGCGGCGTGGCAATGATAATCCTGACAGTCATGAAGTTCTGGAGTTTATTTAAGCGCACAAGCGCGTTCGGATGCGACGCCCCCGGCAGGGCAGGCGGACCCCGGGTCAGGCATCCCGGATTTCGCGAGTTTCAGCGAGCCCCCGTTCTCAATTCCGAGCGCCAGGGCTGCCGTAGTGCCCTCCTCTCCTTTCCCGTCATTCTCTTGATGATCGCATCCTCAGGGTTCCTGTCGGAAACCCCTCAGGAATCTTCCCCCGCCGCCGCGAGACCGAAGATTCAAATTCTGGACGACTTCGAAATGGAACTAATCCCCGGCCGCTGGGAGGGCTCCGTGCAACGCACCACTGCGCACTCTGCGCGGGGCCGCTATGCCCTGGAAGCGAGGTTCGACGCCAAGACAAACTCCTTGTCGGCTCATTTGAAGAACGCCGACTGGAGCAGCTACGACCGGTTCCTGTTCGACGCTTTCAATCCTGAACCCTTGCCCGCGATTCTTTCCTTCGATCTCTATGACGCCGGCGGAGGAGGAAGCGGCTTAGATGCCTCCCGCTACGACTACTATAGCGGAGAGGGCAAGATCTTCCTGGCACCCGGGTGGACACACGTAGATTTCGTCCTGAAGGGCCTACGGACCACCTCCGAATTGCGCTCCATCGCCCTCGATCGAATCCGGGGCTTCACCCTAACCGCCGAACGCATGAGGCATCCGCTAACGCTTTACTTCGATAATTTCCGCCTGGCGAGCGGGATAGGTGCTGGCCTCAGTACGCCGCTCAAATCGCCGACCGACCTGCAGGTTGTCGTCGAAGGGCGGGAGGTTGAAATCTCCCAGGTGGAGCCTCCGGAGAAGATTCCTGAAAGTGAGACGGTAAAGGCCGCGCGACTCCAGGCGCAGGAGCAGCATCAGGCGCTGGGGGAAGCCATCACCAGCGCTTCCCACCTGGGTTTGGACACCGTGTACTCCGAGGCAGAGCTGACGGTGGCGGAAATCGGGCTCTACCTGCGGCCCCAGCTCCCCTGGTTCAACAACGATCAGCAAAAACGGGTGTTGTTCAACGAGGTGATCCAGATCTGCCGGGCCGAGCGAGAGCGGCTGCGCCATTTGATTACCGGCGAACTGCGCCTCCCGCGAAGTGACGATACGCAGGTGGCGTCACCGCTTGTCCCCCCCTATCCTCATCTGCGGGGGTTGAGTTCTGAGGATGGATTCTTTTGCGGGTCGGACGGACGTCCACTGTTCATTGTTTCTCTTCATGGCCCCAGCGGAGATCTGTTGCGATTCTTTGCCACGCCCCGGCAGCACATTGAAAGTTACTCCGTGGGGGGAGGCTCACGCTGGACGGTGGACGAGTCGCCGGTCTACGAGGCGTTCAAGAAATATCCGGACACCCACCGCGTGGGCTGGGACGGATGGTGCGGCCATCTGATCCGCGACCTTGACTCCATGGGCGGGAAGAAAGAAAACGTCGTCATCTGCTTGGAAAGCCCTCACACCCGAGAAGCCGTAGAACGCTACATCAAAGACAACGTGACCACGTGGACGCAGAACCCCGAGCTGCTTTACAATATTCTGGCTTATGAGCTTCAGTACATTTGCTATTGCGAGCGCTCGCAGCAGATGTTTCGGGCCTGGCTGGAGCAAAAGCATGGCACGATTGTGCGGCTCAACGACGCGTGGGGAACCCACTACACTGACTTTCAGGAGATTGTCGCTCCGCCCACCAAAGGAGCTCGGCCTCTTCCCGGGACAAATCGCGCCCAGTGGTACGACTGGGCATGCTTCAATCAGGAGCGCTTCACGGATTACCTGGTCTGGGTGAAGAGCGTCGTGCGCCGCTACGATCCGACGACGCCAATCGCCGCCGGTGGCAGCTCCAGCATGCTCGTCGGAAGCAACGGAACTTCAGGAATCGATGAGGAGCAGATCATCAACCGCGTCGATGATGTCATTCTCCACGAAGGCAGCGGCTCCACCCTGGGCATGGACCTGCAACTGGCGCTGGCGGATCAACGCAAACCCCTCGCAGATCCGGAAATGAACCTGGGTCAGGCGCGTTACTTATTGCCGCACATGTTGCACGGGAAATCGGTAATCCAAATCTGGCAGTGGCCGGCGCAGCCACCTTCAGAATTTCCTCGTTCCATTGATGATTCTCCGCCGCATAGCTGGAGTTGGTCACTCTACGATATTTCCGCGCTGTTTCGCGCCGTGCTTGACGCACGCAGGCTTTCGAGGGAAATCGCCGCTTTCTCCTCCGTGCCTGCGCAGGTGGCAATTCTGTATTCCAAGACATCCATACTCCAAGTCCCGCCGGAGATGCTTACTTGGGAGAGCACTCCCTATCTTCGGGTGCTAGCGAACGCTTACGAAGCGGCCCGCTATCTTGACACTCAAGTGACGTTCGTGTCGGAGAATCAGATTTTGAGTGGAAAGCTGAATAAGTTCCGAGTTTTGATTGCGCCGGCCGTATCTCACGAGCGCGCGGAAGTCGTTCAGGCTATCGATCGGTTCATAGCAGATGGCGGGACGGTTTTGTTGCTCCCTCCTTCCTTTTTGAGCGATGAATACAACCGGCCTCTGGACTACCTGCAGCAACTTGGGATCACCATACGTCGGATCGAACAGCCAATGGCCGACCGCTCAGGAGAAGCTGAGCAGTCGTATGACCAGACGTTTCGCGAGCGTGTGGTCGACCGTTCTGAACCTGCTGTGAACTTGGCCACCAAGCCTGCAGACCTCTTCAGCCACACCCCTCTGGAACTCCATGCAATGGGCACTCGGATAGAATTCAATTCATCACTTCCATCCCAAACCCTGGCCACCTTTCCCGATGGAAAGGTGGCCCTGGCTTCGTTCGATCACGGAAAAGGCAGAATCTATTTTTCGGCGACAAGCTTCCCGACTCGTGACCTCTCCAGCCTTCTCGACCGGATTCTAGACAGTGCCGGAGTGTCTCGACAAGTGCGCGTCCGCAGCGCTGAGGAGAAGCCCATTGGAAACGTGGAAACGCGCTTTGTGGACACCCCTTCGGGCAAGCTGTTGTACATGGTGAACTTTAACAATGAACCGAGCCGCGTTCGGGTCGAAGTGGATGGTCGTCCGCAAAGGAAATTCTACGATCTGAGAACGCAGGAACCCTCGACAAGCGAGGCGGTCCACTTGCCCGCCGGCGAAACACTAATCTTGCGGTTAGACCGGTGAATCTGGATAACCGCTACACGAACAAGGATCAGAGGTTGCACGGGCCATCCTCTTCAGCTTACGACAGAAGGATAGCGCCGATTTCATTGAGTGAAAAACCGTGGATGTTGTCCGCCTGCCTTATCACCTTGGCGACTGTGCATGGATGACGTACGTGAAAACGCCCTTCCACGCCCCAATCCGTGAAGACTGCGGCCAAGTGGGATCGCTAAGGGAACCACCGTGGCTGAAGACGCCCTGCAATGAGCACGCCGGCAGGTGCCGGGCAAGCGGATCCCTGCCTTCTTGCCGCATTTGGGCACTGGTCCAAAAGGCCAAAAACCGCCGTCTGGGGCTGTCGCCGCATGTTGCTCATTTAGCGGGGTAAGAAATCTCAAGAAAATTGAAAAAGCGGAATTTCGGGTGGCCACCAGACTACAGTCTGTGAACTACAGGACCTTTGCCACGGCTATCCCATAAGTTGGGTTGGGCTGCGCCAAGCGGAGTATTTGCGATTGAGGCTTTTGGCGCGTTCCACCACAGCTCCACTGGTCCGAGTGGCAGCGTCTATGATGGCTTGGTCCAGGGAAGCGTCGTCCTCATAGGTGAACTCCTTGATGAACGATACTTCATCCGCTACGTCGGCCTGCATCGCCGTTGCGGGACGTCCCTGCATTCGCAGGACAGCGGAAATGAACTTGAGGTCTTGACAGATTTCAAGCTCCTTGATGTGGCCAGAGGGTGCAATGTCGTCAACAATCACGAACCTGCAAAAGCGGCGTAGGTGACCATCTTCTCCGTGAGCGACTGCTCCTCTACGCATCCAGGGTCAGCCCATTCTTGCGCATTCCGTCAACCAGCACGCCGATATACCGATGCTCGACAACCAGTGCGTTGCCAAACCACTGGCTGTCGTTGCTGACGTTTTCTCGACTTCATGCTTCTGCTTCCTTGGAAAGCGGCCAGACCAGGAAAAGCGAGAAGTGATTCTCGACACGAATGTCTGGCTTCGAGGGCGCGGGGTCTGAAAGGGAAGGTAATCCAGGTCGGACAGCCATTGATGCACACCGCTCGTCGGATGTATGCACCGGGAGCCGAAAAAGAAAAACCACCCTGCGCGTCAGGGGCGGTTATATTCGGAGCGACTACATTTCGAAACCGTTGTTTCGCACATCGGCGGTTTTCTGTCCGCCTATCCGTCACCAATACCAAAGAAACGGTCCAAGTACTCTGTCGAGGTCCTGCTCTGCACGGCGAACAGTTCGGGGTTCATTCACAGCACCGCCTGACTCTGAGAAAACTAATGCCCCACCAGGGTCAATGATGGTGTACTTTCCGGCATCATGCCCAACAACGACCTGCGCGTGCGCCTCAGGCTTTCCTGGGACCCATGCGGCTATGACGGCAGGGGACCACTTCAAGGCATGCCGTAAATTCGCACCTTTGGGACTAGTCAGCGAACGGATGCCTAGTCTGCGAAAGACGTAGAGGTCCATCTCTAGCGGCTTAAGTCCTCTGAGACCGGTTCTGGAGACTATCTCTGCAGAGAGTGCTGTCCACGATGAACCAGGACCATGTTTCCATTCCCACATCATTTGGGCGCAAGCTAACCAGCAGAGTTTTTCCTCCTGACCAATACCGCGAACCGCGTAAACCATTGTGAGTGACCTCCTCTCGGTCAGTTACTCGACATCGGCCACCGCGCCGGAACTAATTGTACCCCACGTGTCCGCTGTAAAGACTTGCTTATGTTTGTCTCACATTGTTCATCCTTTTGGGCTCTTCTAACCTCTTGGGCACAATTTCCGTTTTAGCTCCCTTAGCCACCTTTGATTCCGCATCCGGCTCCGTCGGCACCATTTTCTCATCCTTATCATCCGGAATTTCCATTATCGACCTCCGGCCCGACCGAGAACATACACCCGCCCGCCTCTGAATGGAATGTCCAGTTGCGTTCTCGGTGGCGGGCGCTTCCACGTACCACGCCGCCTCACTTGCAGCAGATGGCACTCCCGCGAACCCCCTCCCTTCCTTGAACTCCTCCCGCTAGACGAGCCGCATTGACTCGGCCCCTAAACACGCCGTAAGATGGTCTCCAACGGCTGGTCCCTCGCATGGTCGGCAAGACCGTTTCCCACTACCGCATACTCGATAAGCTCGGCAGTGGCGGCATGGGCGTGGTGTACAGGACCGAGGACACCAAGCTCAGGCGCACCGTCGCGCTCAAAGTCCTGCCGCCGGATCGGGTGGCTGATCCCAACCGCAAGCGGCGCTTCGTTCAGGAAGCCCGGGCGGCTTCGGCGCTGAATCATCCCAACATCATCACCATTTACGACATCGATGAAGCGGAAGGCGTCCACTACATTGCCATGGAGTGCGTCGAGGGCAAGACGCTCGACCGCCTGATTGCGCGCCACGGGCTGCGGGTGAAGGAAGCGCTCAAGTACGCCGTGCAGATGGCCGCGGCGCTGGCCAAAGCCCACGCCGCCGGCATCGTGCATCGCGACTTGAAACCCACCAACGTGATGGTGACCGACGATGGCCTGGTCAAGGTGCTGGACTTCGGCCTGGCCAAACTCACGGAAGCTGCGCCAGCGGGCGACGCGGAGACGGCGGTGACGGTGGAGCCGGCGACAGAGGAAGGCACGATTGTCGGGACGGTGGGCTACATGTCGCCGGAACAGGCCGAAGGCAAGCCTGTGGATGCCCGCTCCGACATTTTCAGTTTCGGCTCCGTGCTTTATGAAATGCTCACCGGCCAGCGAGCCTTCCAGGGCGAGACGAAAGCCTCGACCATCGCGGCCATCTTGCGCGAGGAACCGAAACCATTGAGCCAGGTAGTACAGGGCATGCCGCAGGAAGTGGAACGACTCGTCAAGCGCTGCCTGCGTAAGGATCGCGAGCATCGTTTCCAAACCATGGCGGATCTCAAGGTCGCCTTGGAGGAATTGAAAGAAGAGTCGGATTCCGGCGAATTGGCGACTGCCCCCACAGCGGAGAAGAAGAGGCTCTCACGCACGGCGCTGGTGACTATTGTAGTCGCCACCGTGATCACGATTGCCGCCGCGGTTCTCGCCTACTGGCTCACCCGCCCGCTGCCCCCGCCGAGGATCACACGCACCGTGCAGCTCACCAACAATGGCAGTTCGAAGTTAGGCCGGCTGCTCACGGATGGGCCCCGCCTCTACTTCGAGGAAGACAGCGCCCTTGTGCAGGTGTCTACGGCAGGTGGGGAGACAGTTGCTGTTCTGACTCCTTTTCAAGGCCAGGACGTCTACCCCATGGATGTTTCTCCGGACGGGTCCGAGCTACTGGTGGGCACCCGTGCAGCGTTCGAAACAGAAGTCCCCCTTTGGATTTTGCCGGTGCTGGGCGGTTCGCCGCGGCGCGTGGGCGACGTGCTGGTAAATCCCGATGGGGGTGCAGCCTGGTCGCCGGACGGACAGAAGATTGTTTACGCGCGGGGTAGCGACCTGTACACGGTGAAGACCGACGGGACTGACTCCCGCAAGCTTCTGACGGTAAGTGGCACGCCGAGTCTTCCCCGCTGGTCGCCTGATGGAAAGCGCGTGCGCTTCACTCTCATTGCCTCTCAAAGTGGAACAAGGTCGATCTGGGAAGTTGCCGCTAACGGAAGCAATCTGCATCAGTTCCTGCCCGGCTGGAACAATCCAACTGCCGAAGAGAGCGGGGTCTGGACGGTGGATGGCAAGTATTTCATCTTCCAAGCCACCCACGACAATCTGTATGGTCTCTGGGCGGTTCTCGAAAAAACCGGTTTCTTCCACAAAGGGAGCCCTCAGCCCGTGCTGTTGGCCTCAGGTCCTGTCGATTTCTGGCTTCCAATGCCCAGCAAAGAGGGGAAAAGGCTCTTTGTCCTGGGTACCCAAGCCCGGGGCGAGTTGGTGCGGTACGATGCGAAGACTCGGCAGTTCGCGCCATATCTCGGGGGGATTTCAGCGTCGGATGTGGCTTTCAGCAAGGATGCTGAGTGGGCCTGCTACGTGGCGTTTCCCGAAGGCACCTTGTGGCGAAGCAAACTGGATGGCAGCCAGAAGCTTCAGCTCACGGTTCCGCCGATGAACGTCTACTTACCGCGATGGTCGCCCGACGGAAAGCGGATTGCTTTCATGGGTAAAATGCCGGGTAAGGCCGTGAAGAATTACGTCGTTTCAGCTGACGGCGGCACGCCTCAGCAACTCATGCCCGGCGAGCGCAACGAAGCTGACCCGCACTGGTCACCGGATGGGAATTCGATCCTCTTCGGGCGTTGGCCGAACTACTTGATTCCTGAGCCCGCGGAGGCCAAGGGCCTCCTTCTCTTCGATCTGAAGACCAAACAGATTACAAAGATACCCGGTTCGGAGGGCCTTTATTCTCCCCGCTGGTCTCCGGACGGTCGTTACATCGCCACTTTCGACTACGATAGTCGGAAGCTGATCCTTTTCGATCTTACAACTCACCAGCGGGTGGAACTGGCAACGTTCGTGAGCGGCCTCATATTTCCGAACTGGTCGCGCGATGGGACATGGATCCAGGTGTGGGGCAACGGAGGAGAAGGTGGATTATTTCGACTCCGGCTTAGCGACCACAAGATAGAGCGCGTCGTGAGCTACAAGGAAATCGGCCCCTTTGGAGAAGGCGGATGGGATTGGAACGGCCTGGCCCCAGACGATTCACTGCTCGTGATGCGCAACCACAACACGACCGAGGTCTATGCCCTGGAGTGGGAAGCGCCGTGAAGAAGAGTAAGCTGAAAGCAGTAGGCAGAAGGCGGTACAAAGCAGTGACGAGTAACGAGCAAAGGTGAGCAGGCAGATGGTCGGGACGACCGTTTCCCACTACCGCATACTCGAAAAGCTCGGCAGCGGCGGCATGGGAGTGGTGTACAAGGCTGAGGACACCAAGCTCAAGCGGACCGTCGCCTTGAAGTTCCTGCCTGAAGAACTCTCCAAGGACCGGCAAGCCCTGGAACGATTCCAGCGGGAAGCCCAGGCCGCTTCGGCGCTTGACCACCCGAATATCTGCACCATTTACGAGATTGGCGAACACGAAGGCCAGCCCTTCATCGCCATGCAGTATCTGGAGGGGCAGACGCTCAAGCAGCATATCAGGAACAAGCCGCTGAGGACGGACGAAGTGCTGGACTTGGCCATCCAGATTGCCGACGCGCTGGACGCGGCCCACGCGAAGGGGATTGTCCATCGGGATATCAAGCCCGCGAACATTTTCGTGACCCAGCGCGGCCAAGCCAAGATTCTCGATTTTGGGCTGGCGAAGTTGGCGTCGAAGCCCAAGCCAGTAGCGGAAGCGATGGGAGCCTCAGCCTTGCCGACGGCGACCGCCGAGGAGCTTCTGACCAGTCCCGGCTCGGTAATGGGCACGGTGGCCTACATGTCGCCGGAGCAGGCGCGCGGTGAGGAACTCGATGCGCGCACGGACTTGTTCAGCTTTGGCGCGGTGCTCTACGAAATGGCCACGGGCCGGCAGGCGTTCTCAGGAACGACCACGGCGGTGATCCACGATGCGATTCTGAACCGCGCGCCGACTTCACCAGTGCAGTTGAATCCCGCCTTGCCGCCGGAGCTGGAGCGAATCATCAACAAGGCGCTGGAGAAAGACCGAGACCTGCGCTGCCAGACCGCGGCCGAGTTGCGGTCCGACCTGAAGCGCCTGAAGCGGGACACGGAATCTGGACGACCTTCGTCATCGGGCGAGGCGAGAGCGACCCAAGTTCCTGTCGCGGGCAGGAAACGCTGGAAGGTTCTTGTTCCCGCCGCTCTGATACTTGTCGCTGCCGCCATCGGGGGGACGCTCTACTTCCGCTCACGCCAGACCACCACCCGCCTGACCGAGAAGGACACCATCGTGCTCTCCGATTTCGACAACAAGACAGGCGACCCCGTATTTGACGACACGCTGAAGCAGGGGCTCTCGGTACAGCTTGAGCAATCCCCCTTTCTTGCCCTGGTGTCCGAACAAAGGGTGAACGAGACATTGAAGCTGATGGGACGCGCGGCCGGTGACCGGTTGACGCCGGAGGTCACCCGCGAAGTCTGCCAGCGCACGGGCAGCAAGGCCATGCTGACCGGCTCGATTGCGGGGCTGGGCAGCCAGTACGTGATTGGCCTGAAGGCGGTGAACTGCAACACGGGGGACGTGCTTGCCGAAACGCAGGAGCAGGCGGCGGGGAAGGAAGCGGTGCTCAAAGCCCTGGACGCTGCGGCGGTCAGCTTGCGCGGCAAACTGGGCGAGTCGCTCAGCTCGGTGGAGAAATACGCCACGCCGGTGGAGGAAGCGACCACACCATCCCTGGAGGCGCTGAAAGCCTACAGCCTGGGACTAAAGACGTGCAATGCGAAAGGGCTCACAGCCGCGCTGCCCTTCTTCAAACGGGCGGTAGAACTTGACCCGAGTTTTGCCATGGCCTACGCCTGGATGTCGACTGTGTACAGCACCCTCAACGAGTTGGGGCGGGGTAGCGAATATTCACGCAAGGCTTACGGGCTACGGGAGAAGGTGAGCGAACGGGAGAGGTTGTTCATTGAGGGATGGTACTACATGACCGCGGTAGAGTTGGAGAAGGCGGCGCAGACCTACGAACTGTGGCAGCAGACCTACCCAAGAGACCATTTTCCTTACACCATGCTGGGAGTTATTTCCGCCGGCCTGGGAAACTGGGAAAAGGCTTTGGAGGAATTTCGAGAGGCCCTGCCCCTGGAGCCAAATAATCAGGACAACTATATCAACCTCGGGCTCGCCTACACGGCCCTCAACCGGCTGGATGAAGCGGAGGCGGTGTACAAGCAGGCGGAGGAGCGCAAGCTGGAGAACGAGTATCTGCTCCAGACCCGCTACTGGTTGGCGTTTCTGGAGGGCAATGCGGCGCAGATGGCGCAGTTGGTCTCGGCCGCCATGGGCAAGCCGCGTGCGGAAGACCTGTTGCTGGCCGCGCAAGCGGACACGGAAGGTTGGTACGGCAAGCTGAAGGACGCGCACGAGCTGACCGGGCGGGCGATGGATTCAGCCCAGGACAACGACGCCAAAGAGAGTGCTGCCGCCTATCAGGCAGCGGCAGCGCTGCGCGAGGTGGAAGCGGGAAACCGGGAGCGGGCGCGTGCCGAGGCCAAGGCGGCGTTGAAGCTGGCCCCGAACCGAGATGTGCGGGAAATGGCGGCATTGGCCCTGGCGAGGGCGGGCGATACGGCAGGGGCGGAGAAGCTGGCGGCCGAACTCGACAAGACCTTCCCGCTGGACACGCTGGTCCATAGATATTGGCTGCCCACCATACGAGCGGCCGTCGCTTCGGAGCGCAAAGACCCGAACCGGGCCATCGAACTGTTGAAGGCGGCGAGCACGGTCGAACTCGGCTCACCTACGGCCAACCTTGCCATATTCCTGTGCCCCGTTTACTTGCGGGCAGAAGCCTATCTTATGCTCAACGACGGCAACGGAGCGGCAGCGGAGTTTCAGAAATTCATCGACCACCGAGGAGTGGTGGCGAACTTTCCCTGGGGTGCGCTGGCCCGGTTGGGGCTGGCCCGCGCTTACGCCATGGAAGGAAACACCGCCAAGGCCCGCGCCGCCTATCAGGATTTCCTCACCATCTGGAAAGATGCCGACCCCGATATCCCCATCCTGAAGGAAGCCAAGGCGGAATACGCAAAGCTGCAGTAATCCCCGCGGTTCCGGGACCTCCTGCGCCGCATGGATTTCTCGCCGCAAGACTGCCCTCGTTGACTTGACGGGCAGCGGAGACTACGATAGGTCCAATTGGAAGCCCTTCGGCGGCCAGTCCACGGTCGCGATACTATGCTGGGAACGGTTGTTTCCCACTACCGGATACTCGAAAAGCTCGGCAGCGGCGGCATGGGCGTGGTGTACAAGGCCGAGGACACCAAACTAGGCGGGCCAGTGGCCCTCAAGTTCCTGCCGGAAGGATTGGCGAAAGACCATCAGGCCCTGGAGCGGTTTACACGCGAGGCGAGGGCCGCCCGGGCGCTGAATCACCCCAACATCTGCGTCATTTACGATATCGACCAGCACGAGGGCCAGCCCTTCATCGTCATGGAGTGCCTGGAGGGGCAGACCCTGAGGCAGCGCCTTGCCGGGAAGCCGCTCAAGACGGACGAAGTGCTGGACTTGGCCATCCAGATTGCCGACGCGCTGGACGCGGCCCACGCGAAGGGAATCATCCATAGGGACATCAAGCCCGCGAACATTTTCGTGACCCAGCGCGGCCAGGCGAAGGTCCTGGACTTCGGTTTGGCCAAGCTCGCACCGAAGCCCGGGCGGGCGGCGGAGGCGGCGGGAGCCTCCGCGCTGCCCACCGTATCGGGCGAACCCGAGCACCTCACCAGCCCGGGTGCGGCGATTGGGACCATCGCCTACATGTCGCCGGAGCAGGCGCGGGGAGAAGAGCTCGATGCCCGCACGGACCTGTTCAGTTTCGGCGCGCTGCTCTACGAGATGGCCACCGGCAAACAGGCCTTCACGGGCAACACTTCCGCGATGATTTTCACGGCCATCCTCACTCAGGCCCCAACCCCAGCGGTGC
>Ga0326728_10020914_pt1 | contig 12390 bp, 9 predicted proteins | sample MB3enrmetagenome_FD_207602 | JGI IMG/M metagenome (GOLD analysis project Ga0326728, IMG submission 207602) | Lab enriched peat soil microbial communities from McLean, Ithaca, NY, United States - MB31MN | ecosystem: Environmental > Terrestrial > Soil > Wetlands > Peat | place: USA: New York...
GACTCGAGGCCGCCTATCACAAAGCCGACAAGGCCATTGAGAACATTGTTACCCTGTTACAGGCAGCTTGATGTTACATGCGATTGTTGAAGTAGTTCTGTTTACGAATGAAGACCTAAGAATCTATGGAGTAGCCGACGTCAACGACGACGAGGAAGGGCGGCCATCCTTCGGCGGCGGGAAGGGCTTTGGCGTATTGCTCGGCCTGACCGCGGGCGCGCAGCATGGCCTGGTCCCAGCCGGTGGTTCCACGAATGGCCGTTCCACGGCGGCGTGGCATCTCAAAGAGCAGTGAGGGTTCGGGAGCCTGGCTTCCCTGTTTGGCTTCGAGAACAAAGCAACCTCGCTTGTACAGGTCGATGAAACCGGTGCTGGTGAGGCCGGTGGGGTGGCGAAACGTAACAGGCCGCTCGAAGACGTATTGGTTCTCAGTGTCGTCCGGGACAGTGGGGTTCGGGCGTGGGACTTCCAGGTGGTCGCAGAGTTCGGACAGAAAGAGCGCGTAGTTTGCCCGCTCGGCGGCCCCAGAGTTCTGCCACCGTTCAATGAATGGATCTGCCGACATGAAAGAAGCCGGGCCTTCTGTTCAATCAGAGTTTATATGACGGGGTAGTGCGCGCGCACAACCGGATGGTTTCCATGAGGGGCGCGGGGCGGGAATGCTCCTCGCAGCAAGCCGAGAGGCACGGCGGAGACCGAGCATCGGGGCGTCGTTTACGGACTGCGGCGCGACGCCGGCCGACGAGAGCGATTTTTCCGGATGATCCCGGCCAGCGCGCGCAGCGCTTCGTTTGCCTCACCCGAACCTGGAAATGCAGCAGCTACGTCGGGTTCCAGAACCACCACCGCACTTCCCGCGGCGTACCGGGATGCGTACTTGTTGCGCGACGCGCGGCTGAAATCGTACTCCGGAAGAATTTCGTCGGCATCGGTCCCGGCGGGCTCGCCTCTACTGCGTGGTTTCTTCATAGTTCCTTCGCTCATGGCGTGTGGCCCGGCGCGCGCTGATGATGCGAATCGCTTCGCCCCGGTCAGCGTACATCACTGCCAGCAAATGCCGCCTTTTCGAAAAGCCCAGCAACACGAACCGCTCTTCCTCGGACGAATGACGGGGATCGGCCAGAATGCGGCCGAGAGGATCGCCGAAGACCGTCGCCGCCTGCTCGAACGAGACTCATTGTTTCACCAGATTGGCCGCAGCTTTTCGCTGGTCCCACTCAAACTCCAACGCCAAATCATATTATACGTAGGCTCCTTGACACCGGCGCCTGGGTAGAAACCGCCGCGGGTGCTTCCACTGCAAAACGCGGCTGGCGCCACGTGTCCACGATGCCTGCAGCTTTCGCCGCGCCGTGGTGCTGGCGGAGATCAATGTTCTACAGCGGGATGCAACGACACAGGGACGAGATTCCGATGCGAAAGCTGCTCATGAAGACAACGGTGGGGGTTCTACCAATAAGCGTTAACTTAAAATACTTACTTCTGCGGCGGACTGTTCCTATGCGGGGGCTGTCTGGCCGAGACCCTCAGGGACGGGGATGAGATTTCAGCGCAACTGATTCCTTTGGGTCAAACCCCAGCCGGCTGGCCGCGTGGTGACTCGGGCGAACGGTGCCTCCAAACCACTGCAGAAACCACTGCGAATCCGAGAGTAGATTTTCTAAGTTATTGATTTTCTGGAGCCACCCGCCGGGATCGAACCGGCGACCTGCTGATTACGAAACAATGCCCGAATCGTAAATAGCTGACAATGCATTCTCCAGCGGGCAATCTCCAACGCCTATAGAGGACATTTCGGCGCAAGTTGAACAGGCTTCTGGACAGGTCGCTGCGCTTGGGGGCTGCCGTCGCCTATGACTGGGCTAACAAAGTCGGCGCATCCCTTGATCGTTGGCAAATGGAAATCGAGCCGGCGTTTCAGAAGCGCACGTCGAAGGGGCACTACCACCAAAACCGATCCACCATTTCCTGGTAACGGCTCACGGCCTCCATTGTGTTCTTTTTGTTCTTCGCCTTTCCGCCATTATCTACATCAATCCAGCGAGAGAGTTTCTCGATATCTGACCTCCCGACATCCGAATGGGTTAACACCACCATCGCCTTGCCTGTGCTGCTCACATAGTTCCCCAGCACACCTGGGACTCGGTCAGTTGAGGGTATGACGCAGTACACATGGGACGTTGCACTATCCACTATGCGCTGCAATGTTTTTGGGAAGTCTCTAACAAGGTAATCCGTCGGGATGTTAGCCACAGATTCTCCATATCGTTCCTCTATTTCGGACGGAGTCAAGCCCAATTCGGCAAACGACACCATGAACTTGACCGACTGGACGTGAATTCGCAGCCGGCTTTCTATCCGATCATGTGTAGCGATAAGTCTCTCAGTACCCCACTCAGTAGCCAGCGCGTATCTCTTATCCCATGAATCACCTTCATGCGAGTTCCAGGTAGTAATCTGAGTTTCTGTATCCCAAGCATCTTCCGTCGAGGAAAAAAACCACAGCACCGGACGTACGCCACGGGGCGTCCCAAAAGTAGTTCTCCCGTTCCGTTTCCGCCGAACGTACAAGGATGGGTCGCCTTTATACGCCGCCCTCAGAACTCGTCGGAGATCGAGGCCGTACTCCAATGATCCTCGATATCTCTCGGAAGTAGTCGTGAGGTCCGTGTTTGCCGCGAGACGTAATACTCGGTTTCGCATTTCGTTATGGTGCGAAATAACGGCAGGCCAGGTTAGTCGTGGATTGAAATCTTCGTTGCTCTCATCAATCAGTTCAAACTGCTGTGCGTGGTTGCATGCTCGAACGTACACTTGGTCGCGTGTCGCGCGTGGTTTGCCAGGCTGGTTTCCGGCGGTGTCGGCGAGGTCGGAGCCCTCCGACACACCTGTATCTCCAGTCGGCCTCGAAAACGGCATGAGTGATTGTACCTGCTGCGGGCCGCTAACCCTATCGACGGCGCTCTCACCTCCGGCTTTCAGGAAACTACGCTGGGCTGTTTCGCTGGAAATGTTGGCCGCCTCGAAAGTCAGCAGTCGGGAGCGAACTTGTTCTGCGAAGTGGCGGTTGTAACACGCTTGCACGAGCGCAAGACACTCAGCCAGCGGGACTGAACATCGCCCTGTTTCCCTCATCACGCCGCGCAACATCTGCTGGAACGCCCTGTGGTGCCGCAAGGACCAGCTCCACAGATTTGAATTGGTCGCACATTCGATAATCTCCTCTTGCACAAGAGCCATTTTGTCGAATCCGCAAACCGCTCCAGGCGAATTTCGGAAACTCCAATACTGCTCCACTACTTTTGGATAATCGTCCAGAAACTGTAAAAGAAGGCTGGCTTTCGGCTCAATACTAGTAACATCGAAGCGCGAGGACGGTGAATCCACGAGGGTCAGCGGCTGGTGGAGGGCTAGTTCAATTCCGACAACGTTCTCCAAATAACACACGAAGAGCAGCCTGTCGTAGCGCAGATGGATTTGTTGCAATTGAGCAGCCATGTGTCGCTCGCGCCAGTCATCGACAGGAACTATGCGGCGATCACGCACCCGGGGATGGTCGTGAAACAGATCAACAAAAGCTCGCGCCCCAAGAACCGGACCAAGCCAGTCATCGAGACCAAGAGTCCCCTCCCCACAAGGCGGTCGTGGCGCCTGCAAGTGCGGAGACAGATCCAGGTCGATAAACTGGGGATCGATTCCTATCTCAGTCGCGCTCAGGACCGCCTCGGTAAGTCCATCGGCGGGGGTAACCGTGACCAACTCTTTTTCATCGCCGTCACCAACTTTTGACACACTGTCCGAACCGGCAGCGGGGGCTTCCGAGTTGAAGGCGTGGATTAGTGTTGAGCGCGGTAGGTTCGACACAGCTTTCAAGAAACGCTTCTTGACACATTCCGGGCGCGCCACAGCGACCGCGTCTTTCGGTCCGATAGCGAGATCCTGTACGGCTCGCCGCACCATCAACGCCCCACTAAGACGCTCGGGAAATACCGGCACGACGTAGACGTTGTCCAACTGAACGTAAGGCAGAGCGTCTGTTTGGTTCACGGCGATCGCGGCTCCTAGTTAGTTAGAGGTCGTTGCGATGCGCTCCGGGAACACATGCTCGAACGCGAGCTCAAGGCACTCGGCGAAATCCGAGCTCTCACCTCGCTCACGGACCAGCGCGCGGCTGAGTCGGATTGCGGTTAGCCCCTGCCGAACGGACGGCGTCTCCCCACTGTCATATAGCTTGCGCCTCAACGTCTCAATCTGGTCGTTTAGTTCAACAATCTCCGGCTGGGCCGACACTTGGCCGCCCTGCCCTTCGGCACACCCAGGCTTAAGCTCTGACCTCAGCTGCGCCCGCAATAGAGCGACCAACCCATCGTGCCCAGGGTAGTCGACTCTGATTTTAGGCAATGTGCGCTGGTCAATGTAGGCTGGCAGGTCACCACCAGCGCTCGGGTTCAGTGCGCAGCAAAAGCGAAACGGGAACGCGTCTTTGGCCGGCTCTACCCATATTCCGGAACTTGCGGCGAACAGCATGCCGCGCCCATCCAGGGCGGGAGCTAGTGGAGCGAGCGCTCGTTCAGGAAGCCGGTTCAATTCGTCGAAGAAAAAGATGCCTCCTGTCCGAATGGCAGACGCCAGAGGACTGGCCCGAAGCACCATGCGCACGCGCGACTCGCCACTAGACTCGGTGGGGACGACCGTAAGTACCATATCTTCCGGCGACATCTCGTCATGGCCAACCATCGAGTAAAACGGGAGATTAAGAATGGTGGGATTGTTCAGCCGAATTCGCCTAACCAGTTCGTACACAAGTTCGTTTTTGCCCATCCCAGGGCTGCCGTACAACCGAAACGCGAGGTGGTTCGATTCTCCTGATTCCAGAAAGCGGTAGCTTTCATCTAGCCCCCAGGCAACCCGACACAGTCTCAGCTCATCTTCCCGCCCGACGAATGCAGGAGCCTTAGGCAAATCGGACTCTTGGGCGAGATACGCGGTATGCGCCCCAATTACCGTGGTCTTTTCTTTGTTTGTGCTCTTCGCCATGGTTGACGTCTCTTTGTTGTATGCTTTAATCCCGCGAGCTTAGCCATGAATTTCTTGGCGATCTTCTGTGTGGTTGAGCCGCCGGTACAAAGTTCGGGAGGAAGTTCGGCTGCTTGCTGGTAGCACTTGATCGCTTCCGGTATGTTGTTCTTCGCCTCAAATATCTCGCCGCACGTGATCCAAACAACAGCGGGTGCGCTTGGCTCTTCCTTCGCCTTCAATATTTCGCTCAGTGCTTCGTCCAGGTTACCCTCGTGGAGCAGGCAGTGGGCAAGGTCGTTACGGTCGTGGCGCTCGCAGTATCCAGCGCCAAGAAGTGCCTTGTACATCGGCGTTGCCTTGGCAGCAGAATTCCTGTCGCTCCGTATCGCCAGCGAATGGGCGCGACCACGCAAGGCAACGGCGACCCGACCCCTGAGTTCCTCTATGAGCGCGCGTTTCTCTGGCAGCAAGTTACCAATGGCCGTCAGACGACCCAGTGCCTCATGGAACTGCTCCTCCTCAGCATATTGCACCGCCCGCGCGACCAGCACTGCCCACATTGTCTCCTTAAGAGCTCGGACGGCATCACTTAGTTCGCTGCTCAGGAGAAGTTGTTTTTGCTCTTTGGCGGTCTCAAACAGTTGATTTTTGTCTACAGGTGCTAAAGTTCCCAGCAGGCTCTTAGTATGGCCCACCGCAAGCTGCCCAACCGTCAGCCTTGGCGCCGTCCGCTGCTCAATAAATGCCGGCAAGGCATACGACCCAGATGGATCCCAAGAGCAAAAAAGATAGAACGGCGCGGCATCGGGTCTTGGCGTTAGCAGCAATCCCGTCAAACCAGAGTACAGCTCCATCCGCCCATCAAGGAGCGATATCAAAGGCGATAGCGCCTTCTCAGGAGCTACATGGAGTCCGTCAAAATAGGCAACGCCGCCCCATAGGAATGCGGTGGTTAGAGGACTCGCCTGGAGGGCAAGCGGCGGGGCCTGTGCAGTAGCACCAGAAGGCCGAGGCACTATAGCAATCACCAGGTCCTCCGGGGACATGTCGGCGTGCCCTGCAATTTCGTATAAGGGCAAGCCAACGCGGCGCGAAACCTCTGCCACGAGGGAGCGTTTACCCCTGCCAGATGGTCCCTCCAGCCTGATGCGTCGACACCCCGGTTTAAACGGGCCCCCAAAGCCAAAGTCCAGCCACTTGTTGTCCTTGCCGTACAAACCCAGGGCGATTCGTATCAGCTCCAATTCCTTCTCACGGCCGATACACTGGTCGTTGCCGAGCTTGCTCGGTGACGCCGGATGAATCAAATGACCGGCATAGCGGCTGTCAGGAATGATTCCAGTCCTCATGTTATGGCTTATCTGAGCGAAGCATCGGATCGATCGAGTTCGCGGAGGATACGGAACCCCACTAGCTCACTTCCCTCGGTCGGAGCGAAGACCCCTTCGAACAACAGCGATTGTAGTGAACAAGTGGGGCGTGGGCCCCCACGAACACACGCCTGATATTCGTCTGATGATGTGTCGCACCACTCCCAGACGTTCCCGAAAAGGTCGGCACATAAGGATTCACGATCCAGAAAAATGCCGACCGGAGTCGGCCCGGCGTTGGCAAGCTCAGGACGAATCTGTTCAAGCATCACTCTAAAGCTCTCCTCGCAAAGTGGGTCAATCGAGAGAGGCAGTGGCGTAATCGGTAAGCTATCGGGAAGTGCGCTCATCATGCTGTAGCGCGCTGACGGCCAGCGGCTATAGGCAACGTAGGTCCATTCTGCCACTCGTGGGACCCGATAGGCAAAACCATCACCACAGCGATCCGACAGCCACCGGCAGTAGGCTCGGGCCTCATGGAGAGACACGCCTACAACTGGGCAGTTGGGCTCTCTCAAAGCACTGCGGCCCTCGGATGGCTGAGCCCAGTACCGTGGACCTGCGGGCTGCATCGTGCGGATCTGTTGGATTCCATCCTTGATCGGCAGGTACTGGCTGTCATGATACTTCGCTCCGATCTTCTGGTATCCGCCATCTTTCACAAACCGATGAAACTCAAGATTGGTCACAGGGTATCTTCCGATTTGGTAGCGAACGCCGTTCAGCTCGAAAGGCTTCCCCCAACGCTCTTCGTCTATCCGTCGAGCCAGTGCTTCCCCGAAAGCGCTCCTTGCTTCGCTCTTGAAAAGCGTCAAAGGAAATATTCGCGGGTCGGCAAGTCCGAGGGCTGTAAGCCCGACTCTTGTCGGAGGATTGCACATTCCGACCAATGTTGCTTCCGTGTTGTTCTCCGGAGACTTCTCTTTTGAAACAACCGCCGGCGCAACGGCCAGAAGCAGCTTGCGGAGCTGCGAAGGTCTAAGACCGGAAAGGAGGACGCCAAACAGTTCGCCGTTGTTATATCCGGCTACGGTCTCGAGAACCTCCTCCCAGATAGGTTCAGAGAGCAGTGGCATCATCAACCGGAGGCCGTTGTACCAACGCCTGCCCCTCGGCGGGCGGCTCGCTTCCCTGAGAGCTTGTAGCCGGGCCGTATCATTCTGCGCCAAGTATCGTGCTGCAAAGTATTCCTGATAAATGACGTGCCGAAAGACGTAAACCTGGCGCTCCGGGTCGACCAAAATCAGTAGGCCTAGGGCTGCGGCATCCCGAAGCCAGCCAATATCATACGCATCGGACAGGTGTTCCTGTGCAAGAGATCTGGTAAACTCGGCGTGGTCAACGGCTGACTTTCCCGAGCGTAGACCTCGGGCGGCCAGAAGAGGAAGCAACTCCGTTAAGATTTCGTCTCGCCGATGCGTATTCGCGAGACGGGTCCTCTCTTCCAATGTCTCAGCCAGAATATCTGTGACCGACCGGTCGTCCTCGGGCCCCTCGGCCCGAAGCAGGGCTGTCGCGCAATAAGAAAGCATGAAGGGGCTTTGGCACAAGCGGCCTTGCGGCAAGTCGATCATCCCCCATCCTCGAAGCAAATCGTCTACGGCCTTGTCTGCGATTTGAGAAGCCATTCTTGGCGTCAAGGGCCGGAGTTGCGCTATCCGCATGCCGGGGATATTCTCAAGACCGGTGCTGACGCCAGGAAAACTCCGGTGGGTCATGAGCATCCCGAGCCGCGATCCCACGCTGCGCGCAGCTTTGCGCAAATCGACCAATTCCCGCGGGGCATTCTCGACGTTGTCAATCAATATGAAAAGCGGCGAGCTGACGACCTTGAACATAGACTCTGGCCCCGCTGCTCCAGTTTGCGAGATAATTTCGCTTATCAACGGCCTGAGCGGAGTCATTGCTTCGGAGAACTCGAGCGGCAGCCAAGCCGCAGGTGTTCGATCCCCTCCTGTGCGGGGCAGCGAAAACAGGCGCTCCACTGACTTCAATGCCGTCGTCTTGCCACCCCCAGCCTCCCCGCAAAGAAGGCACTCCGGCACCGCCAACGGTATCTCCTCAGCGCAATTCAAGTAGCCGTAGATGCCTTCTCGATCCGCCGGCAGAACATCAACGGGGATACTCACATACTTGACGCCCTCCCCAGACGGTGTTGATGAGAACTGTGACAGGCGAATCGCGGGATCCCAGAATGCCCTTCGTGCAAGGCCGTGGGCCAACTTCTCCTGCCATCGATCAGCGCCCTTGATTTTGGCCAACTCGGAGGCCATCGCGTAGATAAGAGCATTGCTGTTGCAGCACAGAAACGACCCCACCGGAATGCTCCCCACCTCTACTGCTACCTTTGATGACTGAAAATCGCATGTCAGGAACTCGCAGACCTCCGCTACAAACTCCGAGTCGAGGTGTATGAGTTTCAGCAACTCCCGCAATTGATCGCTCCTATTCTCGGCCGATTGACTGAACAAAGCTGCGGAGACCCATGTATTCGCTGCACTCAGAAATTGGAGCATATCCGGAAGCAAAAGAAAGTGCCTCGGAAGTCCTACCACCAAAGTCTGGTGATTACTTCTCAAGGTGCTGTGGAGTTCGATCATTCGTCTGAACATCGGTTCAATCCTATCGCCCTCTCCCCGCGTCTTCCGTAGATCGAACCAGCTGAAATCCACCAGCGTTACTAATCGACCAAATATTTGGTCCTTACCCATGTTCTCAACGCGGTGACCAAGCGCCTCGACGGTTGACATGGCATGTTCTAGGGAGGCTTCCAAGAGTTCGGTTCGCACGAATTTCGCCGACTCGCCTTTCGCCGGTTGCGTCAGCGATTGGCCCTGAATCCACGCAATCAAGGTATTATCACCGTTCTTACCGTCAGATAAGCTGTGCCGTATCCACCGCATTGTCTCACGTACGTCATCGGCAAAGTCGGATAGGATAAATGTCAGCCCTGGGCTGTGGGCAAGCGTATGAAGGGGAACGATGGGCGTCTTTTCATCGGATTCTTCCGCCTCAAACAGACGAAACTCCACCGGCCGGAACAATCGGTCCGAAGTCTGTTCCGCGCCTTTGGAAGAAAAGTAGTTTGACTCCGTAATAACTTTATCACTTAGCACTTCGGCCTGAATCGGCAAGAACTGGGTGAGAACGCTGACCACAGCCGCGTGAGCGCGCCAGTTCTCGAGGAGAACTCCAAGGTCCACTTGATCGGTGTTTGCGACCGTTGGCAGAGGACCTGCCAAGCCCGGCCGCCCTTGGATGGCATCGGCCAGGAAGGCGAGGAAAGTCTCGACCCTCTTAAACTGCCCCGGGGGGAAGAAAAGCGGTAAGACGCCCCACGAGTCGAGCTCACTACGGCGAGCTTCAATCGTAGCCTTGTCCGGTGCTTGCAAAAGCGCAAACTGCGTCGGACCTTCCAGGACCTTCGCAATTTGCGCGAGGACCTGGGTAGTGCGATCGCGCATGAGACTACAGCCCAGAAATAGCATCGCACCTGCACCGAACGTCTGGCTAATAATTCTTGGCAAAGCCAGGTTCATGTTAACGGCTTGCGGGTTTTCGCTACCGTAGGCCTCTTTGTACTCGGAAAGAGTGAGTACGCGGTTCTTCGGGTTAAAATAATCTCCATGCAGTTTTAATAGGACCGAGGCGTTTCTCTGAATTGCGTACGAAGCGGCGCCCACGTCCGCGCCCGCCAAAATCGTCTCGAAGCGACGGTCGGCATCTTCGAAGGTCTGCTCCAGCACGGCATCAAAATTAGTAGTAAGGACGGGCCCTCGGGCGATGCGCGGCAAGTGCCGCACCGCTCCCCTCCCGAGCGGTTTGGGGAGTTTTTCGCGATCGAAGATTTGGCGCAGGGTCGCATTGAATTGGCGTGAGTAGCGTTTTGTTATGGTCTCGGCGGCCTCTTCGAATTGGTTGTTAGCAAGCTGGGCCTTCATTTGGTCGCGAAGCCCAACTTCGCCCGCAATCCTCAACAGTAAGTCGGTCCAAGTGGGGTAACCAAAATCGACCGAGAGACCCGCGCCAACAAATGGAACCAAACGCTCGCGAAATTCCAGAAGCAGTTCTAGGTTCACGCGGTTGCTTTCGGTATTGCCAAGGATCTCAAGCCCATAAGAAAGTGCCGTCATGCCGTGTCCTGACCTTAGCTAAACGCGGTTGGGAATCCCCTTCTTGGGCTTGGTGCTTGATCCGGCTTGGTGCAGATGGGCGCAGCGCCTTGTCTTGGACAAGGGGTCTGGCCGGGGGCGCCGCGCCGGAAATTGCGCCGCCTGTTTCCACTCCCCAAGTCGCTGAAATACTGCTGTAAGTTTGGAAGGTGCTGAGAACTTACCGCGTGGCCCATTTTTGACGAATACCCAATCGTGCCGCCCTCGTCGCCGCGACAACTGAGGTGCGTACTCGCGACCGCCCTTGGGGTCGTGGCCTTTTGGCGGTGGCAACCTACGGGTCCTACGAGGCTCGAGCGGTTGTCAGTAATGTGGCTTCGACCCCCCTTCGCGCAATTCTGCAGGACCCCTTGCGCGTCCATATTGTAACAGATACTCGCTGTATAGCCGCAATCGAAGGGAGCGTGTCAGGTTCGGCAAGTGGAGTGAACCCCAAAAGGTAGAGTCGAGGCTGGCCAATCTGTACATGAACCGGTTTCTGAAGTACTGGCGGATCACCGGGAAGGGAGAGGCTTTCCAGGCCGAGGTGGTCACCTACGCGGACGATTTCGTAATCCTGAGTCGCGGATACGCGCAACAGGCACTGGATTGGACGCGGCAGGTGATGACGCGGATTGGACTCACCATGAACGAGACGAAAACCAGCATCCGGCAAGCGCGCCAGGAGCGGTTCGACTTTCTGGGGTACACGTTCGGGCCGTATCGCTATCGGAAAGATGGCCATTGGTATTTGGGCACAGGACCGTCAAAGAAGAGTGTTTCGCGGGTCCGGCAGAAGATCGGAGAGGTGCTGAAGCCCAGCAACGTGCGGCCATGGGAGGACGTCCGTGATCAACTCAACCGGGTTTTGCGCGGTTGGGCGGCGTACTTCCATCAGGGCACGCGGCTGATGGCATATCGGGCCGTCGATCATCATGTCTATACGCGCGTTCGCTTGTTCCTGATTCGGCGACACAAGGTGCCGTCGCGAGGCGCCGGGCGCTTTCCCGATGCTGAGGTTTTCGGGACGCTGGGGGTGCTGCGCTTGCGCAGCCTCCATTTATCGCCGCTGTCGTGAGCCGAAGGCGAAGTCAGTCGGAAAGCCGGATGCTCGAAATGGGCACGTCCGGTTTGATGAGCGGGGCTGGGAAACGGGGCGGCGCTTCCGCGTCAGCGCTCGCGCTCAGCCTCGACTCTACCTCCAGGGGTTCACTGCAAAGTTTTCAAAGTCGCCTCCCGCTGCCCTCCATTAATAGCCGCCGATTTTGTCAATGCCTTCGGCCTAATCTCTTGATTGTGTTGGAGCGGGAGATCGGGTTCGAACGGTTCCAACCCGCGACGTCCAGCTTGGGAAGACGACTTTCGATTGACAATAAACAACATAGCGTTTTTGTCAGCCTTGTTTTGGCGATAGGGATCATCCAGTTTTCATTCTGAGCATCGGGAGAACGCTTAACGGTGTTCAAACGGTGTTCACCGTCCGCATTAGAGGGTCGGCTTGTCCGGCGCTTTTTGCATCTTTTCCCATGGCTGCCTTGGCCGCGGTTTGACCGGTCGGGGCGGCAGCCCGCGTCGTATGCGGCGGAGCTGACGCTAAGGATATAATAAACCGGAATCCGAAATCGTCACGATAGGAACCCAGCTTGTGATCGGCATCCTGCACCTCACGGCAACGACCGGTACCGTCATCGCTGCACTGCTGGCAGGCGCTGGCATTAGTGTCTGTCATCCCCGGTTTAAAACGACCGCACTTTCCCCAGCGATGTAGTTGGGGGAAATGAGCCCATTGGCGGGGACGCGGTCGGCACTCTACAGCAGTTTCTAAATCTCCCGGCGCCGGGTGCGACAAC
>Ga0326728_10020918_pt1 | contig 12388 bp, 8 predicted proteins | sample MB3enrmetagenome_FD_207602 | JGI IMG/M metagenome (GOLD analysis project Ga0326728, IMG submission 207602) | Lab enriched peat soil microbial communities from McLean, Ithaca, NY, United States - MB31MN | ecosystem: Environmental > Terrestrial > Soil > Wetlands > Peat | place: USA: New York...
AGGAAGAAAAGCAAGCATAATAAGCAAATGAAAATAATTGATTTTTAGTAAAAAAAATTATATCAAGAGCGCTGGTGTGAACATACCCCGTTGCTTGCAGCGGGGTGCACCAGCGCAATTTTGATTTAAAATAGAGTTTGTTGTTCTTTAAAAATTTTAGTTATCCACACTTACTTAGTGCTAAAAACTGCCCTGAGGACTGAAGAATAAAAATGAAAAAGCAAATAACTAGGACCCAGTTTAATTTTTAAAATTATCGCGCTAAAAAAGACTTTTTCTTTAAGTTTTCTGTCTTTTAGATATACTCTCTACGTTGCCCAGAAATAATCCTATCCAGGCACTTTATAGTTATTTGAACTAAAAAAATCCCAAATCCATTTTTATCTCACCTACTATAAGATTGCAGCTAATTAAAGGGCATTTAAAAGTAATATAGCTATTGTGCGGCTTAGGGGATTTTATTGCCTTGCAAAAAATGAAGGGGGTAGATGGTTTCATTAGTTTTTCATGCGTAACTATAGGTTTCAAGTTGTCCATTTTCGAGTTAAAATATAAGCAATTCTTAATCTATTTGTGGTATTTATTTTTGAGGTAGTCATTATCGTAATTAAAACTCGAACTAAATTTTACCATTGCCAGCTGTTCATCTTTAGATACTTCATCTATATTGGTCAAACGGTCACTAAGTTGTACTCGTAAACGAAGCCCCTGAGTCTTTAGCTTAGATGTAGTTCACGTCATGTATCATCTCAAGATAAGACTTCCGGATAGAATCCTTTTCCTCGAAGCCAAATTGCTTCAGGAATTCGAATAATTTCTGCCTTGAACTTTTTATATATTTTTCGCTTTTAGTGATGATTTCGACTTCCAGAAATTGTCCTAAATTTTCAACTGCATCAAGGCAGACAATTATCTCTCCTACCTTGAAGACTTGTCGTATTTTGCTGACTATCCCAGCTTCCGAGAATCCAAGGGCATGAAGTACTCTTTTGGCAGTGATACCATCAACAGGAGTTTCGAGTTCTTCCCTGGTTTTGGAGACGCCATCAAGTTTAGGGCCTTTGTACGTCAGCACAGCTTGATCTTCCAGTGAACGAATCCTGAGGACCTCGTCGGTTTTTATAAAATCCCTATGAGGAGCGGCAAAATAAGTATCCGATTGATTTTCAACCTTTATTTTTATTGCCCCGATTTTCTTAAGGATAGAAAGAGCTTTATCATGATCTGCTTTGACCTTAACTTCCACTTCAATCATAGTTTTCAGATATCTCCAGTTATATCCAATTAAAGCCAGAAAAACCTCATTTAATAAACATGTTAAATAGAATCTAAGAAATTTGGATCTTTTCAAGTTTCTGCAGGAACAAATTTGGTGCCGTAATATATCATGCCACGTTCGCCACCTTCACCAAGTTTGCGAAAAACGGATCTAACCCGCATTCCTATATACATTTTTTCAGGGTCACCGACAATCTGTGCCGTCATTCTGGATCCTTCATCCAGCTTGATTATTGCAAGGATGTAGGGGGCCTGGCTTTCAAAACCCTCTGCAGCTGTGCGAATTATTGTGTAGGTCACTATTTCGCCTGTGCCTTTAAACTTATAGTGTTCAATCTGACCCGACCGCCTACAGTTCACGCAAAAATTGCGTGGCGGATAAAAATAATTTCCACATTCTTTACAGTGAGTACCTTCAAGATTATACCTACTGGCAAGATTTCTCCAGAATCTTGGAACAGAAGACATCAGATATCACCTCTCCCTCGAGAAAATGTGTACTACTGCCGTTGCTCCTGATCCTCCTACATTGTGAGTCATACCATACTCTGCACCTTCTACCTGGCGTTTGCCTGCTTCCCCACGCAATTGGGTTACGACTTCTACTGCCTGTTTTACTCCTGTTGCTCCTACAGGATGTCCACAGGCTTTGAGACCACCAGAAGTGTTGACGGGGATCCGACCTCCGATTACAGTTTCTTCATTTGCAGTGACAATTCCTCCTTTTCCTTTTTCTGCGAAGCCGAGATCTTCGATAGCGCAGATCTCGGCAATTGTAAAACAATCGTGTACTTCCACAAGGTCGATGTCTTCAGGCCTTAATTTTGCCATGGAATATGCCCGCTTTGCGGCTATGACGGTTGAATCAAGAGTTGTAATATCCATTCTATCATGAAGTGCAATCGTGTCACTTGCCTGGGCTGTCGCCCTGATATAAATAGGAGTGTCGGTGTATTTTAAGGCAAACTCAGCAGGAGCGAGAACGAGGGCGGAAGCCCCATCTGTAATTGGGGAACAGTCAAAAATATGCAATGGGTCAGCTACCATTATGGAATTCAATACATCATCTACAGTAATTATATTTTTATACTGAGCGGTAGGATTAAAATGACCGTTTTTATGATTTTTAACGGCAACCTCTGCAAGCTGTTCGCTAGTAGTTCCATATCGGTGCATGTGCAGCTTTGCAATCATTGCATAAAGACCAGGAAAAGTTGCCCCTGCCATACCTTCCCATTCCCGATCAGCTGCTGATGCAAGAGCTGAAGATGCTTCCTCAGATCCGACATCAGTCATCTTTTCTGCCCCCGCTGCAACAACTATATCACTATAACCAGATGCTACAGACATTATAGCCTGGCGTAGGGCAAGCCCACCAGATGCACAGGCAGCCTCCACTCTGGTAGCTGGAATATGGAGGTTCTTAGAGAGCCCGGAATAGTCTGCGATAAGGGCTCCGATGTGTTCCTGATCAACAAAGCGACCTCCGCTCATGTTTCCTACATACAGAGCATCGATTTCTTTTCCACTAGCACCTGCATCTTCGATCGCCCCGATACCAGCTTCTACAACTATGTCCCTCAGGGATTGATCCCAAAGCTCCCCAAAATTTGTATTTTTTACTCCAATTATTGCAACGTCTCTCATCATACTCACTCCTTTTTCAAGGAAGGCGGATCTTTCCTTTATGCTTGGCATATCTCGCATAGTCGATATATAATGGATTCTTAATTAATTCGGAAACTTTTGGAGCTCTGTTTTGGATTTCCTTAATTTTGTCTGTAACTGTTATGCTAAAAGCGTCGGCTCCAGCTCCAGAACCAAAAGCAGTTGCAAAAATTCGATCCCCTGGCTTTGCTTCATCAAGAGTTGCAGCGATTCCCATAAGGCAGGACCCTGAGTAGGTGTTTCCGATCTTTGGAACCACAAGCCCAGGTGCAATCTGGGGTGTGGTGAAACCAAGCATTTTTGCAACTTTGCTCGGAAATTTTCCGTTTGGCTGGTGAAAAACTGCATAATCATAATCTTCAGGCTTTGTTCCGATTTTTTTTAGAAGGCCTTTTGCGCCGTTAATTACGTGCTTGAAGTACCCTGGTTCTCCAGTAAAACGGCCTCCATGCTCAGGATAGGGCATTCCCTCCCGTCGCCAGAAGTCAGGGGTATCAGTTGTATAGGAATAAGTATCCTCAATGATTGCGACAAGCTCATCTTCTTTTCTACCAATGATACAAGCAACCCCACCTGCAGCTGCAGTGTACTCAAGGGCATCACTTGGAGCTCCCTGGGAAACATCTGCTCCAATTGCCATACCCAAATCTATCATTTCTGAACCCACTAATCCCATACAAGCTTGAACTGCAGCTGTTCCTGCCTTGCAAGCAAACTCAAAATCTGCTGCAGTCATTTCTGGGGTTGCTCCAATAGCCTGAGCAACAATGGTACTTGTTGGCTTCACAGCATATGGATGACTTTCCGAGCCTGTATATACCGCCCCTATTCTATTGGGATTGATCCCGCTTCTTGCCATTGCAAATCTTGCAGCTTCCACAGCTATGGTTGCTGTGTCTTCATCGATATCCGGTACGGATTTTTCATATACCATAAGGCCGTTTTTAAGAGCTTCTGCATCATCACCCCAGAGCCGGGCTATTTCCTCTAGTTTTATACGGTATTTTGGAATATAAGCACCATAAGATACGATTCCAATAGTCATATTTTCACCTGTTTTTGATTGCTTCAGGGCATCAGTTCCCAGTCGCTTCATTCCCCTGCATAGTATTGACTGTACTTCTTCAGAAGCTGGACAGTTTGATCGATACTCATTGTAGTTGCGACCAGGGGTATGCGGTCAACTTCTGCCATTTTTACTGCTCCAGGTTCGACCTCTTCTTTTCGAAGTCCATGTAGTACTACTGCTCCGGGTTTGAGATTTGTAACTCGAATGGCTACCATGGGAGATTTACCGGTGCTAACTTTCGTAAATATCATGGCTCTGTCCGTGCTCCAGCCATAAAGCTTCTGGAATTCATGGGAAGAGAGTTCCAGGATGGCTCTCTGACTGTCAATGACAGAGAAACCATAAAGAGGTTTTTCAACTCCTTTAAAGATAACCTCTCCTTCTATTAGGTTGACCAATTTAGCAAGCTGTATCGGGAAAGTATACTCGTATGTTGAGTAGATTGACTTTGTACTATTTTCGGAGCTAAGTATTGACTCGTAAGCATGGATCTTCTTGCTTCCCCTATCCATATCAATTTCAAGAAGAGATTCCACAATTTTCTTGATTATCAGCGTTCCTGGCGATTTTCTCCTTCCACTTTCATAATCACTGATAACAGAGGGGGATACCTTAAGGTAATTTGCAATATCTGTCTGGGATATCTCAAAATTTGACCTCCATTTTTTCAGTGACTCTCCAGGTTTTTCTGAAAGAGTAATATCTCCAGCCATTTTTTCCGCTAGGCGATTGCGCAGATTTTCTGAGGATTCATTGGGTACCATGACTTATGTATTACTAAGAGGGAACATTACCATATATATCTAACGAATATAGATTCGTCAATTGTCGCAGATAAATATCAATATATTTATATAGTAATATTCATCAAAAAAGTATCACTTTGTACAGAAATTGATATAGTATTGTAATATAAGTCGTAGAATCCTAAAATTACAGAAAATACAGAAAAAGGGGAGTACTAGGACATTTTTTCCCTGATTCCCCTTTATTTTCTGTGTTATGGTATTTTGAGTGATTCAAAATAAATAATCGCCTTTGAAACCATAATTAATTTTTAAAAATATGATAAATTATTTTCATAATTTAAAATAATGCGATATTTTATATGTAAATATATGCTTTTTTAAAACTTATAAAGTTCTTCCTATTTGATACTTTAACATTTTTGAGTGATTTTATTGACATCAATATTTCTCTTGTCCTAACAATATTCAGTTGGATACCTATATGAAGTATCATGAGAAATAAGATCGTATTTGAAACCACTAGTTGTTATTTTGATAGAATTCCTACGCATTTTTTGATTTATGCAATTTGGATCTGTACAGTAGATAAAATATCTTTGCCATTATATCTCTTTTAAAATTAAGTAATAGTTTTACGAAAAAGTCTGTATTCTGCGTATTACTGAATTATAAATTTAAAACTCTTCGTTTTCAGTATAAAGTCCTAAATATTGGTTTTGAATTTTGAATAAATTGTAAATTTAATCGAATTTGAGCTTTTCATCACCGACATCTTGATTTATTTGAACCATGTAAAAATTACTTCCATAAGGGTAACGAATGGATAATTAAGGATATGATTTTTTTGAACTCCAGCTATATGTTCGCTCTTATAGCACTAAGCTTCACTTTTTGATCTAGATTTACACATCATTTTCCTAAACCATAAATCTTTAATTATTGGTCAAATTCTTGATTTGGAATCAGATATTTTAAATTTCTCTTTAAAAAATTAACTTAATTCTTTGTATATCAACCACGATAATAACTATCATACGTTGATATGGCTCTGGAAGTACTTTCCTTAACTCAGAAAATTGTTCTTCTGTTGAATGAAATTTTACACAGCGACAAGGTTTATATTTAAGGCGATTTTTTCCAGCACGGTTTATTCAAAGATAAACTGGTGAGCTGTTGATTAAACAATCGTCTGCAATTTTAGTTGGGCTCAAATCATTTGTTAACCAATAATAAGGCTTGAAGTCTATCAGCCAGCTTTTGCTGTAAAAACTAATAGTTGCTTTAGCAATATAATCCGTAGTAAATTATACTCAAACTCAGAATCAATTATAATTGTACCTATATTATAGAGGATTTCGATAAACCTCAAAATTTTTTCATGTGGTTACAAATTGTATATAAATTGGTCATAAGAATGAGAGGGATCTCTAGACCTTCTAAAAATAAATAATTCGCATTATATTTAGAATATGCTTTATTTAGTTCGTTATATTGACCAAGAAAAGTATCTCTTTGGCACCAAATTTTTAAATTATATTATTAAGTTTTAGTGTCAAAGCATTAACGAATGCTTCTGAAATAACCTCCCCTTGCCTACTCTGAATTTATAAAGAAGTGTTCGTTAAACGCCGATAACCCTCGCAAAGATCTTGAAGTTTCTTTTTACCAGAAATGCATGATCTACAATTTCGGTTTTTCTGAAGAACTGACTGGTTGAAAGGAAGATTTGGGACAACTTAAATTTGTTGAAAGGAAGATTTTCTATGAATTTGAGATATTGCAAGGACTAAAATCTTCGAGATAGCAACTAATTTTCTAATGAAAGTTGAAGCATAATGAAAAAAGCCCATTCTGAGGCACTTATACCTATCAAAACCTATCGATTGCTTTATTCAAAAAAAACTTGTATTTGTTCCCTTCCAGTTGATTTGTTTTGAAGGTTGCCAGGTTCTTTAATCTTAAAGTCTGTAAACTGCACTGACAACGCATGGTGTAAGCTGCCGATTGTATACATGCTACAGCTCTTATTCTACGTCTTGAAGACGATAAAGGTAAAGAAGTGCTCTTTGTCTTTGTTGAGCATATGAGTATTAGTATTCTTCGAAAAGTAATTATCCAAAGTTTTGACGGCAAAAAATTCATCCGATCTGCAGAAGTTGAGGAAAATAAAATACGTAATCCCTGCCTGAGAGTAGTCTATCATTAAAATGTTAATGTCGTCACAGTTACAGCAGCTCCAATTTGTTGTATTTCCGAATGACTACTTTCATTAGTTACAATTTTTCCTCAATAGTTTACAAGAAAAAACTTAATCCACAAATCTGAATTCTATTTTTTGTAATCGTTTCTAGAAAATTCAATATTTTAGAGTTCTTAAGTAGAAATTATGCATATTCTCCACTAAAACCACTTTCTACAGATATACGTGAGAATGTCATCTACTTCTCAATATTGAAGTAGCTTAAAAATTAAGTTGACTTTCAATGAAGTAATAAGTGAACAAATAGACAAACAAATTCTGCATATGTAGACATCTGCGGGATGTTATATCTAGTGCAGTTATATATTATATGAAATATACAGTAGATACAGAGAATATTTAATCACTCCTTTCCAGAATGATGTTACTGATAAAGAGACTCCAGTTAGGGAAATTATCAAGGGGGTTCAAGCTTGGTAAGTATAGCAAAGTGCGGTAAAATGTTGCTAAGTGCATATTCCATGAAGAAAATTATTTCATGTAAATCTAAAAAGAGACGAGGACTGAGAAGTAAATACGTTCAGGTATTTCTGTTGGGATATATCCTCAAAAAACTCAGCTTTAAGACTATCAAGTCAACGGAATATCATACCAAAAATGAAGCAGAAGAAATAAAATTAAATAAACCAATGCAAAGGTCTGGAATAAAGAAATTTGCCAAAATAATCATGGGGTTACTTATTGGAGCTATAACCATATATACCTTTAAAAAACATTCTATTAGAAAAGCAGGAAACAAAATCAAAGTGCAATGAGGTTAAAGGCATTTAAAAATGCATAGAAAAGGAGATGAAAGTACACTACTGCTAATATCGTGACAATCTAATTATTTTATATACCAATTGGATAGATTCTCATCAGTTTTCAACTTGCAAATTCTCAATCTATCTTCTCTTAGTGATCATTTTTTATCCCCTTCATGCAACTACTTCATGGTTTCGAGACTCCAAATTACTGATAAGTTTGTCAGTTAATTCAATAGCCATTACGTTGATCTCTATTTCGGTGTCATTGAACCAACTTGCATTTTTGTTCCCCATATTCCCAGATTCTGTCATCATGGTTACAGGGCTTTGTGCCTACTTATTCACCAGCATTAAAATCATACATGCCGAAAGTCAGACAAGTTTATACAACTTATATTTACATATTATTTTTTTACATTAAGTGTGATGATCAATTACTGAGTTGGAGTGTAAGGAGTCATTTTGAGTCATAAAGTTAAATACTTAACGCAAATTTATTTTAAATGTATGTGAGTGTTTTTTCCTTTTTAATGCCTGATATTCATTTGTGGATTTTATCTTTCCCTAATTTCATTATTGCATATGTATCATTTTCACTGTAAGCACAGAAATTCTTTATTGATTTTGTACTTCAAGAGTAGAAGCATGAACTATTTGTTATTACCAAAGTTATCAGTCCAATACCTGTTGTTTAAGGCTGGTGAAAGAGTGTACTGAGTCGAAAATATGATGTTTTCTCTCTCAACTATATTAATTAACAGTACTTGGAAGTTGGCACATGAAATGACCAATATATTATGTCTCAGGTAGCATATTTTGTCCAGCATTATTCCATACTATTGTTATAATTATTCATTGTTTATATGTCAGAGTAGTCCTTTGTTGGAAACAGTGGAAATGGAATCACCACTAACAGATTCAGTACGATGCCGTTTGCTCCCACCTGAGAATGTCCAACACCAACCGTGTCAATCCATATAGCCATAGTTGATATATTTGCAAGGTTGGCGGAAGCTAGTGCAAACCTTGAGTAAAAAGGCCCAGTACCTAGTGCACTGATTACATTGCTAATTGCAACGTCTAGGTTTCCAGTTAAACTTCCGTTATTTGTTAGATTGTTAAACGTGTTTACAATCTGTCCCACAGACATACCTCCAATAGAAATTTTGTTTGTAGAAGGAGATTTATTTATCGATGGACTAATTGTTCATTCATTGATGTTATTTGTAGCAAGTGGTTCTTGATCCTGAAAGCCTCCTTTAACTACCACTTCTGTGCCGTCTAATAAAAATTGAATCCTACCACGCCACAAGAATAAATAAAATTGAATTAAATATTCAAAAAAATATTTAGGAATCAATAATATAATAAAAATCTATAAATCTAAGGTTAAATTTTTGTATACTATTTTTAATTCAGTTCTTCTAAGTTGAATTTTTTTTCTAAGTACTTAATATCTGTGATTTTACAAAGAAGTTGGCACACTAAATAAAGATTCAATCTGAAATTGTGGTTCTATAATCTAAAAATAATTCAGTAATCTCTTTGTTAGATAACTATTCTTAAGATCTTAAATGCTTAAGTTCGTTTTTAAATTTTTGAACTTTTATATCTTTTTATAGCGGCCAAAAGCGGTTGATCTTTTTCAGATTAAAAGGTCATTAGATGGCTTTTTTCTTTTTATTTTATTTATATGTATTATAAATTATTAATCATAGTATACTTATAAAACACAAAAAGTGGGTGTTAAAAAATAACTTTATATGCGATTAAAACAAAAGAATATTATTTAGAATGTAAATTGTATAAGTATTGATGCAATGTATTTAAAAAAATGAAAACTGTAGAAGTTACTATTAGGAGGTTACTGGAAGTCGTAAGCTCTAGAATTTCTCTAAATTATACCCAAAAAAAGAGTGTTGTACCATTTTTAGTCTTTGATCAATAGCTATAGAAGTTTACTTAAAATTCAAGAAGTAAACTTTAGGTATATAGAACGAGATAATTTTAAAAATATCGTGGAAGTGAAGAATATAGTTAGTGAAACATTCAAAAGTAAATTAAGAAGGAGATACACATGAAAAAAGAAAATAATATAAAAAATAATGTAAATATAGTAAAAAAATTAGTACTTTTCACTGAACTCCTGGTTTTGTTCATGGTAATAGGTTCATCAATAGCAATGGCATATACAGGATTTTCAGAAAAAAATAAACCAATATCCGTACCTATTGATCACAAATTTATTCACAAAGATATTGCAAACCAAACTAAATTTTCTCCAAAGGTAGGGCTTGCACCAGAAAATCCTAAATTTACCGAATACAAGAACAGAAAATCTGTCTACCAAACCACACAGTCCCCAACTGGACATAAATCTGGCCTCTCACCCTCACCTGTAGATCTTAGTCATCTCAAGCATACTTCAGTCCCAGACGTATATGCTTCAGCAGGCACATCTATTCCAACTTCCTATGACTTACGAACTCTGAACAGGGTAACTCCTGTGAAAAACCAGGGTTCTGCAGGTTCTTGCTGGACATTTGCAACTGATGGATCCCTTGAATCATATTTAATGCCAGGAGAAATATGGAGCTTTTCAGAAAATAATATTAAAAACGTGCTTTCTTCTGCAAATAGCCCGCAAGGTTTTGATCGCGGTCCTAGTGACGGGGGAGACTTTGTGATGTCAACTGCTTACGAGGCTCGCTGGAGTGGACCTGTGGACACCAACGATGACCCATATAGTGCAACATCAAGCTTTTCATCCAGCGAGCTCGGACTTCCTTTACATAAACATGTACAAAATGTAACTTTTCTTCCGAACAGAAATGGTCCTACTGACAATCAATACATAAAAGAAGCAATTATGAATTATGGCGCAGTAGGTACTGGGATGTATTTTGACCCTACCAGTACTACTAGTTATAATCAAAATACATACGGTTATTACTATAGCGGAACAACAGCTTCTGATCATGCAGTGACCATTGTAGGCTGGGACGACTCTTTTAGTAAGAATAATTTCTCCCAAACTCCAGCCGGAGATGGAGCATTTATCATAAAAAATAGCTGGGGTACAACTGCAGCAGATTGGGGTAATGTAAAGAATGATAATGGATATTTCTATGTTTCCTATTATGATTCTAATCTTGGATACGCTATGAATACCCAATTCACGGCTGAAAATCCTAGCGATTATAAAAACATCTACCAATACGATCCACTTGGATGGACTCAGCAAATTAACACATCTCAAACTAACCCTACCACTGGTTGGGGTGCAAACATCTTTAATGCAAAATCTAACGAAGTCCTCAAGGCGGTAAGTTTCTACACGACAGATCTAAACTGCAATTATGTAATCAATATCTACACTAATCCAAGTACCACACCCATTAGTCAAGCTGGTCCTGTTCTCACCCAGAGTGGAACAATTCCAAATGCTGGCTACCATACAGTTCCCCTGAATTCCGGAGTTAAGCTCAACGCCGGCCAAACATTTTCCGTAGTAATGGAGCTTACAAACCCTACATATCAATACCCGATTCCTGTAGAAATGCCAATCCCTAGTTACAGTAGTCAAGCAAAAGCAAACGCATCAGAAAGTTTTGTAAGTTCTGATGGGAATACATGGACTGATATAACAACAGAGCCAGGATACTCAAATACTAATGTTTGCATCAAGGCATTTACTGATCCAGAAAGTCGTTCTGGAAAAGATATCCCTGTAGCGAATTTCAATGCCAACGTAACCAATGGTAATGTTCCCCTTACGGTTCAATTTACAGACCTCTCGACAAATGCCACAGGACGGATGTGGAACTTTGGAGACGAAGCTACTTCAACTGAGCTTAATCCAACGCATACTTACCTTGCAGCAGGAGCCTATACAGTTAACGAGACTGTAAGCAATATAAACGGCACAGATTCAATGCTCGCTACGATAAATGTTTTGACAACAACTCCTCAAAATACTCCTACAATTACCTGGAGTAACCCTGTTGACATATTCTATGGTACACCATTGAGCAACTTTCAACTGGATGCATCTGCTTCAGATCCAGTATCAGGAATCACAGTACCAGGAACCTTTGTCTACACTCCATCATCAGGAACTATATTGAGGCCAGGTATACAGACATTGTCTGTTTCTTTTACACCAGATGATACTGCAAACTATAATGCAGCATCAAAGACTGTTACCATCAAAGTAAGACACAATCGACGCCATCGATGGTGGAGCTAATAAGAACAGTCACCGAATCCAATAGCTGCTGAGTATAAAATAGAACAGCATCATGGCCATTTTTTTCAAGGCATTGTGGATAAATTCCTGACAAACTGCCTTGAATTGATGGCTATGTTTTTATTTCTCATTTGAATACCCCGCAGCTTGCTGCGGGGATGGAAACTTCCCCCCGTAACCGTTGTTAAATAACTGATTTATGTACTTAATCACCTTTTGCTGTAGATGGAATTAAGACATATAAATCACTGCGTCTATAAAATTAGATATCACATGGTTTTTTGTATGAAATACCGTAAAAACCTTTTAAATGATGATGCAGTTAACTTTTTAAAACACGTATGTTCTGAGATTGGTGAAAGATACTCT
>Ga0326728_10020919_pt1 | contig 12388 bp, 9 predicted proteins | sample MB3enrmetagenome_FD_207602 | JGI IMG/M metagenome (GOLD analysis project Ga0326728, IMG submission 207602) | Lab enriched peat soil microbial communities from McLean, Ithaca, NY, United States - MB31MN | ecosystem: Environmental > Terrestrial > Soil > Wetlands > Peat | place: USA: New York...
CCATCAGCGAGTCCCAGTTGAATAGCGGCAAGGCGAGGGTGGAGGATCTCTTTTCACGGTTCCGGCGCCGGTTGACGATCGCCATCGGATTGACTATCATCCTGGGCCTCGTTCTGGCCGGTTTCAGCATGCGCAATGTTCTGGGTCTGGAGGCCGAGACGGCGCAGCACTATAAAGAGATTTCGAATGCCAGAGCGGAGTTGAAACAGTTGTCGGCGCGCTTGGTGGAAGCCCAGGAAAACGAGCGGCGATCCATCTCCCGCGAACTGCACGACGAAGTGGGTCAGGCACTAACCGGAGTGCTGGTGGAGATGGCCAACCTTTCCACGCTGATTCGCGCCAAGGACACGGATACCGCGGCGGCCAAGGCGGACGGGATCAAGAAGCTGGTGGAAAACGCGATCGGCGTGGTTCGCAGCATGGCGCTATTGTTGCGGCCCTCGATGCTGGATGATCTCGGCCTCGTGCCAGCCCTGCAATGGCAGGCGCGTGAAGTTTCCAAGCGCAACGACGTCCGGGTGAAGGTGGCGGCCGAGCAGGTCTCCGAAGGGCTGCCCGAAGAGCACAAGACCTGCGTGTACCGGATCGTCCAGGAAGCCCTGCACAACTGCGTGCAACACTCGGGGGCCTCGAACGTGAGAGTCACGGTGCGTCAGGAGCGAGACCGTCTTCTGCTCTTCGTCCAGGACGACGGGAAGGGATTCGACACCCAACAGGAGCGCGGAATGGGGCTGTTGGGCATTCAGGAAAGAGCCAGCCACCTGGGCGGCAGCTTCGCGGTGGATTCCGAGCCCGGGCAGGGCGCCGTACTGCGTATCATGCTGCCGTTGCCGGAGGCGCGGGAGACCGTATGAAACCGATTCGAATTCTGCTGGCCGACGACCATACGGTTGTGCGGAAGGGCTTGCGGCTGTTGTTGGAAAGCCATGCCGGTTTCAAGGTGGTCGCGGACGCCGCCAACGGGCGCGAAGCCGTGGCACTGGCCGAAGAACATACACCCGACGTGGTGGTGATGGATGTGGCGATGCCTATCCTGAACGGCATCGAGGCCGCCACGCAGATTTCCGCCAAGCTGTCGCAGATCGCTATCGTGTTTCTCAGCATGCATTCCGACGAGGGCTACGTGCTGAAGGCGCTGAAGGCCGGCGCACGGGCCTACCTGCTGAAAGACTCCGCTGAAAACGACTTGATCGGCGCGGTCGAGGCTGTCAGCGAAGGCAAGGCATTCTTTAGCCCCGCGATCAGTAAGATGCTGGTCGAGGATTACGTAAGGCAGATGAAGGAGCGCGTGGTCGAAGACAGTTACGATCTGCTAACGACGCGGGAGCGCGAGATTCTGCAGTTGCTGGCGGAAGGAAAGTGCAACAAAGATGTGGCCAACATCCTCAATTTGAGCCCCCTGACGGTGGAGACTCACCGCAGGAACATCTTACAGAAGCTCAACTTGCACAGCGGTGCTGAGTTGATTCTCTACGCCATCCGCAAAGGTGTAATCAGCTAGTCCACCGGTTCCCAGGAGTGGTCGGGGTCGAAGCGGGTTATCGGCAGCGGCGGCTTGCCGGGAACCGGCGCAATATCCTTTTGACAGACTGCACCGTTCTGGTTCACGATGAACGTGTGAATCCCGGTCGCTCCATATTCGGCCGGCCAGGCCACCAGGCCGAACCCGCCAATCAGCTTGTTCTTCACGAAGTAATTGTGCGCTCCCCCCGGGCGCACTGGAGCCTTGCCCCTCGAGAACCCGAAAATGATACCCATGGTAGAGTTTGGCACCGCCCTTGGTCGCGCCGTCCCAGGCGGCCCGGGCGAAGCCCTCGGGAACCAGTGGGTCGCTCGCGCTCTGGTTTTGCGTCGTGACGGTCTCCTGCGGTGTCGAATGGAGCGTCCCTTTCGCCTCGGCTTGGGCCCACATGCGCTGCACCGCATGCATTACGTCGGCTTGCTGGGCGAGAAAGGCGTTGCCAAGCTGCGTGGTCCAGCCGATACTCTGGGTCAGGCGGGCGAGCACGTCGGGGAAAGCGACCAGCCCCTGCACACTGGGATCCCAGTTCTCCTTTTTCGCCCTGTCCATGAGCTTCGAGGGCTTCCAGCTCGGATGGTCCCGTACCCATTGTTCGGCTTCGGCGATCTCCATCGGGTAAGTGGTAGCGGCCAACACCTCGGCCAGCAGGGGATCGGGGTATAAGGCGATTGGCGCCACCATATCGTCAAGCTGCTGCGGCGACATCGGCGCCCCAGTGCCCGCAGGAGGTGTGTTCTGCGGAGGTTGCCCGGCGGCCGCTGCAGGCAGAAGGAAGAAAGCGGCGAGGACCGCCGCGCCGTAACAACTAAGTCTGGCTGGCATTTCACTTGTGTCGGATGGCATAAATCAGTCCAGAGCCTCGAAGCGGCCGTCGGGCCGGCTGGGCCAGCGAGTCCTCCAGTGGGTATAGGCAAAATCCAGCATCGCCAGCACTTGTTCGCGCTGGAACGGGCGCGTGAGCACGTCAAACCCTCCGTTCCGAACCAGTTCGTCCCACAAATAGGGGTCTGATACATCTGAGAGCAGGATGAGGCACGGAGTGCTGCTTGCGCTCACCAGTTGGGGAATGCCCTTTTGCCATTCCACGCCAGGAAGATCGCGATCGCACAGAACCACGGGAGCATCAACCTGCCTGGTCAGTTTGACCATGTCGGACCAGTTGGCAGCTTGAATCGGCATCCACCGCGAGCCCTGCAGTAGCGTCTGCAAAGGGAGGCAATCGTCGTCGCGGTTTGACCCCAAGGGAACCGGGATCGCCGGGGAAGTCCGGCGCGCGTTTTGGAATCGCTCTCTTACGGCGGAAACGACATTTCTCATTTCTCTGCCCCGCGGGCGGCGTGCCATTTCAAAAGAGCAGGACCACCCACCGGTTTGCCGAGGTTGGCTACGGAAGCCCGCGCGACGGATGACCCGCTCTGTGTTGGCACTACTTGAACTCTATCCCAATGGTGGGCCCGATCCCATACTTCAGATCGGGTATTATGGCTGCATCTGAACAGTACGGACCGGGTTCGAAGGGCGGCAGCAACGCACCGCTAAACTGCTCTCTTGAAAAAGTGAGCGACCTTATGGCCGGCTTCCTCGGTGTAGTAGATCGTGGCTTCCGAGACCTTCAGTCCGTCCTTTCCGATATTGTCGATCTCCCCATCTCCCCGGCAGTTTCTTCGGTTCCTTTGGCGGTGTAGTGAACAGCGACCTCGCTGCAATTCTGGTTTCCGATTAGTTGATTTGGCAGCCCGGCGTCGATTGTTCGATGTAGATGATTTTGTGGCGTCGAGAACGCCAAGGCTCCAAACGCCTCAATCGATTTCCACAAGCGGGGCACAAGCCACATATATTAAACGGCTTGGAAACGTCGGATTTTGAACGCTTTGCTGAAAAAGTCCAAATCAGGTTCGGGACCAGGGAGGTCGGTGGTTCGAATCCACTCGCCCCGACCAATTCAACCTTTCAGAAGAAGACCTTCCACTCCACATCTTTTCCCGTTGACGATGTGTAATCTACCATCAGCAGGTTCCCGTCCGTCTTCATCGTACCCGCAAGGCCTTCGGACAACTGCACGCGCTTCCCGCTGAAACCATCCGGAACGTAGATGCGCAACTGGTACGGATCTCCGGCAACCGCGCGAGATATACCTCTTAGCGTGCGCTGCTGGTCGTCATAAGAGAGGTCCTTGATGTCAAACGCCATCTGCCGGATGTGCCGGCTGGTCGAGATCAGCACCGGCCGATCCTGCTTCTCGACGATGCTGTAGATGTCGCAATCGTACGGGTTCAGTGGCCGCGTCTCGAAGGTCCCCTTAAAGATGCCGATGAGCTTCTTGCTCCAGAATTCGTAAACGACGTACTCTTTGTTCGGGTCGAGGCGGAGATCCTTGGCCGCATCCAACCGGGCCGTGAATCCGAAAGTCTCAAAGGGCCTCCAAGCGAGCTTCGACACCCTGTTTAAATCGTTCGTAAAATTGAAGACCCCCAGAACGGACCATTTTCCGAAGGGCCGCTCGACCGGCATGTTCCAGATCTGGGCCGGCTTCCGAACGAACAGGTCCACGGGATACGATACATCCATCGTCGGAGGGCTGACCCGTTTCAAGAGCTCAATGCGGTTGTCTGGATACTTCGCGTCGAACTCCCGGTTGAGAAGCGGGTCGTTGGGAGCCTCCATTACATAAACCGTATTTCCCGCAAAGGCCTTGAAGTTGGCGCTGACCTTCGCCTGGCCGTAGTTGAACCTCCCGGTCGTTCCATAACCGCCATTCGGCACCCATCCTGGACTTTCCCAGCTGTAGACATGGAAACTGTCGAGGTCGTTCCAAAACACACGGCCATTGTAAAATGCGCGGATGGCGCCGCCCTGCACCGACTCGGTAAACCAGAAATTGTAGCCGCCATCCTTCTCTTCAAAACCGCCATCGGAATCGGCCGAAATCCGGCAGATGTCGACGAATCCGTAGCCATAGTCGATCAAAGCCATGTTTGACCGGTTGGTGCGTCGTGGCGACTTTTGATCGATTAGCTCGCGCCAGGGAGCCGCGCCCGCATGATAAGTCTCCAACGCGCTCATATAGGGATCATACTGTCCGGGCCACTTGTCCCAATCGTCTACATAGTCCATCTCGATGGTGCCCGTCGCATTTTCATTACCGACAGCGTTTTGAAACGCACGCTCCCGCTCAAGTTTGATAGTCAGAGGATTGGAGAAATCGATGATCTTATCCCCCAAGTACTTTCTGGTATGGATCGAGAGATAGCATTCAGCCGGATAGCTAAGCCGAGGTGGGCTGCCCCGAATCGTTCCACCGAGGCCATATACTCCCCAAGGCCCAACCCGAGGTTGAGGAGACTGTGAAGGTTCACGCGGCTGCGGATAATAGAAATCGTACAAGCCATATGTTTTGAGGAACTGTGAAGCAGTCCGATGGCCTTGGTCGGAAAAACGGACGTAGTTGCCCGAGACCAGCTCCTTGTCTTCGAGGTCTATCGGCCGCCGCTGCTTGAGCCGGATGTCGTGCGCGATCGCGATCAAATCCGACTGGTGTTCCATCGCGCGAATCGCATCGTTGCTGAACTCGATCAGCAGCTTTTCTCCGGGGAAGCTCTTGCCCGGAGGCATGGTTACTTTATAACTGCAGTATCCCCGTACCTGCATCCGGTCGGGAACCTTCCCCGTCCAGCCATGCGCCACCTCAAACCTCGATGATCCTTTTAAGGTCGTCACATGTCCCACCAACAGGCTGTTGCCTGTGTCGACATTCTTGACTACCTGGTTTACTTGATACATCTTGGGCGTGACCAAATCGACGACCCAAGAAAGGTCGTAGTACTCCTCATTGCGAGACATGGTGCCGAGGCTGATCCATTTGTCGGTGGTGCCGCCCAGCCGCGCATCGTTCGATATAAAGTAGTCCATATTCCCGATGTCAGCAGGCTTGCCGGTGTTGTTCGAGCGGCCCAGGCTGACGAGGAGGTCGGTTCCAGTCTTGCTGACGGAAATCTGATACTCGAAATCCAGCCGCCCCGGCTTGGTCCCGCGTAGCGTCACCGTGACGAACGACCCGAGATTGCTCGAATCATCCTGGTTGACCGAACTGACGACCTTCCACCCGGAGGCGTCGTCATCGGGCAGAAAGTAAACCTCGTTCAGCCGCATCGGCGTCCCCTTGACCTCCGCCGACCAGTGGCAGGCGCCTGGGTCGATCGAAACCAGCAGGTTCGCGGTGTCGACTGTAATCGGAGCTTCCGCGCCGACGAGCGCACCCTGGCAGATCGCAATGACGGACAGCAGGAGGAAAACGCGAATGCTAATCGTGTTATTCATTTAGGCTCCTTGTTCTTCCGCTACGTCAAAAGAACCCTTCCGCGCCACACGGGCGTCTGGAAAGGCCATTGTAGCTCTGACACGTGGAATGGTTAACGTCCACCTTTTTCATCGGGTACTTCGAGTTCTGACTGCCTCATAGACCGGACCCAACCAGTACGGGCCGGACGTGAAAAACCAGTGCCGTCCGGCATATGCTCCTTGATGAAAGCCAGCCGCGCGCATGCGGCGGAAGATGGTTTGGCAACAGACGAGGAAACAAATGAACAGACATATCGCAGCAACAGCTCTATTAGCTATCGCAATGGCTGTGCCGCAGGCATGGGGTAATTCGGTCCCGGCGACCTTCACCTTTAACAGCCCGCCGGGTAATGTTGGCGACAGCTATACCTACACGAGCAGCGGCATCAGCGTCACGGCCTGGGGATTCGATGGCACCAGCACGACGAGCGAGAACACGCCTACCGCTCTGTATGACAACACCGTCGGACTGGGTCTCGCCAACGACAACTACAACAAGAGCGGCGTGTACGAGATCCCCATCAACGAATTCGTGCAGCTGCAGATTCCGAACCTGGCGAGCTCGAAGGTCAACTTCGAGATGACAGACGTCAATACCGGGTGGTTAATCTACGGTTCCATGACCTCGGGAGAACTGGGGACCAAGTTGCTTCAATCGGGCACTGACAGCAATCTCGACACGTTAGTCGCAAGCGCGGCTAATTACAATTACATCGACGTCATAGCCGGTGCGGACTGCGAGACGGTGTTGAACCAGCTACAAATCACTACCGCCACGCCGGAGCCGACGACCTACATGCTGACCGGGCTTGCGCTCGGGGTCCTGGGAATTGCCGGGAAGAAGTTGCGCAAGCGCGGGTAGGGCCAGCCGCGTATCAGGGGAGGGCCGCTCGGCGGAGCGCCTCTCCCCATGACTGATCCATCCCCAAGTTAACCCATGGATTTGCGATTGAGTGTGTCCCTTCAAAACCCGTAGAATAACCTACCGATATCAGCCTTGACGCTTCCAGAGCATGCCGAAGGGGAGGTCCCCAGCTGCAGGTGCCTGTTTTCGCTTGCAATAGGGCGTTACACCGGTTACCATCGGGGCCGTGCCCCTGAGCGCTAAGGAGTCAACATCATGTTTCACAGATTCGTACGATTTTTCCTGACCTTGCCATTCGTTCTGGCGGTGGCATCCGCGCAGAGCCGGCCGATCCCGCAACTGGTAAAGCAGGACGGCAAGTTCCGTTTGATGGTGGATGGCAAGCCCTTCCTCATCCTGGGCGGCCAGGTGGGCAATTTCAGCGCCTACCCCGATATGATGGAGCGGGCCTGGCCCGGCTTCAAGGCCATGAACCTGAACACCGTGGAATACCCGGTCTACTGGAACCGCATCGAACCCGAGGAGGGGCATTTCGACTTCTCCGGTTTTGACCGGATCCTCACCGGTCTGCGCGGCCAGGGACTCCGCGCCATCCTGCTGTGGTTCGGCACCTGGAAGAATGGCGCCATGGACTGGGCGCCCAACTGGGTCAAAGCCGATCCCAGGCGCTTCCCCCGGGTGATCGATTCCGGCGGCCATCCCATACGGTCGCTCTCACCCATGTCGAAGGCCACCCTGGAGGCCGATCGCAAAGCCTTCGTAACCATGATGGCGCATCTCCGCGAAGTGGACCAGGCCGACCGCACGGTGATCATGGTGCAGGTGGAGAACGAGCCGGGTTCGCTCGGCAGCGTGCGCGACTTTTCGCCCGAATCCAATAAGCTGTTCGCCGGTCCGGTGCCTGCGCCGCTGGCGGCGGCTCTCAAGAAGAAACCGGGAAGCTGGAAGGTAGTTTTCAGCCGCATCGCCGACGAGGCCTTCAACGCCTACTACCTTTCCAGCTATATCAACGAAGTGGCCCGGGCGGGCAAGGAGGCCTATCCGCTTCCGGCCTACATCAATGTGTGGAACGGCGGCTACGGCACCAACGATAATTTCGAACGGTTCGACCGGCCGGGCGAGACTTACCCCAGCGGCGGCGCGGTGGCGCACATGCTGGATCTGTGGAAGGCTAACGCGCCCGCTATCGAAGCGATCGCTTCCGACAACTATCACCAGAATCCCATCACGTACCTGAAGGTGCTGGACAGCTATGCGCGGGCCGATAACCCGCTGTTGATCGTCGAGACCGGCGCCGGCATAGCCGCCCGCGGCTTCTTCTACGCCGTCGCCAATTATGCGGCCATCGGCTTCGGTCTCATGGGCGGGGATTGGGCGGGGGCCCCGCAAGGGCCGGATCAGGCCGGCGTGGGCGCGGACTTCCGCCTGGCGCAAGGAGCGCTCCCCGTGATCACCGAGTCGCAGGGGACCGAGAAGCTTAAGGCCGCGGTAGAGGAACGCGGCACGGGAGCGCGGAACCTGATCTTTACCAACTATGACGTGTTGGTGCGCTTTCACCCTCCCGCTCGAGGGCAGACGGCGGGGAATATAGGACCGTTTGCGGCCGCGGCGGCGGAGCCATCGGGACGCGTGCTGGTTGCCGAGTTGGGAGCGGATGAATTCCTGATCCTGGGATTCGGCTCCTCCGTGGAATTCCGGCCGGTGCAGGGATCGGAATACACGGCCGCGCAACTGCTCTCCAACGAGCAAGGCGTGTACCAGAACGGCGTCTGGAAGACCACCGTGCCTGGCGAGACGGCGCAAGGCGACTACACCGGGGCGCTTGTCAACCTGCCGGAGACCGGGGCCCTGGTGAAAGTCAAGTTGATGAAGTACTGAGAGCCGGAGGAGGAGTGCTATGACTACGGAAGTGGTAGCGCGCCGGCGCTTTCTACGCGCATCGGCGCTGGCCTCGGGCGCAGGGCTTTTTCCGTTGCCGATACGGGCCCAAACCGCCGCCGCGGCGGGCGTTAGACCGGCGGACTTGCCTAACTTCACGATCAAAGAGGTCAAGGTCTACGTGACCGCCTCCGGACGCCTCGCGTCGATCACTACCGAGAGCGGCGTCGAAGGCATCTGCACGCTCCAGACCCTCGTCTTCCACGCCAACTGGGACAACTCCGGGTGGCTGGATTATGCCAAGCGCGCGCTGACCGGCAAGAATGCCCTGGATCATCTCCAGTTCACTTCTCAGTATGCGCCGGTCCGCCGGCATTACGGGCAGCCGCCGCAATCCGCGGCCATCGACATCTGCCTCTGGGATCTTTTAGGCAAGTCGATGGGGCAGCCTGTCCACCGGATGCTGGGCGCCTACCAAGACCGCATCCTGGCCTATGCCAGCTCGCAGCACCTCGAGACCCGGACACCGGACCCTTACGTGGAAGCGGCCCAGAAGGCCCGGGCGGAGGGATTCCGGGCGTTTAAGATTAACCCGCCGCCCGTTGAGGCCGACGGAGAGAGCCACCACCGGCTGGACATGGAAATCTGCAAAGCGCTGCGGCGCGCCATGGGCGACGACTTCATGCTGATCCATCACGCGGTGGGTAATTATACCCGGGACGAAGCCATGGAGGTTGGACGGCTGCTCGACGATCTCCATTTCCGAGGTTACGAAGATCCTCTTCCTTCCACCGATGTCGATGGTCTGGTGCAACTGTGCCGGGAGTTGAGGGCGCCTGTCATCGTGGGCGAGTTTATGTTCTCGCTCTACGACTACCCCGAGTACATCCGGCGCGGGGCGGCGGATACGCTGCGTTTTGTGGTGGACAACGTGGGCGGGATTACGCCCGGCGTGAAGATCGGAATCCTGGCCGAGTGCCACGGCATGGAATGCATGCCGCATGGCGTGGGAAGCGTGCTGCATCAGGCGGCCCATCTCCATTGCAGTCTGGCCATGCCCAACAGCGCGTTCGTGGAGGTTCCGTATCCGCAGGGAGCCCGCGACGCGCAACCCTACATGAAGGATCGCATTCGAATCGCGCCGGATGGCTGCGTTCATGCTCCTTCCAAACCGGGCCTCGGTTACGAGATCGACCGCGACGCTCTGGATAAAGCCATCGTTCGGATCGAACGCTGAGAATGGACGGAGAAGTCCCCCTACCGAACGAATCGGAAAAGGAGGAGAATCGGTTGCATGGCGTTCCGGGCATGGGGTTTCTGGGCCATGGCGGCGCTGGCGTGGGCGCCTTCGCTCGGCGGGCAATCGGTTCGCGCCAAAGACTTGGCGACGGGCAAACTCCTGGTGGCCAGCCGCCCGCTGCGGGATCCCAATTTCGCCCACAGCGTGGTTATGCTGGTGGATTACCAGGAGGACGGCGTGGTGGGGCTGGTGCTGAACCGCCGCACCAGGATTCCCGTTTCCCAGGCGCTGAGCATCCCGGAAGCCAAACGGCGGTCCGACCCGCTCTACGTTGGTGGACCCGTGGAAGAGGATACGGTGATGGCGCTGGCCCGTCTGAGCGCCGGTTCCGCCGGCGCGCTGCACGTTTTCGACGACCTTTACCTCATCTCGGCCAAGCCGCTCCTAGCCAGGACAGTGGCATCGTCCTTGGGGGCCGGCGCCTTGCACGTTTATAGCGGCTACGCGGGCTGGACCGGCCCGCAACTGCGGCACGAGGTGGAGATCGGCGGGTGGTTCATCTTTCCCGGAGATGCGGCTGTGGTTTTCGACCCGGACCCGGGATCGCTGTGGTCCAGGCTGATTGAGAAGGCCGAGGCGCGCGTGGCGATGAACCTGCCCAGGGTCCGGGCGGCGATCCCGTGATGTACAGTGTTCTTCATATTGGAAAAAGGAATCCAATTGTCTGGTAGCTCGACACCATCGAAAGGAGCACGCGCGTGAAGCGCTTTTCGGTAGCTGTATTCGCGGCTGTTGCCGCGGCCTTCGCTTTGGGTCTGGTTGTCGCGGCGGCGGAACTCCCTCCCATGAACGATGGGAGCGACCACGGCGATCCGCCGTTTCTCACCCAGAGCGGGTGGAAGCCGTTGTTGAACGGCAAGAATCTCGACGGCTGGCAACTGGTCGATCCCACCAAAAAGGGTAAGTGGCTGGTAACCAGCGGCGTAATCTGGGGTGGCACTGCCAACCCCACGCAGTTGACGGGACTGCCCACTCCCGGCGACCGCATCGTGAACACGGATGTCGATCCGCAGGGCAATGCCTCGAATATTTACACCACCGAGAAGTTCGGCGATTCCGAAGTTTACGTGGAGTTCATGGTTGCGGCTCACTCCAACTCCGGATTCTTTTTGCACGGGCTCTACGAAACGCAGATCTGGGATAGCTGGGGGTTCGTGCCCCAACTGCTGACGGATCAATGCGGCGCCATGTACCATTACAATGGCGGTCCCATCAACGGCCAGGACGGCGGCATCGGTCCCAAGGCGCGCGCGGACCGGCCCCCGGGCCAGTGGCAGTCTTTCCACTATTGGTTCCGGGCTCCGCGGTTCGATGCCTCGGGCAAGAAGATCGCCAACGCCACTTTTATCCGCGTCTTGCACAACGGCCAGGTGATCCACGAGAACGTCGAGCGCCTCGGCCGGACCGTCGCATCGATGGACATTCCCGAAGCGCCCACGAATCCAATCATGCTCCAGGGCGATCATGGCGCGGTGGCTTTCCGCAACATCTATATCCGCCCGCTGGAGCCATTGGCTACTCCCGCGGCGCCCGATCTTCAGCCGACCCCCCAGACACGGATGGCGGGACGCGGTGGCACGCGGGGAGGGACTCCTCCGGGCCGCTAACCTCGTCTCACATGAAATTCTGAACAATGAGAAAAGGAGACCGCTCCGATGAGTACCGATGATTCAAGCAAAGGCGCGTTGTCCCGGCGCACGGCGCTGGCTGCCGGTCTGGCGCCTCTCGTGGTCCCACGCCATGTTCTGGGAGGGACTGGATATCAGGCCCCCAGCGACAAACTGACGATCGCCGCAGTCGGCGTCGGCGGCATGGGGAAGAATTACCTCGATAACTGCAAAACCGAAGAGATCGTGGCCCTCTGCGATCTCGATCACATTCTTTCGGCGCCGGTCTTCAAGAGCTATCCGCGGGCCAGGGTCTACAAGGATTTCCGGGAGATGTTCGACAAGGAGCACAAGAACTTCGACGCGCTCATTGTCGCCACGCCGGACCACTGGCATTCGCACCTGACTCTGGCGGGCCTGAAGATGGACAAGCACATCTACTGCGCCAAGCCCATCACCCACACGATCGCCGAGGCCCGCGCGGTGAAGGCGGCCTGCCTGGCCTCCAAGCGCACCACTAAGGCGAGCATCCAGGATTCGCGCACGGCTTACGCCCGGGCCACCACCGAACTGCTGCTGAGCGGAGCCATCGGCCCGGTTCGCGAGGTGCACTTCTGGACCGGGACTTACAGCCCCAGCGGCCTGGCCCGGCCGGAGGCCCAGACGCCGCCGGAGGGGATGAATTGGGACCAGTGGTGCGGTCCGTCCCCCTACCGCCCCTACCACAAGACTTACCATTACGGGAACTGGCGTCCGTGGTGGGATTTCGGCACGGGCACCGTGGGCGATTTCGGCTGCCACAATCTCCAGATGTATCATGACGAACTCGAGATGGGGCGGCCCGATTGGGTGTGCGCCGTCGGCTGCCAGGCTTTCAC
>Ga0326728_10020920_pt1 | contig 12388 bp, 17 predicted proteins | sample MB3enrmetagenome_FD_207602 | JGI IMG/M metagenome (GOLD analysis project Ga0326728, IMG submission 207602) | Lab enriched peat soil microbial communities from McLean, Ithaca, NY, United States - MB31MN | ecosystem: Environmental > Terrestrial > Soil > Wetlands > Peat | place: USA: New York...
ACCCGGCCACGCTGGCGTTCCCCGCCGAGGGCGGAAGAAAGCAGGTTAGCATGCGCATGGTGGTGGTTTTGCCGGCGCCATTCGGACCGAGAAACCCGACAATCTGCCCCTTGGTTACCTCAAAGGAGATGCCGTTGACCGCCGTGGTATGCGCATACCGCTTAGTAAGTCCTTTAACTTTGATCATAGAGACTTGCCGCAAAATCGCGAGGTTGCAATTCTGAATCTGCACCGGAACGATGCTTGACGAGGAATATGTTAAGAAGCGCTCCTCGGGCTGTCAATGCGGCGGGGTTTCGGGTTATCCCGAAGCGAGGCCGAGGGACGTGCTTTCGCCAACCCCGGCGAGTGGTCTGGCTGCGTGCTGAGAATGTTGCTTGCAGGGCGCTTGACGCTGCCCGGTGCAGTTGCTATTCTTAAACGGTTCTGCGAGTTGCGTTGAGCTCGCCAGTCGCATACCGGTTGAGCTGGTGGTTATTGAGTTCTCGCCCATGGGGGGCGGGTATCCTCGCTGAAACGAACCTGCGCTGACTCCTCGCCAAGGGGACGGGTATGCAGGTTTCCGGCCCACGAAACGGAGCGCCTTTAAACTGGCGCCACCGTCGTGCAGCCAGTCCACGGCAATCGAAATTTCCACCCGGGCGTGGCTCGGAGTGGAAGTATGGTTGGCGGCGGCGCCAGCCAGTCCACTGAAGAGCGGGAGCATATTATTGCGCCGCAGGCATGGTGGCGTATTCATGCAGGGATAGCGACAGCATCCCTTTCGCAAGTTGAAGGAGCGGTAGAGAGTGCCTACATTCCATCAATTGGTTCGCAAAGGCCGCCAGGCTCCGCGGTACAAGACCGCCAGTCCGGCGCTGCAGGCTTGCCCGCAGAAACGCGGCGTATGCACCCGCGTCTACACGCAAACTCCGAAGAAGCCCAATTCCGCGCTGCGTAAGGTGGCCCGGGTGCGCTTGACCAACGGGATTGAGGTTACGACCTATATTCCCGGAGTCGGCCATAACCTGCAGGAGCACTCCATTGTGCTGATCCGCGGCGGCCGCGTCAAAGATCTGCCGGGCGTACGCTACCACGTGATTCGCGGCACCCTGGATTCGGTGGGGGTTGCCAATCGCAAGCAGAGCCGTTCCAAGTACGGCGCCAAACGGCCCAAGGCCTAGTTCCGGGTCCGGGTTGCCGCCGGGTTCCACGCCGGCGCCGCAACCGGCCAGTCGCAAGTAGAGAGCTGATTTATGCCGAGAAAAGGTCACATCGCGAAACGGGAAGTGCTGCCCGATCCGATTTACAACTCCACCCTGGTCACCAAGTTTGTGAACTCGATGATGTGGGGCGGAAAGAAGAGCACGGCGCAGCAGATCTTCTATCACTCCATGAAGAACCTGCAGGAGAAGGCCGCCGACGAGGCCCTGAAGGTTTTCAAGAAGGCGGTAGAGAACTGCAAACCCCTGCTGGAGGTCAAGACCCGGCGCGTAGGCGGCGCCAACTATCAGGTGCCGGTGGAAGTCAATCCCGATCGCCGCACCTCGCTGGCCATCCGCTGGCTGATTTCTTATGCCCGCGGCCGCGGGGAAAAGGGCATGACCGACAAGCTCACCAACGAACTGCTGGATGCCGCCAACAGCCGGGGCGCGGCCATCAAGAAGAAGGAAGATGTTCATCGCATGGCGGAGGCCAATAAGGCCTTTGCCCACTATCGATGGTAGTTGCGGGGACCCGGGTCGCCGGGCCGTTTGGGTGGAGAAGGTAAAGGAAAGCAGTGCCACGACAGGTTCCATTAGAGCGTTGCCGCAACATCGGCATCATGGCGCATATCGACGCCGGGAAGACGACCGTCACCGAGCGCATCCTCTATTACACGGGGAGAACGCATCGCATCGGCGAGGTCCACGAAGGCACCGCCACGATGGATTGGATGGAGCAGGAGCAGGAGCGCGGCATTACCATTACCAGCGCCGCCACCACCTGCTTTTGGCGCGACCAACGCGTTAACATCATCGACACTCCCGGTCATGTGGACTTCACCGCCGAAGTGGAGCGCTCCCTGCGGGTGCTGGACGGGGCGGTGGCGGTATTCGATGCCGTACACGGGGTCGAGCCGCAATCGGAAACGGTCTGGCGCCAAGCCGACAAGTACGGCGTGCCTCGCATCTGCTTCATTAACAAAATGGACAAGATGGGCTCCGATTTTGAACACGCCATCGATACCATCCGCAAGCGCCTGAACGCCCATCCCGTCGCTGTCCAGTTGCCGGTCGGCCAGGAAGCCAACTTCAAAGGGGTTATTGACCTGTTGGAGATGCGCTCCGTGGTCTGGCTGGACGAGACCCTGGGCGCGGAGTTCGAGATCCAGCCGATTCCCGACAACCTCAAGAAGAAGGCGCAAGCGTTCCGCAATCAGATGGTGGAGACGATCGTCGAGAACGATGACGATCTGCTGCACAAGTACATGGAAGGCGAAGCGATTTCTTCCGAGGAATTGCGGGCGTCGCTGCGCAAGAGCGTCATCGCCCTGAAGTTGTTTCCGGTCCTGTGCGGCTCCGCCTTTAAGAACAAAGGGGTACAACTGCTGCTGGACGCGGTGCTCGACTTTCTGCCTTCCCCGCTGGATATTCCTCCGGTGACCGGACTGGATCCGGAACGCCCGGGACAGACGCTGGAGCGCCGGGCCAGCGACGACGAGCCGTTCTCGGCCTTGGCGTTCAAGATTATGACCGACTCTTTCGTCGGCCAGTTGGCGTTCGTCCGGGTCTACTCTGGCCAGTTGAAAACCGGCGACAGCGTGTTGATTCCGGGCCGGGATCGAACCGAGCGCATCGGGCGGCTGCTGCGCATGCACGCCAACAAACGCGAGGAAATCAGCGAAGTTTACGCCGGTGACATCTGCGCCTGCGTGGGCCTGCGCAACGTCACCACCGGGGACACCATTTGCGACCGTAACCAGGCCATCCTTTTGGAGTCCATCGAGTTTCCGGCGCCGGTGATCTCGGTCGCCGTCGAGCCCAAGACCAAGAGCGATCAGGAGAAGATGGGGGTGGCGCTGGGCAAGCTGGCCCAGGAAGATCCCACCTTCCGGGTTCACACCGATACCGAAACCGGACAGACCATCATCAGCGGCATGGGAGAACTCCATCTGGAGATCATCATCGACCGTATGATGCGCGAGTTCAGCGTACAGGCGAATGTGGGCAAACCGCAGGTTGCCTACCGGGAGACCATCCGCAAAGCCGCGCAGGCCGAAGGCAAGTTCATTCGCCAAACCGGCGGGCGCGGCCAATATGGGCATGCCAAGATCCGCCTCGAAGCGCTGCCTCCGGGTTCCGGCTTCGAGTTTGTGAACGACATTGTCGGGGGCACGGTCCCGAAAGAGTACATCAAGCCCGTCGAGCAGGGGATCAAGGAAGCCATGGAAGGCGGCATTCTGGCCGGCTACGAAATGGTGGACGTCAAGGCGACGCTTTACGACGGAAGCTATCACGAAGTGGACTCTAGCGAAATCGCCTTTAAGATTGCCGGTTCCATGGCTTTCAAAGAGGCCGCGCGCAAGGCTTCGCCGGTACTGCTGGAACCGGTGATGGCAGTGGAAGTGGTGGTTCCCGAGGATTTTGCCGGCGTCATTATCGGCGACCTGAGCGCCCGGCGCGGCCATATTCAGGGCATGGAACATCGCGCGGGCTCCCAGGTCATCAAAGCCACCGTACCGTTGAGCGAAATGTTCGGCTATGCCACGGAGATGCGGTCGAATACGCAGGGCCGGGCCACGTTCTCCATGCACTTCCTCCGTTATGAGGAGGCCCCGCGTGCCGTGGCTGAGGAAATTATCGCCCGGGTGCAGGGCCGGGCGGTGAATAAATAGAGACGGAACTTATTTATCGATTTAGAGGACATCATGGCGAAAGAGAAATTTGACCGTACCAAGCCGCACGTGAACGTGGGAACGATTGGACACATCGACCATGGCAAGACCACCTTGACCGCGGCCATCACCAAAGTGCTGTCCAAACACAATCCCAAGATCAAGTTTCGCTCGTTCGATTCCATCGACAACGCGCCCGAAGAAAAAGCCCGGGGCATCACCATTGCCACGGCGCACGTGGAATACGAGACGGCCAACCGGCACTACGCCCATGTGGACTGTCCGGGCCACGCCGACTACATCAAGAACATGATCACCGGGGCGGCGCAGATGGACGGGGCCATTCTGGTGGTGGCGGCCACCGACGGGCCGATGCCGCAAACGCGGGAGCACGTGCTGCTGGCGCGCCAGGTGGGGGTGCCCTATGTGCTGGTGTTTCTGAACAAGTGCGATGCGGTGGACGATCCGGAGCTGCTGGACCTGGTGGAGCTGGAAGTGCGCGAGCTGCTGAAGGGCTATGGATTTCCGGGGGACGATGTGCCGGTGGTGCGGGGCTCGGCGCTGGGGGCGCTGAACGGGGAAGGCAACTGGGAAGCCAAGATCGACGAACTGATGGAAGCGGTGGACAAGAACGTACCGCTGCCGGCGCGGGAAGTGGACAAGCCGTTTCTGATGCCGATCGAAGATATTTTCTCGATTCAGGGCCGGGGCACGGTGGTGACGGGGCGGATCGAGCGGGGCAAGGTGAAGGTGGGCGAGGAAGTGGAGATTGTGGGCTTCCGGGAGACGCGCAAGACGGTGGTGACGGGCGTGGAGATGTTCAAGAAGCAGTTGGACGAAGGCATGGCGGGGGATAACGCCGGGCTGCTGTTGCGGGGCGTGGCCAAGGAAGATGTAGAGCGGGGGATGGTGATTGCCAAACCGGCTTCGATCACGCCGCACACCAAGTTCAAGGGCGAGGTTTACGTGCTGTCGAAGGAAGAAGGGGGGCGGCACACGCCGTTCTTCAAGGGGTACCGGCCGCAGTTCTACTTCCGGACGACGGACGTGACCGGGGTGGCGGAGTTGCCGGAAGGGCAGGAGATGGTGATGCCGGGCGACAACGTGAGCCTGAAGGTGGAGTTGATCACGCCGGTGGCCATGGAGAAGGGCTTGCGCTTTGCCATTCGCGAAGGCGGCCGCACTGTGGGCGCCGGAACGATTTCGGAGATTTTGTAGCCAGAGTGGCACCGCTCGCTCGCCGGGCCTTACCGAGCGTCGGCGGGCGAGAACCGGCGGCTTAAGGCCATGGGTACACGCTTGAGCAGAGAGAATTCAAAGTGATCAGCAAAGAACGAATTCGCATTCGCCTGAAAGCCTACGATTACCGGGTGCTCGATCAGTCCACCGGCGAGATTGTGGACACGGCCCGGCGGACCGGGGCGCAAGTGGCGGGACCGATCCCGCTGCCTACGGTCAAGAACAAGTACTGCGTACTGCGCTCGCCTCATGTGGACAAGAAGTCGCGTGAGCAGTTCGAAATCCGCACCCACAAGCGGCTGCTCGACATTCTGGAACCGACCCAGCAGACGGTGGATGCGCTCATGAAACTGGATTTGCCGGCAGGCGTGGACGTGGAGATTAAGGCCTTCGGCAAGGAACATAAATAGCAGCCGGCGCCGGACCCGGCGCTCCACCGCAGGTATGCGGTGCGGCTTAAGAACAAAGCTTCCGAGGCTATGCCCCCGGCAGTTTCCGTGCGGCAACCGCCGCCCGGTACGCCGGAATGGGAAGCGGAGTTGAGAGGTAAGCGATGCCAGTAAACGGAATTTTGGGAAAGAAGGTCGGCATGACGCAGTTGTTCGATAGCAAGGGCGATGTGCGCCCCTGCACCGTGCTGCGTGCCGGACCTTGCGTGGTCACCCAACGCAAAACCACCGCCAAGGATGGCTACGAAGCCGCGCAGATCGGGTTTGTCGAATTCCTCAAAGAGTCGCGGCTGACCCAGCCGATGCGCGGCCATTTGGGCAAGCACAATGTGCCGCCGGTCAGGTTCATTCGAGAATTTGCCATCGTAAGCGAGGGCGCCGCGGCGGCGGCCGATGCTCCCGCGGACGGGGTCAAGGCCGGGGATCGCGTGCTGATCGACATTTTCGACGGCGACAAGTTCGTCGATGTGGTTGCGACCAGCAAAGGGCGCGGCTACGCAGGGGTAGTGAAACGCCATCACTTTGCCGGCGGTCCCAAGTCGCACGGCTCCATGTTCACGATCAATGGCTCGATCGGCGCCTCCGCGTACCCCTCGCGGGTGTTCAAAGGCATGCGCATGGGCGGCCATATGGGACATGCCCAGGTCACGGTGCGCAACCTGCGGATCTTGGGGGTAGACAAGGACGAGAACCTGCTGGTGGTGGAAGGGGCTGTCCCCGGACCGGAAGGCGGTTATGTGGTCATCCGCAAGGCGATCAAGCCGCCCCGGGAGCGTCGCGGTTTTGCCGGGTCGGGTACGGTCGATCCGTTGAAGGCCTCCAAGCGGGCCACGAAGAAGAAATAAGAAAACGGGTGCCCGCCCCAAACCTGGTGAAGGGTGGGAATGTTACGGCCCCCAAGGGCGGGGCAGACGGACTGAAACCAATGGCAACCATTGACGTGTTCAACTTGAATGGGGAGAAAACGGGGACGCTGGAGTTGGCGAGCGAAGTATTCGGCGCCGTCAGCGAAGACCTGCTCTGGGAAGCGGTGAAGGCTTACCGGGCGGCGCAGCGCGCCGGAACCCATGCCACGAAAAATCGCAAATTGGTGAGCGGCAGCGGGAAGAAACTGTGGCGGCAGAAAGGAACGGGGCGGGCTCGCATCGGTTCCATCCGTTCGCCGCTGTGGCGGCACGGCGGCACCGTGCACGGCCCGCAGCCGCGTTCTTATGCCTACGACTTTCCGCGTAAGAAGCTCTTGGGGGCGCTGCGCTCCGCGCTGGCGGCCAAGCTGAACGATGGCAAGCTGATGGTGGTGGAAAGCCTCGAACTTTCCGAGCCCAAGACCAAAGCCTTCCGCAAGACTCTGGACACGCTCAAGACCGGCAAGACCACCTTGCTGGTGGAAGCCTCCCGGGCGGACCGGCATAACCTGGAGCTCAGCGCGCGCAACCTGGCAGGTGTCGAATTGGTGCGCGGGCACGAGGTGCATCCCTACCACTTGCTGCGTTATGAGACCGCGATCTTTTCGCGGCCGGCGTTGGAGCGGTTGCAGGCTTCGTTGAAGGCCTCGGCGCCGCGGCGCAAGGCGGAGGTGGCCCAATGAAGTCGCCGTATCAGATCATTCGCAAGCCGATCATTACCGAAAAGGGCTTGGGTGCGAAAGAGACGCAAGGAACGCTGGTCTTCCATGTGGCTCCCAAGGCCACCAAGAATGAAATCAAGGAAGCCGTACAGCAGGTCTTCAAGGTGAAGGTCGAGACCGTACGCACCGCCAATTTTCCGGGCAAGGAACGGCGCCGGGGCAAGTTTACCGGCTACCGGCCCGACTGGAAGAAGGCTTATGTGCGGCTGAAGTCGGGCGAGAAGATGCCGGAGTACGCCCAGAATCTGTAAACGGCCGGCCTCCCTTGCTCCGGCCAGGCCGGGGTGTAGCGGGGCTGACCTAAGCCGGCAGGTTGGCCGCAAGTTGGGGCCAATCGGCAGCCGAGAGCGAGTCTTATGGCGATCAAAACGTTTAGACCGGTAACTCCAACGCTGCGGTTCCAGACGAACCTGGTCAGGGATGACCTGACCGCCGCCAAGCCGCACAAACCGCTGACGGTCAGCAAGAAGTCCAGCGGCGGACGCCGCAACTCGGGCGACATCACCATCTGGTGGCGCGGCGGCGGCCACAAGCGCAAGTATCGGATCATCGACTTCAAGCGCGACAAGACGGGTATTCCCGCTACGGTGACCACCATCGAATACGACCCCAATCGCTCGGCCAACATCGCTCTGTTGACGTATGCGGATGGGGAAAAACGGTACATCGTCGCGCCGCAGGGCTTGCTGGTGGGGCAGAAGATTGTGAGCGGAGCGGATGCCGACATCCTGGTGGGGAATGCCCTGCCGCTGCGGAACATTCCTCCGGGAACCACGGTTCACGCCATCGAGCTGAAGCCGGGCAAAGGGGCGCAAATGGCGCGCTCGGCCGGAGCGGCCGCCCAACTGGTAGCGAAAGAGGGGGATTATGCCCTGCTCAAGCTGCCCTCGGGCGAAAGCCGCCGGGTGCTCATGGATTGCATGGCGACCATCGGGCAGGTGGGCAATCTCGATCACGAAAACGTGGCCAGCGGCAAAGCTGGCCGGACGCGCTGGTTGGGACGACGTCCCCACAACCGCGGGGTGGTCATGAACCCAGTCGATCATCCCCATGGTGGTGGTGAAGGCAAAACGTCGGGGGGCCGGCACCCGGTAACGCCTTGGGGCCAGCCGACCCGGGGCTACAAGACCCGCAACAACAAGCGGACGGACAAGTTCATTGTTAGCCGGCGGAAGAAGTGAGATGAGGCTCGCGCGTAGCGGGCGATGAGCGGAAGAGCCGGGTAAAGCCAGCTCGCGGGAAGGGCAACCAGCTAACAGCCCACGGCTGAGAATCGAAGAGTAGGAAGCGAATATGGCACGGTCAACCAAGAAAGGCCCATTCATCGATGCCCACCTGATGGTCAAGGTGGAGGGCATGAACCAGCGCAACGAGAAGAAAGTGCTGCGTACCTGGTCGCGCCGCTCTACCGTGATTCCCGAAATGGTGGGGCATACGATCGCGGTGCACAATGGCAAGAAGTTTATTCCCGTCTACATCACCGAGAACATGGTCGGGCACAAGCTGGGCGAGTTCAGTTTCACTCGCAACTTTAAGGGCCACTCGGTGAAGGCGGCAACGGAAACGGCGGCGAAGCCGGCGCCGCGGGTCTGAGGCGGGTAAGAGGACAACATGGCAGACGCAAGTGTGGAATTCCGGGCATCGGCGAAGTGGCTGCGGGTCTCGCCGCAAAAGGCGCGCCTGGTGCTCGACCTCATCAAAGGCCTCCGTGTCGAGGACGCTCTCAACACCTTGACGTTCACCAAGAAGCGGGTAGCGACGCAGGTGTACAAGTTATTGCACTCCGCGCTCGACAATGCCAACTTCATGAATAGCGAGAAGGGCGTTGAAGTGGACGTGGACAACCTTTATGTGACGCGGGCCGTGGCCAACGACGGGCCCCGCATGAAGCGGGTGCGGCCGGCGCCTCAGGGCCGGGCCTACCGCTATCAACGCCGGGCCTCCCATATCGAAGTCGCGTTGGCGGAGAAGAAGCGGGCGGCGAGCGCGACCCCGGCGCGCAAGGCGCGACCGGAGAAGGCGCCCAAGAAATAGGACCGCGCGCGAACGGTGGAGGCAGACTTTGGCCGGGTTCCACCGCTGGCGCGAGCGGGAAACGTAAGACCAGGAACTCGGCCCCGCAACGCGGGGCACTGCGAGGAATGATGGGACAGAAGGTCCATCCATACGGATTTCGCCTGGGCTACACCAAGCCCTGGAAGTCGCGCTGGTTCGTCGAACGCGATTACGACAAGCTGTTGCTGGAAGATGTAAAACTGAAGGCGCAGCTCAAGGAAAAGCTGAAATCGGCCGGCGTCAGCTCGATCGAAATCGAGCGTCCGGGCAACAAGCTGCGCATCATCATTCGCACGGCGCGGCCGGGCATCATTATCGGCCGGAAGGGCTCCGAGATCGACAAGCTGAAGCAGGAAATCCAGAAACGCACCAACCGCGATGTCTATGTGGACATTCAGGAAGTGCATAAGCCGGAACTCGACGCCCAGTTGGTGGGGGAGTCGATTGCGCTGCAACTGGAAAAGCGCGTCGGTTTTCGCCGGGCCATGCGCAAGGCGGTGGACTCGGCCCTGCGTTTCGGCTGCAAGGGTATCAAGGTGCGCGTCAGCGGACGCCTTAATGGCCATGAGATTGCCCGCTCGGAGTGGTACCTGCAGGGCCGGTTGCCCCTCCACACCTTGCGCGCCGATATCGACTATGGTTTCGCTGAGGCCAGAACCACGTACGGGGTTATCGGCGTGAAGTGCTGGATCTATCGCGGCGAGATTCTGCCGACTCGCAAACGTGAACCGCAGGCCGGGGTGTGACTCTGAGATTTTCCGGTCCGCGGAGCCGTCCCGTTCGTCCCGGCTACGACTTTTTAGTGCGGGTTCGGTGGGGGCCTGGGACTAAGAACTGAGAGACCCATATGTTGATGCCGAAGAAAGTGAAGTATCGCAAACAGCAGCGCGGCCGCATGCGCGGCAAGGCGTGGCGCGGATCCGAGTTGTCCTTCGGGGATTTTGGTCTGAAGGTGTTGGAGTGCGGCCATATTACCGACCGCCAGATCGAAGCCAGCCGCGTGGCGATGACCCGGTTCATCAAGCGGGGAGGCAAAATCTGGCTTCGCTTGTTTCCCGATAAGCCGGTCACCAAGAAACCGGCCGAAACCCGTATGGGCAAAGGCAAAGGGGCGCCCGACCATTGGGTGGCGGTAGTTCGTCCCGGCAAGATTCTGTTTGAAATGGAAGGGGTCAGCCCGGCCGACGCGCAGGAAGCCATGCGCCTGGCCTCGCACAAGCTGCCCCTGAGAACGCGCTTTGTTCAGCGTGAGGTGACGCACTAAGAGGGCGTCTACGCGCGGGCGCGTTGGCCCGGAGAGGCGGAAGAGGACTTAGTAATGAAGCCTGAAAAGATGAGAAACCTGACCGATCCCGAGCTGCGGCAGCAAGAGGGGGAGATGAACGATCAGCTCTTCCGGCTTAAGTTCCAGCTCAACATGGGGCAGACCGAAAGCTTGAAGAAGATCCGCGGTTTGCGCAAGGACATCGCGCGCCTGAAGACGGTGGCCAGGGAACGGGCACTGGCGGCGCAGAAAGCGGGGAATAACTAATGGCTGAGACGACGACCCAGAGCCCTTCCCGCCGCAAGACCCAGATTGGATATGTGGTATCGACCCGCATGAGCAAGACCATTGTGGTCGAGACCTCGCGCCAAAAGGCGCATGCCATGTATCGCCGGGTGGTGGCGAAATCCAAGAAGTTTTATGTGCACGATGAAGAGAACGTCGCCCATGTGGGCGATGTGGTGAAGATCGAGGAGACGCGACCCCTTTCCAAGCTGAAACGCTGGCGGCTGCTGGAGATTGTTCGCCGTGCAGCCCTGATTGGCCCGGGTACGACCGCGGCCGAGGTGGCCGCGCCGGAAATACAGGCCTAAGGCCGCGCCGGCCGCGGGGCGCCGGCACGGGCGCACTTACGCCGGCAACTACGAACTCCCGGGAGAACGACCATGGCAGTGATGATGCGATCGATACTCGAGGTAGCCGACAACAGCGGCGCCCGTAAGCTTCAAATGATCTTGCCTCTGGGCGGCGATACCGGCTTGCGCGCGGGCTTGGGCGACGTGGTGACCGCTGCCGTCAAGGAAGCGGCGCCCGACGGCCAAGTCAAGAAGGGCACGGTGGTGAAGTGCGTGCTGGTGCGGACCCGCAAGGAACACCGCCGCCGCGACGGTACTTATATTCGTTTCGATCAGAATGCCGCGGTGCTGATCAACGCCGATGGCGAGCCGGTCGGCACGCGCGTGTTCGGACCGGTCGCCCGCGAGCTGCGCGAAAGGAAGTTCCTGAAGATCGTCTCGCTGGCTCCCGAGGTACTGTAGTGAGATGAGACGACGATGAACCCCGGTTCATCGCTGGCGCCCAAGCGGGCGAGCCCTTCATGGGCGATAGACAAGGGTTGAACATGGCAAGGATAACTGCAACCGCGATAGCACAAGGCGTGCACCGGCACGTGGACATTCGCCGCAACGACACCGTTAAGGTGATCAGCGGCCGCGACAAAGACAAACAAGGGCGCGTGTTGCGCGTGTTTCCGGACGAAGGCAAGGCTTTGGTGGAGCACGTCATGATGGTCAAGAAGCATGTGCGCCCCAATCCGCAGCGCAACATCAAGGGCGGGATTGCCGAGCAGGAGAGCAAGATTTCCCTGTCCAACATCTTGCTCGTGTGCGGCAGTTGCGGCCCGGTGCGCCTGGGGCACGAAATGCGCGGCGACCGAAAAGTCCGGGTTTGCAAGAAGTGCGGTACCACCCTGGAGAAGTGATCGGGCGATGTGGCAGCTCGCCGGTTCTTGAGGGTGGGCGGCGCATTACCCCGTTAGCCGAGTTCCCACGAAACGGTAGTCACTCCGAGCGCCGTGGGAGGAGAAGCGATGGCAGAACAAAAGGAACCAAAGAAAGACCAGGCCAAGGAGCAGCAGAAGAAGCCCTCCAAGCCTAAGGGCGCTCCCGCCAAGGGCGAGAAGAAGGCTGAGGCGGCGCCCAAGCAAGAAGGCAAGCCGCGGGCCAATGTAAAAGGCGGCGCCCGCCTGCGCCAGAAGTTCGAGACGGAAGTGCGTCCGGCGCTTATGAAAGAGCTGGAGCTTACCAACCCTATGGCCGTGCCCCGCTTGCGCAAAGTGGTCGTCAACATGGGGGTTGGGGAAGCGACCCAGAATGCCAAGCTGCTGGAGCCGGCGGCGA
>Ga0326728_10020921_pt1 | contig 12387 bp, 11 predicted proteins | sample MB3enrmetagenome_FD_207602 | JGI IMG/M metagenome (GOLD analysis project Ga0326728, IMG submission 207602) | Lab enriched peat soil microbial communities from McLean, Ithaca, NY, United States - MB31MN | ecosystem: Environmental > Terrestrial > Soil > Wetlands > Peat | place: USA: New York...
CCGGGCCCAACACCTGCACGCCGTGCCCTACTTTGAGGGCCGTCCCGATCCCATTTGTGCCGGCAGCAGCCTCGCTCCAATCGCCGCCCGGTGTCAGCCCGAAGCGCTCCAGCCGGCGGCGAGCAGCCTCTTCGCCCATCACGTCCAGCAGGTGCCCTTGCGGGTCGGCCAGTCCCAGTATGTAGCCGGAACCATCGAAGAGGTCGCCGAGCCTGCGCAAAATCGGCCCGGCTGCCCTCAGCAGCGGCTCGTTGGCCAGGCGCAGGTCGTGCAGCTCCGACTCGCTTGCCACCGCCAGCGCTACTTCACGCCGGGAAGGGTCGACGTGCGCTACGCAGCGTCGCCAAGACTCGAGGATCATTGGCCTCGGCAGGCACAGGGTCAGGTCACCGGTTGTCAGAAACCCGCGCCGGGCTGCTGCCAGCACCTGGGCCGCGTGTTCGATCTCCAGGGGCGAGGCAAAAGAGAGCTCGGAGTAGCGCACCAGCTTGCCCATGTCTTTACTCTCCCTGTTCACATCGTAGCACGCGGCACCTTTTTTGTCTATCGGTCTGTCAGCACAATTACTATTTTTTACCTGATTTACACCTTCGGAATTGCGTCGTTCACCCGCCTGTCACCGGTCCTATGCTAACATATAGCCCAGCTGCAGCGAAGCGGCCGCCCGAGCTGGGCGTGGGTTGGCTGCAGCGTGGTAATCACGAGGAGGTAACCATGTCTAGACCTGCAGTCGCAATCGTTCGGACCGGAACGCTCAAGGGCAACAGGGAGTTCCTGCCCCCAATCGGCAAGTTTGTCCGCTACGAAGAGGACATTGCCCAGATCAAGGCCAAGATCGAAGAGACGGTCAACCTGGCCGTGGGCGGGATCGACAACATCGTTAAGGCGGGTGAAACCGTCCTGATCAAGCCCAATTTGGGGTTTCAGGCGCCGCCCGAGAGCTATGCCGTGCTTGACCCGCGGGTTGTCGAGGGGATGGTCGCATTTCTCAAGGAACGCTCCAAAGCCAAGGAAGTCTGGGTCGGTGACAACCCCTCCCTTGGCATGCAAGTGGGCCGGTCGCGGCCAGCGTTCGCGGTCGCCGGCATGGAAGCAGCCGCCCGGCGGGGCGGGGCCGATCGCGTCATCTATTTCGACGAAGAAGAGTTGGTCGACGTCGAGATCAAGGGCGCGAAGCTGTTCCGCCATGCCCGGGTGTTCAAGCCTTTCCTGGACGCCGACCGCGTCATTAACGTCCCCAAGATGAAGTGCCATTTGGCCGGCACGGTTACCCTCGGCCTGAAGAACTGGAATGGCATCATCCCCAACGAGCACCCCAGCGGCCAGCAGCAGGGTGTGCACCGCAACGACCTGGGGCAGAAGCTGGCCGACCTCTACCGCGTGCGCAAGGCCGACCTGACCCTAATCGATGCGATCATCGCCATGGAAGGACAGGGGCCGCATGTGGGCACGCCGGTGGAGATGAACCTGCTCATCGCCGGCACGGACACGGTTGCCGTGGACGCAGTAGCGGCCTACGTCATGGGTTTCGAGACCATTGAGATCCCCGCGATCCGCATTGCCGCCACGGAAGGGCTGGGAGAGCGAGACATCGACAAGATCGACGTGGTCGGGACGCCGATTGCGGAAGTGCGCAAGTTCTTCAAGCGGCCCATGATCGATCCAGTAGGCCTGATCCCCGGGATCAACGTCGTCGTTCAGCAAACCTGCCCGGGGTGCTATGCCAACATGCGCGGCGCCTTGGACAACTTCAACGTCAGCGGCATCGATATCAAGAAGTTCAACCAGGCGGCCGGCGACATCTATATCGTGGCTGGCGGCGTGCCTGACTTCGAGCCGGAATGGGTGAGGGGCAAGCACCTCTTCGTAGCCGGTGATTGCTGGAAGTACTTCCCGACTAAGGAGAAGGTGGAGCAGGCGATGAAAATCGCCAAGACGGTGACCGAGTATCCGGGTTGCGCGCCGGTTTACATCTTTGCCCAACTCAATGGCGATTTGCAGGCGTTGTACAACAAGGAAATCCAAGCCGTCCCGGCCTAAGGCCGATGGTGAGCGGGCGGGTCCTCCGCGGCGTGCCAGTCGGACCCCGGCGCTTCGCTGGCGCCGGGGTCCAAAGCAGCTGCTCGTGCGGGGTGCGCAGCAATTCTCGAAACGAGAAACACGAGACGGATCCTTGAACTGGGAGTTGCTGGCTGGCCTCACGACAGGAGGCGACACGCCCGGGTGGGCGTTTTGCGTCGACGGTGAGCGGAGTCGGGAGGGTTGGTCTTGGGCTCGGGTTACTGGCTGGACCTGGGGCTGCTCCCCTATGCACCGGCTTTCGCCATCCAAAAACGGCTGTTCGAGGCACTGACCACTGGTCGACTGCCAGCCACGATCATCCTGCAAGAGAACCCGCCGACGTTCACCATAGGCCGCGATGGCAGCCAGGCCAATATCCTGGCTGCGCCCAGCCAGCTGGCCGCGCTAGGGATTGAGGTTGTTGAGGTGACCCGAGGCGGCGACGTCACCTACCACGGCCCGGGCCAGATCGTGGCATCCCCCTTGCTGTACCTGGGGACAGTGGGGCTGAACGCGAATCAGTACCTCCATCGTCTCGAGGATGTGCTCATCGGTGTGCTGGCCGGCTATGGCCTATCGGCCGGGAAGCTCGCCGGCTATCCCGGCGTGTGGCTGAACGGGTCCAAGATCGGCGCCGTGGGCATCGCCGTGCGAAACGGTTACACGTTCCACGGTCTGTCGCTGAACGTCACGGTGGATCTGATGCCATTCGACTTGATCAATCCCTGTGGGGTGCCCAAGATGCCGGTGACCTCGCTTGCGAGGGCCCTGGGGCGAGACGTGCCCCTTGCCGAAGCCAGGGGATGGCTGCGCCGGGTCCTGGGGAGCGCGTTCGGGCTGGAGCTGCTCGACATCAGCTGGCCGGATCTGGAGGCTTCCTTGCCTTGATGCATCGTAAGATGTAGCATGGCGACCTTACGCGCGAGCGGAGGGCTTCCCGCTCCCGAACCTACGCTGATCAAGGAGATGAGCCGATGCGTTGGGAAGTAAAGGTGCCACCTACTGCGGATGGCGCCTTGCAAGTGACCGTCCGGAGCTGGAATAGGGCGGTGGGTGACACAGTCACACAGGGGGCCGACCTGGTCGAAGCCAAGACGGAGAAGATTACCCTGTACGTGACCGCGCCCGCTGATGGAACGCTGGCCGAGATCACGATCGCGGCCGGGCAGAAAGCCAGGGTCGGGGATGTGATCGGATACGTCGAGGGGGATGGATGATGAAGCTGGAGGCGAGAGTCGCCCTGGTCACGGGTGGCGGGCGGGGCATCGGCCGGGCCCTGGCGCTGGCGCTGGCCAGGGCCGGCGCGGACGTGGCCGTGGCCGATATCGATTGCCAGGCAGCCGGGACCGTGGCGGCGGAGATTGCCATTAGCGGACGCCAGGGCCTGGCCCTCGAAGTCGATGTGACCTGCAAACCGGCAGTGGTCGCCGCCGTGCAGACCGTGGTCGAGAGGTTGGGAGGCCTCGATATCCTGGTCAATAATGCCGGAATCTTCCCTATCGCTTCGGTAGCTGCCATGCCCGAAGCTGAATGGGACCGCGTGATGGCGATCAATCTCAAGGGCGTCTTTCTATGTTGCCAGGCGGCTCTCGGTCCCATGCGGCAGCGCGGTGGGGGACGAATCATCAATCTCTCCTCCGTCTCGGGGCTGGTGGGAGCGGTGGGCTTCGCCCATTACGCGGCCTCCAAGGCTGGCGTCATCGGTTTCACCAAGGCCCTGGCGCGCGAAGCCGCGCCCATGGGCATCACCGTCAACGCGGTCGCGCCGGGCATCATCGGCACGGAGACCAGCCAGCATACTTTTCCGGCCCAGGCCTTGGCGCTCTATGAGGCCCAGGTGCCGCTCCGCCGGTTGGGTCAGCCAGAGGACCTCACGGGGATAGTCGCCTTCTTGGCATCGGCTGAAGCTGCCTACATTACCGGCCAGGTTTATGCCGTCGACGGCGGCTACACGATGCAGTAGCCGGCTGCCGGGCCTCCAGCGCGGCGCTGGCTTTGACCCCCTATTTGCGAAGATCGGACTATGGACCAGAATCGCTTGGTCGAATTGTTGAAGGGCGTACAGGATGGCCGGGTCTCCCTGGCCGATGCTGTCGAGCAGTTGCGTGACCTGCCATACGAGGACCTGGGGTACGCCCGGCTAGATCACCACCGGGCCTTGCGCCAGGGGCTGCCCGAAGTCGTATTCTGCCAGGGCAAGGCTCCCGTGCAGGTGGCGGAGATTGTGGCCCGTCTGGTGGGCCAGAACGATCGGGTGCTGGTGACCCGGGCGGACCCAGCCCACTACGCGGCGGTGGTCGCGGCTACCGAGGATGCCGTCTACCACGAGTGCGGGCGCGTCATTGTCGTCGATCGCCGGGCGGTCCGCGCCCAGCAGCCCGGCATCCTGGTGGTCACGGCCGGCACCACGGATATCCCTGTAGCTGAAGAGGCAGCTCTGACCGCCGAGCTGATGGACAACGCGGTGGACCGGCTGTACGACGTTGGCGTGGCGGGCATCCACCGGTTGTTGGACAACACGCGGCTCCTGCAAACGGCGCGGGTCGTGATCGTGGTCGCCGGGATGGATGGGGCGTTGGCCAGCGTGGTCGGCGGGCTGGCACGCGGGCCGGTCATCGCCGTGCCCACGAGTGTCGGCTATGGTGCCAGCTTCGGCGGGCTCTCCGCATTGTTGTCGATGCTGAACAGCTGCGCGCCTGGTGTTGCGGTCCTCAACATCGACAATGGCTTCGGAGCCGGCTACCTTGCAGCGAAGATCAATCGGCTGCCAGCAGCTACCAGCCAGGAAAGTCCAAACATCGACATGGAAGGGAATCTCGCGCGTGAGTGATCTCATCAGCGGCACGGGGAGCCGGCCAACGGCGCAATACCCTGAAGACGGGCACATTCCCCCGGAGATCGAGACGAAGCACGCTCGCCTCAGCAGCATCCTGGCCGAGTTGGGCCGCGTGGTGGTGGCCTATTCCGGCGGGGTCGACAGTTCGCTGCTCCTGAGGGTCGCGTTGGACGAATTGGGGCGTGACCGAGTGTTGGCAGTAATCGCTGTCTCTGCCAGCATGCCTGAGCGTGAACGGGAGGCTGCCCTAGCTTTAGTGGAGCAGCTCCAGGCCTCCTATCGCCTCATCGACACCGCGGAACTGGCCGATCCGCGCTACTTGTGCAACCCGTCGGATCGTTGCTTCTACTGCAAGCTTGGGCTTTTCTCGTCCTTGACGGAAATTGCGCGCGACGAGGGCTATAAGTGCGTGATCGACGGGACCAATGCCGATGACGCCGGCGATTTTCGGCCTGGCCAAACGGCCGGCGCCAGGCTCGGGGTGCGCAGCCCGCTGCGCGAGGCGGAGCTGGGCAAGGCTGAAATCCGATCGCTCTCGCGCTGGCTTGGCCTGCCCACATGGGACAAGCCGGCGGCTGCTTGCCTGGCGTCGCGCATCCCTTATGGCACGCCGATCACGGCAGGGCTGCTCCGCCAGATTGACGCGGCCGAGCAGGTTTTGGTAGAGCTTGGTTTCCGACAGGCGCGCGTCCGGCATCATGGCGCGGTGGCCCGCATCGAAGTGCCGCCGCAAGACATCCTGCGGCTTGCCCGGCCGGAGATACGCGACATCGTAGCGCAGCGGCTGACGACGTTGGGCTACCGGTACGTTGCCGTCGACCTGGTCGGCTACCGGACCGGCAGCCTCAACGAAATACTGGATCCTCAGACGGAGCCCTGCACGAGGGCCCTGTCAGAGGCCGGCGCGAAAGGAGGTGTGATGCCAGACGAATGAGCAACGCGGCTCGGCACATCGGTTGGCCTTGAAAGGAGGCGGAAAATGAAAGAGAACTGGTTCGGCAAGTACATCGGCGAAGCGGTAGGCGTGTTCATGATCATCTTCTTCGGCGACGGCGTGCTCCACGTCGCGATTCTGCACGGGCAGGTCGCGGGGCTGTTCGAGGCGTCCATCGGCTGGGGTCTTGCAGTCGGCTTGGCGGTCTGGTTCGGTGCTGCCCTGTCCGGTGCGCACTTCAACCCGGGCGTCACGATCGCGTTGGCCTGGCGGCGTGGCTTCCCGTGGAGCCAGGTTATCCCGTTCATCATCGCCCAGATAGCCGGTGGCTTCATCGGGGCGGCGACGCTGGGCGCCATGTACTCGAGCGACATCGCGAAGTTCATCGCCGACAAAGGTATCGTCAAGACCGCTCCGAGTGGTCTCCAACTGGCGCTGATGTACGTCCCTTACACCCCTCATCCGGCCATGTTCGGCTTGACGAGCCTGCCCACCGTGGCCGCGGTCGAAGCCGCCGCGCATGCCGCAGTGCCCTGGTACCTCGGTGGTTTTGCCGAGTTCGTGGTCACGGCCATCCTCATGTGCGGCATTCTGAATTTCCTCGACGACAAGCAGGCCTTCAAGCCGGGGAATTTCTTCCCGTTCGCATTGGCGATCCTGGTCACCATGTTGGTGTTTGCTGAGGCGCCTTTGACGATGATCTCGATGAACGCCGCCCGCGACCTGGGGCCACGCCTGTGGCTGGCCGTTGAAGGCTACGGGCAGTGGGCTTTCCCAGGGCTGCAAGGAGGCGGCAGCACGCTCGCAACCACGGTCTTCCCGATCATCGGTGCCTGCTTCGGGGCCTGGTTCTTTGACACGGTGATGAGGCCGAATATGGGCCCGGCTGCCGCGCCCGAGCCCAAGCCAGAGGTGGCCCAGCCGGCGGCACCCAGGGGCGCCCGGACGGCCTGATAGCTTCGAGGTTTCGGCGGTTCTTCTCCAAGTTGTGGGCCATGCCAGGCTCGCCAGAGCCGGGATGGCCCACATGCCTATTTTGACTTCGGCCTTCCCGACGACACTCCCGTGGCCCCCCCGTGCGTCGAACTGGACAAGCCCTACATTCCATCGCCTACTTCTCACAAATCCCCTACTTCTCACGAATTGACAGTTCTGCGCGCATGTGATAGCCTGGGGTCGGAGATCAGACCTCTGATGTCCGGCGACCATGAGGCAAAGGACATGGACCAAAAGCCAGGACCAAGAAGGTTGCGGAGCCAGCCGTTGTATTTGCAGGCGATCGCAGCGGTCCAGGACCTGCTGGAAAAGCAGGTCTATGCTCCCGGCGATGCGCTGCCCCCGGAAGAAGCTCTCGCCAACCAGCTCGGCATCTCGCGCCTGACGCTCCGTGAGGCTCTGGGCTACCTGGAGAACGATGGCGCCATCGAACGGCGGCGCGGAGTCGGCACCTTTGTGGCCCAGCCCAGGCGGACGCACTTCTGGGGCGGGCTGGAGCGGTTGGAGAGCGTGCACTCGTTGGCCAAGATCGCCGGCCTGGATGCCGGGTCGGCTGATCGCCAGTTCGCGAGGGTCGAGGCCACCGCCGACTGGGCCGCGAAACTGGAAGTCGCTCCTGGCTGCGAGCTCGCCCGGGTCTCGGTCATCAAGGCCACGGGCGGCGTCACGATCGGCTACTTCGACGCCTTGATCCCTGCGGCTTACGTGGACCTCGATGACCTAAAAGCCCATGGCGGCACGCTCCTCGAGTACCTGCTCGAGCGCGGGCGCGTGGTGCCAGCTATGACGCGCTCAGAGATATATGCGGTCGATGCCGACGGTAGGCTGAGCTCTTTGCTCGGCGTCCGCCCCGATCAGGCCCTCCTGCACCTTGTCGAAACGTACTTCACGGCAGAAGGCCAAGCTGTCGCCCTGTCGCTAAACTACTTTCTCACAGACCATTTCAATTTCTACATCAACCGGCGCGTCGTCCGGCGCCCGCAGCACGCTGGCGAAAGCGGGCGCGGGGGCGATCTCTAATAGGAACGGAGGGAGGTTGACATGGATGACCAGGTGCGGATCCTCGAGGAATTGTTCAACAGCGTGTTGGATGGGGACGAAGAGCTGGCACGCTCCGCGGCCGACGCCAGCCTGCGAGCCGGCCTGTCACCGCTGGATACGATCGATCGCGGCCTGACACCGGCGATCCGGGAAGTAGGTGAGCGGTTCGGCCGGATGGAGTTATTCCTGCCTGAGATGGTGATGAGCGCTAAAGCCATGGAAGCGGCCGTGCATGTGCTGGAACCGCACCTTGCCGGCGGGGCTGCCACCGTCAAGGCCAGGGTTGTGATCGGAACCGTCAAGGGCGATATCCACGACATTGGCAAGAACATCGCGATCGCGCTCTTCAAAGTCAATGGCTTTGCGGTGGTCGATCTCGGGCGCGATGTACCGGCGGCAGCCTTTGTCGATGAGGCGTTGAAGCACCGGGCGCAGATCATCGGCATCTCCGGTCTGCTGACTACCAGCCTGCCGATGATGCGCGAAGTGGTCAAGATCTTGCGAGACGATGGACTGCGCGACCGCTTCAAGGTCGTGATCGGGGGAGGCCCCACGAGCCAGGAATTCGCCGACCGCATCGGCGCGGACGGCTATGCCGAGACTGCCTATGACGGCGTCCTGCTCTGCGAGCGTTTGATCGCGCTGCCCGCGTAGGGAGGAAAGGAAGCACTCATGCCAGGCCTTTATTTTGACACGCTGGACCGCGCCGAAGAAGGCCGCCGGGTCCGCGAGGAGGATTTCGATACGGCCATCTTGCCCCGTGTGCGGCAGCTCCTGAAGAAGTACGATATCAAATACGACCCGGCGTTCCCCGTCCCTGGCGACGATGCGCTGGCGGACCGCCTCTTTGCGGCCGCCATGGAGTTTGCCGTCGAAACTGGCCTTTGGTGCCTGGACACGCAGAAGGTGGTGCGCTTTGCAGAGCCGGAGATCTGGCGCCGGCTGGACAACCTGCACATGCCTCTAGCCCTGGGTTATGGGAAGGACCAGGTCCTTCTGCAGCCCCGGAAGCCCGAATCCACGGTCCGCGCGCTGGTCATCGGTGGGGCGGCCGGGTCGAGCATCGGGGAGGGTGAGCTCTACGTCAAACACATGATGGACTTCGCGCTGGAGCCGACCAACGACTGGCTGGCCAACGGCAATCCCGCCCTGGTCGAAGGCCGGGAAGTACGCCCGGCCTCGCCGCTGGAGGTCCACGGCGCCATCCAGGAGGTGGGTTGGATGCGCGAGGCCATTCGCCGGTCCGGGCGGCCGGGCATGCCGCTTTTCGTTGCGCCCGGCTGCGCTGCCTCGATGGCTCCGGCCATTGCCGTAATCAATGAAGAGCGCGGGGTTCGCCGAGGCGATTGTCTGTATGCGGCGATCCTTACCGAAATGAAGACTGACTACGACCGTCTGGGCCGAGCCATCGCGGCCTCCGAGAATGGCGTGCATGTGACCACGCTGCTGGCGCCGATGATCGGCGGGTGGGCCGGGCCGGCGGAGGGAGCAGCGATCGTTGGCACTGCGGCCTGCCTCATGGCGGCCGTGGCCTATAACGCTACCATCGTCGTCAATCACCCCGTGCACATGAAGCTCAAGAACGGCGCCACGACCCACCGCGAGACACTTTGGGTGGAAAGCGTGAGCGGACAGGCCATGGCGCGCAACACGGTCTTCCCGCTCGGCCAGAACGTCTTCCTCGACGCGCGGGCGGGCACGCGCGAAGCGCTGTTCGAGGCGGCGGCCAACGCGCTCGTTGCCGTCAGCAGCGGGCAGCACACAGGGCCCGGCCCGAGCGGCGTCACCGGCGGGGACGACGTGGACATGGTGACCGCGGTCGAGCTGCGCATGCTGGGCGAGGTCACGCGGGCCGCCACGGGCATGCCACGCACGCAGGCGAATCAGATCGTCAATTGCTGCCTCGACCAGTACTCAGCGACGCTCGGCAACCCGCCGCGTGGGAAGCGGCTGCAGGATCTTTATGACGTGGCCCGGCTTCAGCCTAGCGAGGAGTGGTTGGGCATGTTCGAATCGGTGAAAGGCCAGTTGAAGGAATGGGGCATCCCGCTGCGCTGAGATCAGGGCCAAGCCAGCGCCGTGCAACCCCCTCGATGGCGATCGTCTGCACGGGTGGGCACCTGCAGGGGAGGTTGTGATGGACCGAAGTGATCTCATCGGCGGCAGCCCCTTGCGGCTGGACGTGAGCGACAAGGTCCGAGGTGCTGCGCGCTATCCCGATGATTTGAGCGTCGCGGACATGCTCTTCGCGCGGGTGCTGCGCAGCCCGCATCCCCACGCCCGCGTGAGGTGCATGGATCTGGAGGCGGCCCGCGTGGCGCCAGGCGTCGTTGCCGTCGTGAGTGGCGACGACTTCACAGGGCCCGGCACCTACGGCCTGTACACGCCCGACCAGCCTGCCCTCGCCCGCACCGGCGGCAAAGTGCGCTACGTGGGAGATGCAGTGGCAGCCGTGGCGGCGGAGAGCCCTGAGGCGGCCGATGCCGCGCTCGGCCTCATCACCGTGGACTATGACCTGCTGCCAGTCGTGTCGGACCCCAGGCTGGCCGCGCTCCCTGGCGCGCCTTTGGTACATGACGAGCTCGGGACCAACGTGTTGCATGCCGTGCGCCTGCGCCACGGCGACATTGCGGCCGGGTTCGCCGCTGCCGATGTCGTCATCGAAGGCCACTACACGACGCCCTTTGTCGAACATGCGTACCTGCAGCCGGAAAGCGGCCTGGCGATAGCCGGCGAGGACGGTCGGGTCAGCATCTGGGTCGCGACCCAGTGGCCTGACGAAGACCGTAAAGAGATCGCCTATGCGCTGGGCCTGCCGCTGGAGCAGGTGCGCGAGGTGGTGACCGCGACGGGAGGCGCGTTCGGCGGCCGCGAGGACCTTTCGGTGCAGGTCGTGCTGGCTATGCTGGCCTTGAAGACCCGGCGGCCGGTCAAGATGGTCTACTCGCGCTCCGAGTCGGTGACCGCCAGCACCAAACGGCATCCTTTCGATATGGTCTACCGCACGGGCGCCACCCGCGATGGCAAGCTGACCGCAATGGAGATCGAACTGGTCGCCAACGCCGGTGCCTATGCCTCTACCAGCAAGGGTGTGTTGAATACGGCGGTTACCCTCGCGACCGGCCCCTACGAGGTTCCGCACGTCAGCCTGGAGGCGCGGGTCGTCCATACCAACGCGCCGCCAACAGCAGCGATGCGAGGCTTCGGAGCGAATCAGCCAGCCTTTGCCACCGAAATGGTGATGAGCAAGCTGGCAGTTTCCCTCGGCATGGACCCCGCAGCTCTGCGCCGACTGAACCTTTATCGAGATGGCTCGACCATGCTCACCGGGCAGGTGCTGGGGGGCGGCGTTGGCGTCCGGCAAGCGCTCGATGCTGCGGTGGAGCAGGCATCGGCCCGCGGGCTTCGTTGGAGCAGCCCGCACGCTTGGCACGAGACACTGCCGGACCCCAGCCCCGGCCTCACCCGCACGCGGCCCTGCGTCCCCCAAGCGGAGGCTACGAGCTGTCCGCCGAAGCGGCCACGAATATTGGAAGATTCAGGAAGCGGAGGGGTGCCGGACCCCCGCTTCCCAGGCTGGGAGGCGGGCGGGGGGTTGGGCTGGCTGCCGGTCAGCGGCAAGCGCCGCGGTGTGGGCATCGCGTGCGGCTTCAAGAACGTGGGTTTCAGCATGGGCTTCGATGACCACTCGGGTGCCGTGGTGGAAGCCTATCCTGACCGCGCAGTGGTCAAAGTGGGGGCGGTCGAGGTCGGGCAAGGATCGACCACTGCGTTGGCCCAGCTGGCCGCCAGCAAGCTGGAACTGCCGCTGTCGGCCATCCAGGTGATCACCAGCGACACGGATTGTGTCCCCGACGCGGGCAGCAGCTCGGCTTCGCGCCACACATTCGTTACCGGCAATGCTGTCCTACGGGCGGCGGATGAGGCGGCGCGGCGGCTGGCCGACCTCGGGCCGCGCCCTTCACCGGCGGCGCTGCCCGTGGTCGCCAGGAGCGAGTACCATGCCTGCACCACCTACCCGTTGGACCCGGAGACCGGCCAGAGCGAACGGCCGAACTTCACTTACGGGTACGGTTGCCAGGTCGTCGAAGTAGAGGTGGATGTGGGCACCGGCGAGACGCGGGTCATTCAGGCAGTGGCCGCACATGATGTGGGCCAGACCATCCATCACACCAGTGTGGAAGGACAGATCCAGGGTGGCTACCTGATGGGCCAGGGCTACGCGCTGCTCGAAGAGTACGTCTTGAACGACGGGATCCCGAGGACGACGAGCCTGGCCACAGTCTTGATCCCTACGATCATGGACGCACCTGAGTCGATCGTCCCTGTGATCGTTGAGGAACCGGACCCCGACGGCCCCTACGGTGCCAAAGGAGTGGGCGAGATGACGATGTTGCCTTCACCCGGAGCTATCGCTGCCGCAGTGCATGATGCCATAGGCGTCTGGATCGATGACCTCCCGATCACGCCGGAACGGGTCCTTAGTGCCTTGGGCAAGGCGGGCGGCAGTGCATAACAT
>Ga0326728_10020922_pt1 | contig 12387 bp, 10 predicted proteins | sample MB3enrmetagenome_FD_207602 | JGI IMG/M metagenome (GOLD analysis project Ga0326728, IMG submission 207602) | Lab enriched peat soil microbial communities from McLean, Ithaca, NY, United States - MB31MN | ecosystem: Environmental > Terrestrial > Soil > Wetlands > Peat | place: USA: New York...
GGACGACAGCTCAAACCTCTTTACCATGGTCCTGGCAGGCCAGATGGAGCTTGCGAAGCGTTTGGAGCATCCTCGCAGGGCGAATCTCTATCAAAGGATCGGCACCTACAATCGCATAACTAAAATTGAATCGATAGAGCGATTGAAAGATTACGTCAAGACCCGCCTCGAGCTCGCAGGGGCAAAGCAGATGGTCTTCACCGACGGTGCTATCGAGGCGCTGTGGACGTATTCCGAGCACGGGACACCGCGTCTCGTCAACAAGATATGCAAGCTCTGTCTCAAGGCCGGAGAGACCAACGAGTTCCCGAGGATTGAAGCAGAGGTGGTCAATCTGATAGGCCAGCGCTTTGCGAAGCGGTTAAGTCCCTTGAAAGCGAAGGCGGAGTCTTTCAAAGTACGCACGAAGGCGTCGGCGTCCGTTCCGGCCCCTTCGGAAGAAGAACAGCCCGTGAGGAGGGAGGTCGAAGAAGAAGAGGAGCAGAACGAGTCGCACGTGGTGAGCCACATCCATGGTGGTCCACTGGAGCACCGCTACCGTCCGGAGACACACGATGAGTCGTGGGAGACGGACATAGGCTCCTTCCACATCAAGATATCGATCCCCCTCGAAGTCCTGCAGCAGGCAGGTGCTTCGTCTACCGAGAAAAGGGTGAAGATGGCGGGGTCGCTGGCCGCCCAGACGCTCCAGAACTATCCTCAGCTTGCCTATTCGTCGTCCCATGATCCGGTCACGCTGTGGGGTGATATCACACAGTCGATCTTGAGCGTCCTGGAGCAGCATTCCTTGGCAGCAGGGGCCTAAATAAAGGTCGCGGATCTTAGGAGACGTCCTGGCCGGACGAGGAGCGTCCTCTTCGAAAGCACGGTCCGGGACATGGCGTAAAGGGTTTCTTTCCGCTGCGCCATGTGTGAGTGCAGCCTTTCCCCGCTCTATTGCATTTTCCCAGGGACTCCATTAGAATCAAGGGCAATATGAAAAAGGGCATGGTTTTTCTCGTGGGGGCCGGGCCTGGAGACATCGGCCTGCTCACGGTGAAGGGGTTGCGCTGCCTGCAGCGGGCGGACGTAGTGGTCTACGACTATCACGTGAATGCGCAGGTGCTCAACTACGTGCGTCAGAGCGCGGAATTCATCTACGCCGGCAAGCGCGGCGGACACCATGACATGACCCAGGAAGAGATAAACAGGGCCCTTGTCGACAAGGCCAACGAAGGCAAGATCGTCTGCCGGCTAAAAGGGGGAGATCCTTTTGTGTTCGGCAGGGGCGGAGAGGAGGCTGAGGCCATTGCTGCCGAGGGTATAGAATTCGAGGTGGTCCCAGGGGTGAGCTCGGTCATTGCCGCGCCTGCGAGCGCAGGCATACCGCTGACGCACCGGGAGCATTCGTCGTCTTTCGCCGTGGTAACGGGGAGCGTTGCTGCGACGAAGAACGGCCGCGCCATTCCATGGAGGCACCTTGAGGAGAGCTACGAGACCCTGGTCTTTCTCATGGGTGTAAAGAACATCGCCCTGATCACGGACCGTCTCATCGAAGCGGGGAAGAAGCCCGATACACCGGCCGCGGTTATCAGGTGGGGCGCACGGCCCGATCAGGAGACGGTGGTAGCCACCCTCGCCGACATTGCTCGCGCCGTTGAGGAAAAAGGGATACGACCCCCGGCCGTCATGGTTGTGGGAAACGTAGTCTCCCTCAGAGAGCGCCTTCGCTGGTACGAGAAGAAGCCTCTCTTCGGCTACAGGATCCTCATCACCCGGGACTATTCGGCCGAATACGGTCTGCTCGAAGATCTAGGGGCCGAGATCTTCGAATTCCCGACGATAAGGATCGATCCACCCGCCAGCTACGAAGATCTCGACAGGGCAATCGAACAGATCGCCACCTACCATTGGCTCGTCTTCACGAGCACGAACGGTTTCCGCTTTTTCATGGACCGGTACCGCGAAAAAGGGATGGACGTCAGGGATCTGAAGGGGACGCGCCTCTGCGCCATAGGCAACAAGACAGCCGAGGCGATCAGAAGCTTCGGCATGAACGTGGACATAGTGCCGGAAGCGTTTCGGTCCGAAGGGCTCGCGGAGGCCTTCGCCGTGCTGTCGCCGGGCAACAGTCTGGAGAACGCCCGAATCTTGCTACCCCGTGCCGAGAACGCGCGTGAGCTCTTCCCGGAAAGCGTGCGGGCCAAGGGCGGCATCATAGACACGCCCGTAGCCTATCGTGCGGTGAAGCCGGAGAAGCACGGCAAGAGGCTCAAACGCTTTCTCTTCGAGGGCAGGATATCGATTGCCACGTTTACGAGCAGCGCGACTTTCACGAATTTCATCGAGATAGTGGGCAGCGATGCCCTACCCTTTCTTCGCGATGTCACGGTGGCTGCCATAGGACCGGTCACCAGAAAATCCATAGAGGATGCGGGGTTGACCGTGGCGATCATGCCGGCTGAGGCGACCGTCGAAGCCATGGTGGCGGAGATCGTACAATGGGTGACGGCCAAAAGAAGGCAAGGTCCGGGCAGGACGCTGATCAGCGAGGAGTAAGCGGCCTTCGCGCGGACACGCCTCGAACAAGGCCGAAAAGAAATCGATGCCTGCCGATCACAGTACGCTGAGATTCCTGGGAAGGGCTTTCCGACACCGCAATTACCGGCTCTTCTTCGTCGGCCAGGGCACCTCCCTGATCGGCACGTGGATGCAGGGGATCGCCATGAGCTGGCTGGTCTACCGGCTCACCAATTCCCCATTCCTCCTCGGTCTCGTTGGTTTCACGGGGATGATCCCCATGTTTCTCTTCGCGTCCTTCGCAGGCGTCCTCGTCGACCGGTGGACGCGCCGCAGTCTGCTCCTCGCCACCCAGATACTGGCGATGACTCAAGCATCCATTCTTGCCTTCCTCACGCTCACGCACCTCATCGCGGTGTGGCACCTCTTCGTGCTCAGCGCGTGTCTGGGCATCATCAATGCCTTCGACATGCCCACGCGACAGTCCTTCGTCATCGACATGGTGGAGAACAGGGAGGACCTGAGCAACGCCATAGCTCTCAATTCCGCGATGTTCAATGGGGCCCGGCTCGTAGGGCCTTCCCTTGCGGGTCTCACGGTGGCGGCCTTCGGCGAAGGCATCTGTTTCGTTCTCAATGCCCTCAGCTTCCTGGCTATTATCGTCGCCCTGTCATCCATGAGAATCCGTCCCAAGGCATCGAGGCCATCTGAAAGCCATCCTTTGGAGGGGCTGAAGGAGGGGTATCGCTATGCCTTCGGCTTCCCTCCCATCCGCTACCAGCTCCTGACGCTGGTGGTGATGAACTTCCTCGGGATGCAATACATGCCCCTCATGCCGGTCTTCGCCAGAGACATCCTCCACGGCGGCGCGCACACCCAGGGATTTCTAGTTGCAGCCTCGGGCGTCGGCGCCCTCATGAGCGCCGTCTACCTCGCCTCCAGAAAGAGTATACTGGGGCTTGAAAAAATGGCGTATCGGGGCCTGGCCATTTTCGGCTGCGGCGCCATGGCTTTCTGTTTCTCCCGTAACGTGGCGCTCTCCCTGGCCCTCATGGTGGTTTCCGGCACAGGCATGATGGCTGTCCTGATCTCCTGCAATACGATCATCCAGACCGTCGTGGACGAAGACAAGCGCGGAAGGGTCATGAGCTTCCATGCCATGTCTACCATCGGCACCGTGCCCTTCGGCAGTCTCATGGCAGGAGCCCTCGCTGCCCGCATCGGCGCTTCCTGGACGGTTTTCATCAGCTCGTCGTGCTGCATCGTCGCATCCTTCGTCTTCAATCGGAAGCTTCCGGCCGTGCAGGCCATGATCCGGCCCATATATGTGGCCCACGGTATCATAAGGGAGAATTCAGACGAGGGGTGAACGCGGCCCTCCTCGTTTCCTCACCTGGAATCGTTTTTCGTCCAGACCATTCTTGACTACGCTCCTTGTGCCGTTCATTCCCCCAGGACGATGGCAATGTACCTCAGGCCAAGCCCATTTGGAAAGAGTCCCGGGAAGGCGGGCGGACGCGCATTACCTCCTCGTGACAGCCGAGCCAAAAGAAAAGCATCGCTCCTCATTCCGGCTCTCACTCCCCCCAACCCCCACGCTTCGCTAAGGGGGCTTCGTTATTCGTGCCGGAATCGTCGCGAGCAATTCCTAAGCCGTTCTCGGCAATGCACGAGTCGGCAATGCGCGTCCGCCCTTTGTCTCGCCCGTTCGATAGGGAGGTGAAGAAGGGTAGGATTTCCAAATGGGCTTGGCCTGAGGTGTCCGGAATCGAGATTGACAAGGGCTGTCTAATGTTGTACATATAGGAGAGTCACATATAGAGCGCGTTCAGGTGCAGCGAAGCTTAATAGGGAATCCTGTGAGAACCAGGAGCGGTCCCGCCGCTGTTATCCCGATTCCGGAATTGTCTTGGCCGGAATAGACGCCTTTGCCGAACAGGGCCACTGCCCCTTCATGTAAGGGATGGGAAGGCCGGCTAAAGGTCGGGAGAGCCAGAAGACCTGCCTGATGCGCGACAACGGACATGCCTTCTCGTGGCTTAGAAGGCGGGGATGAAGTTAAAAAGGGTGCAATCCCCAAAGGCGGCGATCTTTGGGGATTTTTTTTGATTTAGGGAGAGGGTGACGGAATGGCCAGCGTCGTTTTTGTTTTCGGGGGAGCGAGGAGCGGAAAGAGCGCCTTTGCCCTCGCTCAGGCGTCGGCCATGCCGGGGAGAAAGATCTACGTTGCCACCGCCCAGGCCCTTGACGCGGAGATGGAAGAAAGGATCACGAAGCACAGGTCCGAGCGCGGCAGCGACTGGGAGACCCTCGAAGAGCCTTTGCACCTGGGTCCGGCTGTTCGGGGCCTCGCGCAGACCCATGACGTAGCCATAATAGACTGCCTGACCCTGTGGCTCTCGAATCTTCTCGGCGCCGGCCTCTCCATCGAAGAAGCGCAGGAAGATCTTATCGAGTCTCTGCGCAGTCTCGCCGGCTCGACGCGCCTCTTTGTCGTCTCCAACGAGGTCGGCATGGGCATAGTGCCCGAAAACGAGATGGCGAGGCAATTCAGGGACATGGCAGGGAGGCTCAATCAACGGGTCGCCGGCGCCGCGGACGAATGCTATTTCGTAGCGGCCGGCATACCTCTGAAGATCAAGTAGCATGAAAGGGGGCGTCAAGCTTGGCTAGAGCGCTGATGATTCAGGGTACCGGCTCGGGCGCCGGCAAAAGCCTCATCGTGGCGGCCCTGTGCAGGATATTCAGAGACGAGGGAATGAAAGTGGCGCCCTTCAAGGCCCAGAACATGGCCCTCAACTCCTGCATATCGGCCGAGGGGGGCGAGATCGGCCGGGCCCAGGTGCTCCAGGCGCAAGCCGCACGAATTCCTCCCACAATCGACATGAACCCCGTGCTTCTCAAAGCATCGGGAGACATGGGATCGCAGGTCATCATCCATGGCCGGCCTTTGAGGCACATGCCCGCGAAGGAGTACTACGCCTTCAGGGAAACGGCCTGGGTTGCAGTGAAAGCATCATACGCCCGCCTGTCGAAGGCCTATGACCTCATCATAATGGAGGGCGCGGGAAGTCCCGCGGAGATCAACCTCATGGAAGTGGACATCGTCAATATGTCCGCTGCCAGGCTCGCCAAGGCGCCCGTCCTCCTCGTGGGCGATATCGACAAGGGCGGAGTCTTCGCGTCCCTCTACGGAACGACAAAGCTGCTGGGAAGGGACGGAAGGCGCATAAAAGGGTTCATCATCAACAAGTTCAGAGGCGATATCGAGATACTCAGGCCCGGCCTTGATATGATTGAGAGAATGACCACGAAGCCGGTCGTCGGCGTCCTGCCGTATGTCGCGGATATCGGACTTCCCGAGGAGGATAGCCTCGCCCTCCGAAACGGCTCGGCGAGCAGGGGGGACGGCACCCTCAAAGTAACGGTCGTGAGACTCAAGTACATCGCCAATTTCACCGATTTCGACCCTTTCCTCTGTGAACCCGATGTCCACCTTCTCTTCTCCACAAATTCGTCCGACATAGAGAATGCGGACATGGTGATACTGCCCGGATCGAAGAATACCGTAAAGGACCTCTCCTCTCTCAAGGAGCAGGGGCTCGACCGGAGCATAGTCAGGGCCTTCGATAGGGGTGTCCAGATTGTCGCTATTTGCGGCGGCTATCAGATGATAGGAAGAAGGATACGCGACCCAAAGACCGTTGAGAGCATCTACCGCGAGGTAGACGGGATCGGCCTCCTCGATATCGAGACGGTTTTCGACGAAACGAAGACGACGTGCCACGTGGAGGCCGAAGCCGTGCCTGGCTCCCTCTTCGATACGACCGGGCAAGGAGGCTCAAGGAAGCTGAAAGGGTACGAGATCCACATGGGGAGGAGCTTTGGAGAGATCGGCCTCTTCAGGGTAAGACGTCTCCCCCACATAGGGAATGAATATGGAGAGGGCGACGTGCTCGACGGATCGACCCGGGGCAATTGCTGGGGCACATATCTCCACGGCATCTTCGAGAACGACGCCTTCAGGAGGGATGTCCTGAACCGGCTGCGTGTAAGGAAGGGGCTCGCACCGCTGCCTGCTTCCCCCTCCTATGAGCAGCTCCAGGAGCAGGCCCTCGATCGACTCGCAGCAATGGTCCGTGAAAACATAGACATGACATATGTCCGGAGGCTCCTGGCCCTGTGATAGCTCCATTCATCCTGGTCCTTGCGTTTATCTTTGATCTCTTCATGGGCGACCCTCGCTGGTTGCCCCACCCGGTCCAGCTCATGGGAATGGGTATAACTGGGGTGGAGCACCGATTGAGGGCTCGTTTCACTGGTGAGCGGGAGCGTCTGGGAGGGATCATCCTGGTCCTCTCCATTGTTTTTCCCAGCGCAGGCCTGGCCTTTGCCCTTGGCAAGGTCCTTCTCTCCTTTACTTCACGCCTTCCCATGATAATAGGAACGATACTCTTCATCTACCTCGCGTCCACGACGCTTGCCTTACGGGGACTCATCTCTTCGTCACGCCTCGTGATCAAAGCCTTGAAGAACGGGGACATCGTCGATGCCAGAAAGAAGCTTTCGATGATCGTCGGCAGGGACACGGACGCCCTGGGTGAAAAGACGGTCCTCCAGGCGACCATAGAGACCGTTGCCGAGAACCTTTCAGATGGGTTCATCGCACCCCTTTTCTATCTGGCCCTTGGGGGCCTGCCCCTTGCCATGGCTTACAAGGCGGTCAATACCCTCGATTCCATGGTGGGCTACAAGAATCCTCAGTACATCAGGTTCGGCTGGGCAGCCGCCCGGGTCGACGACGTGGCGAACTACATTCCCGCACGAATAACCGGCGTCCTCATCGCGTTCGCCGCCCTGCCCTCCCTCCTCGTCCTTTCTTCCGCCTCCCGGTGCGCTGCCGGGTGGATCGCCATGCGGCGATCCTTCACAACCATGGTGCGCGACGGCAGAAAGCACACGAGCCCGAACAGCGGCGTACCCGAGGCGGCCATGGCCGGGGCCTTGGGGGTGAGGCTCGGAGGCCCATCAACATACGGCGGCTCGGTCGTGGTCAAGCCTTACATCGGCGACTCTGTCACAAACGACTACCGGGCTTCCGCGGATTGCGCCATGGTGATCGCTGCTACCGCCTCGTGCCTCGCCGTGGCAGTTTTTTCCGCTGCCCTTCTCCTGGGGAGGCGCCTATGAGCGACCACGGAGGGAACATTTACGCCGCCTCCCGCGCGACCGGCATCCCGGAAGAAGAGATCCTCGATTTCAGCGCCTCCATCAACCCCATGGGCGTTCCCAGAAAGGCGGCGAAGGCCCTAAAGGCTGCCATCGACCGGCTCTGCCACTACCCGGAGCCCTATTCGGAGAGCCTCTCCGAGCACCTGGGGCGTCTCTTCGGCCTGAGCACCGAATCGATCATCTGTGGAAATGGAAGCGCCGAGCTCATTTACCTTCTCCCCAGGGCCCTGAAGCCGGCATGTGTCCTTATCCCCGAGCCGACGTTCAGCGAATACGAGAGGGCCTGCAGGATTGCCGGCACATCGAAGAAGCTCGGCTACAGACTGAGGCAGGAGAATAACTTCGACGTATCCCCCGAGGCGTTTGCGGAGAAGATCATCGAGGCCTGCGCATCCGGCGGCAAGACGCACGGGAGCGCCGCACCGCCCGCAGGGCCCGGTGCCATGGCTTTTCTCTGCAACCCGAACAATCCCACGGGACGACTGGTTGCGAGAAACGATGTGCTCGCAATAGCCGAGACTGCCCGGCAGCAAGGCTGCTACCTCGTCGTGGACGAGGCCTTCCTCGACTTCTGCCCGGGGGAGTCTGTCCTGGCGGAGGTCAAGGGAAACCCCTATCTCATCGTCGTCAGGTCGGTGACGAAATTCTACGCCCTTTCCGGCTTGAGGATCGGATACGCGCTGATGCATCCCTCTGTTGCACACCAGGTGAGGCCTTACAAGGAGCCGTGGACGGTCAATGCCCTTGCCCAGAAGGCGGCAATCATTGTCACGAAGGACGTCTCCTTCCAAAAGGCCTCTCTTGCGGCCATGGCAGAGGAGAAATCTTTCATGGAAGGGGAGCTGCACAAGCTCCGAATAGAATTTGTCCCGTCCAGGGCCAACTATTACCTTCTGAGGCTCGATCGCGCCCTCGAGGTAAAGGCGGCCCTCCAAGAGAGGGGCATCCTCGTGAGGGACTGCTCGAACTTCGTGGGATTGGGCCCGGGCTTCTTGCGGATTGCGGTCCGGTCGAGGCGGGAGAACGAGATTCTGATCGCAGAGATGGGGAGGATATGCGCGCCTTTGTCATAGGGGGAACGCACAGCGGATGCGGCAAGACCACGATCACCCTCGGGCTCCTCGCGGCCTTTGCGGACAAAGGCCTGCAGGTCCAATCATTCAAGGCCGGGCCGGACTTCATCGACTCCGGCCTTCACAGGCTGGTCACCGGCAGACCATCGAGGAATCTCGATTTGTGGATGTGCGGAGAAGAGTACGTGCGGGACTCCTTCCTGCGCCACGGGTCGTGCGCCGACGTCTCCGTCGTGGAGGGCGTCATGGGACTCTACGACGGAGCCTTAAGCACCGCCCATCTCGCACGGTCCTTGCGTATCCCCGTTATCCTCGTGGTGGATGCTTACGGTCTGGCGGAAAGCGCGGGACCGATCGTGAAGGGCTTCAGAGATTGGGGCCGATCGGCCGGAAGATCCCGGACGGAGCTCGCAGGGGTCATCTTCAACCGGGTCGCGTCGTCGAGCCACTACGCCAGACTGGCTCGGAGCGTCAAAGACGTTCCGGTGCTCGGCTATCTGCCCAGGGACGTGCGCTTTGAGATACCCCACAGGCACCTCGGCCTTGTCGTCGCGGAGGAGAACCCTGTCTCCGCAGAAGATCTGCGCCGCCTTTCAGAATCCGTTCTTGAGCACGTGGACGTCGACGCCCTCCTGGCCGCCTCGGCGTCTCCGGACCTCTCCTCCCTCGCGCCGAAAAAGTCCCTGGCCGGGCCCCAGGACGCGCCGCCTTCGGTCCGCATCGCGGTTGCCATGGACAAGGCCTTCTGTTTCTACTACCAGGACAACATAGACCTCCTCAAAGCCGCCCGAGGAGAGGTCCATTTCTTCAGTCCCCTCGAAGACGCGGGCCTTCCCGGGAATATCGATGCCGTCTACATAGGCGGGGGCTATCCGGAGCTCCACGCCGCCGCGCTTTCGGCCAACAAGGCCATGCGCAGATCAGTGAAGGAATGGGCAGAGTCCGGCAGGCCGCTTTACGGCGAGTGCGGCGGCCTCATGTATCTCTGCCGCTCTTTGACGGATCTTGAGGGACGAATCTTCGACATGGCTGACGTCTTCCCCTTCCGAACGGCCATGACTCGAGGGAGGGCCTTCCTCGGCTATCGCCAGATCTCTTTTTCTCAGGACTGCATGCTCGGGCTGAAAGGTAGCCAAGCGCGCGGCCATGAGTTTCATTACTCGAAGATAACGGATGCAGCGAACGGCAAGGAGTGCGGCGTCTACGAGGTCCAGGACAGCTACGGGGATCATCTCGGCAAGGAAGGCTACCGATACAGAGGGGTCCTCGGGAGCTATATTCACGTCCATTTCGGCAGCAACAGCCGGATTGCGGAACGATTCGTGGAATCCGCTCTGCCTGTGCAGGGTAAACCCTCCACAGGAGTTCACGCAACCTCAAGGAGAGCATAGGGAGTCATGGAGAAGATCATCCTCATCGGACACGGCAGCCCCAGGAAGGAGGCAAATAACGTGGAGATCATGGCCGCCCTTCTTCACCGCGCCATCCATCCGGACTGTGAGGATAAGTGTGTAAAGGCCGCGTACATGCAGTTTGCCCAGCCGGACATCGCGGCTACCATCGCAGCGTGCGTGGAGGAAGGGGCGGAAAGGATAGTGGTGCACCCGTTCTTTCTCTACGCCGGCGTGCACGTGACCAAGGACATACCGGAGGCAATCGAGGGGGCCAAAGGAAAATACCCGGGGGTTGAGTTCGTCTACACAGAACCCCTCGGCATCCACGAGGGACTCGTCCGGATCATCCTCGAAAGGATCAACGGGAAGAAGTCTTCCGGTCCGAGCGCGGTAGAAAAGGAGAGCTTCGACATCATCTCGAGAGAGGCCGACTTCAGCGACATTCCGGCAGACCGGCTGCCCATCGTCAAGAGGGTCATCCACGCGACTGCCGATTTTGAGTTCAGGGACAGCCTCGTCTTCCATCCGGACGCGGTGAGGACAGGCCTCGATGCGATCAGGGCAGGCAGGGACATCCTCACGGACGTCGAGATGGTGAGAACAGGCATCAGCAAGCGGCTCCTCGGCAGATGGGGCGGAAAGGTCCTGTGCAGCCTTCGCCCCTCTGGAGGAGAAGACGGCGGCTCCCGAGGCGGAACGCGGGCCGAAGCCGGCATCGAGGAGGCCTTGGCCGCCGAAAACAACATCGGCATCATCGCCGTCGGCAACGCACCGACGGCTCTCCTGAAAGTGATCGAGCTTTTCGGCAAGGGAACGATCTCCCGGCCCCTGCCGCTCGTGATCGGCGTCCCCGTGGGATTCGTGAAGGCTTTGGAGTCGAAGGCGCTCCTGGCCACCCAGACGTTTCCCTTTATCACGAATCTCGGCAGAAAGGGCGGCACCCCTGCTGCCGTGGCCATCGTGAACGCATTGCTCAAGATAGCTGAGGAGGAAGAGTGACAACAATGAAGAGATCCGGACTAAAATCACTCGTAGTGCTGTTCCTGGCAGCGGCCATTGGGCTTCTCGCCAGCACTCCCGCCCATGCCATGCACATCTCCGAAGGGATACTCCCCTTCGGCTGGTGCGTCTTCTGGTTCGCCGTAGCCACGCCCTTCGTGGCGCTCGCCTTGAGGCGCTTGAAGCGCGACTCGGGCAAAGATCTTGCCTTCAAGCCCCTCGTGGGCCTCATGGCGGCGGCCGTCTTCATCATCTCCTGCGTTCCGGTCCCCGTTCCCACTGCGGGCACCTGTTCCCACCCGTGCGGCACTGCCATGTCGGCCATTCTCCTCGGCCCGTTGGTCAGCGTCCTCGTCGCAACGGTTGCCCTGCTCATACAGGCCCTCTTCCTCGCCCATGGTGGACTGAGCACCCTGGGCGCGAATATCGCCTCCATGGGGATAGTGGGCTCGTTCTCGGGGTTTATCGTCTTCAGGCTTCTAAGGGGCGCCGGGGCCAATTTGTCTGTCTCTGGGTTTTTTGCCGGCCTCATAGCGGATTGGGCCACCTATCTCACGACCTCTGTCACACTCGCGTTGGCCCTGAAGGGGACCGACGCCTTCCTCCCCCTCGCCACGAAGATAGCGATAGCCTTCATTCCCACCCAGCTTCCTTTGGGCATTCTCGAGGGGGCCATGACCGCCGGCATGGTAGTGCTCCTTCACAAAAAACGGCCGGACCTGCTCGTGAAGATGAGAGTGATCAAAGCCACCCAGGGGGTGTCTCCATGAAGACCTCCGGAAGAAGCACCCTATGCCTGTGCGCGGGATGCGCGCTTCTTTTGGTCCTTCTCTTGATCCCCGCCTTTATGCCCCTCAACGCCTCCGAATCAGGGGCGAAGTGGCAGGGAGTCGATGAATCGGTCGTGGAGAAAGTCGCCCATGAGCACGGGAGGGAGATCCACACCCCCCTTATCAACACAGACCAGGGGGACCTCCTTCTCTTCGTTTTTCTTATGGCGGGCGTCGTGGGAGGATTTACGGCCGGTTACTACTGGAAAAGCCTCACGGAGCAGAAAGAAGTGCAGACCCGCACAGGGGGCGAATAGCCGATGCATCTCTTCCTCAAGGAAGAAAACAAGAGCGGCTTCCTCTCGCGGGTCGATCCGAGGGTCAAGCTGTACTCGGGCATGGTCCTTCTCGCCATGGTCC
>Ga0326728_10020924_pt1 | contig 12386 bp, 6 predicted proteins | sample MB3enrmetagenome_FD_207602 | JGI IMG/M metagenome (GOLD analysis project Ga0326728, IMG submission 207602) | Lab enriched peat soil microbial communities from McLean, Ithaca, NY, United States - MB31MN | ecosystem: Environmental > Terrestrial > Soil > Wetlands > Peat | place: USA: New York...
ACTCTCGGCCCGCGCGCCTGGCCGGTTGCTCCCCATGCAGCAACGCCAAGCCCTGCTGCTTGGGCTCAGCTTCAATCTCTACCGCCTGAAGCATTGGTACCTTTCCCTGAGGATGTCAACAGAGCCAAATAGCTTCTAGTCAAAAAGCCGGGTCTGGCGCTGGCGGTGCCCGCGCCTAGCTCGCTACGCTAACGCGGGGCCCTAATCTGCCCAGGCAAAACCTGGCCGCCCTGATAAACCTGAGCCTAATCCATAGTATTTGGACAGAGCAGGGGTTGAGAATATCCAGGAGCGTATAACTTGGCCTGCACAATGTGAAGTTATAGCCGGGGATAGCCAGCTGAAAATTCATCGTTTCGACGAGCGAGGGCGTGGCCCGCGGAGATCGTGCCCTCATCGAAATGATAGATTTCCCCACCCTCGGGCAGCAACAGCCTTCTATGTTTTAAGGATGAACTCTCTTTCAGTCGGCGCTGCCGGCAAAACTCTCGAATCCACATCTCGCTCCGCGTCGCCTCCCCAATCGTGTGCTGCCACTATCGTGCTTTCTCGACATCACGCTTCCCGCTGCTCATCCGACTCCTCCGGCTATTAACCTGCATCTGCGCCCGCTAGCGCGCATTTCGTGCTCATCTGTGGGGAAATATCAGTGCGAGCGTTAAGCTGCATACATCTACACGTGGGGACTCCAAAGCGTCAGGCTGCACAAGGAACTTATGCGAAATCGTTTCTGCAGCCAATGGAGCGGGAAGCGCTCATGTGAAAAGGTTTGCATCTTCACCGCAATCCGTAGAACCTGGCGATGGCATTGACCTGCTCACGAATCTGGCTCTGAGCGGCTGCTCTTTGACTCTCGGTAAGCGGCGCTTCCCTGCTACTGCCATCGGGGTCGAGTTCGTAGGCATAGTCCTGATAATTGACTCCGTCGGCGATATAAAGCAGGCGACCACCGTGACTCAAGAGTCCATACACCGGGCCGTAGCTGGAGACCAAAAGGTAGAAATTCCGCAGGTACGGCTTCTGCTCTTCTAAGGTGGCTGTGAACAGAGGGCGTCCTAAAAGCGTGTTATTCACCACGAGCCTTTGTCCGAGCAGGTAGTAGAGGGAGGGTGTCAGGTCGGTGAGGAACGCAATGGCCTGTGGATCGTCCTTTACGTTGTCGCGCCACCAGACTGGCAGGTGGACGATCAGAGGGATGCGAACGATCTCCGGGAAGAGTGTATAAGCGTGGCCCCATCGCCCATGCTCTCCCAGTGAGTCGCCATGGTCGCTGGTGATCACAATGACGCTGTCGTCATACAACCCGTTCTTTTTCAAGGCGTCGACGAACCTACCCAGGCAGTCATCCATCTTCTGCACGCGCCACGCATAGGCAGCGTTGAACGGAGGGGGGAAGCTCACTCCATCCGGCACCGAACGTCCTTCGCGATCAATCACGGAAACGTGGATGTTCTGCGCCTGCGTATAAACAAAAATCGGGTCAGGCAATTCCGGCACCGACGGCAATCTCTGCGTTATCTCCTGCAAAGTACGACAGAGATCGTAGTGCATAGCACCGATGTGTTCGTCCAGTTCGGCGATGTTCGGCGATGCGGGCACGACTTGCTGCAGAACGTTATCCTTGCTGATCCACTCGCGGTAGTGATTGATGTCCACCAGCTTCTGCAAAGAGTTCATCGGGGTAAACGGCGATACGTACTGCTGGTGCACCATGAGGCCGCCCACCCAGATGGATGGCTCGGAGAGTCCGGTTCCGCCGTAACGAGTAAACGCATTCTGGAACACCACACTATCGTGGGCCACAGCTTCGGTTGCGGGAGTAAACTTCACGTACGGGTTATAGGGCGAGAGGTAATCGCGCCGGAGGCTGTCAATGACGAAGAAGAAGATGTGTGGCTTGCGGCCGGACGCTGGGCTCAACCGGCTCACCAGGTGGATATCCACGGGAGAGATGTGAATAGAGCGCGGGATGTTGGTGTTCTCGGCGAGGAAAGCATAAAACGCGCTAGTGTTACCTCCATGCGGGCTGATTTGCGGGCGAAGCATCTCATCCACCAAACGAAAAGAGATGTCATAACCCTCGAACTCGGCGAGGACATTGCCTATGACGGTCGCGGAACCAGTCTCGGCGGCTCTCCTTGGCTGTGTGGCCGCCAGCCCAAGATAACCAGCAAGCACCAGAATTCCGGCAGCGTAAACCGATGCTCGCGCGAAGCGCAGGACGCGCGGTGAGACGGTGTAGAAAATGGCGAAAGCTATCGTCCACACCAAAATCGCGGTTATCTTCTGTAACAAGAACTCCCAGTCCAATCGGCTGATGCGAGCGGAAAGGACCCAAGCCAAACCCGCCAAGGCAATCAGCGAGAGGAGCTGGGTCGCCCAGCCTGCGTCCTGAAGGGGACTGAACGGCACCAGCAGCAGGTCAAGCCCATGATCGTTTGAATTTCGTTGCCGGTTCCAAAGCCGGATGCTGGTACCGGTGGCAAAGATGACAAGACTGATGGCCAGCCCTGCCGCGACGACAGTGGCCGGAACACCATCCAACGAGAGGGGCGGTAAGACGATGTAGCGCAGAGCCAGCGCCATCAACGCGCCCACGACGAAAATCGAACCGAAACACGCAGCCTTGCTTTTCCACCGTTCCTGCGGAAGCAAGGCTGCGATCACGGCGACAAGATCAAGCAGGACAAACACCAGAAAAAAAACCAGCAAATGCGAGAGCTGGCTCCAAAGCAGGACCCCAGTCCACTCTGACAGATTGAGTTGAAGGCTCTTGCTGCTCCACACCCGAAAGATTGCACCCAGAAAATAGACGGTCGCCAGATAGAATGCAGTTGCGAACGCGGCAAGGAAGGTTTTTGAGCTGTCGTCGTCGGCTGTGCCGGGCCACCTAAGCTCCGCGTGCCCCTGCCACCAGTCAATAGCTGCCAGCCAAACGAGCGGTACAAGCGCCACCAGGCACCAACGCAAGCTGCTGGCATCGTTCGTGAGGTTAAGTAGCAGAGGGTATTTAAGCAGCACAACGCCGCCGAGCACTCCTGCCACAGCAAACCCACGCGAAAGATGGCGGGCTGATCCGGTCCTCAGATCCGGCAGAATCGTCAGCAAAGCGGCAGCCAGCGCGGGCCAGAAGAGTAGGGAGTGCAGGTGCACTAGGCGCGTGAGCCAGGCCAGCAACTCGCCCACGTGAACTTGCTGGTAGGTGAAAGGAATATACGCCAGCAGACAATAGGTAGCCGTGAACAGCACATAGGCCAGGAACAGTAGGCGGGCCAGCAAGAGCTGGCAGGGGGAGAGTCTCATCCTTCACTTGCTCGCGTTCTGGGCTGCTAGGGCGTCTCGTCGGGATCGGGCTTGCGCGTCCTCGGGCCGCAACTCGACCACCCGATTATATTGCCGAAGAGCTTCCGCATAGTCATTCATATGCTCCGCTACTCGCTCCAGCAAGATATGGAAATCCGGGTCCGTGTCAGCCAAATTCGCCCCGCGGGTCAGGACTTTCTTCGCCTCTACATAGTTTTCCTGGTGCAGATAAAACATGCCCAAAACCAAGAATGCACCCGAACTCCTCGGGTGCTTGCTCAGGATTTGTTCCGCCAGCTTTCGGGCATCGGCGGGCCTGTCCAGGCGCAACCAGCAGCGGGCCAAGCCGAGCGTAAGGTCGGTGTAGTCCGGGGAAATCGCCAAGCCCTTTTGATATTGTTCCGCCGCCTGGGTCCACTGGCCGGACATCTCCATCGCATGCGCAAGGTAGAAGTGTGAGTCGGTATTCTTGGGATCCAGCGCCAGACAACGTTGGTACGCGGCCACCGCCTGGGCTTCGAATTTCTCTCCCTGCTTCCAGTACGCTTGACCGATTTGCGGGCACGCTTCGATGGGCATGGGGGCGTGGTCCATGAACTTCTCCCAGTAGCGGGCTTCTTCATCGTAGCGCCCAAGGTGGTCATAAATGTCCGCTAAGCGGCCGAGGTAAATATGGTTCTCCGGATACGCCTTGTACAGGGTCGAGGTCGGCTTGAGCGCATCCGCAAAGCGTCCCTGGTCCACCAGAGACTTACTCTGGTCCGCCAGGCGCTGCGACTCCTGCTGAGCAAGCGTGGTTTTCTCCTCCCCACGCGGCCCGAAAAAGTGGTATCGATAAACCAGCCCTAGGTAGGCCAGAGTCAGAAAAAGCAGTGGCAGCAACGCGGCTAGCAGGCGTTTCGTCACGGAAGCTTTTGCACGGCTCTCGACGGGATTGCGAGGTTCGGTCATCAGAATCGGTAATAGAGCGATCCTTCCACGGTATAGCGGTTAACTTTGCCCCCGAACTGTTCTTGTTCACTGCCGGCGCCCAGCTTCCCATCAACGTGCCAGTTGCCGATCCCCTTGTCGTACTCCACCGAGTAGCGAGTGGAGGTGAGGGATATGAGATCAAGGGTGGTCGTCGCCAGTGCTTTCGAGGCGCCGTAGCTAAATCGAAATTCTAGATAATCGTGGACGCCCTCGCCGCCAAACAAACGGCGGGCAGCGAATGCGCCGGTTTTACCCACTCCAAGATTGTCCGGTGTGAGGTACAGCCGTGCGGAATACAGCCAGTTGCCACGATACTTGTAAATCGCGGGAGTAAAGATGTTGACATCGTCGGTGAATTGCAGGCGCCGGTATCCGGCACTGGCCTCGAAACCATGACCGACGCTTTGGAACAGGTCGGCGCCAACGAAGTATTGCGGGTACAGCACTGCATCGGGCGAACCGCCGACTGTGAGGAACGCATAGGTTCCGGGCCGGATGTGGGGATATACTTCGGCGCTCAATTGATTGCTATGTTCGCCGAAGCGATCGGCGCGGCTCAGCCGCCCGATGAACGATCCCCACCGCGTCGGCCCACGGAGACTCAAGGTGTGTTCCTGCTGCGAATCGAACACGCTGCTGAAAAAGTCATCGGTGAACGTATACGAGGCTTCCCAATGGCGGGCCTGGTAAATCATGCGCCGACGCATCTCGAGGGCCTCCTTGTTGGAAGGTTCGAGCTTGAGCAGGTCGTCGAGCGTCTGAGCCGCGTCTTTCTCACGATTCTGGTTTCGCTGAGCACGTGCCAGAAACATCAGCAAGGTAGGGTTGTCCGGGTGGCGCTGTAGAGCGGCACGGGCCAATTGCTCCGCCTCCTGCGGATGGTCCGACCACAACTCAAGGTTCAGCATGGCGGGTAGAGCGTCGGAGTGGTCCGGGTTCTTGTCCAATACCTTCTGCAGCGCCTGGCGAGCCTCGTCGTAGCGTCCCTCCCAGGAAAGGATCGTGCCCCAAAGGGTCAGGGCGTCACCATCGTCGGGAACCTTGGCGAGCCTGGTCTGCAATAGAGCCAGCGCCTCCGCACGGTGCTGGGGTCCACTGAAGGCCAGTTCGCGAGCACGACCGACTTCATCATCGGCAGCGGCGGGCTTTACGCCAATCAGCGCGACCAACAGGAGAAGCACTGTCGCGATCGAACTCGCTCTGGGGATGTTCAAAATCCTTGACATTTCACCGCACACCCTGGAGATTTGCGAGCGACGTTTTGCGCGAAGGTTTTGTGGATTGGTTACCCGCGTCGAACTGGGCAAACTCTTGCGCGAGCGCAAAGAAAGCTCTCTTCCGGAAAGGCTCCACCTTCACTGAGATCCACTTCGGCCAAGAGAACTGCTCCGGTGGGCCGTTAGCGGGCAACGCAACCACCATCGCCATGTCTTTGAGCTCGCCAGATTCCTTTGGACGGAGCACGTAAGCACTGACTTGCAGACCGCCCATACCCAAGCTTAGCACCCCGGCGGTCCTGTCATAGCCGACGAACGCCTGCATGCTGGAGGGATCCGTGATGAGCAGTTTTCCCCATGGGATTCGGATCAGGATGGCGCTATGCTTGATGTCCGCATACCATTGTGCCCGGGAATCGTAATCGGGGGCTGCCGGGTTGCCTTGCCCGTACAGCAACTGGCTGCGGTTGTCCGCATGCGGCAGAGGCTGGAATGCACCAGCGGGGATGAGACTTGGGGTAAAACCCCGTTTGTAAATGAGCTCTCTGTGCTTTGGGTCGTCCGCCCGCGGCACGAATTGGAACGGGTTATAGCTTTCGGCCACCAGCATCGTGCTGCGCTCCGGTTCGCGCAGGAGCAAAAGAAAGTTTGCACCGGCCGCAAGTGTAACCGCCCCGAAAGGCAATGCCTTTATACCAACTTTACCCGGCAACGTGTTGAGTGCCAGCGCATAGGCCGCCAGGGCAAAATGGGTCTTGCCGCTGTGGGTTGTGCCCACGCAATCCAAACACGCCACCTGCAGGCGGAAGTACAAATAGCCTTCGTCGGCGGCAATTTGTAGCGCGCGCAGCGTGCGCTCGCCATCGTATCCATCTCCGATCCGGGAAGGGGGGGCATCGGCCTCAAATGTTTTTTCCTTTTCCCAGACAGCAGGGTCACCGGTAAATAACTGCCACTTGCCGGTGCGATATCCGATCAATCCATAACGCTTCGCTGGATCCAAGTCGTTCAGCGAAAGCGCAACTTTCTCCGCGGAAGTTTGGAATCCTTCGGTGATCCAGCCTTCGCGGTACCATTCGTCGGCGAGTTCGAACGCCAGTGCCCCCGCCGAGCCGGTCTTCCGGAGCGCGCGGGTCAAGCGAACCAGCGCTTCCGCTTGGCGGTTATCGCTGTATCCGCCTTGGTTCCAGCCCGACGCCAAGATACGTCGCGGTTCCATCGAGGTGGACACCCCGTATTCGCTGACGACCAGAGGTACCGGTAAGCGGGCGCGCAGCTCGCGTACGAACCCATAGACGGGATTGGGACCTTCCTGGTCGCGCGCGTTGGCGTAGCGTGGGTTCCTTTCCATGTATTCCGGAAAGAAAGGAAAGGCCGGGTATGCCGCAAAGACACCCGAAACGCAGGTAGGTTTCGGTTTCACCTTGGCTTCAAGCAGAACAGCAGCCGCCGGGTCGGGCGGGGGCCCGCTTACCATGGCTACGGGGTGCTGCCAGTCGTAGGTGGAAACTTCGTAGTCGAAGAGATAATCGGCCATTTCCACCAGCCAAACTTCCGAGGGGGAGGCGTCGGTTACAGAGAGATATTTGCCGTCGTAGCTTCGCTTGCCGGCATTTAGCAGATTGGTCCGGGTGATTACATCCGGATCCATATCGCGACCGAGTACATAGGCACTCACGCAGTCGGCGAGATCAAACTCGTAAACGCCGCTGCCGCGGGTTCGCTTCGCTGGCACTTGACCACGCCCATGAATGGCGTCCACGACGTAGCGGATGTCGGCCTTTGTCTGTTCTTCAAATCCGGGCTGAAACAGGTCCTGATGGTCTGGCTCAGCCACCCAGATTTGCTGGACCAGGGAAAGTCGTCCCCCGTCCGCGACGTAATGGTGAAAGGCGCGGTAAAAAGCTGGCGGCAGCAACGTGTAGACGCGCAAGGTATTGACGTGGAGCTGCGAAGCATCGTTCAGCCAGTCGGCGTAAAGCGCACCTTCGTTAGGCAAGGAGGTCGGACGATAGCCTGGAGCCGCACCGCCCAAATCGATGCCTTGTACATAAAACCTCGACCAATCGCCGGTCGTGGTTCGTACCCATAGCGCCCCATCGCCAGCCCGGTAGTCCACCTGTAACGTTGAGGAGCGCTGGAAAGGGGGGAATGCGGAAATCGCATTGTCCTTGAAGCCACTCAAGCCGAATATGTTCTGCAGCGCGAGGCGGGCTGTCTCGCCATAGCCTTTGTCCGTCTGCAAGCGACTGTAAATCTCCGCCGCCTGAAAATAATTGCCTTGTCTCTCCTGCGCTCCCGCAAGCAGGATCATCACGTCAGGGTCGTCTTTCCGGGTCTGGAGAATGCGTGTGAGGAGAGCCGGATCCAGCTCTCCTCGTCCGGTCTCGAGCGCCACGAACGACAGGCCCAGCTGAGCTTCTTCGGGGCGGGGATCGATCCGAACGGCGCGGTCGAAATAGAAGCGCGCTTCCTCCAGGCGGTTCAGCTTAAGATTGGTCCAGCCTTCCATGATGATGACGTCCAGCGCATTGGGGGCGATTCGGTAGGCTTGGTCAAAAGCCTTCTCCGCCTGCAGATACTCACCCCTCTGGTAGAGGCGAACTCCTTTTTCGTAGTACCCACGGTACTGGGGCCTCCACTTGAACTCCCAAAGGGCAGTGACAATGAGGAACGCCGTGAGGCCGAGTACAACCCGATTGGTGAGCCAGGATCTGCGGTGCGCCATTTTCAGGCTTCCACCCCCTTGTGGGTCACGACTTCCCAGCGTCTCTTGCCGAGCAGGAACTGGAAGACCCCATGCGCCCGGACCGCGCTCACAACCTGACGGTAGCCAAAATTTTCCAGGAAGGCGTACAGCACCAGAGTGAGCATTTCAGAGAACTTCGGATAGCGGCGGATCGTGGCCTCCGCGAGCAACACCGAAACGACCGACAACAGAGTCCCGTAGCCTACCGCCAGAAACATGATCAGCAAGAACAACGTCAGGGGCATGGCGCCGACAAAAAGCGACAACGGGAGGATCACCAAGCCGAGGGTTTCAACCACGCATCCGAAGCTCTCAACGTAGGCATGAAATGGCATGCTCAACAGGCCCAACCGTCCCTGCTTCCAGTTAAAGATGAGGCGGTCGTGCTTGAACACAGTCTGAACCAGACCCAGCTGCCAACGTCGCCGCTGGCGGGCCAGCATCTTGAATTTCTTGGGGCACTCGGTCCAGCACACGGGGTCGGTCGTAAATACCATTTGCGAGTTCCAGCCCTTTTTCTCATAAAGCGTGTGTAGAGTGGCGATCATGTCGATGTCTTCTGTAACGGTGTCGCTACCGAATCCGCCAGCCAGGATCGCCGACTCGCGATGGAGCAGACAGAACGCGCCCGAAGTGATGAACGTCCCCTTGAGAAAATTCCATCCCGGCCGCCCGAAGAGGAAAGTCCGGATGTATTCGACGACCTGGCAACGCTCGATCCAGGTGCCAGGCAATCCGATCTCGGTCACTTCCCCGTTGACCACGGTGCACCCGTTCGCGATGCGCACCAGGCCGCCGCTGACCACGGTGTTGACGCTGGCATGCATAATCGGAGCCATGAGCCGCAACAGCGCTTTGCGCTCCACGATGGAATCGGCGTCCACGGTGCAGAAGAAAGGGCTGCGACACATGTTCAGGCCGGTATTGAGCGCTTCCGCCTTGCCACCGTTTTCCTTTGCCAGGACCAGCAGGTTCGGAATCTCCGGGTTCAGGAAAAAGCCCCAGGGCGCCTTCGACGGAACATGTTCGCGGTAGATGAGGTCCATGCGCTGTAGTCCAAATTCCGCGATCAGCCGGTGCAGGGTTTCGTCGATGGATCCGTCGTCCACTACGATGATTAGTTTCTCTGGGTATTCGAGATTGAGCAGAGCACCGACCGTGTTAGTAATCACATCCTGCTCGTTGTACGCTGGTACGATCAGCGTGATGGGAGGTGTGGCCGGTGAGTCGGCAATGTCAGCATGGCTGGAATGGGCCGCCAAACGGGAGTGCAGCGTCACCGCATACAGTGAAATCACCATAAGCATCGTGTACGCCGCATTCGCTACAAGAAAGTAGATCAAGATAATTAGATCGGCGTAGTCCAGTAGCTGCAGCAGGATCCTATTATGCACCGGAAGCAGTTTCCTTTCCGCTGGGGCCACTGCCGCTGCCAAAACGAATGTTGTCTCCGAATTGAATCCGATCCAAGAGTTGCCTCGCCTTCAGACTGATCTGGCCGGAGTCTTGCTGGCTCAATACATTGAGCACGGAGATAAACTCGTTGGTGGGGTGGACGGCTAGAGTATCCATAAGAGCGATTTGCACAGCGAAGGAATCGCTGCTGCGGAGTTGGGAAAGTAGCAGCGAGGTCTTTCCCATCGAGGCCATTTTGCGAGAGACGTTTTGCGCTATTCGTCCTTCGTCGCCGCCAGCCGCCATCGCCGCCAGCAATTCGGGAACGACGCCTCGCCTTTGAAACTCGTCGCAGGCCTGCTCGGCGGCAAACTCGTCCGTACAATCGATGAAGAAGCGGAACAGTGCGTCGCGGCCCTTGGATCCCATGGCCCGCAGAGCCTGGACCGCAGACTCCCGTACCAGCCAGCGCTCATCCGTCAGGCGGGTAACGACATCGGGGATCAGGTCTGCATAGAAGCGATCGCCGCACGCACGCACGCTGTGCAGACGCACGAATTCATTTTTGTCCTGCATGAGGCGGCGCAGCATCTCAATTGCATTTTGATCGCGGAAATAGCGAACAATGTGGCAACTGCGGGCGCGGACATCTTCGAACTCGTCGTACTGGCATTGCTCCAGCACGGCCCGGTACAACGCCGGAGAAAAGTCGTCCTTCGTGAGGCGCGATTTCACCGCCGCGCGATCGCAGATTTGCCTGATAGTGTCGGTCACGAAGAAACGACAGCGGCGGTTCGGACTCGTCAGGTAAGGCAGGAACGATTCCAAGTCCTCCAGTCGGAAGCAGATCAAAGCTGCCTTCAGAGTTCGCAAGGAGAGATCGTTGACTTCCTCCACCGCCTTGCTTAGCTCTTCCACCAGCAGAGGTATGGCCTCCGGCTTGCGGCTGCGGCCTAACCCCTCGATCGCCACCCTTCGAACCTGGGAGGAGGGATCCCTTAAGGCGATCGTGAGGAAATGGTGGGCATGCTTGGGGCTCAGGTGCCCGAGGTTGTTTACGGCGAGGGCACGGGGCACAGCGGTAAACTGCATGCGATAGAGGGGTCGCAGAGGCTTTGGCCAACGCAACACCGGTTCTACCTCCCTGCCCAGAAATACACCCAGCAATGTCTTGGCCGCCCTTCTCCCAAAAGCGACCTTGGACCATTCCTCAACCAGTCCCAGAAGGAACAACAGCTCGGAAAAACGCTCGATTTTCACGGGGTCGGAAGCCGCGAACAACATCTCGGCCACGGCTTCACGTTCTGCCGCGGATTTAACATCTCCTAGGGCGACCGCGGCCTGTTCAATTCCTAATTGCCCAAGGGCGAAGGCATTAATCGGGTCGCGATAACGTTCCCGGGCTGCGTCTTTCTGGATGAAAAAGCGCTTGCGGATGATCCGGCGCCGCAAAAGGAAGAAGAAGAATACAAGATTCAGGCTCATCACCAACACGACGAGCCACAGAACGAGTTGTCCTATATTCTCGAGGACCATGTCCCGGCCAAGGGCCCCAGATTGCTTTCCCACTGGGGCAAAAAGCGCATCGAGCAATTCGCCCGGAATTCGCTTTTTTGGCGTTCCGGCGCTGGAGAGTATACACCCGTTCGTCTCCAACCGGGCCCTTTGGGTGCATGTCCCCTCTCCGAGATGGTCTGAACGACTCTCTTCTGCCTCCCGCGAGTCCCCAAAACTGCTCATCACGGTCCTGTCATCCACTTCTCTCAGACACCATTCCCTCCTGGGGCTCTTTTCGTCCATATTTCCCACTACCCTAGCCTCGGTTACCCCGTGGTCAAACAGGAGTCGCGCCGGCAACATGCCAGCGGGCGGTTGCTACTTGGAGTTTGGCCGTTTCTCCAATGGCGCTTCCTCCGAGGTTGCTTTTTTGTTGATCACGCCTCGCCCATTTCCCGGACAAATTGCAGCCTCGTGGCTTGTACTGAGGATCTGTCCAGGAAGCCGCAGGGCGTGTATTGAGGCAAGCCCTCAGCCCTACTACGCCTGTCTTCCCAACCCTTGAGAGGGATCGCGCCACAAGCATTCCGGCATAAGTACGGCGGAACAATTGCGCCGCTGCGCGTTAACGATGGCCAGTTGGCCCTTGGATTCGAAAGCGCGAAGCTGAAGAGGAGCCCGGTTCCAGTGAGGGAGAAGATTTAAATCCCACATTTCCGAGATGAACTCCTTCCAACGAACCTTCGGGCGTTATTCTTCATCAGTATTTATGCGGGTTTGAACGCAGTGAAGACGCCTCGGAGGTCACATCCCGTGGGTGAGAAACAAAATCAGCCATTTCAGCTCTTGTTTAATGCTTCCTTGAAGGTCGATCTCCAGGGGTCCCGAGTGACTTCCGATGGCGGCCTGATTCTGATTCGCGAGATGGATCAGCGACTGGGCCTGGAGAAGCTCATCGAAGAACACTTGAGCGACTCACGGCAAGGCTTGAACAAGCAGTTCACGCTGACCGATCTGCTGCGGCAGTCGGTCTACAGCCGCTTGGCGGGTTACGAGGACCTCAACGATGCCGAACGACTCGCAGCCGACCCGACGTTCCGATTAATCAGCTCGCAGAGGATCTGGGACCAGGGCGCGGCGCTGACCTCGAACTTGCACTGGTTCGAGACCGAGCTACTGACCAGGGAAGGGAATCTGATCGGGCTGATGGCCTTGAACCGGGAGGCGGTGGGGCAGGCCGACTGTCTCGAGGG
>Ga0326728_10020926_pt1 | contig 12386 bp, 13 predicted proteins | sample MB3enrmetagenome_FD_207602 | JGI IMG/M metagenome (GOLD analysis project Ga0326728, IMG submission 207602) | Lab enriched peat soil microbial communities from McLean, Ithaca, NY, United States - MB31MN | ecosystem: Environmental > Terrestrial > Soil > Wetlands > Peat | place: USA: New York...
CTGGTACAATAAAAGAGTTGCTCTTTATAATTTAAACAAGCCTGAAAAAGCAATAAAAGCCTATGACAAGGCAATTGAAATTAACCCTCGGGATTCAAAAGCCTGGTATAATAAAGGACTTGCTCTAGATAATTTAAATAAATACGATGAAGCAATAAAAACGTATGACAAAGCAATAGAAATTAACCCACATGATTCAATTTCTTGGGATAATAAAGGATACGCTCTAGGGAATTTAGGCCAATCCGATGAAGCAATAACAGCCTATGACAAAGTAATTGAAATTAACCCGCAGGATTCAGATGCTTGGACCAATAAAAGTAGTTTATCTAAACGGATTAAATAAATCCACTTTGTAGGTAATCTACCTAAAAATCTGTAAATTCTGATTGACTCTGTGTCAATTTACTTGATCACAAAAAGTAAGATGTAGAGTCAACAGTTTTACTGATACAGATTCTGTTTCTATTGTTATAACTTAATATAAATCTCGACATGGGATTTTCTTTCTAATCATCTTGTAGATAATATTAGCCAAGATCTATAAAGCTATGGCAATTACCTTAAAACAATTCAATTTCAATAGCTTAAATAATGGCTTCCTGTCTAATAGAACTAAATAATTCTCTCCATAAATTCAATTTATATTGTTTTTAAGTAATAAAAATATATATAAAATATCTAGAACCGACCTATCGTTATGTTGCAGTAAATTTATGGTGCTTCTGTTTGGTCCAAACAATTACTTATTCTATGTTCACTAGAGAAACTTTTTTTAGAATCCCCTAAATATATTGCCCTAGTCAAGCAGCTGGCTCAAAATGCCTGAGAATGGCTTATTTTTGATTACTCTAGTCTCACCTCCGCCTTTGTGTCAAAGGGAACTAAGTAAATATAAATACAACATTCATAGATATTTATTTTTAAGAATAAAAACGGTGTGACAATGGCTAGACCTTGTAAATTAACTCCTGAAATACAGCAGCGAATCGGTGATAATATTGCTTTGGGACTCACATACTCTCTGGCCTCCTAATCTGTGGATATAACCTACCCAACTTTCAATTTTTAGATAAATAGGGGAAAGACAGAGAAATCTGGGAAATATTATCAGTTTTATCAACACGTTACAAAGCAGAACGCTGATGCTGCTAAAACACTTTTGGAACGCTTAAACTCAGCCGTAAAAGCTGGAGACACTCGTATATGTATGTGGATTCTCGAGAGACGCTTTTCGGCAGACTTCGCCAGGCGTGAATACCGAAAGATGAATGTTGTCTCGGAGAATAAAAATGAGACAGTCGAGTTAATTGTCAATGATACAGATGAAATAAGGGAATAAATATTAGAGAAATTTGCTTTGGGTAGAAATATCAAGAATCGTCAAGTATATAATATGTTTATTCTAACTGGACCTATTGTTAATAGAGTGTTCTTTCCTGCTTATTTTATTATTTGCTATAATTGTAGCCGGAGTTACCAAAATCTCCATCAGGGTTTTTTTGTTCCTGGAGCTTCAATTGCGTTCGTGTTGTTGTTAATATTGATGTTCAAATCCCTATAGCAACCTTGTCTTAACCTATAGTCATTTTCGAATTTGGATTAGCTTAGTTAGTAAAATATATAATATATTAATTATATAACTAATAAAGTGGACTATTCAGAACTATTACAACTTCAACTACAAACTATTTTAGCAGAGTATGCTGCATTAAAGTCCGAAATTCAGTATCGAACTGGATTTCAAAATCATCTTGTTCAGATGCATTTTATTTTTCTAGGTGCTATTCTCGCAGCTTGTTTATCCAATATTTTAACCATAAAAACGAGTTTGTTGCTTATTCCACTAGAATCCTCCTTATTTGGATTATGGTATTTTGATTGTGGGCTTAGAATTTTGGAAATTGGAGCGTATATCAGAAAATGCATTGAAACGCATGTTCATAAAATACTGGGAAAAAATGAAATAAAACCAAAGATTATGATATTGGAATCTGAGTTTAGAAAGAGTTTTAACAATGATCCTTTTGCGTTAGAAGTTTGTTCTCTGATATTGATTTTGTTGACTTTTGGTGGACCGACTTTATTATGCATCACATATATCTGTTTATATTTTCATCCGCAGATTAACAATGATTCATTTATTATTTTAGGTGTTATAATGGATTTAGTTTTCTTTTGTATATTATTTTTCTTTGCAATTTGGTTTATATATAAGGCTACAAAATCTATTTTGGAAGCTAAAAATGAGTCAAAATAAAGAATTTTCGGTATTATCGAAATCACTGCCATGGATTTTTAGTCCCTGGTAGCTCAATTGGTAGTCCATACTGATTCAATTGATGTTTTTAAAAATACTTAGGAAACACTTGGATATCAGTGAGTGTTAGTAATTCTGTCAAAATCCACTTCTTATAGATAGATGAATGGAGTAGGCATTATTTAACTAATTTATCATCCTAAATTTATTTTTAGTAGAGCATCGTATTTGTAAATTCTATCCTTTATTTAAGCGCCGATAGGTTATACTTAACTAGAAGCGATTTCTTATTGCATCATTAGAGTATTAATCCATGAATAAAAACAGGATAAATATAAACAAGAAACTAATTACAATAAATTAGGTACACTACCTATTTTTACTAGAATATCCTTCCCCGCTTATTTCATTCAGTTGTATAATTGATGTAGATCCTACAAAATCTCCCCCAGCGTCTCTAGCTCCGGGTGCTTCTATAGCCTTCTGATTGATAAGAATCTGCATTTGTAGCATGTAATTATTATACAGATTAAGCAAACTCTCTTTATCTTTTCTAAGCTCTTATATCTGGTTTTGTGCTTCATCTAGTCGTTTTCCCAAATCTGCACAGTTATGTCCCAGATCTGCATAATTGTTTCCCAGATCTTCCCGTATGTCTGTATATCTTTTTTGTTATAAGAGCTTCATACCCTGCAATTGTGGCTTTTGTAGGGTTGTCGTACCCAAGACTCTCAACTTTTTGCCATAAGTATTCTGGGACCCAACAGTTTATTTTATGTTTATCTGCATCAACCATGTTAAAAGATTGGGAAAACATCATAGAAGAATTTTCCCAAAAATTTTTACATATTCACAGTTTCCCATACGTTCCCAATATATGCACAATAGAGAATTAATATGGGGAATTAATGTGCGGAATCTCTTTAAAAGTGCCGAAAGGCATTTAGGTTTTGAACCACACAAGTTAAGTGTTCATTGTTGTACATAAACATTCATTATGAATTATTGTAAAAATAGAAATTGTGCAACGATGCTTGCTTAAAAATTAAATTATTACCGACTTGATCATCTCACTAACTACACAAACAATATTTTATCTTTGTTAATTTCATGTTGGTAGATGTTATCCCCATGCATAATTTAAATGGGTTGTTATTTAATTTCCAGGGCAATAATGACATCCACTCAGATAATCGATATTGTCCTATTATAAATCAGTATTAATATCAAATTATTGTTCAATGTTAAAATATCTTATGATGGAAAAAATTTTATTCAGAAACTTTTTTTTTCATAATTACTTTAAAATAAATATGGAGCTCATTATAGATTGTAGCTTTTGGTAAACCTCAGATTTTAATAAGTTGCATATATCTGCCTATGATCACCCAACCAAAATTTCGGATTTATCAAAATGATAGATGTGATTTCCATACATCATTGAAAAGAGTTAGCTACCTAATACGTGAAGAGTCTATCATTTCCAGCGCGTACTGCTGCAGCTCTCATTGATAGTAAAAAAACGAATTGCTAGCAAAAGATCAGTTGTCTTTTTAATTTCATTTAAGAGAATTTTGATAAACTTCAATTTTTGGCTGGTTGTTTATACTGCTTATATAAGCAATTTGTTGATTGAGCAATGATTCAGCAACATAATCTGAAAATGTTATTGTTGATTTAATAATAGGAGGCAAATAAATATTGAAACACTCATCTAGTAAAATGAAAAAGGTACTGGCTGTTTTGCTGGTAGGCCTTTTTGTAGTATCCCTGGCAACTGTATTATCGAGTGCACAAGACTACTATGCCGGCAGTAACTATCATACCTACTCTACGGGACAACCCGGTTACGTTACTACCACTGATACTCCAGTATATTGGGACCGTGGTGTTCCTGTATTTAGCGAGCCACCCACTGGCATTAATACAGGTGAAATTGAGATATTAAATCGTCGCAGATCACCAGGTACTCCAGAAGGCGGCTCTTCCTAAAATTGAGATTTATCCCAATTCTCACGATTTTTTACTTTTTCATGCACAGTTTTTTTTGTGGCAAAAGCTATGCATTTTCTCAGTTTCAGCCTAAATTATAGGTTATTTTTAGTCAAATTTATAAAAATAATACATAGATTTTGTAAAAATGTCTGCATTAAATAACTGATTTTCTACAGATACCCTTTTAAATTTACCATTTGCTTTTGTATAGTCATTAAGTATCTATAATAACGCTTATCTATTTTTAGATATAGTTAGACTATTAATCAAATAATTTTCCTATAGATAGTTTTTAGTTTTTATTTATACACATTGATTTATTTAAATAAGAGTGAAATACATGACCAATAAACACAAATTGTATTCGATCATTTTAGTGTCAGCAGCTATGATTTCAATACTCGTGAGTAACGCAGGAGCTGAAATCGTAACACCACGGATGATCCCTATAATTACCTGGAGTAGTCCTGCTGACATAACCTATGGAAGAACGTTGAACAGCACTCAGCTAAATGCAATTGTTTTAGATACAGTATCTAGAGCCCCAATACCAGGAACCTTTGTATATACTCCACACCTAGGAACTTTACTGAGCGTAGGTACGCAGACATTAAAGGCTGATTTCACACCTAATGACATTACAAATTACAGCAATGCGTCAGCGAGTGTTTCGATCAATGTTATCCATGGACGTCCAAACCATGCCAGAAATTCTAGAGCTAACCATGACAGACCTAACAATGGCGATTATGGCGGTGCTTTTGTACCTATAGTATGAAGTGCACCTTTTGGTATGGCAGTGAACCTTCAGACACAATAGAAGTACCAAATTAGGACTCTTATGACCACAAGGTTAAAGCTCATTTGACCAAACATAGACATAAAAATCACTCCAAACATCATAAAACAGGAAAAAAAATCATTCTGTATTAAAGTAGATAAAAAATAGTTGGATTCCCATTTCCATTAAATGAAAGTAGTGACTGCAACTACAGAATCAATTAGAATTTACCAACCTGATATCTAGGTATGTAGGTAATCAAACGGTTAATTCAACAAATAAGTTTAATCTGTGGGCAATTAGCGATAGGCAAACCTGAGTGGAAATGATTTTCGCAATAAATTTTCAACACTTTTTACCCCTACCAAACCTAAATTCTTACTATTAAACTAGTTTTTTTAGGATTTAAAGCTCAAATTGATTTTTTTATTCTCGAAAACAGTATTCATTCACCCTTTTCGGCATAAGTAATGATCAAATAAATACCAATTTTAGATATAAATTGGCCAATAAATCCCAAAATTAATTCAATTCAATAAGTAAAAATGCCGAATAATATCGAGTTAAATCGATTAATTAGCATAAAAAAGCCGTGATTAGCAAAAAATCATCAAATAAATCAATGCTGTCTACAAATCCACGGAAACCGTCATTGTCTATGTAATGTTATCTATCACGATCTCGGCCATAGTCACCACGATCACCAAAACAATCTACCAACCATTCAGCCCAAATCAGTTATCCCATAAATCTACCCTTCATTTTTAACTTAACTATACCTAAACCTTACTTTTCATCTAAAAGAATATAAATGATTATTTGCATCAACTTAATTTATATTATATAAAAGAAATAAAAACTAATATAACTATGTCAAGAATGGACCTAGAAGATTAACAATAAATCTGTGATTGTGTGGTGCTTTGGTTGCCTGACTCCCTTGTAGCACTATCCGTAGCAAACTTTTATGAGCTGATATAATCACAAAGATATTGAATTTTCAGATTCCATACTTAAATTTCAAAATAAAATTTATTTTGCATTGTTTTATGAGCTTTTGGGATATTGCTAATTCTTTTCCCATTTTAGTTAAAGAACGAGTTAATCTCAATCCCTATAACAGATTTATAATTCACCCAATGTATATACCCGAACCTATTCAAGATAATGCCTTAAATCGCCCCACAATCTATCTTCGTTTACTTTATTTAATTAGCTAAGGTTACCAGGCTGATCTTAGATGTCAAAAAAGTTGATCTTGTAGCTGCAGGGGGTCGTTGCCTGCAGCCAGGTAGAGAATGGTTTAAGGGTTGAGAGCCGAGAAATATACTTATATTTGATTGCATATGTATTTTGTGGGGTATACTCAATATAGTTCTAAATTAAAATACATAGTATGGAAAGTATGTGGGATTCTAACTAAAAATGGAAGTAAAGATTTCTATAAACACAATTTATATTATTTTAAAGTAATAAATACATATGGAAAACATAGAGAACCAACCTATAGTTCCATGGCAGTAACCTTATGGGGATTCAGTTTGGTCTAAACAATGGCTTATTCGGGCTCACTAGTTATACTTTTATTATAAGTCTGATGATACACAATTACCCAAGTCAATAAAATGCATTGAATCGCCCTACAATCAGTCATTTATGACTTAATAGCCCAAAGCTCCGCTCTACACATAATTAAACTAAGTAAATATTTAACACAAGACCCACATATATTATTAAAAAGAAGTCAAAGACGGTGTGAAAATGGCCAGGCCTTCGAAACTAACTCCTGAGATCCAACCGAGAATCGGTGACGGTGTGTCGCTTGGATTAACTTATGCTCTTGCTGCTTCAGCAGCCGTCGTAACATATCAAACTTTCAATCAATGGATGCAGCGGAGAATAAATTCAACATCAGGAAAGTATTATCAGTTCTTCAAGTATATCTAAAAATCTAATGCCGATGCTGCTAAAACACTTTTGGAACGCATAAATTCAGCAGCTGAAGAGGGAAACTGCCAGGTTTGATATGGATTTTGGAGAGACGGTTCCCTGACGAATTCGGAAGGCGGCAATATCGTAAAATGAATGTTGTTTCAGAGAACAAAAACGAAAATGTCGAGTTCATTGTTAATGATGCAGATGGAATTAGGGGGTAAAAATTCTAGAGAAGTTTGCTTTGGGTAGAGAAATGCAATTATTCCATAGCTGACAGAATCAGACTATAATTCGATACAGCTTTAAAATTTGAATACTTAAAAACAGAAGACATTTTCCTAGCATAGAAATGTTTATTTAAATTAAAATCTGATTAATTTTATGGATATTCCAGAGAGAAAGGACTTCCGAGGAGCTAACCTTATAGGGGCTAACCTCCAAGGAGCTAACCTTCGAGATGCTGACCTTGCAGAAGCTGACCTTCAGGGAGCTAACCTTACAAAGGCTAAACTTCAAGGAGCAAATCTTCAAGGAGCTTACCTTCGAGGAGCTAGTTGTGAGAAAGCTAACCTTATAGGGTCTAATCTTCAAGGAGCTTACATTCAAGAAGCTAACCTTCAAGAAGTTAACCTTCAAGAAGCTAACCTTCAAATGGCTAACCTTCAAGAAGCTAACCTTCAAATGGCTAACCTTCAAGAAGCTAACCTTCAAATGGCTGATCTTCAAGGGGCTAACCTTCAAATGGCTGATCTTCAAGGGGCTAATATTCAAGGATCTAACCTTGAAGGAGCTCGCAATTTATCATTTGACCAGCTTTCTAAAGTGAAAACACTTTATGAAACAAAATTAGACGACGAACTTCTCATACCATTAAAAGATAAGTATCCTGCTCTTTTTGAAGAACCGAAATGAATCCTTTTTAAGACCATAAAATAACGAATAAATCCAACTCTCGCGAATGCACAGTTTTTGTGTCAAAATATATGCACAAAAGTATATACAAAAAGCATGTAAAATTAAGGATAAATATTGCTTTTAATAAATAATTGATATCTTTTATGTTTTGATACTTCGTCACTATTCAGCTGATCTAATAATATAGATCACAAATATATCTTTTGACAAATAGATACGCCTAAAGTATAGAAGATTAAAGAAATAGACATAATTAACAGCTAACAGTTATAAAAATCAACTCATTGAAATTTGCTCATTAAAACTTAATAATGATAGAGATTAATGTTGTTTTTCCTAGGTTGAACAATTGCTATTATTTGATAACTGCACATGCAAAGTGCCCATGCTCATATGCGTGATATCCATTCGTGCGTCCTTTGAAATAATATTTTTCGATATCTTTTGGGCTTAAATTTTCTTGGAGACTAAATTCCAAACTTGCGAGTTCTTCGGCCAAATTTGACGGATTGAAGCCTCTGCTTTTCATTGGTTCACCTAGTTTTCTCAAATATTCAACTGATTTTTGCATTTGTGGAGACGATTTCTCACTGATAAATGCATCGGTGTCAAAATAATCAAAAACAATAGTACTGTCCATAGGAGCAATTTTCGTGATGGAACGTAGTGTTGAAAACACTTCTTCTTGGGTCAAGTACGGGGTGACACCGAGCCAGCTAAAGAAGCTTTTAACATTTGGGTCATAAGATGATGAGCAAGTTAGTGCTGTCACCAGGCTTTCCTTGGTGAAATCTATAGGAATAAAATGTAATTTTGCTGGATGTTCCCATTCCAACTCAGCAAGTCGCTGAAGCTTAAATTTTTGTGTAGCTGGGTGATCAACTTCGAATACTTCCAAGTGTTCCATCATTTCAGGTTGTCTGAATGCAAAAGTATCCATTCCTGCCCCAAGGATCACATACTGCTTCACCCCTTGCCGGATCGCTTTATCTAGGGCGTCTTCCACATACCGGGCACGGCTATTTAATAAGCCACCCCATTTATGGGTTGCTTGCATTAAGGACTCTGAGATAGTAATCATATTGGAGAACGATGCAATATTTTCTGGATTCCTTAACTGTTGATCCCAGGTTACATATTGTTCAATTAAATGTTGTTCAATTCGTACTCGTTTTTCTTCGGATATCAAATCATAGGCCAGAAAGTCATCAAAGATTTTGTCAGTAGCATCTATAGAATGGTAGGCACGCATGTAGGCCGCCGACATTGCAGTAAAACTAGCTTGATTCTCTTTCATTCAAGTACTCCTTTTGCGATTTTCTTTCATAAATTGAAGGGGTTGTATATTTAAAGCATACATTATACAAAAAACTTAACTTTGAAGTTACAGCAAATTCGTGCCCCTGCTCTATTTTTTGTTTCTCGGTTTTATTTAAAAATGTACAGTCATTATTTTATTAGATTCTTATCAGGAGCTGCAAAAAAAACAGAGAGAGTGGTAGATGTTCGTGCTCTTTAGCACAGATATCAGCCGGTTTATTACTGCTGTGATAGAATAAGGCAATTTATCATGATTACAAAGTTAAAGTACCATGGGAACTTACTATCTTATTATTTTGATGTAATATAATATCAGGCAAAGGATTGAAATAAATGCTAAATAAAAGCAAATTGTATTCTATAGCCTTAGTTTCGGCAGCTATGATTTTAATTATGGTGAGTATAGCAGGTGCAGCACCGTTTGCATATGTCACAAACAGTGGCAGCGAAAGTGTCTCTGTAATTGATACCGCGAATAATACTATTACAGCTACTGTAAATGTAGGAAGCGAGCCATGGGAAGTTGCAGGTACTTCGGATGGAACAAAGGTATTTGTAGCAAACTCAGGCAGCGACACTATCTCTGTAATTGACACCGCAAACAACACTGTCACAGCTACGGTGGATGTAGGATCCATTCCTGTTGGAAGCTGCAGCTAGTCCAGATGATGCACATGTTTATGTAGCGAACAACGCCAGCAACAATGTCTCTGTAATTAACACAACAACTAATACTGTTACAGCCTCAGTTGAAGGATTGAATAAACCTTTTAGAGTTGCAGTTAACCCAGCTGGAACAAAGGTGTACGTGACAAACATTGCCAACAATACTGTTTCTGTAATTAACACTGTGACTAACACTGTGATAGCCACGGTGCCTGTAGGTAGCTCTCCTACTGGACTTTTAGTCACCCCTGATGGAACGAAGGTATATGTGGCAAACTGTATCAACAATACTGTCTCTGTAATTGATGCTGGCACAAATAATGTTACAGCCACTGTGGATGTTGGAAAGAATATTTTTCCTTTTGGAGCTGCAATTACTCCAGATGGAACAAAGGTATATGCGGCGAACGGGAACTTTTTTAGCAGTGATGGCACTGTTTCTGTAATTGACATAGGCACACACAATATTATAGCCACAGTACATGCAGGACAAGTTCCTTTAGGAGTTGCAGCTACACCAGATGGATCAACTACATATGTGACGAACGGGAGCTTTTTTAGCAGTGAAGGTACTGTCTCTGTGATTAACACAGCTACAAATAAAGTTACAGCCACGGTAAATGTAGGACAGTATCCTTCTGCCATTTTTATAAGTAATTACAGACTACGCTAACGCATCAAAGACAGTTTAGAGGATTTCGATAAACCTATGATTTTTAGGAGCCATTTATAAATCATTTATAAGCATAGGACGAAATTGAGGGATTTATCGAAATTTTTTTTATATTGATGTATGATTCCTGAGCAGAAGAAAGCTTTTACCCTGTTCTGAGTATGTATAGTACATGACTTCCATTAAATTGGGGATGATAGGAATGGTCTACAACACGCTTAATTGTAACAACCATAAATACCTATACTGTTCACAGCTGTTGTTTGTAACTACTTAAAAATTAATTATTAGTTCTATCATAAAATAATAAATATGTTATTTCTTCTGAGGACCTACAAGATTTCACGACAATTGTAGGAAAGAGTTGTAATTTTCTGGATATTATATATAAATATTGAGTTTTTTGCTTCTGTAATATTTTATGTTCCGTTTTTCAAATCAATTTTAATTTCACAAAGCTAAAATACACAATCCAATCGCAAATATTACAGAGAATTTCGATAAATTCCTATGCATTTGAGTATTAGAGAGTTTAAATCTCTTAACAATCAAATTTGCGGTGGCATATCCCACTGCAAGCAACTGGGTATTCGAATAAAATAAATTTGAAAACATTTAATGCAGAAAAATTACACTCATAATCTATCTTTCATTCATTCCTGCAGGCTCTTTTTGTAAAGGTTTCTCAAAGTTCCTTTCTATATCGACATGCTTGAGTTGCCCAACCAGGTCAAATAATTACAGTTGATGACGACTGGACAACAATTTAAGGTAAAAGGTAGCTATTTTCTAGTTTTGGCAGTGTGTTGAATTTTCCATACAGTAACTTCTTGAGATTTGTGATTTTACAGACAAATTAGCACACTGTCAAATTATTAAATACATTCTCTAAGGCTATCTTCATTTTTGGGAATAATAACAACATAATCAATATTAAGTAATTGTTTGATTTTAAAATATATTATGTGAAAGTAATTTTTATTCAGAAACTATTTTTCGTATAATTAATTAGAAATAAATAAGGGGATAATTGTACATTGTGGCTTAAAGCGAACAGATAAAGAGTGAAGTGTAACTGTTAGGATGCATTAGTATCAAAATAATAGTAACAGTTTCAATAAAACTCGATTTCAATAAATGCTTACATTCACTTATATAAACAATTAACCAAAAATTTGGGTTTATTGAAATTCCCTATTGGATATAATTAATAACTTGTTAAAATTAATAACTTATATATTAAATTTAGAGAGACGGAGATTCACATGGCTAAAAATGAAATCTTATCTGAAATCAAAAAAGCAGAAGAGAATGCGAAAAAAATAATTAATGATAGGAGTTTGAGAGGAGGTTCTCATGATTAAGGCAACCCCTGCACCCGGTAACACTCTGCTGTCACCCGACAATCACGTGCTAATGATGATTGACCATCAATCGCAAATGGCTTTTGCGGCGAAGTCTATTGATCCGGTAATGCTTCGCAATAATACCGCTCTTGTGGCGCATGCCTCCGCTATATTTAAAATCCCCACCGTCCTCACGACTGTGGCCGATAAATCGTTCTCTGGTCCCATGTTTGATGAGATTAAAGAGGTTTATCCCGATGTCGAGGTCATTGATCGCACGACGGTAAACGCGTAGGAGGATAGCCGCATCACGGACCGCATCAATCAATACGGGAAAGACAAAATCGTTATGGCTGGACTTTGGACCTCAGTTTGCGTTGCGGGTCCCGCACTTTCGGCAATCGATCAAGGTTTTGAAGTGTATGTAATAGCCGATGCCTGCGGCGATATCACGGATGAAACGCATGAGGTGGCTATGAAACGTATGATTCAACG
>Ga0326728_10020927_pt1 | contig 12385 bp, 9 predicted proteins | sample MB3enrmetagenome_FD_207602 | JGI IMG/M metagenome (GOLD analysis project Ga0326728, IMG submission 207602) | Lab enriched peat soil microbial communities from McLean, Ithaca, NY, United States - MB31MN | ecosystem: Environmental > Terrestrial > Soil > Wetlands > Peat | place: USA: New York...
AACGCGGATGGGCCCGCCGGAAGACTTGGCCTCGACGGAGCCGGAAACCCTATCAATTCGAATTCCTCCGCCACTGGTGTGTGCCTGGAGGTTTCCTTCGAGCGCTTCGACGTCAATCGGCCCTCCGGAGGTTGCCACGTGCGCATTGCCTGTCACCTCGCGGAGGCGGATCGGTCCGCCCGAGGTATGTGCTTCCAGGTTTCCAGTCAAGCCGGTAACCTCGATGGGGCCGCCTGAGGTTTTCACATCAGAATCGCCGTGCAAGCCGGAAAGCGTAATGCTTCCGCCGCCGGTGTGAACCTCCGTGCGCGTTTCCGTGGGCACCTCAATTTCAAAATGCGCGGAATAGTTGTGCGACCAGTCGGACTCATGCTTGCGCCGGGCCGTCACACTGGCCCACCCCCCCACGCTGGTAAAGGTGAACTCAAGTTCCGCGTTCAGGTCAATCCGGTCAGATGTGATTACGATGTGCGCCCCCGGGCGTGAAGTGCCGGTCACCGTAACGCTCCCTACTTCCGAATCCACCGTGAACCGGCCCCCGGGCTGAAGCTCCAGATTCTTCTCGATGCGAGACTCCGCCGCGGCGGGCACGGCGATCGCCAAAAGTGACAGGGCAGCAACCATGACTCCCAGAGTTCGAAAACCTCTCATTTTTCCTCCTTCGGAATACGTCTGTGACTTGTTACGTTAGACGGGCGGCAGGAGTTCCGGTGAGCAGGCAAAAAGGTAGACAGCATACGGTAGACGGCATAGGGGAAACACCGATATCGACCGCTTTTCCCTGTCTACCGTCTACTATCTACCGTATTCCGCCCTCCCGTCTACCTTAATCCGCCTCCCTACTACAGGCTGCTATAAACGTACACGCCGCCCAAGCGGACGCGAACCTTGATGTCCTGATCGCCCTGGGAATTCCAGAACATGATTTTGCGGCCCCAGCCCGCGCTGTTTTCGCCGTGCAAATCGCTTTGCACGTAGCCCAAGATGGACCGCGCGCTTAACGAGCGCAGGCGATAGACGGAGGGAACGTTGATTTCCACGTCCCCGTAATTGACATTGATTTCCTGTTTGCCAACGAGGCCGCTGATGCGCACATCGCCATCCACACACTTCAAAGTGACGTTGGCGTCAAAAGGCATGTGGATGCGAAAGTTTACGGAGAGCTTCGACTCGTCACGGAATGGCCGCCACGGCCGGCGCGCGGGATAAAGGGTGCGCAGTAGAACCTGCTTATCTTGTCCGGTCAACACCACCTGCACCTGGTCATAAAGCGGCTCGGCTTTCTTCTCGTTCCCCGCTTCCACCACCTTCTCGGCGTCAATTTCCAGGCGCGGTTCGTCCCAGCCATCCACCTGGATGTTGCCCATGCGCGTGTCAATGGTGAGCGTGCCATAGGAAAACATGCGCGCGGAATAATGAGAGGTTTTGCTGAATTCATCGGCGCGCAGCGGAATTTGCCCGCCAAGCAACACCGCGCCCAGCATGTATAGTAAAAAAGGGGGGAATGGAATTTTGGCAGGGACTTTCACACCACGATGTTACGGCTGGGAAAAAATAAGAGCAAGCGGGGCGCGCGCCAGAAAGACGCCGGCGCCGACGGATGTGATCGAAAATGGCGTTATAATAGGGACTCGTCCGACCGTAATTTTGGGCGCGCCGCGGGGATTAGAACGATTTTTACAAGCGGTTACTATATACGTTGTTACGCGGACGGCTCTCCAGGATTGCTGATTGCAGATTCGCGAATTCATCTGGCCGGCAGATCGAGTTGATCACATAGCGCGTCATGGAGTTCAGCCCGGCGAAGTTGAGGAGGTTTGTTTTGGGGAAGCTTTGGTTCAACGGGCGAAATCGGCCGGACCCAATCCCGTCTACTACGTACTCGGGCAAACGACCTCCGGGCGGCATCTTTTCTGCGTGGTGATTCAATTCCCCCACGACAAGGGTTTCCCGGTCACGGCCCGGCCGATGACTCGCAAAGAAAAACGACGATACAACAAATGGAAAAAACAATAAGAAGGCGAACGCTCCCCGGCACCGATTCGATCCAAAAACTGGCGGACTTCTGGGATCGCCATGACCTCACGGACTTCGAGCACGCGCTTGAAGAAGCGCGCGAACCAGTGTTTGTGCGCGCGGAGGGGGCGTCAGTGAGCATCGAACTGGGACCTACCGAGGCTCAGCAACTTAGGAAAATCGCGCGCTCTAGGGGTGTCAAGGAAACCGCCGTTTTGCAACAATGGATACGGGAACGACTTCACGAGCACGCGTAGGGCGGACCTGCTGTGTGGATTCCACGGCTTTTTATCGTTGAACCTGAACTAACCGCGACCTACCAAACAAGTTCGCACTACACTAGTTACCCGCCTAGGCGATGTGAAAGACAGTCTTCCTGGTCTTCCCATTGATTCGTTCGATGCGATGCCAGCTACTCTTATCATTCATGGTAATCCAACGTCTCTCCTCTGCGCGGTAGAACCAATCTTTGTCCTGCTGAAAATAAACTTGCTGACCTGTCGACTCCCAGATATTCAAAATCTCGTTGCTGTGCGTATGAAACTCATCGAAATCGGTCGTCGCTTTCTGACCCATTTCACTATATCGCTCGTTAAGCTCAAGCAAGAGCGTATTGATTTTGGGCGGCATGTGAGCAACGTTAAGTCCGATCTTACGCGCCTCCTCGAAAAGAATCGGGTAATTGTGAGATGGGTACTTGGAGTTCAATGCCGTCGCAATGGGTTCTGCGGTGTCCTCTTGGTCGATGTGGTGGGCAAGCAGTTCCTTGCAGAGCATGATGGACAAGGATTCGGCCCGGTCGACTGCTCCAATGACCAATGGGTGAATATATTGGAACAAAGCTTTGTACGGATTTTCGGTCGTGTCGCCCTGTTCCTTTCGCCATAGGCGAATGACCCGAGTGAGCTCGTCGAGGCTGACACTTACGCGGTCATTATCGCGATCGACCGGCGACAGGTCGTGGGTCAGCGCGGTATCTACAGCGGTTAAATATGCCATCGGACCCATCAGAATCTCATTAGCGCCTAGAGCGACCATCGTGGCGGCCGACGCACACTCCAACGGTACTAAGACTACCAGCCGTGTGCAGTACTGGCGAAGCAGACTGACTAACCGCAGGGCGGCCTGTCCGCTCCCGCCGCCTGACTTGATAAACAGGTGGAGGGATTCCTGCTTACCCAATTTCTCCAAGATGGAATAGAGTGCGACGACATCGTTGTGACATACTTCGCCTCTTGGATTGTTCCAATATATTATCAGCTCCCCGCCGAGGAGCTTGGTGATTGCAGCGATTAGGGCTTGAGTCTTATTGAACAAGACGGGGGGTTGTCTGACTTTTTGTTTATTCTCGATCTTCGCCGTTTCCGGTTGATCCATGGAATTCTCCGTGATGGTGACCAAGAGCTTTCCCACTGAGGGGTGCGGTCACGGTAGTTTGATGTCTGCGGATCTATGTTGTCAATCCCAGGGAGAACTGTGGGGGGCGAAGGGCTGGGCTGATTTCGGCATTAAATGCTCGCGGAACAGACCTTACTGTCCCAGCCCGATTTGGCAGGCGTGTGCCTCGCGCGCCTGGCGCTCCTGGTCAAGATATGCGCGCGTGCGGCGAGTCAATTCTTCGAAATCCACTTTGTGCGCGTCGAATTCCGGGCCGTCCACGCAGGCGAATTTCACCTTGTCGCCCACGGTTACGCGGCAACCGCCGCACATGCCGGTGCCGTCCACCATGATGGGGTTCAGGCTGGCCATGGTGTGCACGCCCCACTCGCGCGTCAACGCGGCGGCGTAGCGCATCATGGGTATGGGTCCGATAACGTGCGCGGCGCCCACCGGTGAAGTCTGCTTGGCTTTCCAGGCCCGCATCAGGTCCACCACCGTACCGTGCATCCCCGCCGAGCCATCGTCAGTGGCCCACTCGACTTCATCCGCCGCCGAGCGGAGCTCCTCGTCGAGGATGATCTGTGCCTTGGAGCGCGCTCCGCACAAAGCCGTAACGCGATTGCCGGCCTTGCGGAAAGCGCGGGCCACGGGCAGCAATTCCGCCACGCCCACGCCTCCGGCGACGCACACCACGTGCCCGACGTTTTCAATCGTCGCGGCCTGCCCCAGCGGACCGAGCAAGTCCGCCAGGACCTCACCGGGCTCCATCGCCACCATCACCCGGCTCGTCTTGCCTATCCCTTGAACGACCAAGGTGATGCTGCCTTTTTCCGGGTCGCCGTCCACGAGGGTCAGAGGGATACGCTCACTATCAGCGCGGGGGCGCAAAATGACGAATTGGCCGGGCTGCCAGTGCCGGGCGATGCCCGTGGCTTGCACCTCGAACCAGGCGATCTCCGGTGTAATCAGCCGCTTCGCCAGGATGCGATTTTCTGCTCTTGCATCCGTAGCGTCGGGCTTTAGCCCGGCATCGGCGGGTGCGGGTGTGAGGTCGGACCTTAGCCCGCCATCGGCAAGTGCCGGGCTAAAGCCCGGCGCTACACCAGCAACATCGGGCCCTGCGCTCGTCGCGATGGTGGGCTGATGATCCTGCAAAGCCTCATGAATCGCTGCCGCGGCGGCGCGCCCATCGCGCATGGCCAAGATTACGGTGGAACCGCCGCGCACCACGTCGCCGCCGGCATACACGCGCGCCATGCTCGTCTGCCCCTTGGTATCCACCGTGATCTTGCCGCGGTTCGTTACCAGTTGCGGCGTCGAGCGCTGCACCGTGGGATTCGGACTTTGTCCGATCGCCATGACCACGGTGTCCACCGGAATGCGATACTCCGAACCCTCCATGGGAACCGGCGAGGGGCGCCCGGATTCATCGGGCTCGCCCAGCTTCATGCGGATGCACTCCATCTCGCGCAGTGTTCCCTTTTCGTCGCCGAACAGGCGGACCGGCGCCGCCAGAAACTCAAAATGCACGCCTTCTTCTTCGGCGTGCTCGATCTCTTCCAGACGCGCGCGCAGTTCGGCGCGCCCACGGCGGAACATGATGGTGGTTTCGCTGCCCATCCGCCGCGCCCAACGCGCCGCATCCATGGCGGAATTCCCGCCGCCCACCACCACGGTCCGTTTCCCGACATTCACAGGCGTGTCGGTTTCCGGAAAGCGAAAAGCTTCCATCAGGTTCAGTCGTGTGAGGAATTCGTTGGCAGTGTAAACGCCCACCAGGTTCTCACCCGGGATGCCCATTAAATGTGGCAGGCCCGCGCCGGTACCCAGAAATACCGCCTCAAACCCTTCCGCAAACAATTCCTCGACGGAATAAGTCTTGCCCACGATGACGTCTTTGCGGAATTCCACTCCCATCGCCCGCAGCCGGTCAATTTCCCCGTGGATGATTTCCCTCGGCAGGCGGAAGTTCGGAATGCCGTAAGCCAGCACGCCGCCCAACTGGTGCAAGGCTTCAAAGATCGTCACGCGATAACCATTCCGCACCAGGTCATACGCCGCAATCAGCGATGCCGGGCCCGAGCCAATCAGAGCCACGCGCGCACCCTGAGGTTTGGGCACGGAGGACGGCGCGGAGGATTCCATCTCGCGGTGCTGGTCCGCCGCAAAGCGTTCGAGCGAACCGATCGCCACGGGTTCGAGCTTCTTTCCCAGCAGGCAAGTTTTCTCGCAAAACAACTCGTGCTGGCAGACTCGGCCGCAAATTCCCGGGAAGGGGCTTTCCTCACTGATCTTCTGGAAGGCCGCCTCAAAATCTCCCTCCGCCATGAGGGTGATGAAGCTCTTGACGTTGATGTGGAGAGGGCAGGCTTCCACGCAGACGGGATCTTTGCACTGCAAGCAACGTAGCGCCTCAATCCGGGCCTGCTCCAAAGAGAAGCCGAGTGAGACCTCGGCGTAGCCCTGCACCCGCTCCTCCGGTGACCGCACCGGCAAGACTTGGCGAGGCGCCTTAGGATTCCGTTTTGGCTTGGGCTTGGCTATCACCGGAGGTGCATCAACCTGTTTGGGACTTTGTGAATCCACTGTTTTCCCCCTTGGCCGTCTTTGTGCTGCGCGCTTATACCCAGCGAACGCGTTTACCGCACTCCAAACGCGTTTGCGGACAGCAACTTCCGCCTCAGTGACGGCCCCATGGAATATAGAAGCAATTCATGTGCCAGCCAACGCCGGGCCGACAGCCTATTTCGACGAGACAAGGCCGAGTTCTCACATCCTGAAAAGATACAAATTGTCATATTTGACAAATTGTCCTAATTGCCCCGTTCCTGTTGTGTTCGTCAACAGGATGTTCCATACTCCCGCTGGACTCGAGTTTTGTCTCTCGCAAATGGGGGTGTTCGAAATGGGAGTACCTACTCAAACAGTCAAGACAGCGTACGACTCCGCCATGGAGAATTTCGATCTCGCGGCGGATGCACTGGATTTAAGCATGGATGTTCGAAACATGATCAAGTACCCGGAGCGGATCTTGCAGGTGACCCTCCCGGTACGGATGGACAACGGTCATATTCAAAAGTTCGAGGGTTATCGGGTTCAGCACAGCACGTCGCGGGGCCCGGCCAAAGGTGGAATCCGTTATCATCCCGGAGTTACGCTTGATGAAGTGAAAGCCCTTGCCACTTGGATGACTTGGAAGTGCGCGGTCGTAAACATTCCATTTGGCGGAGGCAAAGGGGGAGTAACCTGCAATCCCAAAGAGATGTCGCTGGCAGAACTTGAGCATCTCACTCGCCGATATGCCAGCGCGATTCTGCCGCTGATTGGTCCTCAACAAGACATTCCTGCTCCGGATGTCTATACCAACTCGCAGATCATGGCCTGGATCATGGACACGTACAGCATGACCAAAGGCTATCCCATCCCCGGGGTCGTCACCGGAAAGCCGATTGCCCTGGGCGGGTCGCTGGGACGGAATGAGGCCACCGGTCGCGGTGTTTACTACACCATCCAGAGTGCGGGTGAGCACCTGCGCATTCCCATCAAGGGTGCGAAGGTGGTGGTGCAGGGCTTTGGCAATGCCGGTTCCATTGCCGCGCAATTGCTCGACAGCAATCAAGCTTATGTTATTGCCGTCAACGATTCGCGCGGTTGCGTGTACAACGCCGATGGGCTCGACATTCCCAAGCTCATCATGCACAAGGAGAAGACCGGAAGCGTGGTGGGCATGGTCAACTCTGAACCCATCACCCCGCAGGAACTGCTGGCGATGGAGTGTGACATCCTCATCCCAGCCGCCTTGGAGAACGCGATTGACGAAACCAATGCCGGCGCGGTGAAAGCCAAGATCGTGGGTGAGGCGGCCAACGGACCAGTCACTCCCGCCGGAGACGCCATCCTGGAGAAGAACGGGATCATGGTAATTCCCGATATTCTCTGCAATGCCGGTGGCGTTACGGTTTCTTACTTTGAGTGGGTGCAGGACGAGCAACACCTGTTCTGGGAGGCGCAGGACGTTTACAACCGTCTGGAGCGGGTGATGAAGAACAGCTTTGCCGAGGTGCTGAAGATCCACCTCGATCGCAAGGTCAGCATGCGTACCGCCGCCAACATGCTCGGCATCAGCCGCGTTGCTGAGGCCACCACGCTGCGCGGTCTGTATCCCTGATCTTGAATGTCGGATCTTGATTTTTGAATCTGGAATTTTGAATCGTACTTGAGCCCGGTCAGGGGCCGTGCCACACGGTGACTCCTGGCCGGGCTTCTCTTGTCGAGGTAATCCCGCGACGGTCTCTCTCCGGCAATCTCAATTTTTAAATTTGAAATCTGAAATGGCAAACGCTCGTTGGTCGTCCGCCCCAGGCGTGGGAATGCCGCAGTCCGGCCGCAAATCTCCTCATCGTTCTCGGCAAACCTGCCGATAACGAAGCGGGGGAGTGTGGGCCGCGGGGGGCATGTTGACCCGCCCCCACACCAGCCGGACGTTGGGGTAGGGCTCGCCCTACCCTTCTCGATGGTCGGGACGACCATCAGGGGACGGCAAGCGGTCCCCCTAGCTAGTTCTGCCGCGCCGCCGTCGGTGCTTTTGTTCGACTTGCTTGCGCCGTTCCTTGAAGAACTCTTCGGAGAACTGGCTGAACTCTTCGGGTCCTAGAGAATACGCGAGGCACCCAGCAACCTTGCCGAATTGTTCAGTTGTAAGATGTTCTGCAATTCGTTGGCGCACGAGTGGATCAGTGGGTAGATTCTCATAGAAATGAATCCCCACCGTCTCCGTCACGTCTTTATTGCTCGATTCGTTGAAGCACCACCACGCGTAGTCGTAGCAGCGGCGAATCATTTCAAGGTCAACTGGCTCCTCGTGCGCCCGAAGGAAGCACATGTAGAGCTCCGTCCAAAGCATGCCCAAACTCTCGCTCCGCTCGACCTCCTCACGAAGTTCCGGAAATTTCCCAATTGCGACTCGACGCCAAACGCTCATAACTGGTCCCCCACTCGCCGCACACTCTCGCGAACGAAAACGGAGGTCCAAGCTACCTGCCAGTGTGGCCTCCAGCGCCTCCCACCTCCAAGTCCACATCGTAATAGAGCGCCGACATCGGCCGGCGCGAAACCGGTTCGATGTTGTCGGCCCGCACCACGACGTGGTAGGGGCCCTTCGCGAGGCCCGCAGTGGAGACCGTGTTGGCAAGCGTCTGGCTCTTGCCGTGCTTGGTCACAGCCACGGTTAACCAGGACGGGAGCCCGGCGCGCACTTTCCAGAGCGGCAGTTCATCACTGCCGGTGATCTTGACGGTAATGGCTCCTTTGAGCGTTTGCGGTGCGGGCCCCGCGGCGTGAAAAGAAAGCCAGTACGTATCGGCCACGATCACGGGCGGCACCGGAAAGGCGCGCGACTTGGAGATGCGCAGCAGGGCCACGTCGCCGGCAGGCACGTTAACGGTCAGGCCGCCGCGGTGCTTCCCCATGGTTTGGTGCGTCCACAGATCGCGCACATACAGCGTTGCAGATTCTGCGCTGCCGATATCCGACCAGTTCACGTGTATCTCCGCCGGCGCAGTTCCGGCATTGAAGACGAGCACGGCCTGGCTGCCGTCAAACAGCGGCTTGCCCGCCCAGATTTCCGCCTGGCCCTCTTTCCGCACAATGTGCCCCTGTACGCCCAGGGGATCCTGGTTGATTCCAATCGCTTCCCGATTGGTCATAATCTGAATCGTGGACGCGGTCATTTTCCGCAGATCGTTCGAGGCCATGAGGGGCGCCGCCATGATGCACCAGAGACTGAAGAAGCTGCGGTTCTGGGTCTCGCTCAGCCCGCCCATTCCATTGATGAGCAAGTCGGGGTCGTTCCAGTGGCCGGGACCGGCTGCCGCATACAGTTTTTCGTTGGCTGCGGCATTCTTCATCGCGTTGCTCCAATCGGCGTGCCCGGGATTGGCGATGTCGCCCGTGGTTCGCCAGAGATGCCCCACGGAAGCGGCCCACTTCCACGGCTCCCCCACCCCCCACGAGCAGAGGCTGAAGACGATGGGCCGCCCGGCGGCCAACTGAGCGTCGCAGAGCTTGGTGTAGGCTGGGGCAACGTCCCGCTCGTCCATCGCGTCATTATGGACTGCGGGCGAGTGATGCGCGAGTCCCTGGGTATTGCACCAGTCGACCTTCAGGTAATCGGTGCGCCACGCGGCGAAGGACGCCATGTCATCAAACTCGTGGTCTTCCGTGCCGGGCATGGCCTTGCTGCACGTGCGGGCGCCCGCGTCCGTATAGAGCGCGTATTTCAGCCCCCGCTGGTGGATGTAGTCGCCGAGGCCGCGCAGGCCGCTGGGATAGCGTGCCAGGTTGGAGGTCAGCTTGCCGTCCGCGCCGCGCGAAAAGCAGATTCCCTCGTCCGGACCCACGTACACGTAACCCGCCTCTTTCAGCCCGCTGCTGATCAGGGCGTCGACGGTATCCTTGACCAGTTGTTCGTTCTGAGGCTCCTGGCCGAATTCATTCCATGGGTACCAGCCCATGGGCGGAGTAAGCGCCAAGCCGTCCTCCGCGGCACGGACTTTCGGGGCTGGACTTTGCGCACTCGCCACTTGGGCCAGAAATAAGAATGCGATGGCGAAACCCATTATCAATAACCTTGTTCTTCTCATCGGCGTTCTCCCTGGCCGAAAAATCTATAAATCCATATGCAGGCCGCAACGAGTCTCTCTCTAATGGGGTGCCTCGCGCAATGGCCAACTGCGTTGCAATACCGTAGGTTCTTGTTTTCTTAGCAAACAATTTGCGCGTTTCGTAGGGGCTGGGCTTGCCCTGCCCTTGTAGTTTGTCCGTGGTGTGAAACGGGGCAGGGCAAGCCCAGCCCCTACGAAACTCCGAAGATTCTGACCACCTGCTTGGTTGAAGGGGAACGCAATGCGTTTCTGTTTCCCTCACGGCGGTCTTGACTTGCTTGTTCAAGTTTGGTTCTAATCAGGCATCAACCTAATCAGGGGCGAAGACGATGGATACTGGGGCATTAAGCGCGGAACTGCTTCGTGTGGTGAATTCGGCGGAAGGAATTCTCCAGCGCGTGAGCGCGGAGGATAGCAGAACGCCCATCCTCACTGGGGGATGGTCACGCCGGCAAGTGCTGGGCCATCTGATTGATTCCGCCTCGAACAATCATCAGCGGTTCGTGCGGGCGTCGCTCGCAGACTCTCTGGAGTTTCCCGCCTATGACCAGACTGGTTGCGCGCGCGTACAAGCCCCCCAGGAAGCCGATTGGTCCCTGCTGGTGGCGCTCTGGGCGAACTACAACCGGTATCTCGCGCACGTCATCGCTCACCTGCCGCTTGCCAAGTTGGACGTCCCTTGTCGAATTGGCCAGAACGAACCTGTGACGCTCAAATTTCTGGCCGAGGATTACCTGACGCACATGGTCCATCACCTTCGCCAGATCGGCGCCGCACCCAATGGTGAATAGATTCCCGGGTTGGCGCCGCAGGCAAGGCGCGAGTCTCTAATCTCCCCAAAATTATCTTCATGAAATCGGATGGTTATACCGATATCAAGGTGATGAGTTATTAATGCCGTGCGCGGTTATCGACGAAGAGCCGCAGGGTGCCACAGAAACCTGCCCTGCGCCCAGGAGACCTTGTGAAAAAACCCTTTGGACCTCAGCAAAGAATCTTTCTCGCCACAGCCATAATCGCGGTATGGGTTGGCCTCAGTGCGCAATCCACGATGGCTGCCACAGTTTACGTTGGCACCTGCGTCGCCAACGTAACCCCGTACGCGACCATCCAGGCGGCAGTCAACGCTGCCAAGCCCGGGTCAACCATCAGCGCCTGCCCGGGGAACTATCCTGAGCAAGTCGTCATCAATAAGGATTTGACCTTAACGGGGTATCAACCCGCAGGCGCGCAGAAGACCGTGCTGGTGATTCCCCCGGGCGGTTTCGTGGCCAACGCCACGGGCCTTACCAGCAGTCGCGCCATCGCCGCACAGATTCTGGTCCAAAGCCCCGCAACAGAGGTCACCATCAGCTTTCTCGCCGTGGACGGCACGGGCAGCAATTTGAATGGCGGCTGCTTTGAACCACCACTGATCGGAATCTACTACCAGGGCGCCTCCGGAACCATTGAAGATGTGGTGGCCCGGAATCAAGCTCAGGACTTGGCGAATTTCGGCTGCGGCGGCTCGGCGGCCGTGGGCATATTTGTGGAGAGTGGTAATTCGGAGCAGGCGGCGGTCGCGATCCTGAACAGCACCGTGCGCGGCTTTCAGAAGAGCGGGATTGTCGCCAACGAGGCAGGGACAACGGTCAGGATTAATGGCAACTCGGTGGTGGGGGCGGGACCCAGCATCGGGGCAGTGCCTACCCCCATTGCCCAGAACGGCATTCAAATCGCTTTTGGTGCCACGGGAACAATCGAAAACAACATCTTGGCAGACGACGATTTCGGTGGTGACCCCTCATTGGGCACTGCCACCGGCATTCTCGTTTATGCTTCCGGCAGCCTGAAGATAATCGGTAATTCCATTACCAATACCCAGACCGGGATCGTTACCTTAACGGCGGGCAACCTCAAAGCCGATGGCAACACGCTCACCAACAACCAGGTGACCGATACCCATGTCGGCGACGGGATCGACCTTTGCAGCAACTCCAACATTGTTTTCGCGAACTCAGTTTTTAGCAGCGACGAAGCGGGAATTCATCTGGACGGTGAATGCGGTTCCACCGGGAACAGCAATACCGTTACCTTGAATACGGTGAATGAAGCGTGTGCGGCAATCCTGCTGGGAGGATCGGAAAATATCATCTCGGCAACGAACACCTTTGCCAACGTGGCCAATACCACTCTGGCCGGCGATGTTTGCCCGCGGGTTACCCAGAAATCGCGGTTGATGGGCTGAAAAACACAGAAAACACGAACACCCTCCACGGCATGTATGGTATAGAGATTTTGCGAGAAATCGAATACCAGCACCGGGAGGGTGATCGATGCAGCCCAGC
>Ga0326728_10020928_pt1 | contig 12385 bp, 12 predicted proteins | sample MB3enrmetagenome_FD_207602 | JGI IMG/M metagenome (GOLD analysis project Ga0326728, IMG submission 207602) | Lab enriched peat soil microbial communities from McLean, Ithaca, NY, United States - MB31MN | ecosystem: Environmental > Terrestrial > Soil > Wetlands > Peat | place: USA: New York...
CGGCGAATGAGTCGCCTTTCAAGCCGGCCGTCTGGCTGATCGAAGGTCTCGACCTGCTCCAGAAGAAATGGAGAAATCTCTCAGACCATGTTTGATCTTTACAGGACTCTCCATCGTTACGTCATCCGTGAATTTCTGAAGATATTTGGGTTAAGTCTGAGCAGTTTGATGCTTATCTATGTGGTCGTGCTCTTTTTCCAAAAGATGAATCTCTTCAGCCAGCATAACGCTCCTTTCTACCTGATCTTCGTTTATTTCCTTTATAAAATCCCGGAGGTCATTTTTCAGTGGACCCTTCCCTACGCCATGCTCTTGGCGACCCTTCTCACGCTCAGCACCTTCTCCCGAAATAGTGAGATCACAGCGATGAAGGCAGGGGGCGCGAGCCTTTACCGAATCACGTTCCCGTTGCTTATCATCGCTCTGATCATCAGTTTCTTTTCCTTCCTGGGCAATGAATACCTGGTTCCCGTCACCTACCAAAAAACCCGATATCTGCTTGATGTCCAGGTTCGAAAAGAAAAGCCAGCCAGTTTTTTTAAGAATTTCAAGATATGGTATCGTAGTGACCACCGCATCTTGAACATCCGGCTTCTCGATCCTCACAGAAAGGTCCTGAACGGCTTCACCCTTTATCAGTTTGATGACAATTTTCAATGTACAAAGCGGGTTGATGCCCGAAAGGTTCAATGGGCAGAGGGTCGATGGTGGTCCTATGATGGAACCGTCCGCGATTTTGGAGAGAATGGGTCCACCCAGGTGACTCCTTTTGAGAAAATAGAGCTCAATTTGGGGGAGGACTGGGAATCGTTGCGAAGAATCGGGCGAAACTCGGAAGAGATGAGTTATGGAGAGCTCTGGACTTACATCCAAAAGATCCAAGCCTCGGGCTACGACGCAACCCGGTATCTTGTCGATCTCTATTCCAAGCTCTCGACCCCTTTACTAAACCTGATCATGGTCCTGATTGGCATCCCATTCGCATTGAAAACGAGCCGGTCCGGTGGGGTGGCTTTGAGTATCGGGAGTAGCGTGATGATTGGCTTTTCCTATGGTGTCATCTTTTACATTTTTGTATCCTTCGGAAAATCAGGGGTTCTCTCCCCCTTTCTCGCTTGTTGGATCCCTACGGTGCTCTTCGGGCTGGCTGGAACCCTCACCTTGATGAGCATCAGACAATAGCAGGAGATCAGGGGAACGGGTGATTTAGGTTACCAGGAAAAAGAGAACCATTTTAGTCTCATAACCTGATACTCCGGTATCCCGATTCCCTGATACCCTTTTAAGGGTTGGTGAGTGTATTCAGAAAGAAATTGATGTCTTGAAACGTATTGGTGAAGAAAAGAATCCCAATGCCTATCAGGAAAAGACCGCTCACGATATTGATGACCCTCATGTATCGTTTTATCTTATCAAAGGCAGAGAGGAATGAATTGAAAGCCAGAGAGGAAAGAAAAAATGGAATTCCCAGACCTATCGAATAGTAAGTTAACAGCAGGATTCCCTTCGCGAGGCTTCTCGACGCGCTGGCATAGATGAGGATCGCGGAGAGGATGGGCCCGATACAAGGGGTCCACCCTGCTGCAAAAACCACCCCCACGAGAAAGGAACCTGCATAGCCCAAAGGCTTTTTCCTCATCTCAAATCTTTTTTCGATCTGCAGAAAAGGAATATTGACGATTCCTGTGAAGTGGATACCCAGGAGGATGACGAGTACCCCTCCTCCTTTCATGATCCAGTATTGATATTGAGTCAATAATTGTCCGAGATAGGTAGCCGAGGCACCCATCAGGATAAAGATCAAGGAAAATCCTATGATGAAGAAGAGGGAATGAAAAAGAGCGGCCCACCTCAGCTTCGACTTGGCTGCGGCATCCGTGAGCTCTTTGAACGAAGCCCCCGTGATGTAGGTGACATAAGAGGGCACCAGGGGAAGGACGCAAGGTGAGACGAAGGAGAGAAGCCCTGCTGAAAAGGCGATCATCCCTGAGATCTCTTGTGGCTGGCTCATGGCTATTTCCAGATCATTATACTTCATTCCGCGCCAAACACAAGTATTTTTATTATCACGTTTCAGTGCTTACCCACCCGCATTTTTTGCCCTTTCTGAGATCTTCTGGTCCACGGAAGAAAAAAACTGGGGGAGAGAAAGCGTTTCAATACCGTTGACAACTCATTTAGTTGATGATAATTTCTTAAACATCTTTTTTCAGATATTAATCTGAAACCTTTCTTCCACCAGTAATGCCCCCAAGAAAAGGAAAGAGGTAGAGAAGATATTTAGAAGATTTCAAATACTCCTCGGGTACATTTCATTAATTATTCTAAAGGGAGGAGAATCATGGCAATTTTACAAATCAGTGTCGTACCCATTGGCACGGGCGAAACGAGCCTCAGCGCTTACGTGGCGGATTGTATTCGTATTCTGAAAAAAGAAAGGGTTCGTTATGAGCTTACCTCAATGGGAACAAATGTGGAGGGGGATCTTAAAGATCTATTCAGAATCGCCTCCAAAATGCACCAAACGCCTTTCAGAAAAGGAGCTTTACGGGTCCTAACAACTTTAAAGATCGATGACCGAAGAGATAAAAAGGGGACCCTAAAAGGAAAAAAGAGGGCTGTCGAGAATAAGTTAAGAAGAAAGAGTTAAGAGTTAAAAGTTATGAGTTGTGACTTGTGAGTTGTGAGTTATGAATTCGGAGCAGAGAATTGCCGGGGAGTCGAAGGGTTGACTTCTTCATTCTTCCCATTATACTGAAAATACATTTATATCGCAGGAGGTTTAACATGAAGATCAAATGGTATGGACATGCAGCATTTTTAATCACATCCGATAAGGGAACAAAATTCATTATCGATCCTTACGAACCCGGGGCCTTCGGCGGTCAACTTTCATACGGGAAAATTAAGGACCAGGCAGATTTCGTCCTGATCACCCACGATCATGCCGATCACAATTATACGAAAGATCTTCCCGGAGCTCCTCAGATCCTCAAAGGAAGCGGTTCCAAAACAGTGAAAGGAATTTCGATTAAGGGCGTCGCAACCTATCACGACCCTTCCAAGGGCAGTGAACGAGGCCCCAACACGGTCTTCACCTTCAAGGTCGATAATATTCAGGTCTGTCACCTCGGAGACCTGGGCCACATCTTGAGCGACAAGGAATTGGCTGAGATCGGAGCAGTGGACGTTCTACTGATCCCCGTAGGCGGGTTTTTCACGATCGACCCAAAAGAAGCGACACGTGTCGTCGAGCAAATAAAACCTAAACTCGTCATCCCCATGCACTTCAAGACGGAGAAATGCGGATTTCCTATTGCACCGGTGGAAGATTTTCTAAAGGGGAAAACGAACGCAAAGCGGCCCAAGGCTGATGAAGTGAGTTTTGACAAAGCAACCCTTCCCCAGCAGATGGAGATTGTGATCTTAGATCACGCCTTGTGAACCCCGTTAGAAAGGGTGGGCGTCAAAATCCTACCCTTTCCCGACATAAGGACAGGGACTTATATTCAGCCTGCCATAATCGGGATGTCTTTCCAACAGGGGTGAAGCGTATGGAAAAATATCGTCTCAATCCATTACTCTCTCAGGAGCAGATTGCTTCCATCGTTCAGAATTTGGCAGATCGCATCTCGAGAGATTATAGCGGGAAAGAATTGATGTTGGTCTGTATCCTGAAAGGGGCCTTCATGTTTCTCTCTGACCTCGTTCGTCGCCTCAAGATTCCCGCGAAAATCGATTTCGTAAGATTGGCCAGTTATGGATCCGGGATGAAGAGCTCCGGCAATATTGAGATCACAAAAGATATTGAGCTCTCCGTGGAAGGCAAGGATGTCCTCATCATCGAAGACATCATTGATAGCGGTCACACCCTCGAGTTTTTGAAAGACCGGCTCATCCTCTCCAACCCTCGTTCTGTCAAGATATGTGCCCTTTTAGACAAGAAGGGGCGTCGAGAAGTTGGAGTGGAGGCAGATTATCTCGGAACCGAGGTGGATGATGTTTTCGTCGTAGGTTACGGGATTGATTTCAATGAAAACTATCGCCACTTACCCGAAATTTATTATGTTACCACCGTCAATGACCCGTAGATTTGGAGGATGGACGTTCATCCTCCTGTCCGTTGTTTTCCTCTTCCTGCAAAGTCCTGGTATCGCCCAGCCCCAGCCTGACGATTCGACTCTCTTCAGGGAGGGAGAGATTTTTCTCTCCAAAGGGGAGACGGAAAAAGCGCTGTGGCGTTTTAAGAGCGTGGTGACCGATTTTCCGCAAAGCCCTCTCTTCAATGAGGCCAAATTCAGGATGGGGATCTGTTATACCCGGCTCGGAAGACCTCGAGATGCCATTCGTATTCTAAGCGAGCTCTTTACTACTTTCCTTTCCCCATCCAGAATGGTACAGGTTTTCAGCCTCCTGGGAGACAACTACGTTGAACTAAGAGATCGGCCAAACGCTCTTCATTGGTACGGGAAGGGCCTTCTCATTCCCGGTCAACCCAACGAAGAGCTAAGAAATAAGGTGAAATCCATTATGGATACCTCGAATACTGAAGAGGAGCTGAAGTCCATTGAATCTCTTTACTGCGGGGCTTATGCGGGAGGATATGCCAAATTGAAGCTGGCCCAGATGGCAAGGCGCCAAGGAAACGATCTCGTCGCAAGAAGATATTTAATGGAATTGGAAAAAGAATATCGAGGCATGGACTATATGCCCGCAGCCAAGGAGCTTCTGGACACAATCTCTCTTACCCTTAAATCCAAATATACCGTAGGGGTCATCCTCCCTTTAAGCGGGATCCACAGCCCCTTCGGCGAAAGAGTCCTGCAGGGAATCCAATCGGCTATAAAGGAAACGGATTACCCCTTACTCTCACTGGCCATCCGTGATTCTAAAGGGAGTCCAGAGGAGGCGGAGAAGGCAGTCGAAGAGCTGGTGAACAAAGAGAAAGTGATCGCCATCATTGGGCCCCTTCTCAGTGTCAATGTTGACCGGGCAGCAAAAAAAGCTCAGCAATTAAAAGTCCCTCTTCTCACCTTTTCCCAAAAGGAACCTGCATCTAATAATGAGGATTTCGTCTTCCGAAATTCCCTCGGCCCTTCAGAGCAGATCCAGACCCTTGCCAACTTCGCCGTGAAAGAACTCAAACTTGGCACCTTCGCTGTCTTTTATCCTAATTCTCCGTATGGACTTTATTTCAAAAACCTCTTCAATCAGGAGATCACCCGAAACGGCGGAAAGGTTTTAGGATCCGTTGTCTATCAAGAAGGTCAAACAGATTTCAGTCAGGAGATCGAAGGGTTCTTTAGGATCAAACCGGTCCAAAAACATGACATGAGGGGGAAGAAAGAGGATGAATTTATGCCCCTTCTTTCTGTAGATGGAGTCTTTATTCCTGATAGTTCCGATCGCGTGGGCATGATCCTTTCCCAGATGGCTTATTATGATGTCAAAGGAACTTTTCTCGGCACCAATTCATGGAATGGTCCTGGCCTGATCTCAATCGGAGGGAAAGGATCCGAAGGGGCGGTCTTCGTCGATACATTTTTCAACAAGTCCTCTTCCCCTTTGGTCGCTCGCTTTGTGGAAGAATTTCGAAAAACTTTCCAGCGGGACCCCGAGACCCTCGAAGCCTTGAGCTATGATGGAGCTAAGCTCATAAAAGAGATTCTTCAAACCAAATCGGTCTCCTCTCCTTCGCAACTGCAAGAGGGGATCCGGCAGGTCAAGAATTTTCTGGGGGTTTCTGGTCTAAAGGGTTTTGGAGAGGACGGGAGGGCGATTCGAACCCCTTGCATCCTGAAGGTTTATAAAGGTGAAATCCGACAGATTTGGCCGTAACCCTCCTCTCTCCTTCCATTCCTGGAACGTCAGCGTGGACAAAGCCATCCAGTTTCAGGAGGCTCTGAAAGATCGAATTATCCTGAAGAAAACATTTTCAAAAGTAAGAACCATTGGAGGGGGAGATGTTGCCTATTCCAAAGATGGGAAGTACTGCTTTGGTGCGATTGCCGTCCTTTCATTCCCAGATATGGAAGCCCTCGATACGGCGACGGCTGTTGGAAAGATCCCTTTTCCCTATATCCCCGGCCTTCTGAGTTTTCGGGAAGGCCCGATTCTGATCAAAACCTTTAAAAGATTAAAGCTAAAACCCGATGTCATGATTTACGATGGTCAAGGCATTGCCCATCCGAGAGGAATGGGGCTTGCCTCACACATGGGTTTATGGCTCGACGTTCCGTCAATTGGGTGCGCCAAGACGTCCTTGTTAGATGAATTTATCTCTCCAGGTCCCTCAAAAGGAAATGTTGAATCGATTCGTTGGAAAGGGAAAAAAGTGGGTGCGGTTCTGAGAACAAGAGAGAACGTAAAACCGCTTTTTGTTTCTCCAGGTCATCGCATCGACCTGCCGACGAGCATTCAGCTCATCCTCAAAAGCTGCAAAGGATATCGTTTTCCCGAACCATTGCGAAAAGCTCACCAGACCTCGCGGAGTATGCTGTATAGCGTCTAACGCAGGTCGAGGTTGGACTTGCTTATTGTCGTCCTTAGTCTTTCGACTACTTATAACGTTCCAGATATCTTTCCAGCCTGTTCATCCCCTCTTTGATATTCTCCAGAGAATTAGCGTAACTAAATCGTATATATCCTTCTGCATTCGTTCCAAAATCGATGCCGGGCGCCACGCCGACCTTTGCCCCTTTTAGAATGTCGAATGCAAAGCGATAAGAATCGCTAGAAAATCGTTTTGCATTGGCCAGGACATAAAAAGCTCCTGTGGGCTCCATTGCAATTCCAAATCCCAGCTCCCTGAGTTTTGGAATCAAGAAACGCCGTCGCTGGTCATAGGTTTCTCTCATCTTTTGAACATCTCTTCCAGCCTCCTTCAAACCGGTTAAGGCACCCCATTGGGCGAAGGAACTTGCCGCGATGAAAAGATTCTGCTGGATTTTTTGCATGGGCCGTACGAACTCTTTAGGTGCGATGAGATACCCCAGTCTCCATCCGGTCATGGCATAGAGTTTCGAAAATCCGTTGATGATAAAAGCGCGATCCGTAAACTCAAGAATCGTATGGACCTCTCCTTCGTAGACCAACCCATGATAGATCTCATCAGAGATAATGAAAGGAGAGAATTTTGCAATCTCTCTCATCCTTTCCGCAGGCATCAAATTTCCCGTGGGGTTGGAAGGTGAATTGATCATGATCCCTTTCACCCTTGGGCTCAATTTCTCCTCGATCATCTCGGGAAGATACTGGAACCCTTCCTCTTCCATCACCTTGACAAAAACAGGACATCCATCAACAAACCGAATGATATTGGGATAACATGGATAATAGGGATTGGAGAGGATAACCTCGTCCCCAGCTTCTAAGAGGGCAGCAAAGAGAAGGAGCATGGCCGGAGAGGTTCCTGACGCGACAAGAATTTGCTCAGGGGAAACCTTCACCCGATATTTTTCCCAGTAATCTTCTGCGATCGCTTCCCTCAACTCGATCAACCCCAGGCTGTGCGTGTAATGGGTCTTCCCCTCACAGATCGCGCGGTAACAGGCCTCGTTTATACATTCAGGAGTGTCAAAATCCGGTTCTCCCACTTCCAGATGGATAATATGCTCCCCATTTCTCTCCAGCTCTTGAGCCTTTTCCAGAACATCCATTACGATGAACGGAGGAATGTCCTGAGCCTTATTCGATACCATGATTTACTCCCGGAAATCCAAATGCCCCCCACCCTCCCTTCCCCCTCAAGGGGGGAGGGTTAGGGAGGGGGTGATGCCAAATGACCTTCTTGGACATTTTGATTTTGGATTTTATTTGAACTTTGAAATTTGACATTTGCACCTATTTAGGATTTGGTGCTTATCGCAATCGGATCTCCCCTCTTCACCTTCAGCAACTTCTGGGCATTACCTTCTCTTACCGATATTTCAACAAAATCACCACTTCCCAAAAGGGCAATCGGCTCACCTTTCTTCCCTTCCAAGTATCCTGTTTTCAAACCCGAGATAAGTTTCCTCCCTACTCGGATGACAAAAGGGCGACTTTGAATAAACCGAAAAAGTTTTTCTTCGTCAATATTGCTGACCACGTTTCCGAAGGCATCGATATGGAGAATCTCTCCGAATAATTTCCCTTCCTTGATAAAGGGTTTTCGAGACCCAAGCTCTTTCAGGGATTTAATTTCGTACCCGAAAGCCTTGGGCTTAATACCCAGAGAGAGATGTGCAGCCACCGGGGCGAAGATGTCTCTTCCATGAAATGTGCTGCTGATTTTCGAGAGAAAATACTTCTTCTTGTTGAGGACCACTACCTGCTTAATCTTCTCCCTCTGTGCCACGAGCGTGAAGAGGCCATTGTCAGGACCCACGAAAAAATAATTTTGAGTCACAAGAAGAATGGGCTTCCTTATTCCCCCTACCCCGGGGTCCACCACAGAGAGATGGATCGTTCCCTTTGGGAAGTAAGAATAGGCATTGGCCAGTATGAAGCCGGCTTCTTCTATATCCTGTGGATTGACTTGATGCGTTATATCGATAAGGAGGCACTGAGGGTTAATATTCAAAATCGCGCCCTTCATCGAAGCCACGTAATGGTCTCTGGTGCCGAAGTCGGTGAGGAGAGTAATAACAGGTTTCTTCATCAGGCGTCTTTGGAGTTTCGAGTCCGGAGTTTGAAGTTCGGAGTTGCAGACATTTTTTTTAAATTTTTATTGAAAGGCTTCCAAATAATCCCTTTCTCCGTAATGATGCCATTAATGAGTGAATGGGGAGTCACGTCAAAGGCGGGATTAAGGGCCTTTACGCCTTTTGGAGCGATGGGATACCCACAAAAATGGGTCACTTCTGCCATGCTTCTTTCCTCGATCGGTATCTCTTCGCCGGAAACTAAAGAGAGGTCAAGCGTGGAGGTCGGCGCGGCCACATAAAAAGGGATGCCATGCCATTTTGAAAGAACAGCGAGGCTGTAGGTTCCAATCTTATTTGCTGTGTCTCCATTACGGGCGGTCCTATCGGCTCCTACCAGAACAAGATTGATTTCACCTTTTCTCATCAGCCATCCTGCCATATTGTCAGTGATGACGGTTACGGGTATCTTTCCCTGAGCCAACTCCCAGGCAGTCAGCCTAACTCCCTGAAGTTGAGGCCGCGTCTCGTCTGCAAAAACACTAAACCGTTTTCCCTCAGCCCATGCCGCATAAATCACTCCTAATGCCGTTCCATATCCACCCGTGGCTAATGCTCCCGCATTGCAGTGGGTGAGCACACTGTCTCCATTCTTAATAAGTCTCTTCCCGTGCTCCCCGATTTTTCGGTTCACCTCTACGTCCTCTTTATGGATTCGTAAGGCCTCAGCAACCAAGCTTGTCTTGGTTTTTTCAACCCCGTAAAGATGAACTTGATCTAATATCTTCTCCATTCGATCGACAGCCCAAAAAAGATTGACAGCAGTGGGTCTGCTCCGTTTCATCTCCTGACAAACTTTCGCAAGACCTTTCAGGAACCGCTCAGCTTGGTGGTCCTCGGTCTTCCTTGCTGCGAGCGCGATTCCCATGGCTGCCGCAACGCCGATGGCAGGTGCACCGCGGATAGCCATGGTTCGAATGGCTTGGGCTACAGAAGAGGCATCCCGACAATCCAAATAGCGGACCTCCTGCGGAAGCTTTCTCTGGTCGAGGATCCTTACCCGGTTGCCTTTCCATTCTATGGTTTTGAATTTCATAGAGCCTCAGTGGCAGGTTGAGGTCCTCGGCCTCAACCTTTTAATTTTTTTCTGAGTATCTCATTGACCAATTTTGGATTCGCCTTCCCTTGGGTCTGTTTCATCACTTCCCCCACGAAGAAGCCGAAGAGTTTCTCCTTGCCTTTTCGATAATCCGCCACCTGCTTTGGATTGGCCTCTATGGCTCTTTCAATGGCCCTTTCGATCTCCCCTCCGTCAAGGATTTGAACCCAACCTTTTTCTTCCACGATATCTTCCGCATACGCTCCTGTCCGATACATCTCTTCAAAGACATCCTTGGCGATTTTTCCGCTGATCGTCCCCTTTTTGATCATCGAAAGCATCTCTGCCAGATGCTTGGGAGTAACAGGACAATGATCAATCTCCTTTTCGTCTCGCTTCAACTCCCGGAGCAGATCTCCCATCATCCAATTGCTCACGGTTTTGGCCTCCGGAAAGAAACTGATACATTCCTCAAAATAGTAGGCCATGGCTCTTGTAGCGGTGAGGATCTCGGCATCATATTCAGGAAGCTGATATTGTCGAATAAACCTTCTCTTCTTTTCATCGGGAAGCTCAGGAAGTCGTTTACGAATCTCCTCAACCCATTTTTCATCGATCCGCAACGGAACAAGATCCGGGTCCGGGAAGTAGCGGTAATCATGGGCCTCTTCTTTTCCCCTCATCGAAACCGTCACTCCCTGATCGACATCCCAGAGCCGCGTCTCCTGAACAACTTCTTCTCCGTCTTCCAACACCGCTATCTGCCGTTTGATCTCAAACTCTAATGCCTTTTCCACATGGCGGAAGGAATTCATGTTCTTCAATTCCGTCCTCGTCCCGAATTCTTTCCGGCCCTTTGGCCGGACTGAGACGTTTGCATCACATCTAAAAGTACCCTTCTCCATATCGCCTGTGCAGATTTCCAGGTACTGGAGGATCGACCGTAGTTTTCTCAAATAATCACCCGCTTCCTCTGGAGATCGGATGTCCGGTCCGCTCACAATCTCGACTAAAGGGACACCTGTACGGTTGAAATCTACATAACTGAACGATGCCGTCTCCGGGGTCTCGCCATGCTTCAACTTCCCGGCATCCTCTTCCATATGAATTCGGATGATCTGAACACGTTTCTTTTTTCCGTCTGCCATAATGTCGATAAAACCATCCATGGCCAAAGGAAACTCATACATGGAAATCTGATATCCCTTTGGGAGATCGGGATAGAAATAATTCTTTCTGGCAAAAAGGCTATAAGGAGCGATTCGGCAGGAGGTCGCCAAACCCAATTTGATTGCGAACTCCACTGCCTTCCGGTTGATCACTGGAAGAGAACCGGGTTGTCCGGTACAGACAGGACAGGCTTGTGTATTCGGATTCTCCCCAAATGTTGTGGAACACCCACAGAATATTTTCGATCGGGTCAGGAGCTGCGCATGGACTTCCAGGCCAATCACAGGTTCATATTCCACAAGATTCCCTCCACGTTTTGTGATATTCAATTAAATATAATAAAGACCAGACCATGTCAAATATACCATTTGGCGAGTAGTTTCGCCATGAATCCCGCCGGGTTCGGGGTTGACAAAGCTGATCGATTCCATTACCTTAATCCAAAATGTTCAAACATATCCAGATTCCGCAATCGTTCTTCCTCATCAAAAAAGGAAAGGTCCTTATCCTCCTTGAAAGGGGATACAAGGAGGCCCTTCTCAAACAAGGAATCGACGATTTAAAAACTTTTCTTAAGAAAGGCAGCCAGGTTTCTCATTATCTCGAAGGTCGAACTCCCCATCCCTGCGTTCCTCTTGAGGATGGGAAGAGGATGGTTGTTCGCCAATATTCACACGGAGGACTATTACGAGCCATCACCGGAAAGCTCTACTTCTTCGGGGCAAGGTCTTTCCGGGAACTGGCCTTGACAGAAGAGATCCGATCTTGCGGAATTCCTACGATCCAGCCCATCGGAGCGATCCACCATCGTATCTTCTATCCTCTCTACCACGCCTACTTTCTCTCCTTGGAAGTTCCTCATGCCATCGATCTGATTCAATATCTGAGGCAGTTCGGAACACCCTCTTTACGCGAAAATCTTCCTTCGAAGAGAAAAACGATTCGATCTGCCGGCCTTCTTATCCGGCAATTCCATCAGACTGGATTCTTCCATCACGATCTTCAGCTTAAAAATACTCTAGTGGCAGGAGACCAGCTTCTGCTTATCGATTTCGATCGCTCCTATCGGAAGCCGAGGCTTTCTGCCCGGGAAAAAATGAAGAATCTCCTTCGCCTCAACCGTTCCGTGGAAAAGTGGAGACGCTTTGGGTTACCGATCACTCGAACGGACAAATGGCGTTTCTTTTTGGCTTATGCCGGAGACGATAAAAAGATCAGGGAGGCGATGGAGAAGGCGCTTCGAACCTATTCGCTTCGGCTTTTGTTCTATCGATTTGGCTGGGCAGTAGAAAAGATCATAGGGTCCCAGGGGTCGAGGGTTATAGGGTTCGAGGGATAAGAAAACGGATGGACCTCTGTGTTATTGACTCTGTAAGACACCGGTAGGCCCTGACGCGAACAGATCCTTACAAGTTGAAGCACCTGAACCACTTGAACCCTTGAACCCTAAAAGATTCTTAAGAACTCTCGCAGCGGCTGGGTAAGATTAAGA
>Ga0326728_10020929_pt1 | contig 12384 bp, 11 predicted proteins | sample MB3enrmetagenome_FD_207602 | JGI IMG/M metagenome (GOLD analysis project Ga0326728, IMG submission 207602) | Lab enriched peat soil microbial communities from McLean, Ithaca, NY, United States - MB31MN | ecosystem: Environmental > Terrestrial > Soil > Wetlands > Peat | place: USA: New York...
AATCGAATGTTCTCAGGCATCATCGCCTGTCTATTATTATCTCAGACTAAGCAGTTTCCTCGCTACCACCACGCGTTGAATCTCGTTAGTACCTTCGTAAATCTGACATATTTTCGCGTCACGCATATGGCGTTCCGCCGGATATTCCTTTACATAACCGTAGCCGCCGAAAATCTGCACGCATTCAATCGCCGCTCTCATCGCAACGTCTGAGGCATAGTATTTGGACATGGCTGATTCTTTTTCAAAATCCTTACCGTTGTCTTCCAGCCAGGCCGCCCGTAAAAGCAGCAACTCCGCCGCATCCAGTTCTGTGGCCATGTCCGCCAGCTTGAACTGAATAGCCTGATTGGCAGAGATGGGTTTCCCGAATTGAACCCGTTCTTTGGCATAAGCCGTGGCGTCTTCCAGGCAGGCGCGACCTATACCGCAGGCCTGTGCGCCGATGCCGATGCGCCCGGCGTTAAGACCGGCCATCATCTGTTGGAACCCCTGTCCCTCCTTGCCCAGCAAATTAGCCGCCGGAACTTCCGCGTCCTCAAAAACCAATTCGGACGTGCCGGAAGCAAGGATGCCGAGTTTCTCTTCGATCTTGCCCATTTTGAAGCCCGGTGTTTCCTTTAAGTCCACAATCAAATTGATGACGCCTTTGTAACCTTTGGATGCGTCGGTGGTTGCCGCCAGAACGCAGTAACGTGCGACAGGGCCGTTGGTGATAAACATCTTGGAGCCGTTGACGATATACTTATCGCCTTTGAGCTCAGCCTTGCAGCGCAGCGCAGCCGCGTCTGAACCCGCGCCGGCTTCCGTGAGGCCATAACAGCCTTCCACTTTGCCTCCCGCTACAGGCGCAAGAAATTTCAGTTTCTGTTCATGAGTCCCAAAGGTCTTAACCGGGTGGCCATAGAGCGTATTGTTAACGGACACTATTACACCGCAACTCGCGCAGGCCTTGGAAATCTCGATCATGGCTAATACATAGGTTACATTGTCCATACCCGCTCCGCCATATTCGGTAGGAACAGACACGCCCATTATACCCATTTCACCCAGTTTCCGGCAAATCTCCTCCGGATGACGATGCGTATGGTCCAGTTCAGCCGCAATCGGTTTAATTTCCGTTTCGGCAAATTTCCGTACCATGTCCTGAACCATTAATTGTTCTTCTGTAGGTGCAAAATTCATTTATCTTCTCCTATCGTAAATTATTTATATCAGCCTGCCTTTACGGCCTGCCTCAGATACTTTGCATAATTTCCACGTTTTACATTATGTTTACGTCCTGCTCACGGAATTACCGATTTTTTAATGATTTAACCTTTATCCAAATCCGGCATAACTGTCAAACTGATATTTTAGTCAAAATAAGACTATTCCGATTTTTATGAGCGGTCTGATTGAAAATCCATGTCTGAATATCTACTTATCAAAATTATTGTTTATTTTTCTATATTTGAGTTCGGCAAGTTTCCCTTTATTCCAACTGGAAATTTTGCTGAAATATTTTGTGAGCCGGGCAATGCCTTCGACTTCGGCGGAACCGCAATAAATACATTTTTCATTCAACCCTTTGGCGGTTTTTTCACAGGAGGAGCAGAATGTGAATTCCGGATTAAAATCAATTTGACGATTGCCGGAATCATAGAAAACCTTGCGGATAAACCTGCTGAGTTTTTCTTTGCCCGGATTTGAGCCACCTAACTGTAAATGCGTAAATACTTCTCCCTCCAGATACTTATGGAAAAGGCCTTCCTGAATTACTTTCTGCAAAGGCGTGACGTCCGCGGAAACATTGAGGTGCGTTGAGTTTGTGTAATAAATCGCTCCTTCCGCGATGTCGCCTTTAACATAACGCCCGGCAGCGGGAGAAAAATATTTCAAATCAAGCCGGGCAAAACGATACGCTGTTGTTTCCGCCAAAGACTGTCCCAGCACAAATTTCATGTTGAATTCCCTGCCCAAACGCACAGCCTCGCGCCGCATATAATCCACAACTTTCAAGCCGAATTCAAGAGCATCCGGCGACTCATGCAGCTCCCTGCCCTGATGGATTTGCACAAGTTCATTCAATCCCACAATGCCGATAATATAACTGGCTATGTTCATCCTTAAAAAAGGAAATCCATCATTGTTCATGGCCAGCACTGCAAGAGGTCCTTCTTCAGCATAGGAAAGAAGCTTCTCTAAAAAATCTTTTTTTTGCACATGAGCATTTACCGCTTTTTCTATGAATTCAGTAAGCAGGGCGAATAATTTCTTTTTATCTCCTTTTGCCTTATAGCCAAGACGCGGTAAATTCAAGGTGACGCTTTGAATGGCGGCAGAACGCATCAGCCATGGCTTATCCTGCTCCCCATCGCCGAGGGCGAAGGAAGACGCATACTCGTCTCTATCAAAAACAAAACAAGTATTGCCCTTTAGATTGGCTACATCGCAGGCATAGCACAAAAAATCCTGAGCGTCTTGGGTCTTCCAGAAATCTTCGGTTATATGCAAAAGCGGCCGGGGAAGAATAAACGGTTTTCCTTTAGCATCTCCTTTTTCAAATACTTCCAGTATGGCGCGTGCGAAGCGCTGTACGTCGGGAATATAATCTCCATAGGTTTTTCCCGTTAGTTTTCCTTCAGCTCCAATGGCGGGAAGATTCGCCCAATACGAAGGCATTTCATAATATATGTGTATATCGGTATACAGCGCCTGTCCGCCGCGCGTGGCGGAGAGCTGCGAAAATTCATAAATAAGCATTTGCGCGAATTGTTTTACTTCTTTATCCGTCATGGTACTCAGGTAAGGCGCAAACGAAATATTAAGCGCATCCCAACCGATTGTGCTGGCAAAATGCCCCTGTAAGACCGCGCTGAAACGCACCATGTGCGCCAGAAGAACCTCGGCATATTTTGCGGGATTCGCGGAATTTATCGCCTGAGGCAGGTTTAATCCGTTTATTTTCAGATATTCAAGTGATTGGCAACAATGGTAAGGACGATCAATGTAACCCAGGCTGTGAATGTTAATGTCGCCTGTGATATGCGCATCCCCGATATCGGCGGAAAAAACATCATGAAGAGAAAATTCCCTTTTAATACCTTCAGCAAAGATAAGATTTGTGCCTTCGGGGGAATGGGGAATATTGGCATCCTGCTTGTTCTGGTGCAAAATCAATTGCCGTACGTCATAAAGAGGAAATCCTAAACGGCCATGCAATCTTCGCTCTTTCTCCAAACCTTTTTCAATGAGTCTGACATTAACCAATTCACGAATCAATGCCGTAGTAAGCACACTGATTCCTGAAGAAATAATCTGTTTTTCCACTTCTTTTGATATTTGGGCCGCCACCTCATAATCGATGTCTGCTTCACGCATTAAAGCGTCCACAATCCGCTGGCGGTTCCAGAGAATAATTTCCTCACCGGAAGTGCGGACGAAAAGAGTCAAATCTGTAGTTTCGGAATTTTCAATCATATTAAATATTCGTCGGTGTTGATTTTTCCACGCCATCTAGAACTTTTTCCGCGGCAGCGGAAAGATCTTCATCAAACTTGTGATTGTGTGAAAACACCCGAAAGTGCACAACCCGCGCGGGAATGAAGCGGTAAATGTCCTGTAATGGTTTTAAGGAAGTTATTCCAGTAACAGGATTAAAGATATTAATTTTTTTATCCGGTTCCGCGATAGGATTGAGAGGACGAGGGTCCTGAGTCGCCAGATCCACTTTAAAAGGAATATCTTTCAGCCTTCCGGGCAGTTGTTCCTTAATTCTTTTTTCGTAATCCTGAACGCGGCCAAACCCTGTGCCGCGATGGATCTGATCCACGGAAATTTCCGTGGAAAAGGACATTTTCCATTTGACTTCACGGGCGTTTAATTTCTTCCATTCACCGGCCAGTTTTTTCTTTTGTGAATTTTTTTCATCCATCCAACTTTGCACTTCGTTGAATAAAGACCATTCATCACAGTGCAAATAGGTGTTTAGGTTATTCAGAGGATTTCCGGGGAATATCAATTTCATGGTATCGTGAAAAATTTCCTGCAGATGTAAATCAAGAGCGCGTGTCGTGCGGTGGAAGTAAACGTTACTGTATAAATTTATGCGGGCATTGAGAAAACGCCCCAGCGCCGATATGCCCGATTGATGCAAAGTAAGGCCTTCTGAAGTAAAAAAAGTGTAGTAACGCAGGCGGGGAATATCAACCATGTCCAGAGAAAATCCGGTCATGTACGCGTCGCGCTGAACATAATCGAGATTATCAACCGTGTAAATTCCCGAAAATAATTGCCGCAATAACTGCAGCCAGCGCGGCCGTTTTTCTTTTTCCTTATCTTCCGGTTTCCTGATCAAATATGCTATTTGCCCGGGATCCAAAACTTCGCCGCGCGCAAGCGCTCCGGAAGGACTGCGCTTGATCCGGAAAATAATTTCTCCAAGCTTATTAACGATAATTTTCTGCCCGATTATTTCGTGCGTTAATCTCCAATCGCTTAAGAAATGTTCATCAAAGAAATGCCCGTATGGCCCGTGCCCGACATCATGCAAAAGACCCGCTAAACGCAGCAATTCTTCTACATAGTTAAAAGACGGAACATCTTTACAAACAACGCTTAAACCAGGATAAAGATGTTTGGCAAACTCACCGGCGACATGCATAGTGCCCAAAGAGTGCTGAAAGCGCGAATGTTCCGCAGCGGGATAAACCCAGCGCGCGCTTTGAAGTTGATAAACTCTCCTCAGTCTTTGCATCCAGGGAGAATCAATCAGGGATTTTTCCGTTATTTCATTTACAGACTTATCCTGCGGCACGGTAAAGAGGATATACTGATGAATCGGATCGGCAATCAGAGCCATACCACTATAAATATTCTGATTGGTAAAATCAGTCTTTTTCATAACGGGTTGTGTATAATATACCGTGTAAAAAATCAATTACAATCCTTTATTTGTGCTTGACTATTGATTTACCCTTCTCTATGATTTCATTATTGGAAAAAATACTTTAATTCCACTGATCAATATGTATTCATATCTTCGAGTAGAGGGAAAGAGCGAATTAACATGGGAACAAACAATGTAATATTTTTAGAAGTTATCGAATGGTTTGATGAATCCGGAAAAGAAATCGTGCACAGAATCCCGGAAGAAGGCTCAGGCGACATTAAGTTCGGCGCCCAGTTGACTGTAAGAGAAAGTCAAAGCGCTGTCTTTTTTTACAACGGCAAAGCCTATGACGCATTCGGTCCGGGACGCCACACTTTACAAACAGCCAACATTCCCCTGCTGACGAAAGTTTTATCCCTGCCCTGGGGCATGACCAGCCCGCTGCGCGCGGAAGTTTATTTTGTCAATATGAAGGTTTTCCCCGATTTAAAATGGGGCACGCGGGATCCGGTCGCTTTCCGCGACAAGGAACTGGGACTGATTCGCCTGCGGGCTTTCGGTGTTTTCAATCTCCGTGTTATTCAGCCACTCCTGCTGATTAACTCATTAGTGGGAACACAGGGAATTTTCAGCACTGAGGAAATCTCAGAATATCTGAACCGCGTTATCGTTTCGCGTTTTAACGATTATATGGGTGACAAGGTTGATACCATCTTCAATCTTCCGGGTAAATATAACGAGTTTTCCGAAGGCCTGAAAACGATGCTCCAGGATGATTTTAGCAAGTTCGGCCTTGGTCTTACCGATCTGTATATCAATTCCATCACGCCTCCCCCGGAAGTGCAGCAGGCGATAGACGATAAAAGCCGGTTGGGTGTCTTTGACGATCTTAACAAACTCCTGCAAATGAAAACGGCGATGGCGGTGGAAACAGCGGCACAGACGCAATCCACGGCAGGCTCCGGTTTGGGAATGGGCATGGGCTTTATGATGCCCGGTATGCTGGCCAATGCATTTAAAAGTCCTTCTTCTGTGGCAGCGCCTTCGGAAGAAGTATATACTTGTCCGGATTGCAAACAGATAATCCCGAAAGAATCACGATTTTGTCCCGCCTGCGGGCATCAGATGCTGATTGTAAACAAATGCGCACATTGCGGAAAAAATTTACCCGTTAACGCCAATTTCTGCCTAAACTGCGGAACGGCAGTAACCGTAAAGCCGGCAACCAAGACATGCTCCAAGTGCGGTTTTGAAAACTTACCTGAATCTATTTATTGTAATAAATGCGGTGAACGGCTCTAACTTTAAGATTGAACAAAAATGTCCTCAATGCGGAGCTCCGATAATTCTTGACGAAGCAGACCGTATTCTTTCGTGTAAATTCTGCCGCACGCGGGTGTGTCTGGCAACGGAAGATATTTTCCACTTTTATATTCCACCGGCGGAAGGCATTTCCGGGAATATTTACTTCATTCCTTACTGGCGCACTAAGGGCCTTTCTTACACGATTAAAGGAATGGAAATGAATATGGAGCATCAAGGCCCATCGTTTTCTTCCAGTATTTCCTCAACAATCAATGGAATTGATATTTCTTATACGTATCTGGACGTTAATTTTTTATCCTTCGATTCTAAATTGTTTCCATTTTCTTTAGGCCTGAGGCCGCAGGCGATGAAATTAAAATTTATGGGAAGCAATGAAAACGAGGGAATTTTTCTTACATCTTCCGGTAAAACACGAGAGACTTCAATAAAGAATCGCCAAAATAATATCGATAGTGGTCATCGGGAAGTACTTATTGGTGAAACTGACAGCATTATTTACACCCCGGTTTATTTCACCAATGGACGCATATTTGATGCTGTTTTGAAAAAACCGCTTGATCTTCCACAGAAAGAAGATGGGGAAGGCGAGCAGACTCTTGCCTCAGCGCCGGCTGAAAAATGGCATGTGGAATTTATTCCAATGCTCTGTCCTGATTGCGGTGCGGATCTGCCAGGTGAAAAGGATACTTCAGTAGCTTTTTGTTCGAACTGCAATTCAGCCTGGAATCTATCAAATAAGAATTTCGCTAAAGTTAAATATTCTACATGGCAGGAAAAAGGAGAGGACATTACTTACCTTCCCTTCTGGCAAATGAAAGTAAAAGTCAACGGCTTTCAGTTGGAGACATATGCCGATCTGATTAAGGTAGCGAACATTCCCAAAGTTCCTTCGGAAGAATGGACAAAGACACCGTTCTATTTTTGCGCACCGGCATTCAAAATCAATCCGGCCTTATTTTTACGATGGTGCAGGCAATTGACCGCAACGCCCGCGCCGATGGACTTAACCGAAGATTTTCCGGCAAAGAAAGTTTATCCGGCAACACTTTCCGTAAAAGACGCGTTGGAAAGTTGTCTTCTCACTCTTGTCAGCTTAATCTCTAATAAAAGAAGCCTTGTAGGGATACTGCCTTCACTTAATTTTATGCTCGAGGATTATTCTTTGGTTCTTCATCCTTTCAAAACAAACGCAGGAGAAGTGATTCACACAAAGATAGGCTTCGGCATGGAGATAAGCGCGCTGAATCTCGGCGCCTGCCTCTGATACCAATTAGCCTTCTTCGGCTAACTTTGTTGGCTGCGTCGTCGGCTTCCTCGACGTATCATTAATACGACTGCGGAGCCTCCTCCTTGCCGCCGCGTTATCCTTTGAAGGCTAATCGGTATTATAATTTTTCTTTTTATCATTCTGTAGATTGTTTAAGTTAATAACAAAAAAACAGGAAATTATTTAGTAATTATATTAAATATTATGTATAAAGAGTAAATGAAGAATACGCCAAGTCAATTACTCGACCATTTAATAGCAATTTTTCCTGAATTTTATTCAGAATGGTCTAAAGGGGAATCACACAGATATAGCGAACAATATTCTTATCATTCAGTTTTTCAAGAATTTGCTCCAGTCAGTTACCGGATACTCAATAGAGCGACACCAAATCAAATTCAAGAATTCTGTGAACTGATAAACCATATGGTTGATATAGGCGGTGAGTTAGAGAACGCCATTTCAACTTGTTTCCTTGAACACGCATCTCAAATTGGGGTCAGCAAAATAATTAAACCATTTCTATCAAAGGAAGCTAAAAAAGAATTACGATAGAAGGACAAAAACTTCCTTTAGAAGTGGTACGCTTATTTTGGAGGCATGCGCAGAGCCCCGTCCAGTCTGATACAACACCCATTGAGCATTATGTTGTCAATAATATGCATAGCAAGTTTGGCAAATTCAATGGGCTTGCCCAGACGCCGGGGAAAAGGAACTGTTTTCGCCATATCTTCCTTAACCGCAGGAGGCAAACCCGCCATCATTGGCGTCTCAAAGATTCCCGGAGCAATTGCAATCACTCTAATTCCATAATCAGCAACTTCGCGCGCTATAGGCAGCGTCATTCCCACTATACCGGCTTTAGAAGCGCTGTAGGCCGCCTGACCTATTTGTCCTTCAAACGCGGCAATTGACGCACAATTGATGATAACACCCCTCTCGCCTTCTTCATCAGGCGTGTTATTCATCATCTGCTCCACTGCCAGCCTTATAACATTGAGCGTTCCCACAAGATTAAGCTGCATTACTTTATTGAACGACTCCAGCGGCAGGGGACCTTTCCTGCCAATAAGCTTTCCCGGATTGACAATCCCCGCGCAATTAATGATCACGTTTATTTTTCCAAAAGCGTCAACAGTCTTTTGTATGGCCTGCCGGACATCAGCTTCGCTGGTCACATCTGTTTTTACAAATATTGCACCTGCGCCAATACTGGCCGCCAGCTTTTCTCCCTTATCCGAATCAATATCAACAATTACGACCCGTGCGCCTTTTTTCACCAATTCCGTAATGCTGGCCTCGCCCAATCCGGACGCTCCGCCGGTCACCAATGCCACAACATCCTTACTATTCATATTTTCCCCCTTATATTATCGAAATATATCCGCGCCAAACTTAATTCCGATTGTCATTCTGATTTTTTCAGAGCATTGGCACAGGGTTTAATCATTTCTTTTTTCATTCTCTTTATAAACTCCCGTCGAACCGCCGGAATCTTCGTGAGCATTACAAGAAGGCTGTTAATCATCCGCCACTTATAATACTTCTGAGGGAAATCATACATCCCATGTTTTTTGTAGTATCTGTGATCAGCCTGAAAAACCGGGCGCAGCCTACCCCAAATGGCGTCACGGAACAACTTATTTCCAGCGACCTGATAAAATGTCGGCGGCGGAATATAACCGATTTTGCTCTGCGCAACTGAACGCAGGGCCATGCTTTGCAACGCGATATTAATTTCGGCGGAGTTTCCCAGATCATCACTGACAAAGCCATCGATACCGGCCTGCTGTATTCCGATAGAGGCTTCAAATATTGCGCGTAAATTATGAATTTGACTAAAAGGTCCGGAGATGACAAATCCGATTTGTTTGCCTTTCAAAAAGGGTGTATGCCCATTGAAAAAACTACGGTCGAAAAAACATTTCCACAACGATGAAAGATACCGATCATGAATCGCTCCGGCAATAAATAAAATATCCGCTGTTTTAATTTTTGTATTGAAGAAATCAATAAAACCATCCTTGCCCTGATAAACGCACACGTTATCAAAACCGCATTGCACACAACCAAGGCATCCGCCCTTGATATCAACATCCTTCAACTGCACGAGTTGGGCGGGGGGAGAAAAAGTCTGCCGCAATCTCTCCACCATCTTTTGAAGATTCGTATTTTCACTTAGATTATCGGCCACAATCAGAATCTTTTTACCATCAGTTTCCACTGGTTTTATCGTTTGGGCCTCAAAAATAACTTCCGGCGCTATCAGCGGTTTATTGTTTCTGATCGTGGGCGTTCCTTCTTCGATCGCCTTCATAAATAATGCGCCAAAAGCCTTCAGTCTTTGACGTTCCTTAACCTTAAGCAGATCATTCATTTCCGCCGAAAATGCGCCAAAATAATTCATCTGTAAATCGTCGCAAACGGCATTGATATAATTGTGGGCGGTGTAGTCAAAAAAATTGATGGAAGTTGTCAGGCATGCGGCGGGCTTTCCGCGAAAAGCGGCGACGGAATTTTTTTCAAAAATCAATTCTATAAATCTTTTATATTGAGAACAAACGACCAGAAAATAAAGGGGGAAAGCCCAGAGCACCGCGTCTGCGGCAGATATCCCGGCGATTACTTCCCCAAAAGCCTTATCGTCTTTTTCCAGTTTCTTGATTTTCAGCGCGACATCGAAAAATTTAAATTCAGCTTCCGGAAATCTCTGCTCCAGGAAATGGACATACTGCATGGTAACGCTGAGGTCACCTTTTGGCGAACCGTTCAAAACAGCTATTTTCATAATAATCATCCGTTGCTTTGACTTTATTTGCAGAAATCAATACCACAATAGAAATATGATGTCCAGATAACCAGTACCATTTCTAAATCAAAGATGATATCGCGGCGGCGAGGAGCAGGCCCCGCAGACGTACATTATGATACGTCGAGGAAGCCTGAAACGACGCCAACAAAGATAGCGCTTTGATTTAGAGATAATATGCATAAGCAACAAATCTTCCATCATGGCTCAAACTTATATTAATATCAGTTTCTTTGCCGTCAACGTAAACACACGGCTGTTGAAGTTCGCCATTTGTTTTTGTTCTCCTGATTTTTATATCATGGAAATTCAGGGAAAGGTTATTAGCCAATTTCTCCCCAAGGCGGTCACGCAAAAATAGTGATGGACTAATTTCTTTTCCTTCCGGCAGGACTTCAACGCTCCAGATTAATTGATCCAAAACAGCAAAACTATCGGCGCCAACACAATGAACACATTGGATATTCGAAAAAAGACGGATATAAACACTGCCCTTTTCCGGAATAATGACTTCGCCGTCTGAATAGTCTGATTGGAGTTTGTTGAAAACTACCTGCCACCGCCGCGGAATGAAAGGGATGTCAGGAAAAGATTTATTTTTCACTTTATACGCGGCTTCTTTGCACGCCCAGAGCGACCAGAGAGCCGCTTGGGGCCTTTCCGCGTTTTTAATAAATTCAATTTCAGCATCTGTGAGGATTTTTTTCAGAAAACGCGGGTCCCTGCTTTTTCCCGCATTAGCCGGTTCTTTTAAATCCACCACATCGTTCCCGACGTAGGGCAAAATAGTTTTCCTCCATTTGCGCAAGCCGATCAATTATTTGAGTGGCATATTCCCGCTGTGCCTTGAGTTCACTTCCCTCTATGCGGTGTGGCTCAAAAATTTCTATCTGAATTGAAAATTCCTCGCCCCAGGCAGGAATAACACTGTAATTATCCTGCTTATCTCCGCGCAGATACATGCACATTACTTTACAATTTTCCACATTTTTAACAAAGCGTCCTACCCCGTAAGAGAAGCCTTCCTTGTCCACTCTTCCTGTGCGGGAACGTTTTCCTTCGGGAAAGATCATGATGGTTTCGCCGCTCTTCAGAAGGTAGATACATTTTTCCAGAGATTCTTTCATCTTCTCGCGGGACCCGCCGCGGTTGATAGGAATACACTTGGAAAGGTAACACAATATCGTCAGCAGAAGATTGCCTTTGTAGTTATTCCATTCCGGCAGATTCCATGGAAGTTTTTTATAATTGATTATATGCTGACCTAAACTGAAAATGGCATAGCTTAAAATAAATGAGTCAATCATGGTCAAATGATTGGAACAGATAATCCACCCACCCTTGTGCTTGTCGAATTCAGCGGCACAGAAGCGGCGGATTTTTTTTAAATCCCTCACCCGGTAAAAGAAAATCCTGAAAACAAAATAATATAAAGGCGCAAGGATTAATATTGCCATGCGCCCTATAAAATTTTGCAGATGAAGAAATATTTTCGATTTCCTGTTCAATTTATCATCCGAGTTTTTGTTTGATGATTCTGACGGCATCGCCGATGGTGCGGATTCTATCGGCCTCATCATCATCAACGCTGATGTTATAAACATCTTCGCATCTGATAATGACATCCACCAAACGGGCGGAGTTCACTTTTAAATCATTTAAAATGTGCGTGTCCATCGTTGCCTTTTCCAAAAGATCCTGATTTTTAGCGTACGGTCTTAAAATATTAATCATCTCTTCAAAAATCTTACTCTCATCCATAATGAACGTTCTCCTTATAGAATATTATTTTTCTTCCCATTTTTTAAATATAATGCAGCTGTTGACGTCGCCAAAACCGAAACCGGCTTTAGCAATAATTTTTAGCTCAGGAAATTCGAGACATTTTTGCGGAATCTTTTGCGCATATTTTTCTATGTCGGGATGCACATCCTCGCAATTAATTGACGGATGCAGGAATCCTTTATAAATCTGCAAAACAGCGGCCGTGCATTCTATGGCGCCCGCGGCGCCCAGACAATGACCGATCAACGATTTTGTAGACTGAATATAGGGGAAATTTTCGGGATTCCTCTCAAGAGCCTCCGCCCAATTTCTTACTTCATAAGG